>MDSW01122625.1_pt1 | contig 46300 bp, 45 predicted proteins | sample 811171 | NCBI WGS metagenome assembly MDSW01 (sample SAMN05326641, study PRJNA326480) | marine metagenome | isolation source: seawater | place: Atlantic Ocean: North West | collected 2012
AGCGGACACACTCTTCCGTGAGTTCTTCCACATGTACAGCAAACTTTTCAGATTCAATTATTTCCTCGAGCAAACACGCCCATCCATGGGCTCACAAGTCTTTGCCCTTCGGGCAAATCACCTCCTGTTTCCTTGAGGTTTACTCGAGGAAATAATTGAACCTGAAAAATTACTTAACCGAGGAATCACTATCCTTTGTGGCGGTTATGGCTTGCACACAATACTTGAAGATTGTTTCTGCTTTGATCGCCACCAAGTCTTACGGGAAAAATATGATCCACTTGCAAAAAGTGATTGGATCCGCAACCTGGATATTGGAATTGGTAGTTTGCAGTCGTTAACACATTATTTCGTAGGCGCTTGGAAATTTGACGGGTATTCCTTGATTTTGGTGCGCCAAACTCTTTACTCTCACTGGAGTTTGAAGATTTCCTCTGAACATTTTCATAAGATTTGAGTTCTTTTTCAATCAAGTCCACCAAAAGACTTTCCACATTGTGTTTGTGTGACTTCAGCGCTTTCAACTTTTCCAATTTCTGGTTTTGTTCATGAGTCAGCTCCAATCTCAAATGCACCTTGTCCACATATTCTGTTTTTTTGATCTTTAGGGTCGGTGTGGGTTCCAAAAACATGGCCTTTACTTCGCGAGAAGATTTGTTCTCCATAGATTTTAAAACTTTTCTTTTTTCCGCCACCGGCTTCTTTCGAAGATGCTTAAATGCAGTGGTTACGGCAGACAGGGTTAGACTTCCCTGATCAATTTTCTGTTTGATCTCTGGAACTTCTTTCGCAAGCCGAACACACGCTTGTCTTTGATAAGCGGTGGCTTCCGAGTAGCCAAGTCCTCGAACTAGATAGTCGAAAAGGGAAGGATGCCCCATCTTCAGGTACTGACGGCTGTTTTCCATCTCTTGCAGCTTATTCAAGATTTCAGAAGTAATTCGTTTCTCTTTTTGGCGGAGTTCAAGAAGCTCGAAGTGAATTTTCATGGATCCTCTTTCTTTGAAAGAAGATTACCATGGTTTTTTATTTTCAGATTTTGGCTCTGAGGCCTACTTCTCAAGAAGGTTTTGCTTTTGCGCACGTCTGTTCTTGGGATTTAATTTTTAAGAGCGTATTGAAGCTGTGATTTGTTTTAAAGACGCTTCTACAAATGATTTCAATATAAGGATTCACTTGAACGAAATCGAAAAAAACTACGTCAAATTTAATTTCTAAAAAAGTAATTCTCGCCGCAACGTTTAGTAGACACTACGAAATGATGTGTTAAGAACTGCAAACTACCAATGCCAATATCCAGGTTGCGAATCTCGACAGTTCTTACAAATCGATCACATTTTTCCGGTCCGACTTGGAGGAGATCAAAGACGAAGCAATTTGCAGGTACTGTGCGCAAGCCACAACCTCCACAAAGGATAGCGGTTCTTCGGTAAAGTAACTTTTCGGGTTCAATTAATTCCTCGAGTAAACCTCAAGGAAATAGGAAGTGATTTGCCCGGAGGGAAAAGACTTGTGAGCCCATGGAAGGGCGTGTTTGCTCGAGGAAATAATTGAATCTGAAAAGTTTGCTGTACATGTGGAAGAACTCACGGAAGAGTGTGTCCGCTTCTATAAAATATGGATTTGGGAAATTAGAACTTAGACGCAGAAACAAACCTCAAGGAAACAGGATGTGATTTTCCTGAACGGAAAAGACTTGTGAGCCCATGGATGGGCGCGTTTACTGGAGGAGATCATAGAACCTGAAAAATTTGCTGTAGATAGGGAAGGAACTTATCCCTTGCGAAGAACTTCCAGCCACTTGCGCTGCTCGGCGGATAGGTTCTCCAAAGGAGTCATCAATCCATTCTTCAAACCTTGTTCTCGGCAGTCACAGTCGGCAAAAGGGTTCCCCTCTTGAACAAACTTTTTAATCACAGAAAACGCCTTCTCGTTGTTGCCCTTCATGATTCGCTTCACCTCATCCAACGTCACATGAGGACGGGAGGTGTCCCAACAGTCATAATCCGTCACAAAACTCATGGGAATGTAAGAGATCCCCGCCTCACGAGCCAAGGCCACCTCAGGAAAGTTGGTCATCCCAATCACATCTCCACCCAAAGACTGATAGTGAATGGACTCCGCATAAGTTGAAAACTGAGGACCTTCCATGCACACATAAGTTCCACCTAAGGAAACAGGCACATCCTGATCCAATGCGGTTTCATAAATCTTCTTCGAGACAGCTTTGCACACCGGATGGGCCAAAGAAACATGCCCCACCACTCCGTGACCACAAAAACTGGAACGACGGATTCCTTTGGTGCGATCAAAAAATTGAAAGGGCAAAACCAACTTTCCGGGTTCATGCTCCTCTTTTAAACTTCCCACAGCGGACACGCTCAAAATTCCTTGGGCTCCCTCTCTTTTCAAAGCAAAGATGTTTGCGGGATAATTGATTTCCGAAGGAGTCAACTCATGGGATTTTCCATGACGGCTCATAAACAGCAATTCTTTCCCCGCCAAAGAAACCTTTCGAAACCCTGAAGAGGCCAATCCAAAAGGAGTGACCCGCTCCAAATCTTCAATCACTTTAAAATCTTCGAAATTTTCGAATCCCGATCCACCAATCACCGCAATCATACAAGCTCCTTCAATCTGCCCTTTTGAACGTCTTCAAAAGACACCACTTCTTTATCTAAAATCCATCCAGAAACCAGTTCCGCAGGCGTCACATCAAATGCCGGATTCCACACAGGCGCCGACTTCGGAGCCCAATCCCTTCGAACCTCATCCGCTGCTCGCTCTTCCACCGGAATGTTCGAACCACTTTCACAATCTGGATCCAAAGTGGTGGCCGGAGCCGCGGTATAAAAAGGAATTCCATGGTGCTTGCAAAGCACTGCCAAAGAATAAGTCCCCACTTTATTTGCAAAATCCCCGTTCATGGCGATGCGATCGGCACCCACAATGACTTTTTGAACTTTGCCTTTAGACATTAAAAATCCCGCCATGTTGTCACAAATCAAAGTGTAAGGAACCTTCGCCTTTTCCAACTCCCAGGTGTTTAAACGTCCACCTTGAAGCAAGGGCCGAGTTTCATCCACATACACATGAATCTTTTTTCCTTGAGTGAAAGAGGTGGTGATCACACCCAATGCCGTCCCCATCCCCACTGTGGCCAATCCACCGGTGTTGCAATGAGTGAGCACGCCTTCGCCATCCACAATCAACTCCGCTCCGTTTTTGCCAATGGCCGCGCACAAGGCCACATCTTCATCAAAAATCTCCAAGGCTTCTGCAAAAAGAGCAGCGGCACCGTCAGAAGACTTTTCAAGCAAACGATCAATGGCTCTCATCAAATTCACAGCGGTGGGACGAGACTCTCTCAAACGCAAAGCTTGTCTTCGAAATTCCTCCTCGGAAGGATTTTGTTTTTGAGCAAAAAGTCCCAAACACAAAACCGCCGCCACTCCAATCAAGGGAGCTCCTCGAACTTGCAAATTCTGAATCAAGGCTTCCATCTGATCCGGATGAGTTCCCTCTTGCCAAACTTCTTGATGGGGCAACAAAGTTTGGTCCAAACACAAAAGCTGACTTTCACTGACTCTTAAGGACAATGATTCTCGAATCCAACTCACAGCAATTTTTCTCCTAATTTTTTTCGAATCTCTCTCAGATAGTTCACTTCTTCTTGAGGAAGCGAAGTGAGTGGACCCAATTGACTGGCCAACAATAAAATCTGTGCAGAATGATCGATGCGCTCCATTCCATTACCGGCTTCATCCAAACTTTCACCCCAGGTTAAAGCTCCATGACGAGCCAAAATCAAAGCCCGGTAATGAGGCAAATACGCCAAAAGATTTTCTCCCATCTCAGAGGTTCCTGGTCGCGCATAGGGCACAATCGGAATATCTCCGGCGGCCAAGATGACTTCCGAAAGGCAATCGCTGGGAAGTTGTTTTAAGTCCGGTCGTCCTACTGTCCAAGCAATGGCGTGTGGAGGATGGGCATGAACCACGGCTCTGGCATTTGGGCAATTTTGATAAACCGCCAAGTGCATCTTTCTTTCACTGGAAGGGTTTCCTTCAAGAATCTCTCCCTTCACATTCAAAAGCGCCAGGTCTTCTGGTCGAAGTCTTCCCTTAGGAACCCCACTGGGAGTGATCAAGATCAGACCCTCGCTCAATCGAAAGCTGATGTTCCCATCACAGGAGGCCAAATAATTCTTTTGAGAAAGTCTTTGGCCCACTTCACAGATCTGATTTCGCACTTCTATTTCAGAGAATTTCAAAACAATTTTCCTTCCCTCAAACCCATCTAGGGCTTCCTTTCAAATCCTTTTCATGACATGAATGTAGAACATGCCCAAAATGATTGAAACGTCTCCTCGTCAAGCGCACACTCTTCTTGTCCGTATGGATAAGCTTGGCGATTTGGTTTTGAGCCTACCCAGTGACTCTCATCCCGCTCTCAGAGGTCAAAATATCCATTGGGCTATCACAAAAGGGCTGGAATTTGTAGCCGAACAGTCCATCCCCAAGCGAAAATTCACCTCCTTTTCGAAGAAATTTTCACCTGTGAATTTTTTCCGCTTTGTCTTTTGGTTGAAACAGCTCAATCCCTTCCATATTGTGCTTCTTCATGCACCCTGGTGGGTAAGTATGGCCAGCTGGTGGGCTGGAGTTCCCGTCCGCATCGGGCCCTTAAGCCAATGGCACTCCTACCTGTTTATGAATTTTGGAGTGCGCCAAAAGCGCAGTCTCTCCACCCAACACGAATCCGATTACAATTTTGATTTGATCGATAAGGGCTTTGTCCAGGTTGGACTCAAAGGATCTCACAATTTGGAAAAGGTGAAGGAAAGTTTCTTAAAACTGATTGCTCCCAACCCCAATGGAACTCTTCAACAGCACCGTTTGAAAAGCCAAAGCTACGTTGTCCTTCATCCGGGCATGGGTGGCTCTGCATTTAACTGGCCTTCTGAATCCTATTTGGAAGTGGCGAGATTGTTGAATGGTGAGGTTCCCATTGTGGTCACAGGAACACTTCAAGATAAAAAATATTTGGACCCCATTGAAGAAGAGTTGAAAAGTCTTCCTCAGGTCAAATGGCTGGTGGGTGAACTCAGTGCCCACGAACTGTTGAATGTGCTCTCCCAAGCGCGTTGTGTGCTTGCACCCAGTACCGGAGTGATTCATTTGGCCGCTTCCTTGGGAGTTCCCGTCATTGGAATTTACAGTCCCAAACGCCAAGAGCATCCACGCCGATGGGGACCCAAAGGCCCATGTGTGGAAGTCTTTTTTCCGGCCACTTCTACCGACCAACAATTGCGACCGGACGTGATGACAGAAATCAAAGTCAAAGACGTCTATGAGAGTTTAAAAAACTATCTATGAGGATCTCGAAAGTTCCTTATAAAGTGGATCAATTTCTCGAAAAAAAGTGGAATCTTTTCGCCGAAAAAGAGAAGAATGAAATCTCCAAACAGATCATTCAAATGTCTCACCATTATCAAAATCCTGAAGGTCTAGAAACTCCATGGCAGGATTTCTCAAGGGCCTATTTGTTTTATTTTTTCCCTCTGAATTTGGCCCGTGGCAGTGCGCTTTTTCAATCCTTTGAGAAACACTTCTCTTGGACTCACGATCATCTTTTTGATGTGGGCGCAGGGATTGGAAACTTAAACATCTATCAAAAAGTTTTTCCGAATCTCTTATCCGGAGATTTGACATTCATCGAGCATAGCTCGGTGCCCACCGATCTTTTTCCCACCGAAGGGAAATGGTTGAAAAAGTGGCCTTCTTCCATCCCACCTAAAAGTTTGGGATTCTTTTCGTTCTCTTGGGTGGAAATGAAAACTTCGGCAAAAGAACTGGCGTCTTTTGAGTCTCTGGTTCTCATGGAGCCCTCCACCTCCAACTCAGCTCGAAAATTGATGGCTTTAAGAAGTGAGTTGATCGAGGAAGGATTTCAAATTTTAGCTCCTTGCACCCACCAAAAATCCTGTCCGCTTTTAATTCACAGCCAAAAAGATTGGTGTCATGACCGCATTCATTTCGAGCCCTCTCCGTGGTTTTTGGATTTGGAAGATCGACTTCCCATGAAAAACCGAACTTTGACCTTTTCTTATCTGGTGGCCACGAAAGGAAATTTAAAATCAAATTTCACGGGTGAGGCTCGAGTGATTGGAGACACCTTAAAAGAAAAGGGCAAAACCCGCCAGGCGGTTTGCTTGGATGACGAGCGCCGATTTTTATCTTGGCTGAAGAAGGATTTTAAAAATCCAGAGACTTTAGATCACGGAATTCTGATTCAAATTGATGGAGAGCAAGAAAAAGGCAACGAGCTTCGTGTCACTCCCACTACTCGCATCGAAGAACTTGGGCCTGACCGTAAAATTGAAATTCTTTGAAGTGGCTGTCTTTAATTAAAATCTGAAAGGCTTCCACTTCACGGGGAAAAAGCGAAGTCACCGCACCTTCTTTCAGGTTTTGAAACTGAAGGGCAGAAATCATCAAACCGGATCCCGAAGACTCCCGATATATGGATTGAAGTTGTGGAATTCCTGGTTGTGAGCCGTACTGAGCCACAAACTGAGTGCCTTTCTCTGAAGAGACCGACATCACGGTGGGCTCTAAGTGCAGGCGCACTTGAGAAATTCCAGAAATGGGATCCTTCCACGTCCAATTGCCTTCGGACTTAGAATACTCCCGCGGGGCTTCCAGCCAATTGGGTCCGGTAAAAGGCGATGAAATCTGGAAGCCCATTAAAAGCGTGCAAAAGGCCGACTGAATGATTTTTTTGTGATTGCCCATCCACTTTTGGTGAATTTCACCCGTGGGCTCAACTTCACAAGAGTTTCCACGAATTTTCCAAATAAAGTTTTTGCTGCCCCGAACGGTCTCACTTTCTTCGGGAAAGCTGGATTCATATTTGGCTTGAGTGGGTTCAGAAAGTTTTGTTTCCACAAGACAAGTCTTTTCGATTTTGGACTCCAAGGCCGAAAAACGAATCAAAGTTTTTTCCAACTCCACTTCAGCCTTCTTCTCTGCGGACTGACAACCCAGCGTCAAAAAAAACAGGACGAAAGCAAAACCAAAAAAAACTTTCACGAATACAAATCTCCCTGTTGAAATCCATTTTCGGACAAATGATCCATCATGTCCTGATAGGTTTTCATCTTATGAGCCGTCCACTCGGGTGCAACCAATTCATTCCACCTGGGGGCATAAGCGCTCAGTCGGTGCACCACCATATCAGGACGAAGATGGCGGATAAAAGTGGTTACATGATTAAAGTAAGTTTCACGGTCCATGGGCTGAAATCGGCCTTCTCGAAACTCTTCTTCCAGAGGCGTGTTTTTTAAAATGTGAAGATTGTGAATTTTCACATTGTGAATGGGAAGGTCATTGCAAATCTTTGCCGTATCTCTCACGGACTCTTCGGTCTCTCCAGGGAGTCCAAAGATCAAGTGGATTCCCAAATTCACTTTCGGGCAGTTTTTAGAAATCTTTTGAATGGCTCTTAAAGACTGCTTTCCCGTGTGACCTCGCCTCATCCACACCAGTTCTTCCTCATCAAAGGATTGAACCCCAAGCTCCACCGCAACAAAGACCTTCTCCGCAGTTTCGTTCCAAAGATCCAACAGAGCATCCGAAATGCAGTCGGGACGGGTCCCTATGACCACTCCCACCACATCTTCGTATTCCAAGGCAATGGCAATTTCTTCGCGAAGTTTGTGAACCTTTTGAAAGGTGGTTGTATAGGCTTGAAAGTAGATCAAAAACTTATTGGCCTTTCGTTTTTCCTTCAATATAGAGCGCACTTTTTCAATTTGCGCCCTCAAGGGCTGCTCCAAATTCTTGTGATAAGCGGCAGAACCCCACTGATCGCAGAAATTGCAGGTTTTCATCCCCCTCAAGCCCTCTCGGTTCGGGCAGGTGTCCGCCACAGAGACGGAGATCTTATAAACCTTTTCTCCAAATTGAGATTGGTAGAACTGGCTGATCGGGTTATAGGGATGGGAATTCATAGAAACTGTTCTAAAGGCCCTGAAGGAGAAGATCAAGAGTGGGAAATTTGGAAGTTTACTGGACCGCAGATGGAAGCCCCTCGCTGACTTTTGAAAAAATCTTACAGGGTCCAGAGAAGAATTCCCAGGAGGGCTACGTGGAGAAGATGCACCACTCCCAAGGGGCGTGGTCCGAGACCAAGTACATTTATCAAACCGCTCTGGAGCGAGCTTTGAGCCAGGCGCCCAAGGAGCTTCGAGTTCTTTCTTTGGGTTTGGGACTTGGATACAACGAGGTGATGAGTGCCGGCTTAGAGCTGAGCCAACCTCAAACTCAAATGGAGATCTTCAGCTTTGAATCTCTCCCCGAGCTTCAAAAAAACTTTTTAGATTACCTGGGAAAGGGTTCATCCGAACTTTTCTCTGAATGCTACGAATGGATTTTTGAAAATCTCTCTGCGGAGTTTGATCTCAGGTCCGATGAACTTCGCAAGCACTGCCTTCAGAAATATGAAAGTGGAAAGCTTCATCTTTTGAACGCCTTTCCAGAATCTCTTCCAAAAAATCAAACCTACGAAGTGATTTTATACGATGCCTTCAGCAATAAAATGAATCCAGAGTTATGGACCGAGGATTTTCTGCAAGGGACCCTTTCTGAGATCGCATCTTCGGACTGCATCTTGACAACTTATGCCGCCACAGGCGCACTAAAGAGAAGTCTTAAATCCTTGGGGTTTTCAAAATTGGAACGCCCAGGATTTGCGGGAAAGCGAGATTCCAGCTTTTACGTGCGTGGTGTCTTCGCTGAATAAAAAGGAAGGTCCCCATGCTCCAATCAGAAACCTTAATGAAAAACCTATCCCGTTTGATGTTTGCCGCATTCATCATTCCACTCCAACCTACGGATTGGAAAATTTTAAAATATGGAAGCATTCCTCCCAATAAGGTGGAATTTTCCGAAGACCACATGAAGGTCTCGGTAAATAGCTCCAACAATCCGATCATTTTTCCTCTGAAAGAACCTGTTGAATATTCTGGGTTTGAAGCCTCATTCTCTGTTTCGGGAAATCCGATGCCCGCAGTTAAAGAGTGGGACGATGATGCTTTGGTTCGCATCGGCTTTGTGGCTGAAGGAGAGCGAACCATGAACCGCGCACTGTTGTGGTTTTCTCCCAGCTGGATCAAAGAGTTGTTTCATCTGGCACCCAAAGGAAGTGGAATCGACAAAATTTACTTCTTCAACTTAGGAAGACCCAATCAAACTTTGGGTCAAAAGCGCATCTTTCCAAAAACCAAAGATTTGGTTTCAGAGGAAATCGTGGCCCTTTATAAAGAAGGCCAGAAGGATTACAAAATTTCCCACAGCTTTCAAAAACCGCGGAAAATTGCAGGCCTTTGGCTCAGCATGGATGGCGATGTGACGAAGACAAAATTTGATGTGATTGTGAAAGAAATTAAACTGTTGGAGCCGATGAAGGCCGTGGAAAAATAAGCTCAACTTGGGTTCCTGAACCCAGATGAGAGTTCATATCAATCTTCACTCCATGAATGCGCGCAATTTCTTGAGCCACCGCAAGCCCTAAACCGCTGCCTGAGATCTTTCCCGATTGTGCACGGTGGAAACGATCAAAGATCTTTTGCATGTCTTCAGAGGAGATTCCCGGCCCCTCATCCTTTATGCCAATTAAAATTTGAGAGGGATATGACTCTAAAATGACCTGAACCGTGGAGTTATCTGGAGAATACTTGATTGCATTCTCTAAGAAATTCTCCATCATCGAACGCAAAAGCTCCTCGTCCCCTAAAAACTCCACATCCAATTCTTCATCCACATTTTCACTTCGAAATTGCGTTTGAATTCCAATGCCTTTTTTCTCGGCCAATCTTTGAATGCGGGCAACTGCGCCCAGAAGAATTTCGTCCAGTAAAACCGGATTCAAAGAAATAGAATCTTTTCCAGACTCCACCCGGGCCAAAACCAAAAGGTCTTGAACCAAATTGATCATGTGATTGATTTCACCAGAGGCACTGTTCAAAAATTCAGACACTTCCTTGGGATCTTTTGAAAATTTCAACATTTCCAACTCTCCCTTCAAAATGGTCAATGGCGTCTTCAACTGGTGAGAGGCATTGGCGATAAAACGATCTTGGCTGACAAAAGCCATTTCCAAACGATCGAGCAAATCATTAAAGGTCTCTGCCAGCTCCGAAATTTCATCTTGGTTTTTAGGAACCGGGATGCGCTCTTTCAAATCCAGCATGGCCTTCACGCGATTGGTCATACGCTGAACCGGTTGAAAAGCTTGCCGCGAGAGGAACACTCCCAAGAGCGCCACCACAAAAAGAAAACTTGGAATTCCAATCAAAAAATATCCAATCAATCCCTGTCGCTCATGTTCCAAAAGATCCATGGGAACGGCCACTTGCAAAATCAAAGGTTCAGGCCAAGATTCGTGATGGGCAAAATAGCGCACCAATCTTAAAGACTTTGAAATTCCCTTTTGCCCTTTGGGACGTTCAATGGTTCGGAAGGTGGCCTTGACTTTTTGAAGTTGTGCCAAGTCTTTTTTCTGAACCAAGGGCAAACTTCCACCTCGCAAAGATTTGGAGATCAAAAGCACTTGGCCTTTTAAATTTTGTATCTCTAAAAAGGATTTTCCCAATGGAAAAGGAAAGTACTTGCCCTCTTCAGCCGTGCGGTTGCGACTGTAAAGTCTTCCTAAAAAATCTACTTCCAAATCGTCGCTGACATCGGCGGCAAAATTGTAGAGAGCATTGTCAAAAGACTCTTGTTGAGAGCGCACATAAAATTGAAACAGAAAGAAGCAAAAGACAATCAGGCCCGCACCCGAAAGGGTAGAATATAAAATGGCCATTTTGACACGGATGCCGAGCTTCTTAAAAAAATTCAACTAAGCTTCCTTACGCAGGACATATCCATATCCCGTTAAGGTATGAATCAATTTGAAGTTGAAGGGCTCATCTATTTTCTTTCGCAAGTGGCGCACATAAACATCGATCACGTTGCTCTCGTTGTCGAAGTGCACATCCCAAACGTTTTCACCAATTTCTGTGCGAGTCAGAGGCCGGTTGGCATTTCTTAAGAAATATTCCAACAGGGCGAACTCTTTTTGGGTCAACGAAACATCCTGAGATCCGCGAGTGACCTTTCGACGGACCAAATCCATGTTTAAATCTTCAAACTGTAAAGAGGACACTCCACCTTCGCGACGTCTCAAAAGTGCTCGGACGCGCGCGAGCAATTCATCAAACTCAAAGGGCTTTGGAAGATAATCATCTGCGCCGGCATCCAAGCCTCGCACCCGATCCTTTGTTCCGCCCAGTGCGGTGAGCATCAAAATAAAACCTTTGAAGTCTTCGTTGCGCAGCTGCCTTGCCACATCGATGCCGTTTCCATCGGGAAGCATCACATCCAGAATGACCAGATCAAACTCCCCATTTGCAGAGAGCATCAATCCTGCCGCCGCACTTTGAGCCACTTCGACCACATACCCAGCTTCTTCCAATCCTTTACGGATGAAACCCGCCATCTTCACTTCATCTTCAATGACTAAAATTCTCATGTTTCAGAGATTATAGAGTCCTAACGCTGAGAGCAATACCATTAACCGAATTTAATCCCCATTTCATGGGGGTTTTAGATGGGTATTGTAGCTTCGTAAGTGAGGTTGTTTTTGACTTTCCCCTCTACAACCTAATCAAGGTCCCTTCCTATGTTTTGGCGAGAGCGGGTCGACTCCCCGCTCTCGCCCCCTCCTTTTCGAGAGCCCAGCTGTATCCAGCTAATCCTCAAGCCAGTAACCAAAATGGCGACGGCTCTCGATTTTTAGGGACGAGGACTTCTCTCCCAATTTTTTGCGTAGATTTTTAATGGTGACTTCAACCACGTTGGATTCCACATCACTGTGCACATCCCAAACCTGATCTAAAATTTGAACCTTGTTGTAAACTCTCTTGGGATGCTCCATCAACAATCGAAGAACTTCATACTCTTTGCGAGAAAGTCCCAATCGAAAACCTTCCACGTAGGCACACTGTCCACTCAAATCCAAAGAGGTGTTGCCCACTCTGAAATTGAGCCCGGCCTTGACCGCAGACCACCGTCTTCGAATGGCTCGGATCCGGGCGGAGAGTTCCTCCAAGGAAATGGGTGCATTCATGCAATCGTCCGCACCGCGGTCCAAGTATTCGCTTTTTTCATGGGAGTCATTTTTTCCGGTCAATACAATGACGGGAACATCTTCGTAACGGCTTTTGATCAGATCCAAAACTAAAAATTTTCTCGAGTGCATCACTCCAGAGCTGAGCAAAATCACATAAGGGTTTGGAGAGTCTTTGATAGAAAGGAGCGCTTCCACCTCTAAGGCAGAAGACAAATGGGAAACAGAAAAACCTTCTTCACCCAACCCTTTTTTGAGGTAGGACGCCAATTCGGGGTCAGGTTCCACCAGCAAAACATACATACGCGAGGTTCAGTTTCACCTCGCGCATGTGGGAAATCAATCAAATCCTAGTGAGCCTTCTTTTGGCATTGTGCCAAAGCCTTGCCCTTAAGACCTTTGCAAGTGTGCTTTTTTGCAGCAGCATGGGTCTTTTTCATCTCTTGCTTTTTCTCAGCTTGAGCTGGAGCCGGAGCAGCCTCTTCAGGCATTTCGTGGTCCTCCATTTCAGTGTGCTGTTCTTCGGAATCGTAGTCATCATTTGCAAAAGAGGACACCGGAGCAAAACCTAACAAAACGGCCAATAAAAGTGCATTCTTCATTTTTTTCCTCACTTACTTGCCTTGGGGCTTTTTCGCGGGCTGTGGACCCTTGGTTGGACTTGGTTTTTGAGTGCCTTTGGTGTTGGCTGGGCCAACGGGCTTATTTTTATTCATGGAATGACTCCTTCAGGTAAAACCCACAATTGGGCTTTACCTAGAGTCTACGGGTCCAAAATGAAGGGAAAATGAAGTTGGGCTAAATGTTTTTTAAACTCAAAAACCTGGACCCGAATTCTTGGTCCTAGAGATCAGGCTCCGTAAAAAAGCTTGAGACTTTCCTTCACCCCATCCAAGACAAACTGAACAGCCAAGCAGGTGACCAAGATTCCCATCAACTTGGAGAAAACCTTCATCATTCCTGGCCCCATCAACGAGGTCAGTCGGGCCGAATGTCTCAAGATCACGTAGGCGAGCACAAAATTCAAAAAGAGGGCGATGGCCAAGACAATGTGGTTCAAAGTGTCGGGATACTTTTCCACCAACACCAAAATGGTCACGATGCTTCCCGGTCCGGCCAAGAGTGGAACCGCCAAGGGGTAAACACTGACCTCATCCTCATCGTCCGACTCTGATGTGGGCGGCATCTTTGAACTGAGTGCTTTTTGGCGAACCATTTCTAGGCCGACAAACAGCAGGAGCAGACCTCCACCAATTCGAACCGCGCCGATGGAAATGCCGAAGACTTTGAAAACCAAGGTGCCCACGAAGACGCAAGAAACCAAAATGGCCAAGGAAGTCCAACAGGCGTTAAGTGCGACCTTCTTCTTTCCGCGGTCGGTTTGGTGGTTGGTCAAAGCCACGAAGGGACCAATCACACCGATGGGATTTACGATGGCAAAAATTGCGGGAAAAAAGACAAAGAAAAAGTTCTCGAAGATCGACATAGAAAATCATTTACAGAAGATCTTTGGTGAAAGAAAGAGAACTTTTTCGTCTTTGAAAAATCTAAACTTTCATTGGTTCCAAACTGAAACTCAATTTGGAACCTCAACGGATTGCCGACCAAAATTTGACGAAATTTGAACTATGCAACTCCGTATGCCCGAAGCCCTTTGCACTGCTGTTCGAAAGTTCCCCGTCCGAAGACTTCAATAAACTCGGGACTCAATGTTTCGTCCACAGAGTGAACTTCCGCAGTGGTGTGGGGAAAAACATCCTGTCTCATCTTCTTTGAGAGAATATTTGCAAAAGTAGTTTGATGTTTCATGGGATCCTCCTCTTTGTTCTTTTCCAGAATAAGGAGTTGCCGAGGGCTTTTGATCCCCAAACTGTGGACTAATTTTGTACTTTTTTAAAACATTCTCCGACCCGCCCTAAACCCCGCCCAAAGCCCCGCCCAATGACCGCCGAAACAGAACGCAGAACAGAACCCTGCCCCGCCAACCCGCCAAAAGGTACCTGCTTCCTTTTCCGATATGCGCCGCATATCGGAAAAGGAAGCAGGTACCTTTTGGCGGGCTCTTTCTCGGGGACGAAAGCCCAGGCCACCTGGCCTAGAATAAAGATTGAATTAAGAAACCTTCAGGTTTGATGAGAAATTCCCGATCAGAGTTAAGGAGTATTATCAGGAGAAAATATGGCGTTTCCTCAATGGTTTCGGACCCCTAAGATTGTCGCCTTCATTTTGTTATCACTTCCTCTGAGTTCATGCCTCAGTTCTGGGGGGGGCAATGGGGGTTTTCAGGATCTTGTTTCTGGAACTGTGGATGACATCGAGGAATTAACCATTGAAAGCGCACTCCCCGATGTAAACTCCGTCATCATTCAACAGGGCCAAAGTCAGTCCTTTTTCATCAGCGCAAAAGCTCCGGTGGGACGCACTTTGACTATGGTCTGGACCAAAGGTTCCACGGTCGTTTCCACAGGAACCAATTACACCATCACTGCATCTTTGAGCAACGTGGGCACCGAAACTCTCTCTGTGAAAGTCAGTGACGGTGTCATCAGCAAGACGCGAAGTTGGACCGTCAAGGTGAATGGCCCCCCCACTATCACTCCCGTGACTACAGGAACACCAAAGGTGGCCGTGGGTTCATCGATTAATATCGTCGCAACGGCAACCGATCCCAACTCAGATCTTTTGACCTACACCTGGAAGATCAATGGGGTCACTTCTTCCTACTTGAGTGGAAGCACCGGAACAGCCACATTGACGGGGAACGATAGCATTGTAGGGACCATCAATATCTCTTTAGAGGTTTCTGATGGATCGATTTCAGTCACTCAAACTTGGACAGCTGAAGTGAACTACTTCCCCCAAGCCTGCAACACATTGGCGACAGGGCAAATTTGCACAGTATCCGGTTCCCCTTCTATTGGCGACAGTACACAGCCTGGCATCTCAAACATCGACCTTAAGATCAAACCGATTTCTCACAGCCAAGACAGCCTGGGAAATCTTTTTGTAGCGGACTATTTGAGTAACATCATTTGGTATTGGAACCGAACCAGCTCCTCGGTCTCTCGATTGGGAGTCACTGTCCCCGCTTACACCATTAAGGTTGTGGCTGGATCTGGTGAAACCGGTGCCAATGGCGCAGATGGAGTTGCTCTTGAGTCCGCACTTAATGCACCAAGAAGCGTCTACTATCACGAAGCCACCGGAAAGCTTTACATTGCTGAATACGGCTCCAGCCGAGTCCGCTATGTGGACAACACCGGTTACATCTATACCGGAATGGGGGGCGGCTCCTCTCAAGTGGATGGAAACACCGCCTACAACCATGGTTGCAGCAACCCAGCTGGTCTGGCCTATTACAACGATTCCATTTACGTCACGTGCCGTGGACATCACCGAACCAAACGCTGGGATCTCTCTACAGATCTTGCTTACACCGTCGTCGGAGATGGAGGCAACAGCATGGGGAATGGAGCCGCAACTTCCACCGACGCAGGTTACCCTCACAACATTTTTGTCAACTCCGATGGAATTTATATTTCCCATCGCGAACGTCACCGCATTACATTTACCAACCACTCAGGATCGCCAAAGACCTTTTGGTCTGGAGGTGGGACGGTAACAGTTCCCAATGGAAACGTTGCCGTTATTGCAGGAACGGGAACCGCTGGCAGTGACGACAACACAAATGCGACAGCTGGAAAGATCGGAAACCCTACTGGACTCGTCTACTTGAACAACATTTTGTTCTTTACCCAATTGGACAACGAATATTTATATGCGATCAATGACTCAGGAGCTCCAACGACAATTTCAGGAATCACCATTGGTGCGGGAAAAATGAGACGAATCACCAATGCCGGAACTTACAATGGGTCTGGCGTGGCACTGAGCTCCGCGAAGATGTATGATCCCTATGAAATCACCATTGATGTTTTAAACCCCACCAATCAATTGATCGTGAGTGATTACGCCAACAACCGAGTTCGACGAATCAATTTGGCCGATGAGAAGCTTTACGATATGTTGGGATCTGGAAAAACGCGAAACGGAAGCTACGGAGACACTCCAAAACCCACCCAAGAACATCTGTTCAATTATGTTACTGGTGTAACTTATGACAACACCAATAAAAAGATTCTTTTTGTCGATGCAAACAACTACAAAGTTCGTGAGACGGATCAATACGGTCGCACTCAAACCGCCGTATCTTCAGGTAACGGCGATCCTTCCTCTGACAACGAAGTCCCTTCCAGTTCAAGGTTAAAAGTAAATTGGAGCAGCAACTGGTATCTCTCAGTTGTGGATCTTATGTCCGATCTTTCGTTAATTGTTTCAAATCCCGGATCCAACAACATCCGCTTGTGGAATCGATCTGGAAACGCAAAGTCCTATTATGACGTTTACATTCAGGATGACCGCATTTCAAACTTGGCCGGAGACTACCTGAACCCCGGAAACGGAGGAGATGGTACGGCAACCTCCATTTCGCTTCAGTATTCGAACTCTGCTCGCTACAATCCGGTGGACGGCAAAGTCTATGTCTTAGACAAGGGAAATCACTGTTTAAGATCTTTAGCCACTGACGGAACCCTCACTCGTGTCCTTGGAAACTGTGGCACCAGTGGATCTTCAGGAGCAGATGTGGTTGACTCCGCTTTGGAAATGAATGCGCCGACGGACATTGGATTCGACAGTGTCGGGAACGTAATCATTGCGGATCGAGGAAACCACAGAATTCGCTACTGGAACAAATCTGCCAGTGCGGTCACTGTGGGCTCTGTCACCATCAGTCCCAATCATGTGAGCATCATTGCCTGTTTGAACGGAAGCTCTGCCAGCGGAAGTCTAAATGATGGAATCTTGGCAACCTCTGCACGCTGCAGCTCCCCCACAGGAATTGCTGTGAACAGCACAAACATCTGTTTTACAAATATGGGCTACCATGATGTGCGATGTATTTCATTGGCAGAGGATTCCACTAAAGGAAAGATCTATACAAAGGCCGGAACCCCTCCGACCAGTGCGAGGGCCGGTTCTCCTTATGGATTTGAACAAGAGGGCATCGCAGGAACTTCGGCCACCCTTTACAACCCCACGGGAATTGCCTTTGATGCGGCCGGGGATCTGTATATAGCGGACAGTCAGAACCACATTGTCCGCAAAGTGAAACTTTCGGATTAGTCAAAAACCAAGACGCTTTATCGCAAGACACTCCTTTGATCGATCTCGCCAAAAGGTACCTGCTTCCTTTTCCGATATGCACCGCATATCGGAAAAGGAAGCAGGTACCTTTTGGCGAAACTCATCGAAAAACTCGTGGGGCAAATCTCAGAATTGATCATGCAATTGCGCTAACAAAGGTTCTTGAGAACTGTTGGATCAGATTGAATTTTTTAGGGATCAAAGAGGATCGAACGAAATAAATCTACCTGAAGCGAATACCAAAACCGAGCAGGCCACTCATTTCGGTCAAAGAATTGTTGTTGTTCCCAGACAGCAAATTGTACTGAAATTCCCCCGAAAGGTAATACTGAGAAGTCAAAGTATAGTGAGTTCCCGCACTCACTCCCACCCCATTGTAGGACGACGAAAGAACCGTCGTAAACTGCAGAGTCTTCATCGTCACGCCAACAAAGGGTCGAAACTGATCCACAAGGCTCCACGAAACTCCGGCGAATTCATTTTCCTTTACACCATTCCAACTAAAGGGGAAGTACTTCATTCCAAAATGAAAACCCCACGCCGTATCTCCTGTAAAACCATTGCTGATCAGATAATTGATTCCAGCGGACGCACGGTAGTGACCACCAACCCCCGCTTCTAATTGCCCAGAATAGGACCCAAATCCTGAAAGACTGACACTGCGATTCGAAGCAGTTCGTCCAGAAAGAGAATAGCCACCCGCATATCCGACGAAGTCCACAGACTGAAGCAGAGCTTCAGCAGATGCGGAAGTTCCCGAAAAAAATAGTAAAAAAAGAATGGGCTTAAGCCGCTTCGTCCACATTGAATCCATCCTCGTCCGGGGAATCTGACTTGATTATTGCATCGGTCTCAGTTTGAAGTCGTTCACTTTCTTGCAAAAAGGCCTGAGTGATTCCGCGACGAACCAAGCGCACTTCAACCTCATCCCACTTCTCATAGTTTCTCATCTTAAAAAGTTCAATGATCTGAAACTTCAAACGCTCAGGAAGTTTTTCTAAAACTTGCCGGCGATCAGAGGTGTCACAACTGGACAGTGCGACAGCCCATTCATGGGGAGAGAAAAGTCCTGAAATCACTTTGATCTGCCTATCATTGGCGTCGACGACGCTGTAAAATGGAAATCTCTCTCGAACAATTCGCGAGTCCAAAGGAAGAACTTGATAAAAGTCTCTTTCATCCCGTGGACTGGCTGAATCTAAAAAGCTCATCAAGTCCAAATCTTCGAAGAAACTTTGAATCTCTTCATTGTCTCTGAGTGGTGCCACGGCCAATGATTTTTCCTCAATCTCTTTCAGAAAATCCGCGTCTAGAACCCAATCTTTCGGCGTTTCTGAGGAAAGAAAAATCGCCCACTGACCAGGATAGATCATTTTTGCCAAGCTCAAACATTGATCCCTTGGAAGCAGTGAGAGTACAGGTCCCACTTTCTCTAGGGGTTCCCCGCGAAGAAAGCCTTCGATTTTTTCCTCGTCCACTCGGTGAAGAATCAATGCAAACTCTCGAAACATTTGATTTTCCATATTTTGGGATTTGGAAAAGTGTCTGCGCACTCGGAGACGGTCAATTTCACCCAGCAAAGAAAGACTGAGTGCTGTTAATGGTGCAGGCTGAGCAATTGCTTTATACCACCAACTGCCTTTTCCAAAACGAAACAGCGATTTCAAAGTGTCTTGCTTTAATTCTGCCAAAATAGATCCCATTGCAATGGGATCGGCACCACCCTTTCTTTCAAGAAAATCTATGAAGTCGGCGTCAGGACTTTCAAACAAATGACGGTTACGATCCAAAAGTTCAAGGGCCGCATCACGAATTTCAACCAAATTGATATCTGTTGGAAGATCAATGTTTGGCTTTTCAACGGTCGAAAGCTTGCGTTCGTTCACGCGGCTCGCATTTCCCATGTCCGTGGCCATATTCAATGCCTTGTCTGCAAACTTTTGAGTGCTGCTGCCAATGTCTGAAATGGGTTTTGAAAGTCCCGAAATCAATTTGTTAATCGCCAATCGAGACATCAACCAAGTCATTCCAATCAATAAAAGTAGTGAGAAGGCCAAAGCTCCCCCCACCCATTTGAAATCTCTAAACCGTTCTTGATCACTCCAGTTCATTCTTGTGATTTCGATGCGATCCACAACCGGATCTAACTTCAAATGTTTCACTAAGTTGTCTTTTAACTCATCCAGTTCTCCATCACTCAATGAAGCATCCACCTTGACATTCACAGAAACCGAACGGACCTGCTTAATTAAGGTTCCAAGTGGAACATCCATGCGTTCCCACGGATCGGTTTCTCCCTCGTTTTCATACCAATAGGGAAGTTGAGTTGTTTTTTCCTCCGCCCGCATGTCTCTTCGAGATGTGGCGGGTCGGCCAGTGTCCACACTGACAAAGACCGAAAACGGAGTTTGAGGAAATCGAGTTTCTAAAACCTCATTGACCTTGGTTTGATAAAATTCCTCCACCTCGACCGCTCGGTTCGCAAAGGCTTCAAAGCCCAGTAAGGAAACCGTGCATAGAATGGCGCTTATGTATTTCACTTTCATTGTGAAACTCCTTTTGCAGAATCTGAGGACAAGCCACGGGACCAATCCTTCACTGCTGCATTTCTTTCCGTTTTATCTAAAGGCTCAATCACCAACACAATTTTTCGATCTAAAGCAAGTTGTTTGGCATCCAGCTCCGCTTTGGATTTGTCTGTTTCTCCGTAGCCACCAATTCGCATCAATGAGAAAGGGACACCGTTCGCTTCCATCACTCTCAAGGCAGAAATCGCACGCAAAGAGGAAAGCTCCAAGTTGTCCGAGTAGGCTGACCTCGCTCCAGCCCGAACCGGGCGATTGTCGGTATAACCTCGAACCACAAGGCGAAGTTGCCCCGAAAATTTGGTAAAAACTTTCGCAAATCGCTCTAAAGCCGCCACTCCGGATTGAGTCAATTTATAATCTGCGGTGTTAAAAAATGAAGTGTCTGGAAATTCGATGATCAATCGGTTTCCTTTGACGGCCGTGGAAACATTCAACTTTTCTTTTATAATTTCACCCATGCCCACATAGTTTCCGGCTTCGTTTTCAGTGGGCATTCCCCAGGTGCGTTCCGCAGCCGGCTCCCGTTGCTCCTTAAATTCTTTTTGTATCAACTGAGCCAAAAGTTTGATCTCTGCCTTCTCACTGGATTTGTCCACACTGAAAAACATTACGAAGAAGGCCAGCAATAGAGTGATCATGTCTCCATAAGAAATCGCCCAGTTGGAGTTGTGATCTCCTTCTGGGGAAGCGTGATTGCGCCGTTCTAGGAATTTCTCGCTGAGACGGTTTTTTCTCACCCCACGGCCCCCATATCTCTTTGAAATTGATCACTCAATGAAGCTCCAATAAGATCTTTTCTCTTCAGCGGTGGAAGAAATGAATTGAGCTTTTCTTGAACCAAGATGGGAGAACGCTGTTGTTGAATCATCAACAGACCATCCAACATCAACTCCCGTTGATTCATGCTTTGAGCGGATTTGTTGTAAAGGTTTTCACTCATCGGAACCAAAATAAAGTTAGCCAGAATCAATCCATAAAAAGTTGCGACCAGAGCTAAGGCCATGTGTAAACCAATTTCAGAAGCGGAAGCCCCTTCTGCCACCGTTTTCATAACCGAAACAAGACCAAGAACCGTTCCAATCAAACCAAAGGCTGGAGGGTATTTTGAAAGTGTTCTTAAAATGCTTCCGTAAACTTCTTCCCTTTCACGGTCTCGAAAAAGTCTTTCGGTCATGACCTCTTCCAGATCTTCTTTGGAAAAGCCGGACAAGATAAGCTCAATTCCATCTTTCAAATACAAATTCAATTTTTTATCCTGAGCAGCCTCAACCAGTGCGCTTCGAGAGGTCTGCGCCGCCTGCGCAAGAGTGACGATTTGAGTAACCATCAGCTCCATTTCCTCTGGTGTTTTTTTGGCAATTCGGAAAAAGGCTTGAATCATTTTTCCAAGGTCTCGAACAGGGTAGGTAATAATTCCTGCAGTTAAAGTTCCACCAAAAACCACAAGTAAGGCCACATGGTCATAGTAAAAATTGATGTCCATCCCGAGGATGAGCATGCTTCCTCGTAAGAGAGCAATCGCGATTAAAAATCCAAATAAATGTGACATTATTGAATCCCTTTCATTTTTTCGATCACATTTCTTGTCTCTTGATTGGTAGGATCAATACCAAGAGACCGATTGTATGCTTCCAATGCATCCGATTTTCGATTCTGTAAAAAGAGGACATTTCCGAGAAGGCTCCATCCTACCGCCAAATTGGGATAACGATTGACCATGGCTCTGGCTTTGACTTCCGCTTTCGAAAGATCTTTAGAGCCCACAGCGCCTTGCACTTCTGCTGTCATGCGAGCCACATCGTCTAAATATTGAGAAGCTTTTTTATCCACAAAAGCTTGGGACCAGTCTGTCGAGTCTTTCATCTTCACGCTCAAAGTTCCGGTCAGATTCTTCGAAGGAAGGTCCACAAGAATGCGCTCAACCTCATAGCCCTCTTTTTGAAATTTCAAAGACAACGCATCATTTGGAAGGCCTTGAATGTCTTCTCTGAGAAGGGCAAAAGGAGTCTCTCCCACTTTTCGCTCTTGGCCCGTGGCCGTGTCTACCATGTAAACTTCTACACCTGCTGGTTGTGAATTGACCTGAATGGATTTTGATGCGGACGAACAATTCGCAAGCACAAACGTCCATAGCAATCCCAACAAAACGTAAAAAATCTGGCGGTTCACAATAAACTCCCCTGATAAAAGGTGCCTCATAATGAGCTTCTCGGCCTTAACCTATGAAAAGATTAAGGAATCGCCGGCCCCCTGGACGTTTTCAGGACGATGCACCAGCATCCTCTTTGTTTCTGAATTTGGTTTTTTGACGAAACTCAATTTCTGCCCAAAGGGTCCAGGTCCAGTTCGCTCTTTTTGCGGAAATGACTAAAGGCCTAGGGCGTCAGGACCGATCCCAAGGGGGCAAAGGTATTCTTAAGAAATTTTTACGTTAGGCGTGTTATGAATAAATTATTGGATTACATGCAGGATTTGCTCGACAAAATAGTGAGTGTGTCTATTTCAGCTCATCTTACAAAGCCCACCGTAATGTTACTTTTTCTTTCGCTCACCTTTACACTCAATGGATGTCTCCCCTCCGGAAGTTCCGATGGTGGTTTCGGAGACCTCGTCAGCGGAACTCTTGATGATGTGGACGAACTCACCATTGAAAGCGCTCTTCCAGACGTCACCACTTTAATTATTGAACAAGGACAGTACCAAGATTTTTTCGTCTCTGCGCGCGCACCAGGCGTAAATGCCATCACCTACAACTGGTACAAAGATGGCGCTCTTGTTGGTACCAACGCAAACTACCGAATCACTGCAGACACCTCAAATATTGGTTCCCAAACTCTCGAGGTAAAAGTTTCCGATGGCGTGTCATTAAAAACACGGTCTTGGACCGTCAAAGTCAATGGTCCACCAACATTGACTCCTGTCACAACAGGAACTCCAAAAGTTTCCGTAGGTTCTACCATTTCCATTCAAGCAACCGCTTCTGATCCCAATGGAGATAACCTCACCTACAGTTGGACTCTCAATGGTGTGAGCAATTCAAACCTCGTCGGAACGACTGGAACTGCAACTCTCACAGGTGCCGAAAGCATTGTAGGATCGGTGAATATTACGCTCACCGTTTCTGATGGCTCGGCGACTGACAGTTACACTTGGACCGCAGAAATCAATCACTTCCCTCAAGCATGCAATACGCTATCCACCGGACAAATTTGCACCTATGCCGGAAGCCCCTCTTTAGGAGATGGAATCAATCCTTTAAATTCGGTCTACGACTTAAAAATTCAACCCATTTCTCAAGTTCAAGACACTCTTGGGAATATCTTTATCGCAGACTATGCCAATGATTTGGTTTGGTACTGGAACAAAACTTCGGGAAGTGTCACCCGTTTGGGGGTGGTGGTTGCTGCAAACACCATTAAGGTGGTTGCCGGCTCCGGTGAAAACGCCAATGGTCCTGACGGTGTCGCTTTGGAATCTGGAATCAATGGCCCCCGAGGACTGTACTATGACAACTCTACCGGAAGACTGTTTGTCAGTGAATACAACTCCCACCGTGTGCGCTACATCGATTCCAATGGATATATTTATACGGGCGTGGGCGGAGGAAGTTCTCATACAGACGGTGCCACTGCCTACAGTCATCGCTGTCGAAATCCGGCTGGGCTTGCTTACGATTCTGGAACAGGCTCTTTATATATGGCCTGTCGAACAGACAATCGTGTGAAACGTTGGGACTTAGCAACGGACAAAGCCTACACGGCCTATGGCTCTGGATCTGGGAGTTGGTCTGGGTTGGGTTCTGCTGCGCCTCCCTCCGTGGGCGCCCCTCGTCCCTACAATATCACTATGACCTCTCAAGGATTTTTTGTTTCACATCGAGAAAATCACCGTGTGGTGTTTGTAAATACCTCGGGATCCAGCCGAAGCTTTTGGACTTCCACTTCCAACGTCACGGTTGCTGCCAACCGTGCTCAAGGAATTATTGGAACTGGCTCTGGCGGATACGAAGACGACAAAAACCCGAACTCGGGAAAATTTGGAAACCCTTCGGATGTGGTCGAAGTCGGAAATATGATTTTTATGATCATTCAACATAGCAATAAAGATCGCATCTATGCGGCCAACAACTCCGGATCTGCCGCATCCATTTCTGGAGTGACCATCAACCCTGGAAAAATCAAATACATTTCAAGCAACTCCAACGCCAGTTACAATGGAAGCAACATTTCCATTTCTCAAGCGCGCATCAATGAGCCCTATGACCTGACGGTGGATGTTTTGGATGGAAACAATGTGTATTTTGCAGACTACAACAACCGGCGACTTCGACGATTCAACGTCTCCGACGAAAAACTATATGATGTTCTCGGATCTGGGAAAGCGAGAAACGGCAACTATGGGGACACGCCTAAACCCACTCTCAGTCATCTTTTTAGCTACCCAGCAGGAATTGCATACGAATCCACTTCGCGAAAGCTGTACTTTTTGGACAGCTCCAACTGCCGGGTTCGTGAAGTCAACCCTTATGGGGTGATCCAAACCGCAGTAGGGTCCAGCGGATGTGCGGCACCCACTCTCGACAATGAAATTGCCTCCAGTGCTCGTCTTAACACAGGATTTAATATGACCAACAATCGCATCAATGGCCTCACTCTGCTGCCAGATTCGTCCTTAGTCATCGGCAATTCCAACTCTTCAAACATTCGAATTTGGAACCGCACTTCATCAAGCGCCAGCTACTTCAATATTTACGTTCAAAATGACCGAGTTTCAAACATCGCTGGAGATTACCTCAACCCTGGAAATGGAGGGTCAGGACCAGCCACTTCCATTTCAATGACCCGCTCCAACGGAGCCGCCTATGACTCATCCGCAGGACTACTTTTCGTAATTGATCGTCAAAATCACTGCATTCGGCAAGTGGACTCTTCTGGAAATATGACAACGGCGCTCGGTACCTGCGGAACTTCTGGAAACAGCGGAAACGTAGTGGCGGCCGGGTCTGTGTTGTTCAATCTTCCGACCAAAATTGCTCTGGACTCTGCGAACAACATGTACATCACTGACAGTGACAATCACAAAGTCAGGTATTGGAATCGGTCTGCCGGCTCGGCACAGATCGGAAGCGTTACGGTGCCCGCCGGAAATGTCGCCACAGTGGCTTGCCTCAACGGAACCAGTGGATCGAACTCAGAAAATATTCTGGCGACATCGGCTCGATGCAACCGACCTTCAGGAATCTCAGTCAGCGCCAGTCAATTCTGCTTTGCAAACACCTACTATCACAATGTACGGTGCGTGAGCCTCACCGGTTCCAGTGTGGGAAGGATCAATACCGTCGCAGGATTTCCCATGTCACAAACGCGTGCAGGTTCTCCCTATGGTTTTGAGCAAGAGGGAATCTCCGCCACATCGGCCACCCTCTACTACCCCACCGACGTGGAGTTGGACAACAATGGGGACCTTTTTATTGCAGACACCTACAATCACATCATTCGCAAAGTAAAGCTTTCGGATTAGGTCAAAACTAAGACATCTCATTGGCCACTCTCGCCAAAAGGTACCTGCTTCCTTTTCCGATATGCACCGCATATCGGAAAAGGAAGCAGGTACCTTTTGGCGAGATCCACAAGAATCAGGTTAGTCGCGGAATTTGTTGAGCTTGCCTTCATCCAAGATAACAATCTTTCGCTTGTCACGACGGATGGCTCCGGCACCTTCCAAGTCGGTCAGAGCACGAGATAAACTTTCCGGAGAGGTTCCCGCAAGAGAAGACATCTTGCTGCGATCCACTGGGACATCAATGGTTCGACCTTCGGAACAGGGTACACCAAACTTTCGATTTAAGCTTAGAAGCATGGAAGCCACTCGACTTTTTACAGAATAGCTTTCTAGTGCTGAGATGCGTTCTTCTTTTTGAAAAATCAATTCACAGAGTTTGGCTTCGATAAAATCTCCAACCACCGGGAACTCTCTTTTAAATTTTTCGTAGTTGGCATGGGTTAGAAACAAGGTTTTGGCATTCTCCAAACCTACAATACAATATTCCCCTTTGGGTTTTCGATCTTCAAAGATCCAAACTCCAAAACCCACCATTTCTCCGGTTCCACAAATTCTTAAGGTGGAGTGAATCTTTCCTTCAAAATATTCCAAAGAAACAGTTCCTTCGGCAACGAAGTAACAGCCATACTCCCCATCTCGAAAAAAACCTACCCGCTCATCTGGACCAAGGGAGATTTCCATAAAGAATTCTCTCCAGTTCCCTCCGTTCGCTTCACAATAGGATATTAAGTTTTTATCAAGAATGGACAAGATCTCCCCCTTAATTTCTAAAGCAAATTGATTGTCGTCAAAGATCCCGCCGTGGGGTTCACCTACTTTTCGAGTTTACCGAAGTGATAAAGAATGTTGAGGAAAAACTCGAAAAAAAATCAAACCTCAGCAAAAGCCAAGTTTTTGACTTCGAAAATTTAGAGATTCTTAAGAAGTCTCTGGAAGGTCAGAAAAAAGGAGAGGAAATGCACTTTCTAAAAAGTTTCAGCTTCAAATCCAAGCTTCTACTTACTGTTGCCGCCAGCTGTATTGGCCTGGGTGCCATTTCCATCGGTATTGCTGTCTATTACAACAGCAAAGAATTCCACCAAGGTCTGGTGGAAAAGTCCCGTATCATTCATGGACGTCTATCTGAGGTTTCCAAATACGTGGCCGAGCAAGGGGGTCTGGAACCCATGATCAAGCGCTTCACCAGTCAATATGAAGATTCCAGCCAACTCACGGATGCCGATAAAATGGTCATCCTGCAACAGGTGCCCATTTATGCGTCAATGAAAATTGGAGCCGAAAACTCCGAAAAGGACCACTATGAATTTCGCGTCTTCTCCGATGAGGCCCGAAACAAGAAAAACAAAGCCACACCAGAAGAAATGCAAATTTTTGACCGTTTTAAAAATGATCCCAATCTCAATGAAATTGTCGAAGATGAAGCCGGATACGTCACCGTTTACCGGCCCGTTCGCTTGAAAGAATCCTTCGGATGCCTCAACTGTCATGGGGACCCTGCAACCAGCCCTTGGAAAAACGGCAAAGACATTTTGGGCTACCCTATGGAAAACTGGAAGGATGGAAAGCTCCATGGAGTTTTCGCCATTAAAAACGACATCGCCATTGTAAAACAGGCTCAGGCCGATGCAGGAAAAACCTCTTCCACCCTCATGCTCAGTCTTATGATTTTATTGGGCGGAGGTTTTGCCATTGGATTTGCGGCACTGATCATTCGCGGCCCCATTGCCACCCTGGCTCAAATTGCAAACGCACTCAATGTGGCAGGATCTGAAGTGAATCAAGCCTCTGAAGAAATCGCATCCAGCTCTGAAGGTTTGGCTCAAGCATCCACCGAGCAAGCTTCTTCTTTGGAAGAAACCGCCGCGTCTTTGCAAGAAATCAGTTCTATGATTGAGAAAGCTTTGGAAAGTTCCGAGCGCACCGCCAAAACTTCTTTGGGTTCTCAAAACAGTGCCAAAGAAGGACAGGCCGCAGTGGAACAGATGATTCACTCCATGGGTGAAATCAGTGAAAGCAACCAGCAAATTATGACTCAGGTGAATGAGAGCAATAAAAAAATGAATGAGATTGTTGAGGTCATTCAAGAAATTGGTCAAAAAACCAAAGTCATCAACGAAATCGTCTTCCAAACCAAACTTCTTTCGTTCAACGCTTCTGTGGAAGCAGCCCGCGCCGGTGAACACGGAAAAGGTTTTGCCGTGGTTGCGGAAGAAGTTGGAAACTTGGCAGAAATGAGCGGAAATGCCGCCGAGGAAATTTCATCCATGCTGGATGCATCCATTTCAAAAGTGGAACAAATTGCCATCGACACTAAAAATGCCGTTGAAGGATTGATTCAGCAGGGAAAATCCCGCGTGGATTCCGGCGTTCATGTGGCCGAGCAGTGCGCGGTTGTTCTGAAAGAGATCGTTCAGAATGTTTCTGAAGTTTCGTCTTTGTCTCAGGAAATTTCACAGGCCAGCAAAGAGCAAGCCCTTGGAGTTCAAGAGATCAACAAGGCCATGACTCAGCTGGAAGAAGTGACCCAGAAAAACAATTCGGTCAGCAACAGCACTTCCGCATCGGCGGGACAGTTGTCCGCACAAGCACGTGCGATGAAAGAAGCAGTGAATGACCTTCAAAATCTTTTGTACGCAGAAAAGACTTCATCCCACTCTTCAAGATCTGCGGGAGGATCTTCAAAGACCTCCTCCCACAGTTCCTTTAAAAGAGCGGCCTAGTTTCCCCCAGGACCGTGATGGTGACCACCCCCTTGGTGGTTGCCATTGTCACCGCTCGAATCCGCAGCGCTCTCACAAAATTGAGCAAAATTTTGATTTTCCTCTGCGGACAGATTTTTATAATCCACCAAGTTCATCAAAACTTTGCCTTGGCTCTGTTCTTGCTCTGGCGCCATTCTCCACTTCAAACTCCAGCAGCCTCTCATGGCCTGAAGACCCATGTGTGAAAGTTCATAGGACTGAGTCGCCTCATTCCATAAAAAATCAAAAGACGTCCCGTGGTGATGTCCGTTTTCCATAGCCATGTAAGGGTAGATTTCCAAACCTTCTATCTGTTGTGCTTCATGTGTGGAATCTGATTTGTTCCAAATTTGAATATGGGCTTTGGAGTAAATCCATCTCTGGGGGATTTCTCCCATCCGAATCAATTGGGGGCTTTCTTGGCCAGCGGGTTCGAAGTTCCCTTGAACTTTTCGATCCGCTTCTAGCCACTGAAGATCTAAGCAATAGGATTCGCTTCCCACAGAAATCTCCATGGGACAATGTGCGAGGGCTCCTGCTGAAAAAAGACTTCCGATAAGTCCAATCATAATTTGTGTTTTCATAAATTCTCCTTTGTTGAGTTTGTGATTTAAAAATAAGTTCTGCTGAAACTGAGGGTGTAGCTTCGGTTCAAAAGGGTGTTTTTGGAGTCTCCAAGCAAGGTCTCATCCGAGTAATTGAGTCCCCCGCTCCAATCGTCTGTGAAAACCTTTTGAATCCCAAAAAGCACTGCGGTCTTTTCAATTTTTCCGGAAGATCCTGCGGTGGTTGAAATCTCCTTCTCTGTGGTTTGCGACGTTGTCACTCCTCCATTGATCGAAAGATCTTGAATTCCCAAGGAGTAATTCCCCAACAAGGCGATGGAGTTGTCGTAAAATCCCGACACTCTCACAGATCCAAAAGTTTCGGGAAAAATTCTCAAAGACTTCATCTGCAGAGTCAGACTCAAAGGAAAATACACTTTTTTTAAAGTCATTCCCACTCCAAGCCCCCACTGATTATGTCCTGTAACTCCTGCGCCTTCTCCCAAATCTAAGGTTTCATAGGTAGACTTTCCCGTGGGCACATTGATCAGCGCCGACAGGTAAACCACCGGTTTCCAGTAGGAAAAACGATACTCCGGTAAGGCTTCAAAGGTGTAACCCAAAAGCGTATCACTTAAATTTTTCGAAGATTGCGAAATGGAACTGTCCGAATACTCACCCTCCAAAAAAGACATCGCTGCAAACCACTGATGCCGAGATAAAAAAGAACCGGACAAATTCAAGGACAAAGATTTTACGTCTCGGTGTTTGTCTCCGTTCCACACTCGAAAATCCCCATTGTCATAAACTCGCCCCACAGAATCTGCGTAGGTGTAAGCGGAAGTCAGAACAAAGGACTGCTCCAAAGAGAGCACCGTGAAGCTCGAAGGACTTTGGCCGCAACAGCTGCTAGCAAACGATGAAGCGGAAAAACCCACCAGGATAAAAATTAAAAGAATTCGTCCCATGACAGCCGATCCACAATTTCGAGGTTTGAATCCATAATCCACAGTTCATTTCTCCAATCTCCGGGCATGTTGTAGCGAATCGCAGAATTGATATAAATTCCGCGGTCCACCTCTTTAAAAAATCCCGGATCATCCAAAGGGTGTTTCATGCTGGGCATAGTTGCGTAAAAATTGAGGGTGTAACCGCCCGGCAAAGAAACGCGCTCGCCAGCTGCATCCGTCACAATCACCATCAATTCATTGTTCGTTTTGATTTCGCCCACCGGCGGCTTTATCCACTGAGGCTTTGCGTTTAGCGAAAAGGCCTTAAAAGAGTAAGTTTGGATGGCCGCCGAGCCGCCGTCCCCTTCTACACGGTGATTCATGGGAGAATCACAGGCGGTCAGAGCACTTAGAACTGTGGCCAAAGCAAAAGTCAGAATCAAAAACTTCATGTCAAAACCTCCGGATGTAACAGCCCAAACTTTTACCCACTTTGTAAATGGGATCTTTTCCTTGGGCCAAAGCGGCTAAGTTTTCTTCCAGGTAATGTTTCGTCGACGAGGGAAAGTCATGGTCATCAGAAACGCCGCCCTCATAAAGAACTTGCTCCTGCGAACTTTGATTTTGAACGATCACTGAAAAGGGCGTTTTCAAAGCTCCATACTTTTTAACCAGCATTTGCTCTGAATCTTTAATCAACGGAAACTTGAAGTTCTGAGAGTCAAAGTAAGCCTTGATTTCAGGCTCTGAGTCCTTATCAAAAAAATCTGTAATCACTCCGTAAAAGGCAATGTTGGGATATTTTTGCGAAAGCCCATTTAAATGATCCACATGACTGCGAGAACAGGGACAGTTTTTTGAAAGAAAGACTAAGACTTTAAGGGACGACGGATTCTCCTGATAGCTCTTTACACTTTCATACGCCCAGGTGGACGCGGTGAACGCGAAAGTCGTCAGGAACAAGATCGCCGCCCTTTGCATATTTCTATACATAGGACACCTCTTAAGTATTTATTTATTGGCTCTTAAATTGTTTTGTTTAGAAAAACCGGATTAACAATTGCTGTTTTCAGGTGGAGACAGTCCGGTCGGACCTGTGCTTAAAAATTCTTTGAGAAAACGGATTTTGGCAAAGTCTTGCAAAGATTTGGATATTTTTAAAAATTGAAAAGCCAAAGATGAAGGCGGAAAAGATTTGAACTGAGGAGAAGACGGCAAAAGACCATGTCCTGTAAGCAGGTTCTGGTAAAGCTTTCCAGGGGCTTCCTTCGAAGCAAACTCTATCCCTAAACCGCAAACCTCGTTGGCCGAAACCTGATGGGTGATTTTGACGGGAGCTTTTTGAAAAGCTTTCTCAACAAAATCCAAATGTAAAAGCACATTGAAAAGACAAACCGCAAAAAACCATCGTGTGAGAATTTTGCAGGTTCGAGAACCTTCAATGGATTTTGATTGAGCGTCTGTCATTTGCTCGCATCATGAATCCGGCAAGCCTAAAATTCAAGCTCTTTTCCGCGGATGCAGCGAGCCGCATAGGGTTCGAACTTGATCGTGGACGGTCCACGAAAGACGTAACCCCGATTGGCATTAAACGCATACTGCCCCATGACCGGGTTCCCAAACTTCGAGGACGAAGATCGAAAGATCATTTGCCACACATGCTGGCCCTTCATGTCTCCACGAAAGGCTTCTTGAAATCCTGCGGACTCCAAATATTGAAACTCTTCAATGGTTGGAAGCCGCATTCCCTTGTGTTCGCAAAAGTCCAAAGCCTCTTTTTGAGTGACTCTTTGGCGAATTTCCAAATCCACAATCAACTTGCTTTCGGTTTCTAGGATTCCATTTTCGACCTTTTTAAAGTATGCCCCTTGTTGGGTCTCGCACGAAACGCCCGTTCGATTTTTTTTCAAATCCATTTTTTCACAAGAGGTTAAAGATTCGCCAAACAGGTTACCGCTGAAGACGACCAAAAATGACACGACAAGAACAGGGATGGAATGTTTCATAAGCTCTCCTTCAAACTAAAGGCTAGGCCGACCTTGGGCCCGAGACAAGTTCAATTCCTGCTAGGTTTTTACGAAGGCATGGCTCTTGTCACACCGGTTTTTCCCGATCTGGTTTATGCTCCAGCTCCTTCATTGATTGAATCGACAAAAGACTTTACGATACGTACAAAATGAGTCAGGAACAAATGGACTCCGATGCAAAATCAGTATTAAATAACACGCAAAAAATCGCATCTTTGACAAATGAAAACGGCCAGTCGAACTCTTAGAGTTTCAGTAATCTCTGCCCCTCACTTTTTAGATTATAGCCGCCTATAAAATCACCCTTCCCCTTCTCTCACACCTTCATCAATTTTACGTTAAAATCTTCCATCAGACGTTGCCTGGCAAAAACCCTTTCTTCTCACTTTAAATAAGAGCAAATCGTAGATAAAACCTAAGTACAGAAGAAGGTCGCCCATGGGAATCCTCTGAAAATCTTAAAACTAGAGCTGTACAATAAGGTCATGATTAAAAATCTAATTTTATTCGCATTTGTATTCGTCGGCTCTTTGAGCTTCGCCAATAAACTTTGCTATTTAGGAGACTCTCAAAGTGCTTCTAAAGGAGAATCGATGTCTTTGTTTCAAAGCATCAAATCCACTTTGAAAGAACATGGTACTTTACACAGTGGGATGGCTGTGTGTGGGGCTCCCATTTCTGGATACCTGGGTCGAAGTATGAGCGGCTGTAAATACAAAGGCGTGACTCACTTAAGCATCACCAATGGACGTGACAATGTGGTTGGTGGACGTGGACGAACCAAACCCATGGATGACATTTGCGCAGGAACCGACACCGTGATCGTTCAACTGGGGGATAACAACTTAAACAATTCCAAAGCCGCAGGACAGGATGCTAAAAAGCTTGCAAATAAAATCATTCAGTCTGGAAAGAAGTGCGTTTGGATTGGTCCCGCTTCGATTGGAACCAACAGATGTGCCATTAAGAAAAATCAAAAGAATGCCGTGTCCAACTCCATCAAGGCAGCCATCGAACCCTTGGGCTGCAAGTTTGTGGACAGCTTTTCAGCCACCGCCAAGAACCCGCCAAAAAGCAAAGATCCCATGTGCATTCACTATCCCGGTTTGTATGGACAGTGGGCGGATGCGATCAAGCCCATGCTGAACGAAGCATTGATTGACGGAGCAACGGGTGGAACACCCGGATCATCCTCCGGAAAGAAAAAAGCCATTCGCTAAATGATGTTGGGTGTGCATCTGACACACCCTCGCTACCAAAAAGCACCTGGCACCTAAATCTAAGAAATCTTTTTTTCTAATTCTTCCAAGCGACTTTCTAAATCTGCCAAACGATCTGGATTGGTACCTTTCGCTTGACGCAGAATATTGTTGAGAATCGTCTGATATTTTCCATCGCTTTTTTTAGCCTCTCGCTTCAACCAATCAAGAATATCTTTATCCACCATGGTTGTAATTCGAACCTTGGAAACAGCAAAATCACTGTTCTCTAAGCCATCAGTTTTGGCATATTTGATTTTCTTTTTAGCCATTGTATTCACTCCATGCCTCAAGCAATAGATCTTGTTCTTCTCTTAAAACCTTCAATACCTTTTTTAAGGTTTTCTCTGAAAAGCCCGAATTCTCCAAAATTGAAAAATCCTTCAAGCTTACCAATGCCGATTTGTCCGAATGGAGAACGTGCACATGAGGAAACCGATGCTTATCGTTGGGGTTGATCGTAATCTTAATCATATTCGCCAAAAGCAATATCGTCGGCATATTATTAATATGCACTACTTATGCATATTAATCAAGAGGCCGCAAAAAATGTTGAAATTCTAGATATTTGAAAGCTTAAAAACAGCCAGATTTATTTCAATTTTGTTGATTTTAAAGATGGTGCGCCTGGAGGGAGTCGAACCCCCACGCCTTGCGGCACTAGATCCTAAGTCTAGCGTGTCTGCCAATTCCACCACAGGCGCAAACGTAAATTGTCAAAGCGGCCTTCGGCATCCTAAGTCTAGGTAACTCTATAGAGTTACCTGCCAATTCCACCACAGGCGCATGAAAAGAGATCCGAGTTTAATAATATCTCCCTCGAAATCTCAAGCTTTAATTACTTGTTGATGAGCTTTTTATAATCTGGAGCGCGCATCAAGTTGGCCAATTCTTTCTCCGTATCCATCTCGATGCGGATCAACCAGCCATTGTTCATAGGATCATCATTCAATGTCCCTGGATCATCCACCACAGTGGTGTTCACTTCAATCACGGTTCCAGACACAGGAGCAACCAAGTCACTCACTGCTTTCACACTTTCAACCACTCCGAAGGGCTCATTCTGAGTGACCTTTTGACCTTCTTCCGGAAGCTCCACATAAACCACTTCGCCCAAAGTGTCTTGAGCATATTCGGTGATTCCCACAGTGACGATGTTCTCGTCCACTTGGGCCCACTCGTGATCCTTGGTGTAGTAATTTTCCTCTGGAACTCTAAAATTGGCCATAGACCCTCTCCTTAAACTATCCCTTTGAAATAAAGGGAGTTTTTACCACCTGTGCTTGGACTTTGCGACCTCTAATTTCAACAAAAATCTCCGAACCCTCTTTGGAAAAGGCTTTCGGGACATAGGCGATGCCGATATTTTCAGCAAGGCTTGGGGACGGCGTTCCACTGGTCACCACTCCCATGGCTTCTCCACTTTCACTCACCACCGGATAGCCCGCTCGAGCAATCCCACGGTCCTTCATCAAAAAGCCCACCAACTTTTGCTCCAAGGCTTTGCTTTTTCCTTCAAGGAGCTTGTCCTTGCCCACAAAATCTTTCGCATCGGGTTTGATCACCCAACCCAATCCCGCCGAGTAAGGATTCAACTCATCATTCAGCTCATGACCGTAAAGGGGATATTTCATCTCTGTGCGCAGAGTGTCCCGAGCTCCCAACCCAATGGGTTCCGCTCCAAAGGTTTTGCCCTTTTCCAAAAAGGCTTCCCAAAGAGGAGCCGTTAAAGCCCAAGGAACAAAGATCTCTCCTCCATCTTCGCCGGTATAACCGGTGCGAGCCACAATCAACTCTTGGCCCTGCCAAGGAATGCGCTTCAAGGTGAAGCTTTTCATGTCAGAGATCTTCTCTCCAAACACCACATCCAAAAGCTCCAAAGCCTTTGGCCCCTGAACCGCCACCTGACCCCACATCAAACTTTCGTTTTCAATCTCTGCACCTTGATTGTGCTTTTGAACAAAGGCCCAATCTTTATCGGTGTTGGCCGCGTTCACACACAAAAGGTAATCTTGATTTTTCTCAAGACAGTAAACGATCAGGTCATCCACCACTCCCCCCTGTTCATTCACAAACAAAGAGTACTGAGCCTGCCCACTTTCAAGTTTCCCCACGTCGTTGCTGGTCAACCACTGACAGGTGGTCAAAGCCTTGGGTCCTTTGACCCGAATTTCACCCATGTGGGAAACATCAAAAAGCCCCACCTGAGAGCGCACATTCAAGTGCTCTTCTTTCAGTCCGCGGTACTGCACAGGCATCAACCAGCCTGCAAACGGGACCATTTTTCCACCTAAATTTTTATGAAGAGAGGCCAGAGGGGTCTCTCGTAAGTTTTGATCTGTCATGAGCTCGTTCTAGAAAAAGGGCCGAATATTGTCACTTGTTTTGTCAGAGTTTCAGGGTCTCAGGTACGTTCTGGGCCTATAAGCCCCCACAGATTGGTTGTTTCCTTGCTCTTACCAGGGGTTGGAGGAAGCTATGCACTTTGATTTTAAAAAACTCATGCTCTCAATCAGCTTGATGCAGCTTATGGCCTGTGCTCCCTCCCATTACACCGACCACAACACCAGCTCCTTTAAAGACCACACCGGTCACACCACCGAAGACGGTCGTGATTTTACGGCTGGAAACGAACCCCGCCTTGAAACCGAAAAAGTTCGCATTCTTGAAGAGGAAGCCCCTCCTCAAAAGCCCAAGTCCGGGTCTAAAGAAGAAATCTTACAACCAAAGAACGACCCGAAGCCGGTTCATCAAGAAAAAGGTGCTCCTGAAAAGGTCAGCCCCCGCGGGCAAGAAAATGTGGATCAGTACAAGCAACCAGAGTTTAGCTTTCGAAAGTCCTTCCTAAAATTTAAATTTTTGCGCTACGAAGCCGATTCGAAAAAACCTGTGCGTTTGGGAACTCAAAGTTTTTCTTTGCAGGGTTTTTTTAAAGAGGGCTCGTCTCAAGGTTTTTGGATGGGCTTTTCTGGGAAGCTTCAGAAAACAGATCAAGGCTTTACTCTTCAAACCACCAACTCCACTCACAGTGATTTTAAACTGACCGGTTCTCTTTCAAACATTCAAGACAATGCCTTGGAAGGTCGTTTTGAAATTCAAAGAGTGTCCACCAATGAAACCGTAACCGTTTTGTACCGTGCTTATGAGGCCAATTTAAAAGTCAAAACTCCCCGCTCAAAAAATCTGGCAGAACACGTCAATTTGACTCAAAAAATTCAAAATCTAAAGACACATACCAAAGCGTGGGTGAATGATTTTGTGATTCCCTTTGGAACATCGACATTTGACATTTCTATCATTCAAAAAATCACTGTCACCGAAAAAGCAACACCCACTAACAACGCACCTGAAGCTGCTCAAAAAGAAGAAGAGCCCGTTTGGAAGGATCTTCTCAAGTTTGAAGGTCGATCTGTAGAGACAGACAACACTCAGACCGAAAAAATAGAGCCCAATCAGGCTTTTCTGAGTCAAGATTTGGGAGAGATGAAGCTGGTCGGTAACTCCGAAGGCGAAGATGCAAAAACCATTTCTTTAAATCTGAAAGATGACAAAGGCGAAGACACCGAAATTCTCTTAGATGTGGACCGCCCCACAACTTTGACTCCCGAGCAAAAAAAGCAACAGGAAGAACAAGAGAAAAAGGACGACGAAGAAATTAACAAAATGCTTCAAGAGCTGACTCCTCCTGATCAGGAGGAAGAGCAAACGGAGCCCGAAGTGGAAGAGCCTGTCGTGGAAGAACCTGCCGCAGAGGTTCCGGCCCCTGTCGAAGACACTCAAAGCTCTGTAGATGGTAAAATCATCATTCCTGAAGAGGTGCTGGATTTCCATGGGCAACACCCTATCTCGCTTCCTGACTCGAACAACAGCCCATCTCAGTCGCGAGGGAACAACTCCGAAAGTTATTTGTCCGCTTCCCAAGGACGGGTTGCACTTTCCATGGCCAAAGACATGGACAACACTTACTCCATTCCTAAAGTAAAGAGTGCAATCAAAGATTTGCTTCGCAAAGAATCTTCAAGTTTGAAAAAGTATTTTAAATTTGCAAACCCCTTCCGCGGATTGATCAAGTCCATTGCGAAGGCCTACGATGTGGTTCCTCAGTTTGTTTACCTGACCTTCTTAGAATCCCAGTATTTTAGAGGCGGAACTTACAAACCGGTGGTTTCTTCCACAGAAACCTCCACCGGAGCCTTTCAGATTAATGTGCAAACAGCGACTCATTTAAGAATGAAATTTCAAAGAAACTCCATTGGTGCGAGGCCCGCTTCATGGGACGAACGCATGTATTTCGCTCCTTCCGCCTGTGCGGCCGCCAAATACATTGGGCAGCATGCGAAAAGATTTTCAAATGACAAAGCTCTTGCATTCTTGGCCTACAACCGAGGAGCAGGTAAAACCGCTCAGTACGCTCGAAACTATGGTTACAGCTACAAAGAAATTTCTCGGAGAAACTTTGCCGGGTCCCATTACATCAATAAAGTTCTGGCCGTGTACTTTGTGGCCGGAAAATACAAAGGCTCAAAATTTGACAGCGGATCCAGTGCTCCCACTCAACTTCCCAGTCGCTGGGTGTTTCCTTCGGGAAGCATCAAAGACTCCAACTGTCAGCAAGCCACCGCCGCTTACCGCTAGTTCGAATGAAGGCGGTAAAGATCTAAGGTGTTAGAGAGCAGCATCGTAATGGTCATCGGGCCCACTCCACCAGGAACTGGAGTCGCCGCAGCCACCTGGCCTTCCAACTCATCAAAGCGCACATCTCCACAAAGTTTGCCCTGATCTCGGTGAATCCCCACATCAATCACCACCGAATCTTTCTTGAAGTCCTCTCGGCCCAAAAGCAAAGGACGTCCGGCCGCAACCACGACCACATCGCTTTCAAGCAAAATCTGCCTCATGTTTAAGGTCTTTGAGTGGCACATGGTCACCGTCGCATCTCCTTGAAGAAGCATCAGACCCATGGGTTTACCGACAATTTCACTGCGCCCCACCACGGCGGCTCGGGCCCCTTGAATGGGAATTTCGTAATATTTTAAAATTTCCATCACCCCTGATGGAGTGCAGGGCTTCGTTCGTGGACGCCCTGCCCACAACAGTCCTAAATTTTCTGCAGTCAGGCAGTCCGCATCCTTCATGGGATCCACCCAGGTCAAAACTTCGTCTGAAGACAAGTGCTCCGGCAAAGGCAACTGAACCAAGATTCCATCAATGGCTTCATTCTGATTGAATTCTTCAATCTTCTTCTTCAAATCCTCTTTTGTGAGAGTTGCTGGTGCCTGGTACTCAAAAGACTCAATTCCAACTTCTTTACAGGCCTTAATTTTATGGCGCACATAGACCTGGCTTGCGGGATCGTCTCCAACAATGATGACCGCCAGCCCCGGGGAACGTTTTCCTTGCTCTTTGAACTCGGCCACTTGGGCCCGGATTTGGTTCCTGAGGTGCTTTGAGACCAACTTTCCATCCAAAACTTTCACGGTCACATCCTTTATCGAAGTTAGGGCATTGTCGCTCATCTTCAGCCACAGTCCACATTTGACCGCTCGCAGGATTTCCCTTACAAAAGAAGAAACCCCGAGGAGGAGACCCCATGGCTGAAAAGGTAAAACTTTCTGAAGACGGATCCAGTATCGATTTTGTTCAAAGTGATTCTCTTCCCTCCTCTCTCAAAAAATTTCGTCAAAGCCCTGAAATCGAAGGTTTTTATCGCTTCGTCTATGAAAATGACCTTCAATCCGAAGCTCTTGTGGTTTTGGATCAAATCATCGATCGCCGCAAAAACGAAAAAGCCACCAAAAGAAAATCCAAATAATTTGTCCGACCGCAATTCGGACAAAACGTTGCTCGCACACCTGATAATTTTCAATTCCCTCTGATCCCTTCTTTGCATCGAATCTCTTCAAAAGGAGATTCGCAATGGGACATTTTCAATTTTTTCGCAAACCGTTTTCAAACCAAAAAGGCCAAGGCCTTTTGGAATACATCATCTTGGTTGCTCTTGTGGGAGTGGCCACCATGGGAATGGTTCGCATCCTTCAGCACTCTTTGAGAGCCAACTTCGCCAATGTGATCTTCGCCCTTCAAGATGACTCTCGCAGAAAAGTTTCTGCGGAAAAAATCACCGATGAGGATCTGAAAAAAGCCGACTTTGGGGATTTCATGAATGGCGCCTCTTCAAAGTCTAAAGAATAACCGCGGCCAAGCCCTGCTCGAGAATGTTGTATGTCTAGGCCTGTTTATCACCTCTACCACCCTTGCACTTTCTTTGGGTTATCTGTTGATGACCCAAATGAGACTTCATTTCGAAGCTCAAGAGTTTCTGTTTTGCCGAAACCAAGAGGGACAAAGTTTTGGAAGTTGCAAAATTCAATTCAAAGAAAAATCAAAAGACTATTTAATCTGGGGACACCTCAAGGAGGTTCGCGCTTCCAGTTTGGAAGATATAAAAATCATTTGGTCACTCGGGGATTTTCGTTTCAAAGTTCAACGCCGCATCCATTGGAAATCCCTCACTCGCAAAAGGGTTTTGTCACCTTAAGCGGAATGGCTTTGGCCACGCTTGTGATCTGGGTCTTTCTGGGTGTGGGAGCCATGGGACATATTCTCAAAGAAAAAATGAAACTTTCCAGTCATTGTGTTCATCGGGTCTTGCGGTTGCAAAACGACCTGAAGAAACCCTTGGTTCAAATTCTAAAACTCAATCCTCGCGCAAAAAGGCTACGCGTGCAGCAGGCTCAAACTCAAAAGCGCCTGGCGCGAGCGGTGGCCACCGGAAACGAAGCGCTGGCGGCGGTTCTTACCGCTCGGTTGATTTGGATTGCAAATCAACAACTTCTTCTTCGCGCCAAACAAGAAGGGCTTTTTTTGCAAGCGGGGCTTTTGCGGCAAGAATTTCATCATCAGTCGATTCCTGGATCCCGACAGGTTCAAAAATGGACACATTATCCCGACGAAAGCAAAACTCTTGCTTTAACTGCTTATCCTCCCGGCTCTTTGAGTCCCAGTTACAAACCTTCCATGAATTTTTCGAACTTACAGAAGAAAAGTTATAAAATTTCAAAACAGATCTCTTTTGGATTTCTTCCCGAAAGATTTTTCTCTGGGCTACCAAAGTTTCTGAAATTGAACCGCTCCTGTACGGCCACTCTCAAAAAACAAGGAGAATTCCGTTGGACTCCCATTCTCAAAAAGGACAAAGCGTCCTGGAGGTTTTCTTATGGATCAGCATAGTCAGTCTGCTCTTTCTCAGCTCCATGAAAATCTACAAAACCTGGCTTCACGAAACCAACTCCTCAAGCGCCTCGAAAAGCGTTTGAGTGAACTTTTTCGAATCACCCCTCAGGAACTTCGCTATGTGGGACTTGCGCTCTTGCTCGCAAGCATGGTTCTGGTGATTTTAAGGTGGACTTCCAGCCCCGAAACTCCCAGGGAAGCTCCCCCAATTGAGGTTTCTACATTTATTCCTAAGGACCATGTGCTGATTCCCATTGTGCCCAAGAATTTTGAAACTCTGGACTCCATTCTTGGACCCTTCGGTCGTGCGGACCTTTATGTGGGCCGCAATCAGCCCTCCAGACAAGCTCTTGCCAGAAACGTGAAAATCCTCAGGGCGCCTAAAAATCCAAGTGTTTTCGCTGTATTGGTCCATCAAGACCGATCTCCAGAAATTTTGGAGGCCAATGAAAAGGGACTGTATGTGGTCGTTAAAAACAAAAGTGCCGATGGTACGCACTTTGAAGATAAGGCTTCTGCAAAGAAAAAATCTCGAATCATCTATACGGAGAATTTATGAAAAATTTCTTTCAAAAGCTCAATGCGCTGGTCCTGATCGGAAGCCTTTTCGCCCAAGCCACCTGGGCACAAACCATCTTGCTCTTCCCCCCCGAAACGCCCGAGCACGAGATCCAGGCCGCCTTGATGTCTCAACCCGAAACCCTACGCCTGGAAGAGTGGACTTTTCTTCACCCCACCTCTCTTTTGGAATCCAACGATTTGATTCAGAAATTTTCAGTGGCCGAAAAAAAATTTTTAGACGGAGCGGGTAAAGACGAATTGCTGTTGTCTTACCAAGAAGTCCTATCACTTCAATCGAAAGCGAACTGGGGCAAACAGGAGCTCAAATTAATTTTGACTGCACATTTAAGAACCGTGCAGCTTACTGACAACTCTCTTCCCTCTTCGTTTCGAGAAAGTCATCTTCAACAAGCCGCCTTTCTCTCGGAATACACTCAACCCATAGAAAATTCCATTCCTCCCCCCCTGATTCGAGAAATGAATGAACTGAAAGCAACTTTGAAATGGCGGACCTACACGCCTCCCCAAAAAATCATCACGGATTTTCCCAAAGTTTTTTTTGCGGGTCAGGTGCGAAACACTTCTTTGGGATTTCGAGTTCCTCAAGAGCTGAATTCTACGGTACGACTTACATTTGCCAGCTCGAAATTTCATCCTCGCACCATTGAAGTGACTCCGGATCAAATTGAAAATTTAAAAATTTCGCCCACAGCCGTTGTCTCCGGAGACTGTAAATCTTTTCGGTCTTCTCTAGGCTCTATAAATGCAGAAGAAAATAAAGATTTCGAAATTTACCAACCCCTTTCCTGTCAGTCTAAGAATTTGCAATTGACTCAACAACCTAAGAAAGATGCCTTTAAAGAGTCTTTTCCTCCAATGGAAATTCCCTCCAACAAAAGTCACTGGAAGATGGAAAAGAAGCATTGGATTTGGCTGGGAGTTGGAGCCGTGGCAACGGCAATCTTAATTTCCCAAATGAGGAAAAAAGACGAAACGGCCCCTCCGCCGGCATCCACGGTGGGTGGAGACTCCCAAGGATTTTAAATAGGTTCTCCAGCAAAATGAAGCGTTTTGACCTGACCATTCTCGAACTCTGTAAATGTATTGGCCGGCCAAGACCGGTCCGGATGGCTCAAGTAGGATTGAAAATTTCCAAGCAAGCGGGGAAGTCCATTTTGTTGGGCATCTTCGAGGGCCTGCTGAATCCGAAAAATCCCAGGAGTTGAGAGTGGCGAATCACTTCCGAAATAAAAAGGCACCTCGGCCTCTTGAAGCTTTCTCCAAGGAAATATTCTTTTCTTGAGATTTGCGGAAAGCTTTTGATCCAACCACTTTTGGTCGTCCAACCAGTGTCCGGGCTGCATATGACAAGTCACTTTGAGATCTTTCAGGTCCCTGACATTTTTCTCATCCATAAGTTCCACGTGCTCCAGATGAAGAACCCCGTGAAGTCCCCGCTCTGCCAAATTTCGAAGGGCCCGACAGGAACGATCTACAGCCGCATCTCCGATGGTGTGGATCGCAACCTCAAGACCTTCTTTCCAGCAATCAGAAATCATTTGCGCCAATTCTTCCTCAGAATAAAAGAGGGTTCCCTTCCCTGATCCACTCAAATAATCTTCGCTCAATGCTGCAGTTTCTGAGCCCAAAGATCCGTCCAGAAAAATTTTAACTCCACACAGCCGTATCAACGATCCTTGAGAGATTTGGCCTTTTATGGATTTTGCCAACTGGATCTTTTCGTTGTGATTTAAAGACTCATCAAACACAAAGGCTTCCACGGCCAACTTTAAAAGACCCGAGTCTTCCAAATGCTTTGCCGCCATAAACTGAGATTCTTTCATATGAACATCGCGAATGTGAGTGATCCCCGATTCATGAAAGATCTTTTGGGCCTTCATCAATTGACGAAGAATGACAGACGAGGATTTTTCGGGAATGGATTTTAAAACCCGATCTCGATCCTTCTCTTTAAGTACGCCCGTTTTTGCAATGGCGTCCTTTGAAATTCCAGAAAGTTCAAGAGCTTTGGAGTTGACCCACAAGCTGTGACCATCGGATTTCGACAGGGCCACCGGCCGCTCTTTGCACCATTGATCCAAAAGCTCAATGGAACATTCTGCTTCAAAGGGGACGCTCCACCCGTACCCGAAAATCCAATTTCCCTCTGGCAGAGAAAGATTCAAAATCTCGTTGGGATTTGAGAGAGCGGAAAGAGACAACCTTTCGGCAAAGTCTCCGGTCGCAAGCCAATGCACATGGCTGTCATAACAATTGTCGATGCGAAATGAGTTCAAGGCCTTTCCTCTCTTTCAAACTTTGGCCATCGTACATGGCCAAAAAGAATTTGGAAAGTCTGTGAAGATTAGCGTCCAGTCACCACACCACTTCCGAAGAAGGTGGTGCCGCCATGAGTTGTGCCTTGAAAGCTTCCACTAAATCCGTTCGGTCCCATCATCACTGGCGCGGGAGCTGCTGGGTAAGGATTATAAGGCATTGTGGGATTTCCCAACTGAGTGTTGATGGAATTGATCTGGTTGTTCAAAAGTAAATATTGGTAAGGATTGCTTCCTGCTTGGTAGGGCAAAACTGCAGGGGGCATTCCCGTTTGATTGAAGAACGGACCCTGTTGAGGAATGGGTGTTCCGCCCCAAGGGCCTTGGCCCCCCATAAACGGAGCAACACCGGGAGCGCCATTCATGCCTCCGTACATTCCACCATTCATTCCGCCCATGCCAAACATATTTTGTCCCAACATCGGCATTCCCATTCCATTCATTCCAGGAGCGCCACAACCGAAGGCTCCCATTCCCATGGCTCCAGGAACGGCGCCATACATGCCATTGTTGATGCCCATGTAGCCGGGCATCATTGAAGGATAAGGCTGTTGTGCGTGGCCCATAAAGTATGGGTACCGGCCCATCATAGAGCAACCTGCGTAACCCGGGTGATAACCCAACTGAGCACAGGTATCCACATTGTATTTGTTCATTTGAATCATGGCACGACGATTGGCTTTTTGATTTTGCCAATTGAGGAAAGCAGGAATTCCAACTTGAATTCCCATGGACAAAAGATTCATCCAAGTGCTTCCGGACTCACCCGCTGTTTTCTTTTTCTTGTAGCAGTTTCCATCGGGACATCCGCCTTCGGTGTCGGAATCACCACCACCATACTCGAAATCTTCAAGCTTGGTCTTTGCCACTTCCAAATTTTTCTCGATGTTGCGGCGTTTGTCATAAAGGCGCATGTAACTTCCTAGTGCTGACACACAGGCCGATGCATAAGAGGAACTTCGCGGCTTAATGGCGTACTCAGAAGTTTCACGACAAATATTTGTATTTACTCGCCCATCATCTTGCACGTTGCGTCCCCACACCACAGAGGCTTCATCATCACATCCAGGAGAAGCGGTTTGCGCGGCATTTTGAGGCGTGTTGTTCGGATCTGCGGCCTGACGTTGAGCATTGTCTTGAGGAACATCTGAACCGGTGCTTCCCGCAGATGGAGCATTGGCTTTTGCCGCATAGCAATCGTTGCGAAAGTCCGCCGCATTTCCCTTAAGACGAATGTGATCGATCACTCGGGTGGATAGTGAAGGCTGCAATCGGCCATCAATTTTACCTTGAAGCTTATCCAACTCTTTATCAATCTTGGCCAATTTTCTTTGCTCGGCTTTGACTGCGCCTTTTAATTTGCTCTCATATTTTTGTTTGCGATCTTCTTCATCCTCTTTTTCATAAGCCCCTTGTGCAGGCTGCATGTTCCAAGGGCAAGCCATCATTGGATTGTTCATCATGGGCATGAACGCACGCGCCTGCTGAATGAAGATCAAAGAGAACAATATAAAAATTAGTCTTTTCATAAATAAAAACCTCGTCTCAAGTCCTTTTCGAGAAGATTGATGGGCAACTTAAAGATGTCGCCTCACATTTAGACAAAGGACTGCCTCCAGCTGGCAAAAGGTCTAAGGTCTCTCGATTCGAAACATCTTGTAGACGAATCTGCATCACGCAGCTAGACTCGACCATGATGAAACACAATTTGCTATGCGTAGATGATGAGCCCGATAACGTAGACGCCCTGGAACGGCTGTTTCGAAAAAAGTATAAAGTTTTTAAGGCCACCTCAGGCGCATCCGCATTAGAAATTTTAGAAAAAGAGAACATCTCTTTGATCATCAGCGATCAGCGCATGCCTCAGATGACGGGTGTGGAATTTCTAGCAAAGTCCATAGAGATTCAGCCCGATGCCATTCGCATTCTTCTGACTGGTTACACGGATTTGGACTCAGTCATTGCTGCGATCAACTCTGGGCAAATTTATCGATATGTCACCAAGCCATGGGATCCGGTGGATTTGACCAATGCCGTAGACAAAGCCCTTGAGCGCTTGGAGCTTTCCATAGAACTCAAAGAAAAGAACGCAGCTCTTCACAAAGCTTTGGCAGAACTTCAAACTTTGGATCGCTCGAAAGATGAGTTCATGATTCTGATCAATCATGAATTGAAAACCCCTTTGACCGTGATTTTAAGCTATCTGGAGTTGTTGAAAGAAAGTTCCCCCACCGAAGAACAAGCGAAATATTTGAAGCGAGTGGGAGAGGCCTCTGAGCGTCTTCAAAAATTGATTCAAGATTCTTTGGAATTGGTTTCCGCAGAAACAGGAACATTGAAGAAAAACATCACACCTTTTTTAATTGATGAGGCCATTGAACAGATTTTGATTTCGTTTTCAGAGGCTTTGAATAAGAAGGGAATGAAGATCAAAAAGGATCTTTCTCCGTTGGTGGTTCGATCTGACTCGAAATTGATTTCTGGTGTGCTTCAAAGATTGATTGAAAATGCGATTCAGTTTGGAAATCCTGATTCCACACTGTTGATTTCTGCAAAAACGCGAGAAACCGAAACAGTGGTTAAAATTGTCAACGAAGGACCCGATCTTTCTGCGGAAGTGATTGATCGAATCATGAAGCCTTTTAATTTAAATGAAAATGCTCTTCACCACTCTAAAGGTTCCGGCCTTGGCTTAAGTGTCAGTCAGGCCATATTAAAAAACTTAGGCTCTGAACTGAACCTGACCTCTGACCGAGGAAAAGTCGAAGTTTCGTTTGTCCTAGGTTGAGGTTCTTGAGGTTCTTGAGGTTCGCTCGCCTATTTTATTCAGCAATTTTGAAACTCTCTCTCTATTCCCTCTAGACACCTTACGTCTTTACGAAGCAAAAAAGCGTGTCCCAAATAAAGGGGCCGGTCTCCTTAGCGTCTACTAAACGTTGCGGCGGAGATTAATTTTTTAGAAATTATGTTTGACGTTATTTTTTTTCGATTACTTTCAAGTGAATCGTTGTATTGAAATCATTTGTAGGATCATCTTTAAAACAATTCTCGGGCTTACTGCACTCGTTAATTTTGAACTCCAAGAACGGATGTTCTCAACCGCAAAAGTTTCCTCAAAA
>MDSW01064366.1_pt1 | contig 46293 bp, 54 predicted proteins | sample 811171 | NCBI WGS metagenome assembly MDSW01 (sample SAMN05326641, study PRJNA326480) | marine metagenome | isolation source: seawater | place: Atlantic Ocean: North West | collected 2012
ATCTTTAATCAAAGATGACTTGAAATTAGTAAATAATTTTATGATTTCTAATATCAAGTCTGAAGTGCCCTTAATTCCACTTCTATCTGAATATCTCTTAAACTCTGGTGGAAAAAGAATAAGACCTGCATTGACTATTTTGTTTTCAAAGCTACTAGGATATAATTATGGGGTAAGGCACATAAACTTATCGGCCTGTATAGAATTTATTCATATGGCTTCCTTATTACATGATGATGTAGTTGATAAAAGCGCATTGAGAAGAGGAAAAAAAACCGCTAACAGTATATGGGGTAATAAAGCTAGTGTTTTAGTAGGAGATTATCTTTTCAGTAAGGCTTTTCAAATAATGGTTTCTGACAAAGACCTGAAAGTTCTTGAAAATTTATCTAATGCTTCTAAATCTTTAGCTCAGGGAGAAGTTATGCAACTAAGTCTCATAAATAACCTGGACATTAATCAAGAACAATATTTTAAAGTAATAGAAGATAAAACAGCTAAGCTATTCTCTTCATCAGCAATGATAGGAGGTATTATAAATAATTCTTCGGAAAAGACTATTAATGATTTAGAAAGTTTTGGTAAATACATAGGGATTGCTTTTCAATTATTAGATGACGCACTAGATTATAAATTTTCAGAAAAAAAGATTGGTAAAAATATAGGTGACGATTTTAAAGAAGGGAAAGTTACATTACCTATTTTGCTTGCTATAAAAAAAGCTGATAAAAAAGAAAAACTTTTTTGGAAAAGGGTTATTGAAGACCTAAATCAAGAGCCTAATGATTTTAAGAGGGCACAGGAAATACTTATAAAAAATGAGGCTCTAGAGAATACAAGAAAAATGGCAAAAAATTATACTGAAAAAGCAAAAGATATTCTTAAGTGTCTTCCTCAAAATATATACAACAATGCTTTAATAGAATTATGTAATTTTATTCATAATAGAGAAAGTTAAACTAAATTAATATCAATAATATCATTTATATTCAAAGCTTTTATAATTGCGTAACATCTCATTCCCTTTGCAATTTTCAACTTCAAATAAGACTTATAGGTTAAATGGGCTTTTAGAAGATTATCTCCAAATTTTAGCACCAAACATACTAAGTCTTTTTGATTAATCACATCTAAAATTTCTGCTTTAATATAATTTAAAGAACTTATTTGTTCAGGAATCACTTTAGAAATTATTATATCTGATGATTTTATTTTCACAATTACTTGCTGATTTAATTTTAATCTATTCGAAAAAACTATTAGTCTTTCTTCATTTAATTTTATTTCAGATAGACTTTCTTCTTTATTTACTTGAATAACTTTCCCTTTAATATATGAATCTTTAAATAAAGAATTGTCGTTTTTATTGTAAAAGTTTAAAGCGCTTTGCCTATCCCCTGAAAAGATAAGTTTACCTTCTTTTATATAATTTATTTTATTTCCAAGTCTAAAAGTTTCTGATATTGAATGAGACACATATAATGCCGGTATTTTCAAAATATTATTTATTTTAGAAAGATAAGCTATTAATTCATTTTTTTTATTTTGATCTAAAGAAGATAACGGCTCATCCATAAGTATTAACTCTGGTTGTGACAATAAAGCTCTTCCAATTGCAACTCTTTGTTTTTCTCCTCCTGACAAATTATATGGATACCTACTTAATAATTTATTTAAGCCCAATAAATTAATAATTTCATCTTGTACGAAAAAAATATTTTTTTTTCTATTTAGGTTAAACCCATACATTAAATTTTGTCTAACATTCAAATGAGGAAATAGCATAGGATCTTGGAAAACATATCCTATTCGTCTTTTATGTACTTTTTCAAAATAATTTCTTTCAGTATCAACAAGAGTTTTATTTTTAATTACTATTAAACTTTTCTTTGCTTTTTCAAGGCCAGCTATACAATTTATAATAGAAGTTTTTCCTGCACCTGACGGACCGAAAAGACAGTTGATGCCACTAACTAATTTTATCTCTACTTTAAGACTAAAGTCTCCTTTTTTGGTATCAATATTTACTATATTACTCATATCTTTTTTTATATTTAGATAATCTTTCTAAAATTATCTCTGATAATAATAAAGAAAAGATTGAAATGAAAACTGCAATTATAGTAAGCCTAAGAGCCATTAGATCTCCATTAGGTATTTGTAAAAATGTGTATATTGCAGCTGAAAGAGTTTGTGTTTCACCTGGAATATTTGATACAAAAGTTATTGTAGCTCCAAACTCTCCTAGTGCCCTTGCAAAACTTAAAGTAAAACCTGCTATTACACCTGGTAGAGCTAAAGGTAAAGTAATTGAAAAAAATACATAATATTTATTAGCACCTAAAGTCATTGCAGCTTTCTCATATTTTTCATCTATCATCTCTATTGCTAGCTTTATAGCTCTTAACATAAGAGGAAAACCCATAAATGAGCATGCCAAAGCAGCCCCAGTCCATTTAAAAGCAAAAGTAAAATTAAAGTATTTATATAAAAAAATACCTATAGGACCATTAATACCAAACATTATAAGTAAAACGTATCCGGTTACTACTGGAGGTAAAACTAAAGGTAAATTAAATAAGCTAATAAAAAATTTTTTTAAAAAGAATTTTTTTCTTGCAAATATGTAGCCCATAAGAATGGCAAAAGGAAGGCTAAAAATAGATGCAGTCAAAGCTATTTTTAAGGATAAATAAATAGCAGAAAGCTCTTCTTCAGAAAAATTAATCATTTTTTGTATTAAATCCCCACTTATTTATTATAGCTAAACTCTGACTATTTTTTAAGTACTTATAAAAGTTTATTGTATCTGGTTTTTCATTTAATATAACTAATGGATATATTATTTCATCATGCAAATTCTTCTCTAAATTATATAATATTTTTACTTTTTTTTCTGCTATAGCATCTGACTTATAAACTATCCCTAACTCTAAGTCTCCTCTTGAAACAAACTTCATTGCCGCCCTTACATTTGGGCTTTCCACAACATTATTTTTAATAAGTTTCCATAAATTTATATTTATTAAATAACTCTTTGCATAAATGCCAGCTGGAACAGACCTGGTCATTGCCAAAGATATTTTTGTTTTTGTTTGAGTTAAATTTACTTTTAAGTCCTCTATATTTTTAAATTGACTTCTATTTTTATTGGTTTTATTTGTTACGATTACAAGAGAGTTGTATAAAAAATTAATTCTATATTTTTTTAAAATTAATTTTTTTTCTTCTAAATAATTCATCCACTCATTATTAGCAGAAATAAAAATATCAGGTTTCGCACCGTTTTTAATTTGTAATGCCAAAATAGAAGTTCCCATATAAACTGTCTTTATATTAATATTGTTTTTATATTTACTTATAACTTCTTCCATAGCTGTTCTTAAACTAGCAGGTGCATAAATTAATAATTCTTTTTTGTAATCATTTCCATATACCTCTAATCCAAGAATAAAATTTAAGAAAATTATTAATATGTACAGCTTTTTCATGGCAAAAATCATATACTAATGTTACATGTTAAATAAAAAAAAAGAGTTTAACAAAATTTTCTATAAGTAGACATATGTTAATTTATATATTTTTATATATAACTTATTATAAAATCTATCAAATTCTCATTTCATAAAAATTTTTATAATTCTTATAGTAATGAATTTAAATTTTTAATATTATATACAGAATATTTATAGTAAGAATTTGAATTTATTTTTAATTGCATATACCAGCATAATTTTAATAATTTTAATTATTGTTATTTACAATCAATTTTAATTATAATTAAAAGCTAAAATAGAGTAGTTGACATTTATAGAAACTCCATTAAAACAATATTTTATAAATATAAAGGATATTATGTTAATAGATAAAAATCTTATAAAAAAAAATAAAGAGGATGAGTATTGTGAGACAAAGCAGTGGCAAAATAATAGATGGAAAAATGTAGAAAGAAACTACACTGATGAAGATGTAAAAAAACTTAGCGGTTCACTTAACATAGAGTATACCATTGCAAATAAAGGATCTAAAAAACTATGGAATTTATTAAATACTGAAGATTATATTAATACATTAGGTACTTACACAGGAAATATGGCTGTTCAACAAGCTAAGGCTGGCCTTAAAGCTATATACGTATCGGGTTGGCAAGTAGCCGCAGATGCTAATTTGTCAGGGAATATTTACCCAGATCAAAGCTTATATCCAGTAAATAGTGTACCTGAAGTAGTTAGCAGAATTAATAAGGGTTTCCAAAGAGCTGATTTAATTCAGAATATGGAAAAAATAGAGGGCATCAGTAAGGATGATATAGATTATTATTTGCCAATTATTGCAGATGCTGAAGCTGGATTTGGAGGCCCCCTAAATGTTTTTGAATTAATGAAGAGCATGATTGAAGCAGGTGCATCTGGAGTACATTTTGAAGATCAACTATCATCCGAAAAAAAATGTGGCCATTTAGGAGGAAAGGTCCTTATACCTACCTCTAATTTTGAAAAAATTTTGAATACAGCTAGGTTAGCAAGTGATGTCTTAAACGTCCCTACAGTAATTATGGCTAGAACAGATGCTAATGCAGCCAAGCTTTTGACTAGTGATATAGATGAAAGAGATAAAAAGTTTCTTACAGGAGAAAGAACACCAGAAGGTTTTTTTAGAACTGCTGGAGGTTTAGATTCTGCAATTGCAAGGGGTATAGCATATGCTAAGTATGCTGATCTTATATGGTGTGAAACAGATAAACCTGACCTGGAAGAAGCTAAAAGGTTTGCAGAGGCAGTAAAAAAAGAATATCCTGAAAAAATGTTAGCATATAATTGTTCTCCTTCATTTAATTGGAAAAAACATTTAGATGACGCTCAAATAGGTTCTTTTCAAAAAGAGCTAGGTTCTATGGGTTATAAATTTCAATTTATTACATTAGCAGGTTTTCATAACTTAAATCTGAGCACTTTTAACTTAGCAAAAGATTATGCCGAGACCGGAATGTCAGCCTATGCAAATCTTCAACAGCAAGAATTCGCAAAAGAAACAGAAGGTTATAGTGCTATTAAGCATCAAAGAGAAGTTGGAGTTAGTTATTTCGATAAAATATCAGAAATAATATCTGCTGGCGAGAGTTCTACTACAGCTATGCAGGACTCAACTGAAAAAGAACAATTTTGATATGAATCATGATAATGAAAATAAGGGAATGCGACAGGCAAAAGGTGGAGTTTTTGCCCAAGAAGATATAGAGCTATTAAAACAAACCATAGAATACTATCTTAAAAATAATAAATCTCTTTCTAGCCAGGAAGAAGCAAAGGTCAGTCTACTTTTTCATAGGCTTGGTAGAATGGGCTTTAAATAACTAGGGTAGCGCTCTTGTAGAGGTTCGAACTCTAACCACAGGTTTCGAAGACCTGTATGCTATCCTGTTACACCACAAGAGCAAAATAACTTTACATTAAAAAATTTGTATCTAAAAGTAACTAATTTCAGCTTTTTGTATAAAAAAATTATATAGTTTTAGTATAAAAAATATTAATAATTAATAAAAAGTGATTCGATAAAAAAAAATTATCTAAATTTACTTTTTTGTGAGACCTACAGTGCTAAAACATCAAAATTTGAATATATTTACAAATATTGTATTATTTTATCCATGAAAGCTATAATACTTTCTTTGATTACAGTCCCCGGATTAATTATATTTATCTTTGTTTTAGGTTTGTTTAGTAATAAAACTAAAAATAAGTTAAATTTTTTTTTTATCGCTCTTTTAGTTACATTTTTTTCTAGCATGCCAATACTTAGTAAATTACTTAGTTTACCAATTATCTCAATTGCAAAAAAAGTTAAAGATGAAACTATATCTAATGTAGACGCAGTTGTAATTCTTACAGGAGGTATTTACAAAGATTTAAAAGGAAAATGGCAACCAAGTAATAATACTGAAAATAGAATTCATCAAGCAGAATTATTTCTTAAAAAATATAATGTTCCACTAATTATTTCAGGAGGGCATACTAAAAATAATGCTCCAAGTGAAGCTGAAATTACAAAAATAAAGTACAATTTAACTGAAAGCATCATCGATTCAGAAAGTTTAAACACTTTTGAAAGTGCTAGGAACCTTAAAGATTATTGTGAAGACCTAGAAGGATATATTTTAGTTATTACAGATAAATATCACTCTTTAAGAACATATTTGTCTTTTAAAACTCAAGGCTGTAACATACTAATGAATAATTATCCAATATCTGTAAAGTTAAAAGACTTTTATCCATCTTTAAAAGGTTTTTCAGAGTTTAATTCAGTAATTTACGAATATTTGGGAATTCTATATTATATTGGAACTTTAAAAATTAACTTTTTAAAACTAAAATATATCTAATTCTTTTTTAACAAAATAGGATATTTTATACTTAATTTTAATTTCATTGGTTGACTAAATTTTTCTTTTAACATGGCTTTGGCCAAAGGCATATTAATAGTTCCAAAACCTTCAACTCCAGCAAATGAACCATAGCCTTGCATAAGGTTTAACTTCCCTAAACAACTAGCATCTCCGCTTAATCCTGCAGAAGTGTTACATTTCCATGATAATATTAAAGTATTTTTATTTTTTTTGTTTATATAACAAAAGCCATGTAAATCTTCTATTATTGCAAAACCACAACTGAACCCTCTACCTTTGTATGCCCTACCTATAAATTCACATTCTAAATTACTATTATTTAATCTATCATCATCTAAAGTTTTCACCCCGCCAAAGATAGTGCCTTTGATAAACTCTTCTTCTCCAACATTTTTTATATTCAGACTGCTATTATTTTCTAAGTTTATAATTAGATTAGTATCTTTAAAATCATTCTCACTTGCTGACTGTATTGTGTTTACACTAAAAAGGCTAATCAACAAGAAAAATAAATATATTTTAATACTTTTAATAAACATAACATATTTGTTATCACATTATTATTAATAGTTTAAGTGAAAAGTTCTTAGAAAATTAATAGTGCACTTTACAAGAAATAAATTAAAATTATATATATAAATAATCATATAATTAAAGGAATAACATTATGTTTAATATAAAAAAGGTTCAAGCCCACTGTGACATACCATGTAAAGTCTATGATCCATCTGTAATACAATATTCTGCTCTCAGCATTGTACGATTTATAGATCTTATAAATGAAGAAATAAAAGATGCTAACATGAATAGTAATAATATATCTCAGCTTACAAGATTAATTAGTGTGAAGGAGCAACATGCTAAAGAAGTCAAAACTGAAGTAGCTACCATATGGGGAGACTATTTCAAAGAACCTCAAATTTCAAAATATCCGGAAATACACGAGTTAGTACATTCAATAATGCAATTGGCTTCAAAGTGTAAGCAAGAAAATATAAGAGAAAATGGAGTAGAGTTGTTAAAAAACATTAATAAGTTCACTGAAATTTTTTGGAGTACTAAAGAAATAAAAACTGAAAAGAAATTTTCACCTTATCCACCTGAACTGGTAATAGTTTGTCCAATTTTAAAAAGTGCTTAGACTTTTCAAGATAATCGGTAGTAGTATGAAGCCAACTCTACTACCTGGAGATTTTGTGCTAGCTTTAAAAGTTTTTAATAAAGTTTTTTTTAAAAACGATATAGTTATTTTTTTTGATGACCATTACTCACATGTAGTAAAAAAAGTTGTACTTATCAAAAAAAATCATTTAATGCTGAAAAATGATAATATAAATACTTCTTCAGTATTCTGTGAAAAACCTTTTAATAAAAATAAAGTTAAATACAGGGTATTATTTATTTTAAGAGTAAGTAAAATAAAAAAAATATTTGTTAAATTAAAATTTATTTAATTTGTTTTCGTTCACAATGACTGTATACTAGTTTTTTGGGAGGAGTAAAAATGAAAACAATATTATCATCACTAAATAAAACCATAATAGTAGGTTTTATACTATCTTTATTATTTATATTTTACTATTTATACATAGAAACAAGTAATTTTGATATATATTTTTTGCAATTCATATTTAGATATATTCATGTACTTGCAGGTATTATGTGGATTGGTTTATTATGGTATTTTAATTTTGTTCAAATACCTAATATGCCAAAAATTCCTGATGATCAAAAACCAGCTATTGGAAAAGTTATTGCTCCGGCAGCATTATGGTACTTTAGGTGGGCAGCAATGTTTACATTAATAAGTGGCATAATATTAGCTCACTTGAATGGTTACCTTTTTTCTGCATTATTACTAGGAATATTTTCTGAAAGTAGCAGGGACACAGCAATAGGCATTGGTATGTGGATGGCAATAGTTATGTGGTTTAATGTATGGTTTGTAATATGGCCAAATCAAAAAAAGGCACTTGGTATTGTAGAAGTAGATCCAGAATTAAAGGTTAAAGCAGCAGGCACAGCAATGCTTTTCTCTAGAACCAATACTCTTTTATCCATACCTATGCTTTTTTCTATGGTATCAGCACAAAACATATGGAGTTAATTAAAAACCTAAGAGTATTTTTACTCTTAGGTTAACTTAAATATTCTCTTAATAAGCGTCCTGTTCTACTTTCATCTTTGTCTACACCGTTTACCCAAACTTTTTTTATACCTATAGGGTCAACTTTTAATCTTTGAGATTTTGCCGGTAAATCGTTAGTTCTGTAAGCTTTTCCTACTCCAATAGTTTTTGGATCAAATAATACCATATCTGCAAAATAACCAGGAATGAGTCTTCCTCTTTTTGGAATTCTACAAATATCAGCTTGTTTTGCTGTTAGACAATGTATAGCTTCTTCCAAAGAAAAAGCCTTAAGCTCCCTTGTCCATTTTCCTAATAACTCTAAGGCATATCCAGCATCGCATAACAATGATAAATGAGCTCCTGCGTCAGATAAAGCAATTATTGAGTTATCATGTTTTAGTAATTTTTCTACATGCTTGTCGTCTGAATTAAGCAACTCAGCTGCAAATAAGTCATCCATTCCTCCATCAATTGCATGATCAAATAACCAATCTATCGGAGAGCTTTTAAAAGAATCAGATATCTCATATAAATTTTTTCCTATGTATTTGCTAATATTATTTTTTTTAGAGTTTAACAATTTGATTTTTTCCCAATTACCTACAAATAGTTTATTCTTTGAAGTATCTAATATCTCATTTAAAACTTTTTTTCTAAAATCTTTACTCTTTAAAATTTTTATTTTTTTTTCATTATTCTCTGCAATCATATATTTTTTCCAGGACTTTAATCCTTCTAACATATAAGGTTCTCTCATAGTGAACTCCATAGTTAAAGGTCTACATGAAACCTGACCCCAAATTTCATACCCATCTTGAAATGCTTTCTGAATATCTTCTAAAGTATTTAAAGCCCAACTTTTTTTAACCGGGTTTTGTAATAAAGCGGCTACCATTGTTGGTCTTTTAACATCTTCTAGTAAATTAATTATATCCTTTATTTCTGTATTATTTGATTTTGTGAGCATAAATATACCCCTTCCATCTATAGCCATAGATTTAATAAGTCTAGAAATTTCTTTTTTATTTGCAAACCTTGATGGCATAGGAACACCATTTGCACCATTATGCCCTTCAAAAGTTGAAGTAGAAAAGCCTATTGCTCCATTTCTCATTGCGTCAGATACCATTTTTTCCATTTCAACTATTTCATCTTCTCTAGCTTCTCTCTTCATGGCATCTTCGCCCATTGCCCAGATCCTTAATGCAGAATGACCAACATATGAACAAATATTTAATGCTAAAGACTTACTTTCAAGCAGTTTCATATACTCTGCATATGTCTCATATTTCCAATCTATCCCAGCCTTTAAAGTTTTATATGGCATTCCTTCAACTTTTGTTAAGTTTTTTATGTTTAATTCCCTGTGTTCGGGTCGGCATGGAGCAATTGTAAAACCACAATTACCAATTATTGCAGTTGTTACACCTAAGTCTAAAGAAGGAGATGCTGTTGGATCCCAAGTTAATTGTGCATCATAGTGTGTGTGTACATCAATAAAGCCTGGACTTAAAACAAAGCCTTTAGCATCAAAAGTGTTCTTAGCAAGCCCTAAATTTTTTCCTCTTTCTACTATGGTGTCTCCAATTATACCTATGTCTCCTCTAAAAGGTTTGAGACCAGTACCGTCAACAATTTTAGCATTTTTAATTTTTAAATCGTACATATTTTACTTTCTACCCAAGGTTTGAGTTACTCTACTTTTTGGACTCCTTTTAAGATAGTCACTTATAAACCAGGATACTTTAATAATTTCTTTTAAATTCAATCCTGTATCTATGCCCATTCCATTTAGCATGTATAATACATCTTCTGTTGCTACATTTCCTTTTGCTCCTTTCGCATAAGGGCATCCTCCAAGTCCGGCAATAGAAGTGTCAATTGTTTGTACTCCAAGCTGTAATACTGCATAAATATTAGCTAGTGCTTGCCCATAAGTATCATGAAAGTGTGCAGCCACTTTTTTTATATTTATGCTTTTAGAAATCTTTTCAAATAGTTTTAATGCTTCAGTGGGTGTGCCACATCCTATTGTATCGCCTAAGGATATTTCATAGCATCCTTTATCAATTAAAAAATTTGCCAGTTCTGTAGTTTTTTCATAACTAATTTTTCCTTCATATGGGCAACCTAACACACAACTTAAATAGCCTCTAATTTTTACATTATTTTTTTTTGCTTCATCTATTACTTCCTCTATTCTATTCATAGACTCTGTAACTGAACAATTAGTATTTCTTTTAGAGAACTCCTCTGAAGCTGAAGCAAACACACAAATAGTATCTGCCTTTTTTTTAATAGCACTTACTGCACCTTTTAAATTTGGAGTTAAAACTGGGAATGAAACTCCTTCTAACTTTTCTATAGCATCAACTATTTTTTCACTGTCTGACATTTGTGGAACCCACTTTGCAGAAACAAATGATCCTATTTCTATATGTTTAAAATTACAATCAATTAGTTTTCTAATAAATTGTAACTTTATCTTAGTAGGAATAATATTTTTTTCATTCTGTAATCCATCTCTTGGTCCTACTTCATATAAATTTACTTTTTTTGGAAAACTCATTTTACCACTTAGGTTTTGATTGCTCTAAAAAAGATTTAATTCCTTCCTGTCCTTCTTTTGAAACTCTTATTTCAGAAATTTTTTTCGCTGACCTGCTTATTAAGGTATCATCAATATTTTTTGAATATATATTTAATAGAAATTTTTTAATTTCACATTGAGCTCGCGGTCCACCTTTTAGTAGATTCTCAATTAACTTTTCTTTTTCTTTTTGAATATTTTCTTTATTTGTTGCTATATCGACTAGATTTATTTTTAGGGCTTTTTCGGCATTAAATACTTCTCCTGTTAAAAAAAGTTTTCTACTATTTAAAAAACCAATATTTCTTAATACGTAAGGTCCAATCATAGCAGGAATTAAGCCTAATCTCACTTCTGAAAAACTAAACTTTGCCTCCACATTTGCTATTGAAAAGTCACAAGTGCATATAATACCAAGTCCTCCCCCAAATGCATGACCATTAATTACTGAAATTGTGGGACTTGGGAATGTATCTATTAATTCTAGCATTTTAGAAAAATTTAAAGCATCATTAACATTATCTTGAAAATTAAGGTTAATAGATTTTTTCATCCATTCTAAATCTGCACCAGCAGAAAAGGCTTTTCCCTCTCCAGTAATAATTAATAACCTACAAGGCTGTCTTTTAAGATTTTCTAAACAATCTATAATTTCACTTAACATTTTATCGTTTAGCGCGTTCCTAGAATTAGGATTATTAAAAGTAAGTTCATAAATATTATTTTCTTGTTTTTCAATTTTTAAAAAATCGTATTTCATTAAATTACATCCTAAAGATTCCAAATTTTCCTTTTTTTCTTTTTGCATTTAGGCTGTATGATATGCTCAAAGATAAAATTTTTCTAGTATCTAAAGGGTCTATTATTCCATCGTCCCAAAGTCTTGCTGAAGCATAATACGGAGAACCTTCATAATCAAACTGGTCAATTATTTCTTTGCTAAATTTTGATTTTTTTTCATCTTTCAAAGATTGTCCTAATTTTTGTAGCTGAGCCTCTTTGACTGATAATAAAACTCTTGCCGCAATTTCTCCTCCCATTACAGATATTTTTGAATTTGGCCATGAGAATAAAAATCTTGGACTATATGCTCTTCCACACATAGCATAATTTCCCGCACCAAAAGATCCGCCTATAATTACTGTAAATTTAGGAACCGTAACAGTAGAAACGGCATTTACTAATTTTGCTCCATCCTTTGCTATACCTCTTTCTTCAAAAGATTTGCCTATCATAAACCCAGAAATATTTTGTAAAAAAATTATAGGTGTTCCTCTCTGTTCACATAATTGTATAAAGTGAGCTCCTTTTAAAGAGGATTCTGAGAATAAAATACCATTATTAGCTATAATCCCTACTGGAAAACCTTTTATATGAGCAAAACCTGTTACTAATGTTGTACCATAATCTTCTTTAAATTCATCTAGTTCTGAATTATCAACAATTCTAGCAATTATCTCTTTTACATTATATTGTTCTTTCAAATCTTTAGATACTATTCCATATATCTCCTGTGGGTCATACTTTGGTTCTTTGTTTTGCTCTAATTTTAAACTATTTTCTTTTTTATAATTTAAATTTCCTAATATTCTCTTTGTTATATTTAATGCTTCATAATCGTCTTCAGCAAAATAATCAGCTACTCCTGACATTCTAGTATGGAGTTCTGCTCCTCCTAGTTCTTGTTCATCTGTTATTTCTCCTGTTGCTGCTTTAACAAGATGAGGCCCTCCTAAAAATATCGTTCCATTCTTCTTAACAATTACCGTTTCATCAGACATGGCTGGTATATATGCCCCTCCTGCAGTACATGATCCCAAAACAGCGGAAATTTGTGGAATTCCTTTTGAAGACATATTAGCCATTTCATAAAAAATTCTTCCAAATCCTTCCTTATCAGCAAAAATACCAGTTTGTTCTTTTAAATTTGCACCCCCTGAGTCAACAAGATGGATGCATGCCAAATTATTTTCTCTCGCAATTTCTAAGCTTCTTAGATGTTTTTTTAAAGTAATTGGATAATAAGTTCCACCCTTAACTGTAGCATCATTAGCAATAATTATAGTATCTCTCCCAGATACCTTTCCTACTACAGAAATAATTGAACCTGAAGGAGTCTCATTATTATTCAAATCATAGCCTGCAATCTGTCCTATCTCCAAAGCATCATCTTTATTATCAAGCAAATATTCTATTCTTTCTCTGGGAAGAATTTTACCTCTCTTTATATGACGTTTTCTTGATTCTAAAGAACCTCCTATTTTTACAACTCTACTTTTTTTTTTAAAATCGGATACTAATTCCTTCATATTTTCAAAGTTGCTTTTATAAGTATCCGTTTTCTTATCTATTTTAGTTTTAATTATCAATTAACTAATTCCAGTGCTAAAGCTGTGGCCTCTCCACCTCCAATGCAAAGAGAAGCTACTCCCTTTTTTAAACCATTATTTTTTAATGCATTAATTAATGTTGCAACAATTCTTGAGCCTGATGCTCCTACAGGATGCCCTAATGCACATGCTCCTCCGTGAATATTAATTATGTCAATTGGGATACCAATATCTTTCATTGTTGCCATTGGTACTACTGCAAAAGCTTCATTAACTTCATACAAGTCAACATCACTCTTTACCCAATTTGATTTTTCTAATACTTTTTGTATTGCTCCTATTGGTGCTGTTGTAAACCATTTAGGCTTTTGACTATTAGTTGCATGATTAATTATTTTTGCCAAAGGTTTAATACCTCTCTTTTCCGCTTCACTTTCTTTCATTAATAATACTGAAGAAGCACCATCTGAAATAGAAGAGGAATTAGCAGCTGTAACAGTTCCATTTTTTCTGAAAGCTGGTCTCAGGTTTGGAATTTTTGAAATATCAGACTTAAAAGGCTGTTCATCTTTACTAACTATAATTTCTTCTTTTTTTGAAAAAACTTTAATTGGAACTATTTCATTTTTAAATGTTCCATTATTATTGGCTTTTTTTGCTCTTTCTAATGAGTTTATAGCAAAATTATCCTGTTGTTCTCTAGTAAATTGATAATGTTCTGCAGTATCCTCAGCAAAGCTTCCCATTAACTTTCCTTCTTCATAAGCATCTTCTAAACCATCTAAAAACATATGATCTTTAACCTCACTATGTCCCATTCTAATGCCTTTTCTTACCTTAGATAAAATATATGGTGCATTCGTCATATTCTCTATGCCTCCTGCAATTACTACTTTGTTCTGTTCAGCTTTTATACTATCATGTCCAAACATAATAGATTTCATACCTGATCCACACATTTTATTTATTGTTGTAGCTCCACTGCTAGAAGGAATTCCTGCTCCTATGGCAGCTTGTCTTGCTGGAGCCTGCCCCAAACCAGCTGGTAAGACACATCCCATTATTGTTTCATCAATATCTTGGGGATCAATTTTTACATCATCAATATTCTGCTTTATAACTGTACTACCTAGGGCTGTAGCTTTTATTGACTCTAAGTTTCCTTGAAAACTTCCTATAGCTGTTCTTTTTGCACTAACTATAACTACTTTTTCATCACTCATATTTTTCTCCTTATAAATTATTAACAATTTTTTTTATATATTTCTCTTCCTATTAACATTCTTCGAATTTCATTTGTTCCGGCTCCTATATCATACAATTTTGCATCTCTTAGAAGCCTTCCTGCAGAATAATCGTTGATATATCCATTTCCTCCCAAACATTGTATCGTTTCTAAAGCCATCCATACAGCTTTTTCAGATGTATATAATAATGCCCCAGCAGCATCTTCTCTTGTTATATTTCCAGCATCACATGATTTAGCTACATTATAAACATAAGATTTACATGCATTCATTGTTGTATACATATCTGCCAATTTTCCTTGCATAAGCTGAAATGTTCCGATTGGTTTACCAAACTGTTTTCTTTCTATTACATAAGGTATAACAATATCCCAACATGCTGACATTATTCCAATAGGACCTCCACTTAAAACTGCTCTTTCATAATCAAGACCACTCATTAAAACATTAACACCTTTATCTATTGTTCCTAGTATATTTTCAGCTGGAACATAACAATCATTAAAAACTAATTCTGCTGTGTTAGAGCCTCTCATTCCTAGCTTATCTAGTTTTGGTGAAACTGAAAAACCTGCGAAGTCTTTTTCTATAATGAATGCTGTAATAGCATTATCTAAACTATCTATTATTTTAGCATAAACAACAAATGTATTAGCATTGGGTGCATTTGTAATCCACATCTTACTTCCATTCAAAACAAAATCATTACCTTTTTTTTTAGCCTTTAATCTCATACTTACCACGTCTGAACCAGAAGAAGTCTCACTCATTGCCAATGCACCAACATGATCTCCAGAGATTAATTTTGGCAAATACTTTTCTTTTTGTTTACGATTACCGTTTAGACAAATCTGATTTACACAAAGGTTAGAGTGAGCTCCATAGGATAAACCAACTGAGGCTGATGCTTTACTTATTTCTTCCATAGCAATTACATGTTCAGTATAACCTAACCCACTGCCACCATACTTTTCTTCTGCTGTTATTCCTAATAAACCTAAATCTCCCATCTTTTTCCATAAATGAGAAGGAAAGTCATTTTTTTTATCTATATCTTTTGCCAATGGGGCTATTTCACCTTTACAAAAATCCTTTATAGTTTCCTGTAATGCCTTAATATCTGAACCTAAATGAAAATCTAAACCTTTAAAAATATTGGGAATCATAAATTTATTATAATAATTTATTTTTACATTAACAAGTAGTTTGCTAATCCTAAGAAAATAACAAAGCCTAAAATATCAGTAATAGTTGTGAGAATTACTGTTGCAGCTACTGCAGGATCAATTTTAAAATATGATAATATAATAGGAATAGCAGCTCCAAAAGTACCTGCTAGAATTAAGTTAAAAAGCATAGCAAAAGCTATAATAGAACCTAATAGGTAATCTTTAAACCATATTCCTGTAATTGCACCTATTAGAATTGCAAAAAAAATTCCGTTATACGTACCAACTAAGATTTCTTTTCCAAATACTCTTAAAGAATTTGATGATGTTAGCTCACGGGTAGCCATAGCTCTTACAGCTACAGTGAGAGTTTGTGTTCCAGCATTGCCTCCCATAGAAGCAACTATAGGCATCAATATGGCTAAAGATACAAGTTTATCAAGTGCTGTTTCAAATACGGCAATTGAAATTGAAGCGAATATTGCCGTAATTAAATTAATTGCTAACCATCCAAACCTGCTTCTGGCTGTTTTGAAAGCTGCAAGATATAAATCTCCTTCTCCAGTAACACCAGCTAATTTATGCATATCTTCATCGGCTCTCTCTCTAATTAAATCTACCACATCATCAACCGTAATCATTCCAATTAATCTGCCCCTAACATCTACTACGGGAGCAGAGGTAAGTTCATATTGATCAAATAAAAAAGCAATATCTTGCCTTTTATCATTTACATTAACTATTTTTGGATTGACTGTCATAATATCTGAAATTTTTATTTCCCTTTTTTTTCTCATTGCAGTATACAAAGGGACAGTGCCTACTGGAATATGTCTAGAGTCAACAGCAAATAAAGCATAAAATTCATCTGGTATTCTTTTTGACATTCTTAAATAATCAACTACCTGACCAATATTCCAAGATAAAGGAATAGAAACGTAATCTGTTTGCATAATTCTTCCTGCTGAGTCTTCATCGTAGTTTAGTGCCTTTTTAATTAATTTTTGTAAATCTTTAGGTAAACTTTTTAAAACTTTTTTTCTTAAATCATCCTCACATATTTCTAATACATAAGTTATGTCATCAGTATCTAATTCAGATAGCATTTTTATAAAGTGATTAATTTCAAACTCTTCTATAATATCTATAAGTATTGGAACATTAGTAGCGGGCAAGGTCTCTGAAGGAAATTTTTCTTCCAAAAAATTAACTACTTTCTTTCTATCTTCACTGTTTAATGTCTCTAATAAATCTGCAGTATCTGCAGGATGTAATTCTTTAATTAAATCGTTTATGAATTTTTTATTATCATTATTTACTTCAGTAATAACCTTAGAGATAAGGTCTCTATTATTTCCTATAGTTATGCTAGAAAAAGATCCTTGTATAATTTTTTTACTAAATTTTTCCATATAATTAGCATATATTTATTTTATGAAAAATATAGAAATAATAGAATCAAAAAAATTAATTGAATATAAGGTTGCTTTAGATTTTATGCAAGAAAGAATAAATTTAATTAAGAAAAAAAAATCTACTGAGCTTGTTTGGTTTCTTGAACATCCTTCCATATTTACAATTGGTAGTGGATATAATATCAATAAAATTTCAATAAACAAAATTCCTGTTTTCAAAACAAATAGAGGGGGGAAAATTACCTGGCATGGTCCAGGTCAAAGAATTATTTATTTTGCAATAGATATAAAAAAAAGAAATATAGATATAAGAAAATTTGTACATGATATTGAAAAATTTATAATAATATCCTTAGAAAATATAAATATAAAAGCTTTTACTAGAAAAGATTTGATAGGAATCTGGACATTAAATAAGGAAAAGAAAAATGCTAAAATTGGATCTCTAGGACTTAGAGTAAGCAAAGGTATAATATATCATGGATTATCTCTAAACATCTCTTGCGATTTAAAAAACTTTTACCAAATTGACCCTTGCGGTATTGCTAATTCACATGTTACTTCAATAGAAGAAATTATTGGTCCTATTAAGATGGAATATATTGACCTTATACTTAAAAAAAATTTAAAAAAATTAATACCTAATCCAAAGTAATTAGAATTTGATCAGATAATACTGCATCTCCCTGTTTGACATGAATAGTTTTTACTTTACCTGATGAGTCTGCTTTTAATATATTTTCCATTTTCATTGCGTCTAAAACTAATAAATTATCACCAGACTCAACCTTATCACTTTCCTTGACTAATAATTTAGTTACTTTTCCAGGCATAGGAGAAAAAACTTTATTTTCTTTATCAGATTTTTTTTCTTTTGGTAATAAGTCTAATAATTCTGAAGCACGTTTTGTATATACTTGAATCAAGGTATCACTCCCGTTATGATCTACTCTTATACCTTTTAGACTTTGAGTTATTACCCCTGCGTATAATGTTCCTTTATAAGAGACTTTGGCTATAGATTCTTCATAATTTATTGAATAAGTTATAAATTTTTCTTTATTATCAAGTTTTAGATTTATTGTATTATGCGTTAGTTCAATTACTTCAATAATTTTATTATTATTGTTTTCTTTTACTATCCATAATTTACTAATATTATTAATATCCTTATTTACTTTGACTAAGTAGCTAATATAAAAACTAAAGGCTAAATAAACTATAATTTCTAATTCAAACTTATCTTTTATTTCTCCTAAATAACTATTTTTATAAACTTCATTAATAAAATTTGTAGTTATTTTGCCTTTTTTAAAAGAATCTTTTTTATATATATCCATTAAGAAATTGATATTGCTATCAATTCCTTTAATTGCTGTTTCACTTAATGCTTTCTTCATTGCATCTATAGCTTCTAATCTATTTTTTCCAAAAGAAATCACTTTTGCTATTAATGAGTCATAATATATAGAGACCTCTCCACCAGAAATATATCCATAATCCACTCTAATATTTTTTTTAGGAAAACTAAAACTTTCAATTCTTCCTGCAGAAGGTAAAAAATTATTTTTTGGATTTTCCGCACAAATTCTAGACTCAAATGACCAACCATTAAAAGATATTTTATTTTGAGTAATTTCTAATCTCTTGTTTGCTGCAATATTAAACATTTGCTCGACTAAGTCGATCCCTGTAACTAGTTCAGTTACAGGATGTTCAACCTGTAATCTAGTATTCATTTCCAAAAAGTAAAAGTTTTTATTTTGGTCTACAACAAACTCAACTGTTCCAGCTGAGTAATAATTAACTTTTTTAGCTAACTTTAAAGATTGCTTTCCCATCTCTTCTCTAGTTTTCTTATCTATAAAAGAACTTGGCGCTTCTTCTATGATTTTTTGGTGTCTTCTTTGTACCGAACATTCTCTTTCACCTAACCATACTAAATTTCCAAATTTATCTCCTAATATTTGCATTTCTATGTGCCTAGGCTTTTCTATATATTTTTCGATAAAGACTCTATCATCACCAAAGGCATTCATTGCTTCATTTTTTGCAGCAATTACTAATGATTCAAATTCATCATTGTTGTATGCTATTCTCATACCTTTTCCACCTCCTCCAGCAGATGCCTTAATCATTACTGGATATCCTATTTCATTGGCAAACTTTATACCTTGTTTTATGTTGACTATTGCTTCTTCATAACCAGGTATGCAGTTTACACCTGCCTCTCTCGCTATTTTTTTTGATTGTATTTTGTCTCCCATCAACTCAATTGATTTAAATGATGGACCAACAAAGATTATTTTCTCTTTCTCTAACATTTTTACAAATTTTGGATTTTCTGATAAAAAACCATATCCTGGATGTATAGCATTAACAGAGTATTTTTTTGCGATAGAAATTATTTTATCTATATTAAGGTACGACCCCTTAAGAGGGTCCTCGCCTAAATAACTAGTTTCATCACAATAATTTAAATGAAGGGACATGCTATCATCTTTAGAATAAATTCCTACTGTTTTAATCCCTAAATATTTGCATGTTTTTACAATTCTTATTGCAATCTCACCCCTATTAGCAATTAAAACTTTTTTAATCATAACTTTTATAATGGTATATTATCATGCTTTTTCCAAGGGTTTTTGAGGTTTTTATTTCTTAAAACTCTTAGTGAACTAACTATTTTTTCTCTAGTTTCACTAGGTAAGATTATTTCATCCACGTAACCTCTTGCAGCAGCAATATAAGGATTTGAAAACTTCTTATCATATTCTACAATTTTATCTTGCAATATTTTTTCATCTTTATTTCTATAGATTATCTTTGCTGCTCCTTCTGCACCCATAACAGCAATTTCTGCTGTAGGCCATGCATAATTGATGTCTCCACGTAAATGTTTTGAAGACATAACATCATAGGCGCCTCCGTAAGCTTTTCTCGTTATAACTGTGATTTTAGGAACAGTAGCTTCTGCATAAGCAAATAATAATTTAGCTCCGTGTTTAATTATTCCATTAAACTCTTGATCAGTGCCTGGTAAAAAACCTGGCACATCTACTAAAGTAACTAAAGGTATATCAAAACAATCACAAAACCTAACAAACCTAGCTCCTTTTCTAGAAGAATTTATATCCAAACAACCAGCAAGAGCTAAAGGCTGATTAGCAATAACACCTACTGTATACCCTTCAATTCTTATAAAACCTATTACTATATTGTTAGCATAATCTTTTTGAACTTCTAAAAAGTCTAATTCATCAGCAATATTAAAAATTAATTCTTTAATATCATATGCCTTATTTTTATCATTTGGAATCAGAGTATTTAGTTGCGGACGGCTATTAGTTAGAGTGTTATTAAATTGTTTTACTTTATGTCCAGAAGTATTTGATTCTGGCAAGAAATCTATAAGTCTTCTAATTTGAGTTAATACTGTTATTTCATTTTCAAATGAAAAATCTGCAACTCCAGACTTTTTTGTATGAGTTTCAGCTCCTCCTAAGGCTTCAGTACTTACTTGTTCATGAGTTACTGTTTTAACAACTTCTGGTCCAGTTACAAACATGTAAGAACTGCCTTGTGACATAAATATAAAATCTGTCATAGCCGGAGAATAAACTGCACCACCAGCACAAGGACCAAGTATAGCTGAAATTTGTGGGATTACTCCAGAAGCTAAAACATTACGCTGAAAAACTTCTGCATACCCTCCAAGTGATGCCACTCCCTCCTGTATTCTAGCTCCCCCTGAGTCATTTATACCTATAACTGGAATCTTATTTTTAATAGCCATGTCTAGTATTTTACAGATTTTATTAGCATGTTCTTCCCCTAAAGAACCTCCGTATACGGTGAAGTCTTGGCTGTAGACTAGAACTCTGTAGCCATTTATTGTCCCATATCCTGTTACTACACCATCACCAAGTATTTTATTTTCTTTTTTTGATTCATAAAAATTTTTTCCTTCTACCAGCATTCCTATTTCATTAAAGGAATTATCATCTAACAATATTTCTAACCTCTCTCTTGCCGTTAGTTTGCCTTTTTTATGTTGAGCATGTATTCTCTCTTTTCCTCCACCTAATTTGGCTAATCTAATTTTTTTTTTATAATTATCTATTGTATTTTTCATTTAGTTCCTTATTTAAATATATTCTTAAAGTTAATAATATCAGTGAAAAATTTTTTTTTAAGCAAAAGTTTTTGATTTGCCTCCTGGTCTATTCCCCATTTTTTTTCATTATACTTTTCTTCTATGCTTATAGCTTTCCATATTTGATCAATAGACATATTTTTATTTAAAACAATAAAACTAATTACTATTGAGTTCGTAAGCTCTACCAGAAAAAATAAAACTGTAATATCGTATTTGTTCAAACTTTTTAAAATTTTTTTTATTTTTTTATAATAAGAATCAATTTGCTTTATGGGCATAATGGAGTTGCATACTTTTAATTTAATATTAAAGCTTTCTTCATAGTACTTTATAAAAGGATCCCAAAATTTTTTTTGTATTGACTCAAGTTCACTACCTGAGTTTGCTCTATAAAAGACTAGATCTGTATCAGTAAATTTAGTAATATTTTTTTCTATTATAATTCTTTGCTTGTTGTCTATATCATTGCTATAGAAAAGAAAATTAAAAAAATTATTTTCTTTTTCTACATTATTTTTTTTAATTTCGCATATTATTTTTTTTGCACTTTTTAGATTATAAGTGGAGATTTGATTCCCCATTTTAGTTTTAAGAGGGCTTTTTCCTTTAAAAATCAAGTACTCTTCATTTTTATTTTTTTTAACTTCTAACCTTGTCATTTTTTTTTATTTTTAAATTATTATCAATAACTGTCTTTTTAAAATATTCTGGTATTTCAGCCTTAAAAGAGTATTTTTTTTTATTTAATATAAATTTCAATTCTTTTGCATGTAAATGTAGCTTAATATTTTTTTTATCTAAGCCCTTAATGTCCTTTGAATATTTTATATCTCCTAATATAGGGTTTTTTAAACTGCACATGTGTACTCTTAATTGATGTTTTTTCCCAGTGCTAGGAATTAATTCCATTAATGACAAATTGTTATTACTTGTTAGAAGCCTAAATTTTGTAAAGGCATTATCTTTTAATTTTTTATCTATTACCATTTTTTCTATACCGAATACTTCTTTTTTAATAATAGGTAATGTAATATGTCCTGATTTTTTTTGAGGAACTCCTAAAACAATAGCCCAATATTTTTTAAAGATTTTTTTTTCTTTAAAAAGCATTGTGATATCTCTGGCAATATCTTTTGATTTAGCCAGCACTAATAAACCAGACGTACTCTTATCTATTCTATGAACTAACCTTAGTTTTTCTGTGCTGTTAGTTAAATAAGGTAATGCTACATCTATATTAAAATCTACTTTACTGCCTCCCTGAACAGCAATACCTGATGGTTTATTAATAACTAATAAATTGTCATCTTGAAATATAATTAGTTTCTTTAAGCTTCTAATATTTTTGATATATTTTTTTTCAATAAAACTATTAGCTATAACATCTTTATTTTTGCCTTGAATACTATTAAAAGTAAAATTATTATATTGTATTATATCATTTTCTTTTAAGACATAATTTGCTTTCACCTTTAATTTATTAACTTTGAAAAACCCTACTCTTACCAATTTTTGAATCTTACTATAACTCAAATCTTTAAATTTATTATTTATAACTTTATCAAACCTAAAACCATAAAATTCTTTTGGAACTTTGTAAGTAGATAAATTTTTATTTTCTTTCATTATCTAAGGAATATATTGTAAATAAACAAATTAGAAAATACAAAAATAAATTAAAATTTAAAATTAAAAAACTAATTAGAAACAGCTTCTACTCTTTTATTTTTATCTTCTGAAGTTTTATTTTCTTTTTCCGGAACATCTTGTAACTTAGCCTGCTTATCTCTATCTACAAATTCTATAATTGCCATTGGGGCAGAGTCTCCATATCTAAAACCTTTTTTTAAAATACGAGTATATCCTCCAGACCTATTTTTATATCTGTCCGGAAAGTCATTAAATAGTTTTGTAATTTTAGCATCTTTAGGTAATCTTGATAGTAATATTCTTCTAGAATGTAATGTACCTTTTTTTCCCAACGTAATCATTTTTTCTATTATTGGCCTCAAATCTTTTGCTTTAGGTAATGTAGTAGTTATTTGCTCATATTTTATTAATGAAGCAGCCAAATTTTTGAACATGGCTTTTCTGTGAGCACTAGTTCTATTAAGTTTTCTACCTTTTATTCTATGCCTCATTTTATACTCCAAATAAATTAATACGGATCTTCTATTTGTTTTGCTAAAGTTTCAATATTTTCGGGAGGCCAATTTTCAATACTCATACCTAAGCCAAGTCCCATGTGAGATAAAACCTCTCTAATTTCATTTAAAGATTTTCTCCCAAAATTAGGTGTTCTTAACATTTCATTTTCTGATTTAAGAACTAAATCTCCTATATATATTATATTGTCGTTTTTAAGACAATTTGCAGATCTTACAGATAATTCTAATTCATCTACCTTTCTTAATAAATTAGGATTTAATTTTGGTTCACTGTCTTGTTCACTTTCTTTAACTTCCTCTTCTTCTTGAAAGTTTACAAATAATGATGCTTGATCTGAAATAATTCTACCTGCTATAGCAACTGCATCTTCAGGAAGTAAAGTTCCGTTAGTTTCTATGTTCATAGTAAGTTTATCATAATCAGTGTCTTGTCCAACTCTAGTGTTTTCTACCTTATAAGCTACATTTTTTATAGGACTAAAAATTGAGTCAACAGGAATTAATCCTATAGGGTTATCTTGTTGTCTATTTTGAGAAGACGGAACATAACCTTTTCCTTCAGATACAGTTAAAGTCATTTTAAAGTTAACATCTTTATTAATATTACATATTACCAAATCAGGATTTAAGATTTCAACGTTAGCAGTATCTTCTATCATGGAGGCAGTGACTTCACATGGCCCTTGTACTGCTAAAACTAATTTTTTTTCACCAGGCTCAAGTATTTTCACAGCTAACTGTTTTATGTTCAATGTAATTTCTACAACATCTTCTGCAACACCCGGAACTGAGGAGAATTCATGTAATACTTGATCAAATTTTACCGCAGTAACAGCCGCTCCTCTTATAGAAGAAAGCAATACTCTTCTTAAAGCATTACCTAATGTTAATCCAAAACCTCTTTCAAGAGGCTCAACTATTAAAGTAGCTTCCTTATCTTTTTTATTTCCTGGAAGAAATTCTATTCTTGATGGTTTAATAAGCTCTTGCCAATTTTTTTGTAGCACAATATATCCTCTTAATAATATGGTTCAAAATTTTAAAAACAATTTATACTCTTCTTCTTTTAGGGGGTCTACAACCGTTATGGGGTATAGGAGTGACATCTTTTATTGCCGTAATAATAAAACCTGTAGATTGTAGAGCTCTTAATGCTGACTCTCTTCCGGCACCAGGTCCCCTCACTTCAATTTCTAGTGTTTTAACTCCATTATCTTTAGCTCTTTTACCTGCGCTTTCTGCTGCTAACTGAGCAGCAAAAGGTGTAGATTTTCTTGATCCTTTAAAACCTTCGGCTCCTGCCGAAGACCATGCAATTGTATTTCCCTTAGTGTCTGTAATTGTAATTATTGTATTATTAAAAGTAGCATTAACATGTGCTACACCTATGGGAATATTTTTTTTTATCTTTTTTTTCTTTGTTTCTGTTGCCATAATTATCCTCTTTAAGCTTTCTTTTTTCCTGCAACTGGTCTTGCTTTACCTTTTCGTGTTCTGGCATTTGTATGAGTTCTTTGTCCTCTGACAGGTAGACCTTTTCTATGTCTTAGCCCTCTATAACAACCAAGATCTACTAGTCTTTTTAAACTTACCGCATTTTCCCTTCTAAGATCTCCTTCTACGACATAGTTTTTATCAATTAAATCTCTTATAATAGTTAATTCATCTTCTGTGAGACTATTAACTCTCTTGGAGGCATCTAATTTTGCCTCCTCACAAATCTTTTTTGCTCTTGTAATACCTATACCATAGATATAGGTTAAGGCTATTTCTATCCTTTTTCCACTAGGTATATTTACTCCTGAAATTCTAGCCAATTTTATACTCCAAATAGAAGGTTTTTAAACGTGAAGAAGAATATTATAGTCAAGGTTTCATGCAAGTCAATATTCAAAATACACCTAAAACTTTTTTTATTTCTTCAGATACTTTTTCAATTTCTTGCATACCATTTATATTAAACAATATGCCTCTCTCTTCATAAAAGGGAATTAGCGGTTCAGTCTCTGAATTATACGTCTTAAACCTATTTTTGATAATTTCCGGTTTATCATCATCTCGGCCTCTATCAATTAATCTTTTTAGAATATCCTCTTCATTTACTTTAATTCTTAAAACAAAATCAATACTTTGACCATTATTCAAAAAAAACTCTAATTTTTCAGCTTGGTTAACAGTTCTCGGAAATCCATCTAAAATAAAACCTTTTTTACAATCAATACTTAATACTCGGTCTTTAACAATAGAAAGGACTATTTCGTCAGATACTAGCCCTCCCTTTTCCATTATTTCTTTTGCTTTTAAACCTATTTCAGACTTTGAAGTAACAGCACTCCTTAACATATCTCCTGTAGAAAGATGAGGTATTGATAAAGACTGTGAGATAAAGGTAGCTTGAGTACCTTTTCCACATCCAGGAGGTCCAAATAGTATAATTTGCAATTTAAAACCTACCTCTTAATTTAGCTTTTTTAATTAGTCCCTCGTACTGATGAGCTATCAAGTGCGAATGAACTTGGGCAACTGTATCCATTGTAACAGTAACTACAATAAGTAGACTGGTTCCGCCTAAATAGAAAGGCACTGAATATTGAGATATTAAAAGTTCAGGTAGCAAGCACACGGCACTTAAATAGGCAGAGCCAATAACAGTAAGTCTTGTTAGCACATAGTCAATATAATTTGCTGTAGACTCTCCTGGCCTAATTCCAGGTACAAAACCACCATTATTTTTTAAATTGTCTGCTGTATCCTGAGCATTAAATACTACACTAGTATAAAAAAAGGCAAAAAATACTATCGCAGACACGTATAATAACATATATAGAGGTTGCCCCCTACCTAGTAAAGACGTAATATCCATAAGCCAATTAGGTCCTGAACCTGCATTAATACTTAATGCAGTAACTGGTAAAAGTAATATTGATGACGCAAATATCGGAGGAATAACGCCAGCGGTATTAATTTTTAATGGTAAATGGCTAGATTGACCTCCCATAATTTTCATTCCAACTTGTCTTTTGGGATATTGAATAGTAATTCTTCTTTGAGCCCTTTCCATAAAAACAATAAAGGTAATAACTAAAGCAGCAAGAAAAAGAAAAAATAATATTAAAATACCAGAAAGAGCTCCTGTTTTTCCTAGTTCAAGTGTTGAAATTAGTGCTGCTGGTAATTCTGCTACTATTCCAGCCATAATTATTAGAGATATGCCATTACCTATTCCTCTTGCTGTAATTTGTTCACCAAGCCACATAAGAAAAACAGTAGCTCCTGTCAAAGTAATAATTGTTGATATTTTAAAGAACAATCCTGGGTTATCAACTGCAGGACCTTGTGAGTTTGTCATACCTTCCAATCCAGTAGCAATACCCAATGCTTGAACTGCTGCTAGAAAAACTGTTCCATATCTAGTATATTGAATAATTTTTTGTCTGCCACTGTCGCCATCTTTCTTAAGTTGTGCGATATGTTTAGAAGCAGAACCTAATAATTGTATTATTATAGAAGCTGATATATATGGCATTATATTCAATGCAAAAATAGACATTCTGCTAAGTGCTCCTCCAGCAAACATATCAAACATACCAAGTATACCACCTGTATTTTGACTAAAAATATCGTCTAATGCTCCTGGATTTATTCCTGGGATTGGAATATAAGTTCCTATTCTGTACACTATTAAAGCAAAAAGCGTAAATAAAATTCTTTGTTTTAATTCGGTTGCCTTTGCTATGGCTCCAAAGTTCACTGATGATGCTAACTGTTCTGCAGCAGAAGGCATATTTTTACTCCATATTTTTTTCTTTTACTTTTTTTATTTTTTCAGTATTTTTATCTACTTTCTTATAAAAAGTAATATTACCCTTTTTTTCACTTACCATTTTAATCGCTTTTTTAGAAGCTTTTTCTACTTTAAGCATAATGGTTTGAGTTAATTTTCCATTTGCTAAAACCTTCACAAGATCACTCTTTTTTCTAATTAGGCCAGCTTTAAAAAAGTCTTCTTTTGTAATTTCTTTCTTAATATCTATTTTTTTTTCGGTCGCTGCTTTTTCTATATCACCAATATTTACAATTGAGTAATTAGTTCTAAAAGGATTCTTGAAACCTCTTTTAGGCAACCTTCTATGCAAAGGCATTTGCCCTCCTTCAAAACCTTTTATTGCAACACCTGATCTAGATTTCTGACCTTTATGACCTGCTCCAGAAGTTTTCCCTGTACCTGAACCTATTCCTCTTCCTACTCTTTTGGGTTTTTTTAATGATGCTGTATCTTTAATAGTATTAAGTTTCATTATGCCTCTTTTACTTCATATTTTACTAAATGTTTAACCTTATCAATCATTCCTAATATACTTTCATTATAAGGTAGATCTCTAGTTCTATTGATTTTATTAAGGCCCAAGCCTATTAAGCATTTTTTTTGATATCCTTTTCTCCCAATAGGGCTTGACACCTGAGTCACTTTAATTATTTTTTTCCTTGCCATCTTTTATTTTTTCCTCATTATCATTTGATTTTTTTTTCCCAAAAATACTACTAACTTTTAAACCTCTTCTAGAGGCTATATTTCTAGGAGATTGAATATTTTCTAAACCATTAAAAGTAGCTCTTACCATGTTATAAGGACTAGAACTTCCTATTGACTTTGACACAACATCCTGTATGCCTAGTGTTTCAAAAACTGCTCGCATCGGTCCACCCGCAATTATTCCTGTGCCTGGCGGTGCACTTCTTAATATAACTTTAGATGCTCCATGTCTTCCTTTCACATCATGATGTATTGTTCTACCTTCTTTTAAGGGGATCCTTACCATTTTATTCTTAGCTCGATCTGTTGCTTTTTTAATAGCTTCAGGAACCTCTCTTGCCTTACCAGTACCGAAACCTACTCTACCCTTAGCATCTCCAACAACAACTAAGGCAGCAAATCCAAATCTTCTACCTCCTTTAACAACTTTTGCCACTCTGTTAATACTAACTAACTTATCGTTTAACTCAGCTGTTTCATTGCTTTTTGTATCTTTAACCATATAACCCCTAAAACTTTAACCCTTCTTTTCTTGCAGCTTCTGCCAGCGCTTTGACTCTTCCATGATAAAGATATCCACCTCTATCAAAGTAAACTTCCTTTATCCCTTTTTCTAGCGCTTTTTTTGCTATACCTGAACCAACTATTTCGGCAACTTTAATATTACCACCATTATTTTTTGAACTTTTTTTAATTGCCTTATCTAAACTTGAAAAAGATAATAAAGTATTGTGCTTATCATCATCTATTATCTGAGCATAGATGTTTGCACTACTTCTAAATACAGATAGTCTAATATTGCTTTTGCAATTAGACTTTAGTCTAAATCTATTTCTAGCTTTTCTTTTACTAAACAAATATTTACTTTTATTACTCATTTATTTCTTTTTTCCTTCTTTTCTTCTAATAATTTCATCACTATATTTAATACCTTTACCTTTGTAAGGCTCTGGTTTTCTGAATGACCTAATTTCTGATGCAAACTGTCCTACTTTTTGTTTATCAATTCCTGATATTGAAATTTCTGTAGGTTTAGTACACTTAACATCTAAATCATCTGGAATAGCTAGTTTTATATCATGACTAAAGCCCAATTGTAAAGTTAATATACCATCACCAACTGAAGCTCTATATCCTACTCCGTTCACTTCTAAGTTTTTTGTAAAACCCTCTTCTACTCCTTGTATCATATTGCTTATTACAGTTCTTATAAGTCCCCATGAAGACTTTGCTAATTTCGTTTCGTCTACTGGCTTAACTATAATTTTTCCTTCTTCTTTGGATACAATTACAGAAACTGGATATTTGTTTTTAAGCTCTCCCCTTTTACCTTTAATAAATACAGTGTTATCTTTAATTTCTGCTATTACACCTGAAGGTAGAATAACTGGTTGCTTTCCAACTCTAGACATATCAATAAACCCTACACAAAACTTCGCCACCTATGTTGGCATTTTTAGCTGAGAAATTAGTCATAACTCCCTTTGAAGTTGATAGAATTGATATGCCCATATTATTTTTGTAGTTTGGCATTGTCTTAACTGAAGAATATACCCTCATTCCTGGTTTAGAAATTCTGGAAATTTCCTTAATTGCCGGTTTTCCATCAAAATATTTTAGCGATATTTCTATTTGTTTTCCTTTTTCATCTTCAATAATCTCGTAACCTCTAATATATCCCTCTTCTTTTAACACTTTTAAAATAGATATTTTTAAATTAGATAAAGGGCAAGAAACCTTTCCTTTTCTTACCTGTTGTCCATTTCTAATTCTAGTCAATAAATCACTTATTGGATCAGTCATAGTCATAATATCACCTACCAACTAGCCTTTGTCATACCAGGTATTTGACCAGAGGAAGCTAATTCTCTTAAAGCAATTCTTGAAAGCTTTACTCTTCTGTAGAAACCTCTTGGTCTACCCGATAACTCACATCTATTTCTTATTCGTGAAGCACATCCATTTCTTGGCATAGCCGCTAATTTAATTACGGCATCAAATCTATCTTCTTGAGTAGTCTTTTTATTCATGATAATTTTTTTTAAAGTATCTCTTTTCTCTTTAAAACGCTCTGTTTTTTTTATCCTATGTTTATTTTTCTCTATTGCACTCTTTTTAGCCAAAGTTATCTCCTTTATTAATTATTAATTGGCATATTAAAACTTTTTAATAGCTCTAACCCTTCGTTATCATTCTTAGCAGAAGTTACTATTGTAATATCCATTCCTCTTAACGAGTCTAGGTTATCATAATCTATCTCAGGAAAAACTATTTGTTCTTTTAGCCCAAGAGAAAAGTTACCACTACCATCAAAGCTTTTTTTTGATAAACCTCTAAAGTCCCTAACTCTTGGTAATGCAATGTTCACTAGTCTGTCTAAAAATTCATACATCTTTTCCTTTCTGAGAGTTACCTTAGCTCCAATACTTACTCCTTCTCTTAATTTAAAACCTGCAACAGATTTTCTTGCTTTAGTAATTACAGGCTGCTGACCACTTATTAATTTTAAATCATTAATGGCTCCTTCTATTTTGCCTTTATCTTGAGCCGCGTCTCCAACTCCCATATTAATAGAAATTTTTTCTAACTTAGGTATAGCCATGTCGTTTTTAGCCCCTAGTTTTTTCTTTAAAGAGCTCTTTATTTCTTTATTATATAAATCTTTTAACCTAGCCATTATTTATCTAAAACCTCTCCAGTTAGTCTACTAAATCTAAGTTTTCTACCATCTTCTAAAATTTTATAGCCAATTTTAGTGGCCTTTTTTTCTTTTTCGTCATAAAAAGCAATATTAGAAATATTTATATAATTTTCTTTTTCCACAATTCCACCAGCTGAATTTTGTGTAGGTTTAGTATGCTTTTTAACTATATTAGCGCCTCTAACAAGAGCTCTGTTTTCCTTAGGCAAAACTTTTAATATTTCCCCTATTACACCTTTACTCTTACCATTAGTTACTATAACCTTGTCTCCTTTTCTAAGTTTAAGTTTACTATTCATTACAGCACCTCAGGTGCTAAAGAAATAATTTTCATAAATTTTTTTGCTCTTAATTCTCTTGTAACAGGTCCAAATATTCTTGTGCCTATTGGCTCCTGTTGCTTATTTATTAAGACTGCAGCATTTTTATCAAATCTAATAGCACTACCATCATTTCTTCTTATTTCTTTTGCAGTTCTAACTATAACCGCATGATGTATATCTCCTTTAGCAACTTTTCCCCTGGGTATTGCTTCCTTTACTGAAACTATAATTATATCACCTACACTAGCAAACTTTCTTTTTGAACCGCCTATCACTTTAATGCATTGCACTCTTCTGGCTCCCGAATTATCTGCAACCTCTAAATTTGTTTCATTATGTATCATTTTTCTTCTCTTGATTAACTACTATCCAAGTTTTTAATTTTGAAATTGGCTTGGTTTCCTCAATAAAAACTTTATCTCCCACTTTTAAAGCATCACTATCATCTTGAGCATGATACTTCTTAGATCTTTTAATAAATTTTTTATAAATAGGATGCTTGAAGGTTCTCTCAACTTTCACCACCACTGTATTTTTGTTGTTAGAGCTACATACAACACCACTTAGTACTCTTTTAGGCATCCACTTTTTCCTTTTTCATGTTTAGTAACGTTTTAATTCTAGCAATTTCTTTTCTCACTATTTTTATTCTAGAAGGTTTTTCAATTTGCCCCATAGACTTTTGAAACCTTAAATTCATTCTTTCTTTCATAAAAGATTTTAGCATGGTCTCTAACTCATCTACGGTTTTATTTTTAAGTTCTGATTTGGCCATTATAATTTAATACCTCTTGTTACAAACTTAGTTTGAATTGGTAATTTTGCTGCTCCTAATTCGAAGGCTCTTTTAGCTAATTCTTCTTCCACACCATCTAATTCAAATAAAATTCTTCCTGGTTTAACTCTGCATGCCCAATATTCAGGCGTTCCTTTTCCTTTACCCATTCTTACCTCTGTTGGCTTTTGAGAAACTGGTAAATCAGGAAATATTCTTATCCAGACCCTACCTTGCCTTTTAATGTGTCTAGTGATAGCTCTTCTTGCTGCCTCTATCTGTCTTGCTGTAATTCTTTCTGGTTGAAGTGCCTTTAAACCATAAGCTCCAAAGTTTAGGAATGTACCTCCTTTTGCATTTCCATGAATTCTTCCTTTATGAGCTTTTCTGTATTTTGTTCTTTTTGGTAATAGCATTTTTTTCCTTAACTTTTTTTATTTTTATCATTATTTACCTGCTTGTTTGTCTTTTCTTCTTCTGTAGCAGTTTCCCCTGTATATACCCACACTTTTATACCAATTGTACCATATGCTGTATGTGAAGTTGATACTCCATAGCTAATATTAGCTCTAAGTGAATGAAGTGGCACTCTACCCTCTCTATACCACTCTATTCTAGCTATCTCTGCTCCTCCAAGCCTGCCTCCTGATACTATTTTTATTCCTTGAGCTCCTAATCTTAAAGCAGATTGGATAGCCCTCTTCATTGTTCTTCTAAATGAAGCTCTTCTTTCTAATTGTTCTGCTATATTATCTGCTATAAGTTGAGCATCTATTTCAGGCTTTCTAACCTCTACTATATTTAATTGCACTTCTCCTGTCGTAATAGACGCAACCTTAGATTTTATTTTTTCAATATCTGTTCCCTTTTTTCCTATGACTACACCAGGCCTTGCAGTGTGGATTGTAATGATAGCTTTTTTAGCTGGCCTTTCTACTACTACCTTACTAATAGCAGCACTTTTTAATTCTTTAGTAATATAATTTCTTATTTTTAAGTCTTCATGCAAAAGTTTAGCGTATTCACTACCTTTTGCATACCATTTGGAACTCCAGTCTTTATTTACACTCAATCTCATAACTATTGGATTTACTTTTTGACCCATTATTTACCTTCCTCATTTTCCTTCAAAACTATAGTAAGTTTGCTAAAAGGTTTTAATATTTTTGCTGCTCTACCTCTAGCCCTTGGTCTCATTCTTTTCATAACTATTGACTTACCTACAAAAGCTTCTTCCACAATTAATCTATCAATATCAAGTCCAAAGTTATTTTCAGCATTAGCTATTGCTGTGTTTAGTACTTTTAAAACCTCTCTAGAAATTCTTTTTCTAGAAAATGCTAATTGATCAATAGCCACTTTAATATTTTGTCCTCTTATAGATTTTGCAACTAGGTTTAACTTTTGACCACTAGTTCTAAGACTTTTTGCCTTAGCAATTGCTCTTTTTACATTATCTTTTTTTACTACCATTATTTTTTTGCCTTCTTATCTGCTGTATGTCCATAATAGGTTCTGGTAGGAGCATACTCACCAAGTTTTTGTCCAACCATTTCTTCTGATACTAAAACTGGTATAAACTTTTTTCCGTTATAAACATTAAATGTTATACCAACAAATTGAGGTAATATAGTTGACCTTCTAGACCATGTTTTTATTGGTTTATTTTTACTCTCTTTAAGATGATCTTGCACTTTTTTTATTAAGTGTCCATCTACAAAGGGGCCTTTCCATATAGACCTTGCCATAACTACCTACTGTTCCTTCTTTTTAAAATTAATTTGTCTGTTCTTTTATTATTCCTAGTTCTTTTACCTTTAGTTGGGACACCCCATGGAGTAACTGGATTTCTTCCTCCTGAAGTTCTTCCTTCTCCGCCACCATGTGGATGGTCGACCGGGTTCATAACAACTCCCCTTACATGTGGCCTTTTTCCTAACCATCTACTTCTTCCTGCCTTACCCGAGTTACAATTTTGGTGATCAGAATTTGATACAACTCCTATAGTTGCCCTGCAATTTAAAGGAACTAGTCTTTGTTCTCCAGAAACTAATTTTAACATTGCATAATCTTTGTCTTTTCCCACCAATTGAACGGAAGTTCCTGCAGACCTAGCAATTTGACCTCCCTTTAATGGCTTCATTTCAACATTATGCACCAAAGTACCTGTTGGAATATTTCTTAACGGCAAACAATTTCCAACTTTAATATCCACATTTTTTCCAGAAATAATGCTACTTTGCAGTTTCAATTTCTGTGGTGCCAATATGTAGCTTAACTCTCCATCTTTGTATTTAATTAAAGCAATATGACAAGATCTGTTTGGATCATATTCTATTCTAATTACCTCAGCAGCGACATCATCTTTTTGTCTCTTAAAATCTATAATTCTATAGCTTCTTTTATGTCCTCCTCCTTTCCACCAAACCGTAATTCTTCCCTTATTATTTCTACCACCTTTTTTTGACAAACCTTTAGTAAGTTTCTTAACAGGTTTTCCTTTGTGAATATCAGACTTATCTACAAGAACTAATGCTCTTCTAGATGGAGTTGTAGGATTAAAATTCTTAAGAGACATTTAGCTAACTCCTCCACTATAATCTAGATTCTGACCTTTATTCAATGTAACTATAGCCTTTTTGTAATCTGACCTTTTACCTTTAGTGCCTTTAAAAGTTTTTGTTTTTCCTTTAACTTTAGTAGTGTTAATGCTTTTCACTTTAACCTTAAAAAGCTTTTCAATAGCTTCTTTTATGCTAGTTTTGTTACTGTTAATCGAAACTTTAAAAACATATTGGTTATATTCAGAAATTTTAGTAGCTTTCTCTGTAATTACTGGAGAAAGAATAGTATTAAAAATATTATTCACCATATTGCTCCAAAACTTTTTTAATAGCTGACAAAGAAACTACCAAGCTATCTCTTTTAATAATTTGATATGCATTTAAACCTTTTATATTTAGCAGATCTATTTCCTTAATATTTCTAGTAGATAACATGAAATTTTTATTAACTTCACCTTCTTCAACCAAAGTAGCAGAACTGATCCCTAATTTACTTAATTTTTCAATCATTGTTTTTGTTTTAATAGTTTTCATTTCTAGCTTTTCTATAATTTTTAGTTTACCTTCTTTTAGTTTAGATGATAGAAGGATTCGTATAGCTTGCTTTTTTAGTTTAGATGGGATTTTTTTATCGTGAGACCTTACTTTTGGTCCATGGACTACTCCACCCCCTTTGAATTGCACAACCTTTTTCGATCCATGTCTTGCTCTTCCAGTCCCTTTCTGTCTGTAAATTTTAGCTGTAGATCCTACTACTTCATTTCTCTCTTTTACTTTATGACTGCCTTGTCTTTTTTTTGATAATTGCCAATTTACTACTTTAGCTACAATGTCTTCTTTAATATCTGCAGAAAATATGAAAGTTGGCAAAGTAATTTCTTCCTTTTCCTTATTATTTAGATCATATACTTTTATTTTTAATGATTTAACCATAATCAAGTAGTTTTATTTTCCTTATTATTTTCAGTGTTATCTTCTTTTACGTTTTCTATGTTCTTATTATTTATTTTTTTATTAGTATCATTGTCATTTTTAGATTCACCTTTAGCTGTGTCTAAGACTTCATTTTTATTTTCTTCCTCTGTCTTCGATTTTTTTTCTTTTATATCATCTTTTTTTTCATCATTTACAGACCTCAGAACACCAGCTGGATATGGTATATTTGCTGGCAAACTTTTTTTCTTAGCATCATAAATTTCTACCCATGAGCCTACGGAACCAGGTACTCCGCCCTTAACTAATATGAGACTTCTTTCTTCATCAATAGAAACGACCTCTAAACTTTGTATAGTTATTTTTTTATTTCCTAGCCTTCCTGCCATTTTTTTTCCTTTCCATACACGCCCTGGATCTTGACTGTTACCGGTAGAACCATGACTTCTATGAGAAATTGAAACACCATGACTAGCTCTAAGTCCTGCAAAATTATGCCTTTTCATAGCTCCTGCAAAGCCTTTTCCTATAGAGTAAGATCTAACATCAACAAATTGTCCTACAACAAAATGTGAAACAATAATATTAATTCCTTTATCTACAAAGTTTTCCTCAGAAACTCTAAACTCTTTAATTTTTTTAGAAGGTTCCAATTTGATTTTAGAAAAAAATTCTTTTTGAGGTTTATTAATTGCTTTAATATTTTGTTTATCAAAACCTACTATTAACGCATCATATCCATCTTTATTCTGCTTTCTGTGTCCAATAACTATACTTTTGGGCATTTGCAATACTGTTACGCTATTGTGAACTCTATTGTCATTGTAAACTCTGGTCATTCCTATTTTCTTTGCAAGCACCCCTGTTCTCATAACTTAATCTCCACATCCACTCCAGCTGCCAAATCTAACTTCATTAAAGCATCAACAGTTTGGGGTGTAGGACTTACTATATCGAGAAGTCTTTTGAAAGTTCTAATTTCAAATTGTTCTCTTGACTTTTTATCTACATGCGGTGATCTGTTAACAGTAAATCTTTCTATTCTAGTAGGCAAAGGAATAGGACCTCTAACGTCAGCACCTGTTCTCTTAGCTGTATTCACTATTTCATGTGCAGAATTATCTAAAATCCTGTGATCAAAAGCTTTAAGTCTGATTCTGATATTTTGATGTTCTGCCATATTTACCTAATTATTCTATGATTTCAGATACTACACCTGCACCTACAGTTTTTCCACCTTCTCTAATAGCAAACTTTAAACCTTTTGCCATTGCTATAGGAGAAATTAGGTTTACAGTAAGTCCAATATTGTCTCCAGGCATAACCATCTCGGTACCACTAGGTAACTCAACTGTTCCGGTTACGTCTGTTGTTCTAAAGTAAAACTGTGGCCTGTAATTACCAAAAAAAGGAGTATGCCTTCCTCCTTCTTCTTTAGTTAGCACATATGTTTCTGCTTTAAATTTAGTATGAGGTTTAATTGATCCTGGTGCAGCTAAAACCTGTCCTCTTTCTACATCTTCTCTATTAATTCCTCTTAGTAAAGCACCTATATTATCACCTGCTTCACCTCTATCTAAAAGCTTTCTAAACATTTCAACTCCAGTACAAACTGTTTTTGTGGTATCTTTAATTCCTATTATTTCAATTTCATCGTTTACATTTATTACTCCTGACTCCACTCTACCTGTAACAACTGTTCCCCTTCCAGAAATAGAAAATACGTCTTCAATAGGCATCAAAAAAGGTTGGTCTACAGGTCTTTCTGGTTGAGGAACATACTTGTCTACCTCTTCCATAAGCTTCATAATTGCAGGAGCTCCAATATCTGAGCTATCTCCTTCTAAAGCTTTAAGAGCTGAACCCTTAATAATGGGGATATCATCTCCAGGAAATTCATACTTAGACAAGAGTTCTCTAACTTCCATTTCTACTAGCTCTAAAAGCTCGGGGTCATCTACCTGATCTACTTTGTTTAAAAAAACAACTAGTGCTGGAACACCAACTTGTCTTGCTAATAAAATGTGCTCTCTTGTTTGAGGCATAGGTCCATCAGCAGCAGAAACAACTAAGATACCTCCATCCATTTGTGCCGCTCCTGTTATCATATTTTTAACATAATCAGCATGGCCAGGACAATCAACATGAGCATAATGTCTTCCTTCTGTTTCATATTCAACATGAGCTGTGTTAATTGTTATGCCTCTTTCTTTTTCCTCTGGAGCTTTGTCTATCTCGTCATAAGCTATGCTAGTTGCACCTCCAGTTTCAGCCAAAGTTTTAGTAATTGCAGCTGTTAAGGTAGTTTTCCCATGATCAACGTGTCCTATAGTTCCCACGTTAACATGTGGTTTATTTCTCTCAAATTTTTCTTTTGCCATTTTTTCTCTCCGTTTTCAATATTTATCAATTATTAACTAGCTAGTTTTGATTTAAGTTCTTCTTCGACCATTGTAGGGACTAACTCATATTTATCAAATTGCATAGTATAAACTGCTCTTCCTTGAGTCATAGATCTTAAGTTATTTACATAGCCAAACATAGTCGCAAGTGGAACATTTGCTTTTACCAAAGTTGCATTACCTTGTGGATCCATTCCTTGAACTTGTCCTCTTCTACTATTAAGATCTCCTATGACATCGCCTACAAACTCTTCAGGGGTTACTACCTCTACTTTCATCATCGGCTCCAAAAGTTTGGGCTTAGATTTTGAAAGAGCATCTTTGAAAGCTGATCTACCAGCAATTTCAAAAGCCATTACACTTGAATCTACATCATGATAAGCTCCATCATAAAGCGTAACACTAATATCTATAACTGGATAGCCTGCTACTACTCCATTTTGCATAGCACTTTCAATTCCTTTCTGTACTCCAGGAATGTATTCTTTTGGTATATTTCCTCCTACTACTTTATTAATAAAGTCTAAGCCACATCCTGGTTCACCTTTTTTAACTACCATTTTAACTCTAGCAAACTGCCCTGCTCCTCCAGATTGCTTTTTATGTGTATAATCAACGTCAGCTTCAGAGGTAATTGTTTCTCTGTACGCAACTTGCGGTGCTCCAACATCAGCCTCTACCTTAAATTCTCTTTTCATTCTATCTACAATAATATCTAAATGTAACTCACCCATTCCTTTAATTATTGTTTGACCACTTTCTATATCAGAGGATACCCCAAAAGATGGATCTTCTGCAGCTAATCTGCCAAGTGCTTCTGACATTTTTTCTTGATCAGCTTTAGTTTTTGGTTCAACAGCAACTTCTATTACAGGATCAGGAAACTCCATTCTTTCTAAAATAACTGGGTTACTTGAGTCACTAAGAGTATCTCCAGTTGTAACAGATTTTAAGCCACAAATTGCAATTATGTCACCTGCTCTTGCTTCCTTAATATCTTCTCTACTATTAGCATGCATTTGTAACATTCTTCCTATTCTTTCTTTTTTTCCTTTTACTGTATTTTCTACTGTTGCTCCACTTTCAACTACTCCAGAATAAACTCTAGCAAATGCCAGGGTTCCTACAAAAGGATCGGTCATTATTTTAAATGCTAGAGCAGAAAAAGGTTGAGCATCAGAACTTTCTCTTCTTAACTCTTCATCACTGTCTACTTTTACACCCTTTACAGGAGGCAGATCTAGTGGAGAAGGTAAATAATCAATTACAGCATCTAGCATAGGTTGAACACCTTTATTCTTAAAAGCTGATCCACATAATACAGGAACAAAAGAAGCACTAATAGTTCCTTTTCTTATACATTTTTTTAAATCTTCAACAGATGGTTCATTTCCTTCTAAATATTGTTCCATAATTGCATCGTCTTGTTCCACTGCAAGTTCTACAAGTTTTTTTCTATAATCTTCTGCCTTTGATTTGTATTCTTCTGAAATTTCATTTACTTTAAACTCAGCTCCAAGAGTTTCTTCTGTCCAGATTATTTCTTTCATATTTAAAATATCTATAACTCCAAGAAATTCTGACTCAGCTCCTACTGGTAACTGAAGTACTATTGGAACTGCTCCTAATCTATCTTCAATCATGTTCAGGCATCTGTAAAAGTCAGCTCCTACTCTATCCATTTTATTAATAAAGCACATTCTTGGAACACCGTATTTATTTGCCTGTCTCCATACAGTTTCAGACTGTGGCTCAACTCCAGCTACACTATCAAATACAGCTACAGCACCATCTAATACTCTAAGTGATCTCTCCACTTCTATGGTAAAATCTACGTGACCCGGAGTGTCAATAATATTTACTCTATGGTCTTTCCAAAAGCATGTTGTTGCTGCTGAAGTAATAGTAATTCCTCTTTCTTGTTCTTGTTCCATCCAATCCATGGTGGCGGCACCATCATGTACCTCACCAATTTTATGTGATACACCTGTATAATATAAAATTCTCTCAGTGGTAGTAGTCTTACCAGCATCTATATGTGCCATTATTCCTATATTTCTATATTTATTTAATTCTGTTTCTCTACTCATAGTTGTTCCGTATTTTTACCACCTATAATGAGCAAAAGCTCTATTAGCCTCTGCCATTTTACGTGTATCTTCATTTTTTTTAATAGCCGAGCCTCTTTTATTCGTGGCATCTAAAAATTCATTAGCTAACCTATCTATCATTGATTTTTCATTTCTTTTTCTAGCTGCATCTATAAGCCATCTTATAGCTAAAGCTTGTTTTCTTCTTCCTGAAACCTCAACTGGTACTTGGTAAGTAGCTCCACCGACTCTTCTTGATCTTGTTTCTATTTGTGGTTGAACGTTTTCTATTGCAGATTTAAAAACTTCAATTGGTTTTTTATTTTTTTCTTTCTTCTCTATCACATTGAAGGAGGAGTAAATAAGTTTTTCTGCAACATCTTTCTTGCCATCAACCATTAGGGACCTTATAAACTTAGCTAATACCTTATCTCCGAAAATCGGATCAGGTGTAATTTCTCTTATTGTAGACTTTCTTCTTCTAGACAAAATTCATTCTCCTATTTAGGCCTTTTTGCGCCATACTTTGACCTTCTTTGTTTTCTGTTACTAACACCTTGGGTATCTAATACACCTCTAACAACATGATACCTAACACCTGGTAAGTCTTTTACACGACCTCCCCTAATTACAACTACTGAATGTTCTTGTAAATTATGTCCCTCTCCTGGAATATAGCTGGTAACCTCAAAACCGTTTGTGAGCCTTACTCTTGCAACTTTTCTAAGAGCAGAGTTAGGCTTCTTAGGAGTAGTTGTGTACACCCTAGTACATACTCCTCTTTTCTGTGGACACGCTTCCAAAGCGGGCACTTTGTTTCTTTTAATTTGTGCTTTTCTTCCCTTACGCACAAGCTGATTAACTGTCGGCATTAAAATTCCTTTTTTTAACTTTTAAATTACCAGAAAAACGCATATTATTGATAGTTAGGGCAACGGTCAAGTATAAAAAGCAAAAAAAATTATTTATATGTTGTATTTATACAACATATGTTAAAAAAATTGTATTTTAACTACTTTCAATTTGCTGTGCTTGCTCTTCTTTTATTCTTCTTTCATTAAGAGTAGCTAGTTTTTTAAACTTTGCCATTGACCTTCCAGTTCCTGCAGGTATTAATCTTCCTACAATAACATTTTCTTTCAGTCCCACTAGATCATCCTTTTTTCCAGCCGTAGCTGCCTCAGTCAAAACCCTTGTTGTTTCTTGAAAAGATGCTGCCGATATAAAAGATCTAGTTTGTAAACTTGCCTTTGTAATTCCATTTAAGATAGGAACAAATGTAGCAGGCTTTTTTGACTCATTTAATACATTATTATTTTCTATTTCGACCTCTTCTCTATCTACATTCTCTCCTGCTATTAAATTAGTGTCCCCTGGCTCTAAAATCTCTACTTTCTGTAACATTTGTCTAGAAATCACTTCAATGTGTTTGTCGTTAATCTTAACGCCTTGAAGTCTATATACATCTTGAATTTCATTTACTAAATAATTTGCTAATTCCTCAATTCCTAAAACCCTTAAAATATCATGAGGGACAGGGTTACCATCCATAAGAAGATCTCCTTTATTTACAATATCGCCTTCCTGAACCATAATATGTTTTCCTTTAGGAACTAAATATTCAACAAATTTTTCTTTATTATCCAAATCTACAACTAATAGTTTTCTATTTGCTCTAACATCTTCACCAAATTCTATTCTGCCTCTTATGTCAGAAATAAAAGAATAATCTTTTGGCTTTCTGGCTTCAAATAATTCTGCAACTCTTGGCAACCCTCCTGTAATATCTTTAGATTTTTGAGAGTCTAAAGGTATCCTAGCAAGCAAGTCTCCAGCATTAACTTTAATTTTTCTTTTTCCTCCAGAAACGTAAGAAACTGATAAAACTGCGTCCACGGGTAATTCATAAACTGCCTGATTCCCACTAGATAATTTTAATATTTTATCATTATCATCATATATCTCTATTCTAGGTCTCAAATTTATACCCTTTGCTCCACCTGTACTTCTCCATTCTTTTATAATTTGACTAGTCATGCCCGTGTCTGTAGAAGTAATTTCTTCAAGTGTTTCTTTATTCACATCTAAAAATTTTACATAACCTTGCTTTTCTGTAATTATAGGTCTTGTGTAAGGATCCCATTCAGCAAGTTTTTGTCCTCTTTTAATTTTACTTTTTTCTTTAACTAAAATATTGGCACCGTAAGGAACTCTTTCCCTAAATCTTTCCCTATCATTATCATCCTTAATTACTAACCTACAATCCCTGTCTAGTACTATACCAGCACCTTTTTTATCAAAAATAACATTACCACCATCTATGTAAATAGTTCCATCTATAGTTGCCTCTAGTCTTGATTGTTCTGATCCAGCTTGCGCTGCACCTCCAATATGAAAAGTTCTCATTGTTAATTGAGTTCCTGGTTCGCCTATTGACTGAGCTGCTACCACACCAACTGCTTCTCCAATATTTACTTTGGTTCCTCGGGCTAGGTCTCTTCCATAACAAATAGAGCAAATACCTGTTGATATTTCACAAGTTAATGGACTCCTTACCTTAACGGTATCAATTTCTGATTCTACTATCTTTGAAATCAAATCTTCATCTATAAAGTCACCCTTTTTAGCTATTAATTTATTATCTGTGGGACTAAATAAATCTGCTGCACAGTATCTACCTATAATTCTTTCTTCAAGTGTTTCTATAATTTCTCCAGCATCTATAATTGCTTTTTTAATAATACCTTTTTCAGTTCCACAATCTTCTTTGGTAATGATTAAATCTTGAGCTACATCAACTAATCTTCTAGTAAGGTAACCTGAATTTGCAGTCTTAAGCGCAGTATCAGCAAGACCTTTTCTTGCTCCGTGAGTAGAATTAAAATATTCTAATACGCTTAAACCTTCTTTAAAATTTGAAATTATTGGTGTTTCTATTATTTCGCCTGAAGGTTTAGCCATAAGCCCTCTCATACCTGCCAGCTGTTTCATTTGAGCAGCAGAACCTCTAGCTCCAGAGTCTGACATCATAAATACAGAATTCATATCTGCACCTCTTCCAATTGACATTTCTGACATCATTTTATCTGCAACACTGTCAGTGCATTTAGACCATGAGTCAATAACCTTATTATATTTTTCACCCTGCGTAATCAAGCCATCTGAATATTGTTTCTCATACTGTTTTATAAGTTCTCGTGTTTTATCTACTAAATCTTTTTTTGCCTCAGGTATTATCATATCATCTTTTCCAAATGATATTCCAGCCATGCATGCATGTTTAAATCCTAATTCCATTAATTTATCAGCAAAAATTACAGTATCTTTCTGACCACAAAACCTATAAACCACATCAATTAATCCCGCTAATTCTTTTTTGCTTAAAACTTTATTAATTAGTTCAAAAGGAACATCTTTATGTTTAGGTAAAACTTCAGAGATCAAGATTCTGCCAGGTGTAGTTTCAACTATTTTTGTGACAGTTTCATTTTTACTATTAATAATTTTAATTCTAGCCTTAATCTTAGCATGAACACTAACAGATTTTGATTCCAGAGCATGTTTAAGTTCAAAAATATCAGAAAAAATCATACCTTCTCCCATTTCTTCTTTAGCTTCTAAGCTTAAAAAATAAAGACCTAAAACAATATCCTGAGTTGGAACAATAATAGGCTTTCCATTAGCTGGACTTAATATATTGTTAGTTGACATCATCAAAACCCTTGCTTCCAACTGCGCCTCAATTGATAACGGTACGTGCACTGCCATTTGACCTCCATCAAAATCAGCATTAAAAGCTGTACATACCAGAGGATGCAATCTAATTGCCTTACCCTCTATCAAAACTGGCTCAAAAGCCTGAATACCTAACCTATGCAAAGTTGGAGCTCTATTTAATAATATGGGATGTTCTCTTATAACCTCATCTAATATATCCCAAACCTCTGGCCTCTCTTTTTCAACCATTTTTTTTGCTGATTTGATAGTTGTAGCTAATCCTCTAATTTCTAATTTAGAGTAAATAAATGGTTTAAATAATTCTAGCGCCATTTTCTTAGGAATTCCGCATTGATGAAGTTTAAGCTCAGGACCAACAACTATGACGGACCTACCAGAATAATCGCATCTTTTGCCAAGTAAATTTTGTCTGAACCTTCCTTGTTTACCCTTTAACATATCCGCCAAAGATTTTAATGGTCTTTTATTTGAACCACTAATAGGTCTGGCACGTCTAGTATTATCAAAAAGCGCATCAACTGACTCCTGAAGCATTCTCATCTCATTCCTAACAATGATATCTGGTGCTTTTAACTCAATTAATCTTCTTAATCTATTATTTCTATTTATTACTCTCCTATAAAGATCATTTAAATCTGACGTGGCAAACCTTCCCCCGTCTAAAGGCACTAGAGGTCTAAGGTCTGGAGGAATTACTGGTAAAGAAGTCAATATCATCCATTCAGGTTTATTACCCGAAGTAAGAAATTGTTCAACTAACTTCAACCTTCTAATTAATTTTTTCTTTTTAATATCAGATTTAGTCTTAGTAAATTCCTCTTTTATTTTTTCTTTTTCTTCATCAAGGTTCATCGACTCAAAAATTTTTCTTATAGCCGCTGCACCTATCCCAGCAGAAAAAGAATCAGCAGCATTTTCATCCAATGCCTTATTATATTCTTCATCGGACAATATTTGCTTAAATTTAAGATCGGTTAATCCAGGTTCCATCACAATATGATTCTCAAAATATAAAACTTTTTCTACATCTTTCATGGACATATCTAATAGTAAGCTAATTCTGGAAGGCAAAGACTTTAAAAACCAAATATGAGCTACTGGAGCAGCAAGTTCTATATGGCCCATTCTCTCTCTTCTTACCTTGGATTGAATGACTTCTACTCCGCATTTTTCACATACTATTCCTCTATGTTTCATTCTTTTATATTTTCCACATAGACATTCATAGTCTTTAACTGGACCAAAAATTCTAGCACAAAATAATCCGTCTCTTTCAGGTTTAAAAGTTCTATAATTGATAGTTTCAGGTTTTTTTACTTCACCAAATGACCAGGACCTTATTTTTTCTGGACTAGCAATAGAGATTTTTATTAAATCAAAATCATTATTATTTGATAATTCAAATTGTTTTAGAGCTTTATTCATTAATTCTCCTGACTATTATTTTTAATTTTTCCTGCAATACTATTATCTGAAGATAAAGCTACATCCAAGCATAATGATTGCATCTCTTTTACCAGAACATTAAATGACTCTGGTACACCTGCTTCAAAATTAGTTTCCCCTCTAACTATGGACTCGTAAACTTTGCTTCTTCCAGCCACATCGTCCGATTTAACAGTTAACATTTCCTGTAATGTATATGAAGCACCATAAGCTTGAAGTGCCCATACTTCCATCTCTCCAAATCTTTGCCCTCCAAACTGAGCTTTTCCTCCCAGAGGTTGTTGAGTAACCAAGCTATAAGGACCTATAGATCTAGAGTGTATTTTGTCGTCTACCAAATGGTGAAGTTTTAGCATATAAATGTATCCAACTGTAACTTTTCTATCAAAATTTTCTCCTGTTCTTCCGTCAACTAAGTTAACTTGACCCGAGTCATCTAACCCGGATAATTTTAAAAGTTCAACAATATCAGCATTTTTTGCTCCGTCAAATACGGGCGTGGCTAAATTAAGCCCTGACTTAGTTTTTTTCATTAATTCAATTACTTCATCATCTTTTAATTTATTAATTCTATCTTCATAATATTTAGGCTTAAAAAATTTCTTTAAGGTTTTTCTGCACTCGTCTGCTTTAAGTTTTATTTCTGTATTAGATTTATTAATAATGTGTTTAATTTTTCTACCAAGTCCAGCAGAAGCCCAACCAAGGTGTGTTTCAAGTATTTGCCCCACATTCATTCTAGAGGGAACACCGAGTGGATTAAGTACTATATCTACAGGAACTCCTTCTTCTGTATGAGGCATATCTTCAATAGGAGCAATTTTAGATATAACTCCTTTATTTCCGTGTCTTCCTGCCATTTTATCACCAGGTTGAAGTTTTCTTTTAACAGCAACAAAGACTTTTACCATTTTAAGTACACCTGGTAGTAAATCATCTCCTGATTGTACTTTATCTACTTTTTCTTTAAACAAGAGAGTTATTTCCTCTATTTCTGCATCATATTCAGCCTTTAAATTTTCTATGCTACTCATCGTTTGTTGATTTTTTGTTGAAAGCTTCCAAAGGTCTTTTTTACTTAAACTATCTATAAGTTTTTCTGTGATAACCTGTCCTTCTTTTATATTCTTTTGTACTCCTTTCATTGCATGTTTTCCAACTAATAAGCTTTTTAA
>MDSW01191943.1_pt1 | contig 46249 bp, 38 predicted proteins | sample 811171 | NCBI WGS metagenome assembly MDSW01 (sample SAMN05326641, study PRJNA326480) | marine metagenome | isolation source: seawater | place: Atlantic Ocean: North West | collected 2012
AAAAGGCGTTCTGGTAAACACTTAGGCGCTATATATCATCTTCTCAGTTAACACTCATGCAGAGGTGAAGAGAAGAGGGCCGTGCAGATCAAGGCAGGGCAGTGCATGTAGATGACCACAACCAAATCATGGAGTCCTATTCGAATAGCTCGATCCTCTCGTCAGGCGACAACAACCCATCAAGGGAGTGGTGCTCTTCGACAATGTCCTGGTTAGGGTGAATTCCTCGTTGTTTGGCTGTGTTCAACTGTATTGTTAATGGTCGAGCGATTGCATTCTTGTCTGCTCCGCTGTAGTGAACTGCTTCACCATCTAAGTTGCCGATACGTTTGATCTCTGTTGCTGAGATAGGCAGCTCTGATTCCTAGTGGCGATACTTGGCGTTTGCTGCAAGGCTTAAGCGAATAGGTGTATCAGGCATGTGGCTGTTTCTGAAGTTGTGTGTACACTCTGAACAAATTTTCCACGTCGCAGTATCACTCGAGTCCGTTTACATGTTTTGGGACAGTTATTGCGTTATGCAACTTTAGGCTTTATTGATAACTGTGCTGGTTCTTTGGCAGCAAGTGCCCCGTTTCCAATTGTGGATGAGCTCTGTCAGGTGGTTTCACCTCTAAGGCTCTCTCACACAATGAATGCCAACTTCAGCCTGTCTGATCCGCAGATTTTGTATCTGATGCTCTTCAGATCAGACTTCACCGTCTCCAGACGCACTACGAGCTACTTGGTGATCTCCTCATTCATCAGTTCGATGCCGAATACAGGCGTCACCTCTCTCAGCATGGATCATTTTCTCGCGCATCTCGAAAGCATGGTTGTTTGACTTATCAGCCACATCACTGAAAAAAATTTGCACGCCTGTGTGCTGTAGCTTGCCATGTGTGCATGAGTGTTGGCTGAGAACTTGATATGTAGCTGGAAAGTATATTTCAAGCTGCCTTATTTTTGTGCTCAGAATCACATTAGCGAGGGATTCGAATCATTCGCTAGGTCGATGATTTAAGTCATGGTATGTGCGGCGGCGGCATTAATCCCAACGTCATTTAATTCACTTTTTCATGCCTCATGACTAACATCAATCTCAACACCCGTGAACAAGCCCGTGTTTACGCGATGATGAATCAGAGTACAATTGTCTTTAACGAAGACGATTGCGACGCTGAACTCTCCTTCGATGATTTAACAGCTGTCAATGGCGGGTTCTGGCTGTTTAAAGCCACCAAAACTGCTGCTGCAGTCACTGGATGGTTTCCGCTTAAAGTTCTTGATAAGTATTATGATGCTATCAAGCCAGAGCTGAACCCTAAAACAGCAAAAATCAAACCAAGAATTAATAAAACTGGATGGAATCTTTGGGACAAGTTTTGGACTGCTGATTGAGCACCTCTGGTTGTTGTCTTACTTGATGACATGCAGAGTCCGATTCTAGTCGTCGGGAGTTCAGCACGAGTGATAGCTTGAACGGTCGACTTGGAGACTCTTTTAATCTATTTTTAGTGCTCCAACTACAGCGTCAACGGCGAAGCTGTTCTCACCATCATTGGTCTCTGACTCTGATCCGCATTCATCCACATCCAAATCTGTGAGGTGCTGTCTTTTGCTAGACAAAACCTCACAGGTTTGGATGTGTCTTTTTTATCCGAGCTAAGAAATTCTGGATATCAAAGGTGCATGGATTACACCATCACCGAACGATGTTTGGACTACGGAAGTTTTTGCCAATCGCTCGCTTACCCAGATCCATTTTTTCACGAACGATCCATTGAGCAAAGGTGTTGCTATTTGGCCCTGGCCAGTATCTGTACTTTTCAATGAATGGGTAGTTACTTGGGGATGATTCGATTCTCTCAACGATTGACAACGCATCATCACCCATCCATTGTTGTATTAATCGAGATGCACCATTGCCAACACCCTGGCATGGCGCTAGAAGATTCTTATGAAGATGTCCCCAGCTCGATTCATTCTGGCGAGCATCTTGCCATACTTCCCAGCGGTCACAAGTCTGGGCCCCGTTTTCTTTCATGCCACGACTAACAAGAAGCCAATAGTGGTCTGCAAATAAGCCAGGAAATCCTGGTATTTTTGCAGCCCGTAGTTCAACTTTGATCGTTTCCATTGCTCCAATACGATGCCTGCGCCCCGCCATCACATGGCTATAGAGGGGTAGGGTAGGTGAACAATCATACTTCTAGCATTGAGATGATCGGCTCATGGTTGAATATTTTGTTTGCGTCCTGATAAATTTGACCTAGCCGGCCATCATCATGAATGGTTTAGTTGTTTGATACAGAGGTATCTATCTTGATGGCTGTTATTTTAGTCTTCATCCTGTCTTTTAAGTGTGCATATTTTGTACCATTTAAAGCAAGGAATAGGCGAGTTTGTTTGTTGTTGAGTATTGGGCCGATGGACGTTGATTGCGGGACAATCTAATGTTTGGTCCATCAAAAAAGATAGCCAGTATTTTATCAGTTGCCAGACATTCGATAGGCAGAAGGTGGTATCAGCTTTTTCAGAGCTTCCAGACCATGCTCAACCCGTGAAGAGATGGCGTTCTTGTGGTCTCCGTGTTTGCATAGCCAACATTTATGGATTTCATCACTTCCCAGGATGGGTCTGTGCATCAATATGTTTGGTTGCGTCAGCGGTTTTGGGTAAGAAGAGTTTTTGGCTTGAAATAATCAGAGTGATTGCAGTAGAAGGCCTGAAAGTGGAACTATTAAGCCAGTCTGTATTGCTTTGGTGGGTTTTGCATGGCTATCGCTTGTTATTTGAAAGGTATCCGTAATCCCGACATGAGTAGATATGTCAAATTTTTGTTTTCAAAAGACAAGTATATCTCAAATAAGGGCCAGCTCGACTCTTGTTAGCCTACTTTTTGGCTCTCAATAATACGTCCCATGGTTGTCAAGAGTTTTATCAGTAATGTGCGGCTTAAGTTATCTGTCCCGCTAGATTGTTATTGTTCTGAAATAGCTATTTTGTCGCTGATTGGTTTCTTAGTCTTTGCAGTCTCTTGACTGTCGTGATGAGTTCTTTCACTTGTAAGAATTTATCTTGTCCTGCACGGTGAATGATCTCGAGTCCATGTAGATCAGGATTGACCTGGAGGCACGAGGTCCAGTCATAAAAAATGGTCCCCAAATCGGGGACCATTTTGGGGTTTGTCTAATACCCAAGTATTAATAGGCGTTGTTGATCAAGCGTCGTAGTACATCGTGAATTCGTAGGGATGTGGGCGTTGACGCAGTTCCTGAACCTCTTCCATCTTGATCGTTTTCCAGTTGTCAATGAAATCGTCAGTAAACACACCACCTTCGGTGAGGAATGCGCGATCTGCATCAAGGGCATCCAACGCAGCATCGAGAGAACAGGGAACAGTGTTGATTTTGGCTAGTTCTTCGGCAGACATCTCAAACAGATCTTCGTCGCATCCTTGACCCGGATCGATTTGATTTTTGATGCCATCGATACCTGCCATCATCATTGCGCTGAAGGCCAAATAAGGATTCGCCAGCGCATCACCGGAACGGAATTCAAGCCGCTTAGCTTTTGGGCCACTCGTGAGAGGAATCCTGACGGCAGCGGAGCGGTTGCCTAGGGAGTACACCAAATTGACCGGCGCCTCGAAACCGGGCACGAGGCGCTTGTAGCTATTGGTAGTTGGGTTGGTGAAGGCGAGGAAAGCTGGTGCGTGCTTCAAAATGCCACCGATATACCAACGAGCGGTTTGTGACAGCTCCGCGTATGTTCCCTGGCCGAAGAAGAGGGGCTGGTTGTCTTTCCAGAGGCTTTGGTGAACATGCATTCCGGTGCCGTTGTCGTTGAAGACAGGCTTGGGCATAAATGTGGCTGTTTTGCCATATTTTTTCGCCACATTTCGAACGACGTATTTGTAAATCATCACATTGTCTGCAGCCTCAATCAGCTGGGCAAATTTCATTCCCAGTTCGTGTTGGCCTGCGCCAGCTACTTCGTGGTGATGTTTTTCGATTGGAACCCCAAGGCTGCCCATGGTGCTGAGCATCTCCGTGCGGATGTCCTGTGCTGTGTCATTCGGGCTGACAGGGAAATAGCCCTCTTTCAGCTGAATTTTGTAAGCAAGATTGCCACCTTCTTCGAGTCGCCCTGTATTCCAAGGCGCTTCAATCGTGTCAACGCTGTAGAAGGCCCCTCCTTCGCTTGAGTTGTAGCGGACGTCATCAAAAATGAAGAATTCTGGCTCAGGACCAAAGAATGCTGTATCCGCCACTCCTGTTGAATTGAGGTAATTCAGCGCTCTTTGAGCCAGTGACCTGGGGCAACGATCGTAGGGCTGGCAACCCTCAGTTCTGGGATCGCCGATCGAGCAGATCATGCTTAATGTTTTATGGCGATAAAATGGATCCTCCCAGGCTGTATTTGGGTCAGGGATCATGGACATATCGGATTTGTTGATTGCCTTCCAACCCCGGATGGATGATCCGTCAAAGGCGAGGCCTTCTTGAAAGGAATCCTCATCCACCATGTCTGAGCAGACGGTCAGGTGCTGCCATTTCCCATGGAGGTCAGAGAATTTCAGGTCAATGAACTCAATTCCGTTGTCTTTGATCTGACGCAGAACATCCTGGGGAGTTTTGGACATGGGAAATTCTTCGCCCTTACCGGCGTTGTTTTGAGGACCGTAAAGATCCGGAATGCACCATTATGTATCAAGTAATACATTTCGCGCTTGAGGGCATCACAACTGCTTATAGGGGGTGAGCTCGTAACCGTTTCTGTCAACTTCATGGAATCTCAGCTGCACTGCGGTTTCTTGGCAATTCGATGGTGTTACCTTCCGCAGTGGGAATGTCTGGAGAGCCCAGCATCATGCGCGATGCCATTACAGGGTTGATCGGTCGATACGACCAACTCGGCCGCTATCTCGATCGACCAGCTCTTGAGAGCATCGAGACGTATCTCGATCAGTCAACAGTGCGGATCGCTGCAGTCGAGTTGATCAACCGTGATGCAACCGAGATCGTTCGGGAGGCCAGTCAGCGACTGTTTGCCGATGAACCGGAACTGCTCTTGCCCGGTGGCAATGCCTACACAACACGACGGCTGGCGGCATGTCTGCGAGACATGGATTATTTCCTTCGATATGCCAGTTACGCACTGGTGGCTGGCGATACGACGATTCTCAATGAAAGGGTCTTGAACGGTCTGAATGACACCTACAAGAGCTTGGGTGTGCCGACTGGACCGACGGTGCGCAGCATCGTGTTGTTAGGTGACGTCCTGATTGAGGCCCTTCAGGCTGGCGGCATTGCCTCGGAGCGACTCAACGCGGTGCGTCAGCCCTTCGACCATATGGCGCGTGGGCTTGGCGAGACGAATATGCGACAGCGATAACTCCTTTCTTTTTTACAGTCAGCATTTCAAAGCCTTCTAGAACCTGTCCGTCCGGGATGGCGACTGCGTAGGCTCTTCAGCCAGATCTCCAGCTCATGGCCTTGGTGACGACGCACCCTCTTCTTTCTGTCGACGGCCGTCATCGCAAGGCTCTAGCCCCTATCGCTACCCCGGATCGACTGCTTCTAGGACCTGGCCCGTCCAATGCTCATCCGACTGTTCTCAAGGCTTTATCCCGTACGCCGATCGGCCATCTCGATCCTCTGTACGTCGAACTCATGGGCGAAGTGCAGGATTTACTGCGTTACGCCTGGCAAACCGACAACAGACTCACTTTGCCGATGAGCGGTACAGGCAGTGCTGCCATGGAGGCGACATTGGCGAACACCGTTGAGCCAGGAGATACGGTTTTGGTGGCGGTGAAGGGGTATTTCGGACTGCGTCTCGCCGATATGGCTGGCCGATATCGCGCCGATGTCAGGACGATCGAAAAGCCCTGGGGGGAGTGGTACAGCTTGGAGGAGCTCGAAGCAGCCTTGATCGAGCACAAACCGGCAATCCTTGCCATGGTCCATGCAGAAACCTCGACAGGCGTCTGTCAGCCGATTGAGGGGATTGGTGATCTGTGCCGCAAACATCATTGCTTGTTGCTGCTTGATACGGTCACCTCACTTGGTGGAGTTCCCCTCTACATCGATGAGTGGAAAGTGGACTTGGCCTATAGCTGCAGTCAGAAGGGCTTGAGCTGTCCTCCTGGGCTTGGACCCTTCACGATGGGGCCGCGTGCCGAGGAAAAGATGAATGCTCGTAAGGACAAGGTTCCTAACTGGTACCTGGATGTCTCGCTGTTGAACAAGTACTGGGGTAGCGATCGGGTTTATCACCACACGGCACCGGTCAATATGAATTTTGGGATGCGTGAGGCTCTCCGACTCTTGGCAGAAGAGGGCTTGGAGCAGTCTTGGGCCCGTCATCGTCGAAACGCTGAAACGCTTTGGGCTGGCATGGAAAGTCTTGGCCTTTCCATGCTTGTCCCAGAACCGCAGCGGCTGCCGACGCTGACCACTGTCAAAATTCCTGAAGGTGTTGATGGCAAGGCATTCAGTTCTCACCTGCTCAATCAACATGGCATTGAAGTAGGTGGTGGACTTGGCAGCTTGGCGGGCAAGATCTGGAGAATTGGCCTGATGGGCTATAACTCCACTCCACAAAATGTCGACAGATTGCTGAGTCTGTTCGAAACCGAATTGCCGCGTTTTAGCGGTTCCGTTGCCGCCGCTGCTTAAACCAAATCTCAAGCAGTTGTCGAGCTTCTGCTTCCATCACGCCACCGATAACTTCCATTTTGTGGTGGGCACTGGGATGGTTGGCTAAATCAACCGTTCCTCCCAAACCGCCGCGTTTGTTGTCGTGTGCTCCAAATACCACGCATCCCATGCGGGCTTGAACCAAAGCGCCGGCACACATGGGGCAGGGCTCGAGAGTCACGATCAATGTGCAGTCATTGAATCGCCAATCTCCTCGGAGATGGGCTGCTTGTTTGAGCGCAATCAACTCGGCATGGCCCAGTGGGTCAGCATGTTTTTCACGTTGATTGCTTCCTCGACCGATGCACTGACCTCTGCTGTTGAGGACTATGGCACTCACAGGCACTTCTCCCTCACGGCCAACCTGTTCAGCTCGATGCAGCAATCGTTTCATCCATGCTTGCCAAGCTTGGTCTGATGGCTTCATGCCTTTGACGTCCGATCGGCTTGTTCTGAACGATGCCACCGCAAGGGAGAATGGAGCTTGACTGAATCGTGTCCTTGCGAGCAAAGCCCGACGCTGTCGTCCTGAACGGGCTCCCGGCCTTCGCTTCCCCGTATGGGACCGATGTCGAATTGGTCGATTTCCTTGAGCAGGTCTCCGCTCATCTCTGCCGATGGCTCTCCACAGCAGCCAACCGCCATCCGCTTCCCTCGTTGGGATGTTTGCCGGACATTGCCCCTGAACGTTTTGGTCGGAACGCCAGACAGTTGCTTGAGGATCTCGATCAGATCATGGACCGGGCCTATCAACCCAATCACCCTGGGGCTTTGGCCCATTTGGACCCACCACCATTGACCGCATCGATCGCTGCGGATCTGGTTTGTGCAGGGTTGAATAACAATCTTCTGGCGGAAGAACTGTCTCCCAGCCTGTCGTTGCTTGAGCGTCGACTGTGTCGTTGGTTCGCTGAACGACTTGGTTTGCCGCAGGGGGCTTCTGGGGTGGCGGCGAGTGGAGGCACGCTCAGTAATTTGATGGCCCTTGTCGCAGCACGGCATGCGGCTGGTTTACAGCACGATCCAAACGCTTGCATTGTGGCCAGTCGGGACGCCCATGTCTCCCTGCAGAAGGCAGTCAAGGTGATGGGCCTTCGAGAGGATGCGCTGCAGCTGGTTGGAACGGATGATCAGGGTTGTCTTGATCTGGTTCAACTGGATTGGCTGCTTCAGCACTTGCATCAACAAGAACGCCCGGTTTTGGCGGTTGTGGCGACAGCTGGAACCACCGTGTCTGGATCGGTGGACCCCATTCCCAAGATGCGTGCGCTCTGTGATCGCGATGGCCTTTGGTTGCATGTGGATGGAGCAATCGGTGCCTGCTTTGCACTTAACCCCAATACCTCAACACTGGTTCCAGGTTTGAAAGAGGCAGACTCTGTCACTGTTAACCCTCAAAAATTATTCGGCATTACCAAAACATCTTCCTTGTTATTGCTTGCTAATCCCTCCCATTTGAAGACTGTATTTGGCACTGGATTGCCGTATATGGAAACATCACGGGATGGAGAGCATGGTGGTGAAATTGGTCTGCAAGGCACACGCGCTGCTGAAATTCTCAAGTTGTGGCTTGGTCTGCGACAACTCGGTGAGGAAGGAATACAACATGTTTTACAAAGTGCCCTTGAACGAGCTTCTTTGTTTCGTCATTATTTGAATGACGAAAAATTTATGTTGAGATCGGGGCCTCTTCATATTGTTTCGTTTCGTCCCTGTGGATTGCTGTCAGACCAGCTTGTGACATGGACAGCCGACACGCGTCAAAAACTACTACGTCAGGGAATAATGTTGTCACGGCCTTTCTACCAAGATCAATATTATCTCAAGGCTGTTTTTGGTAATCCTCATACTGATGAACGTCTGATCATTCAGCTTGCCCAACAGTTACTGGCCTCGATTTAAGCGATCAGCGTTTGTTTCCGTTAAAAGCTTAAAGTTGCTTGTAGTCCTCCGACAAAAACGGCTGACGCTGATTCGTCCCCTTCGGGTTGCATAATCAGTTGTAGATTAGGCATTAATTCTAAATTAGGTGTGATGGAGATATTATAGTTGAGTTCCAGGGCATGTTCAGTTCCGTGCCGATAGATTGCCGATTGATAATCATGATTGTACGTTGCATAGCTATATCCAAAAGAAAGAGTGTCGAATGGACGAGAGGGTAAAACACCAGCAAGCACAATTCCAGCATTGCCACCGTTACGAAAATCTTGTACAGATTGCGATAAACCCAAACCTGTTGAAGCAAATAAGCGACCATCCATTGCCAACTTGCCTGGATTAATGGGAAGACTCAAGATGGAGTAAACACCATTGTTGCTGGATTCGTAGCCTGTTTCATCCACACGTTCGTAGGATCCACCTCCGAGCCAACCTCCTAACTTAAACACTGGCGGTGGTAGGGGAGATCGATAGAGAATATTGGCTTTTTCGCCTGCTGAGATTCTCCTAATCGAATTCCCTTGTTCCGAGCGACGAGCAGGGATCAAAGGTGTGTGGGGGAGTCGAGAGTCGAGTTGTAGAAACTGAGCATAGCCCTCATTGTTATTAATTCTGAAATCGAGCCCATGATATTTTGTGTCGAACGATTCTGGATAAATTTGATAAATACCATATTTAACCGCAACTTGATTTGGATCGCCAAAACGCATCATCGCGCCATAAGTATTGAATGGATTACCAGGTATTTGAATCATTGATGGCGTTGCTTCGGCCCAACCGCAAAGACCAAAATTTGAGTAAAAACACATTACAGGATCCATCGTAAAGTCGACTGATTGCTTCAGTTTGCCGACTTTGACTTGTGATAAGAAGCTATCGTGATTGGTGTACTCAAGAGACAGCAAACTAAGTCTTCCGATCGGGCCATTGCCAAAACCCCATTGAGTATTTAGTTTATTTGGAATTTCGTTGGAAAGTATGTCACCACCTCGTTGTGTGCCGATTATATGCAAATTGAAACCATTTTTTTTGCCATTTGAAATCCAATGATCTGCCCATATTTTGGCATCCAATGTTGCCAATGTAGAGGATGTGATTAGTTTTTTGTCATGAGCATTTGGAGTGCCATTTGTTTGGTTTAGTATTGACAATCCAAGGTCTAGCCAATCTGGATCTCCAATGAAATTATTAATTGACTTCGTTGGACTATTTTCTAAGATCGGGAGATCGTTTGGATGATCACTCAACTCTTGGCTTTTAGCCTGATTGTCAACAAACAGTTGAAAGCTAATCAAGGTGGAGCTAGTGACGAGGACAGCAATTGACGTTCGAATGATTTGTAAATGGAAAGACGTCATGGATCAAAATCCTTCTTTTTTTAACATCAATGCCGTGATATTTTCTAAAATGGCATGGATGATGACCAAGGCTAAGCCAACATAAAAGATGAGTGGAACCGAAATGTCTGCAAGGAACCCGCTGATAAATGTGAGCAAGATGAAACCAATACTTAGTACGAAACTAAATAGAGCCCAGCCTTTACGTACAATAATGGGACCAAGGACTTCGCCCAGGCGAGCAACCAATAATCCTATGTAAGCACCATTCCACAATCCAAACAAAACTCCTCCTATCGTGACAATGGTTAGATTTGGAGAGGTAATGAATAAGGCAGTTCCAGCAACTCCTACCCACGCTGAGATTTGAAGGAGGAAGTCAGTACTGTATTTTTTAGGAACTAAACCACCAATAATGGCACCTGCTGTATACCCAAATCCAACCAATGTATAGGCAGCGCTGGCATCGACTTCTGTGATTTTAAATACGGATGTTAAAAATAACGGTTCATAGGTTAAAATTGAAACTTGTCCTGCCCCAAAGAAAAAGGTTGTGATTGCAAATAAGATCAAGGCAGGGCTCCATATAAGTTTAGTGGAGTCCTGCTCTTGCGGGCTTTGAGCTTCTGCTGGGGCTTCTTGTTTAAGATCAAGAGAATCGTTATTACGTTTTTGATGGATATCTGCTAATTCTCGTTGGATTAATAGATAGATCGGTATCCCCATCAGTATCGACAGGATTCCGACTAGGAACCAGGACGAAAGAGTCGACGTTCCTGTTAACTTACTAATAAGTAAGGAACCGATGACGGCAGCTAATCCGCCACCTGCAAAAGTAAAGCCAAGAGCCGCTCTTTTTTGATTGTCCAGTAATCTTTTGACGCCGAAACTGGGCAATCCGGTCACCAGATGGCCACAACCCCAACCTGAAATCAAGCGCCATAACACTTGCCATCCCATGACAGGTAGCAACGGTTCTACAAAAAACGAAAGGACACAAACGAAGAGTCCCCATCGAATCATTCGAAGAGAATCGGAATCCCGTTGCAGTTTTGCTTGATGGATCGCCCCGACCATGTAGCCAGCCAGATTCAATCCAACCAATTGGCCGATATTGGCAGGGAGAATCCATTTGGAATGCACCATCAAATCGCCAAGAACGGCAAACTCAGAACGTTCCAGACCAATGCCGATTCCCAAAGCACATGAGGCGGCAATCACCCCAAGATAATCGTAGCGTGATTTGTTAGACATCGAATTAAATGCTTGAAGGTAATTTAGTTGGACTTAACAGATAGTCAAGTCTCAATGCTGGAAATGAATTCAAATGACTTGTATAGGATTTGGCGTTGCCGCTACAAAATCCAACAAATTAATATTCTTCAATAACATGGAACTATCGGAACCGAATGAGATTCTTAGGTCATTGCCTTGGCTCGCAAAATTGTAATCTGGTCCAGGTTTAGATTGTCCTGACTCAATGTGGATGACATCTTGTCCGATTTCAAAATCATTGACTTTATCGTGTCCTGTTGATGCCACTAGAATATCGGGACCAGATCCACCATTAATGGTGTCATTGCCTGAACCGCCGTCAAGAGTATCTGATCCTGCACCACCTTTTAAGCGATCTTTTTTATCATAACCATAAAGTTGGTCATTTCCATCACGCCCATAAAGATCATTCCTTGCATTGTTTCCATGTAAATTATCATCACCACCTTCACCATCTAGCGATTCAATCGATTCGAAAAGATCCAAGCCATTTCCTGTTGATTGGGGTGTATCTAGCCTGAGATCGACACTATTATTTTCATCGCCGAAGCGGGCAAGATCTCTACCAGGACCACCGTTATAGAGATTGCTGCCACCATGTCCAATCAAAACGTCTGCACCACGATTGCCATACATGCTGTTGTCTGCTTTTGATCCAACCAATTGGTCTCGACCTGAACCGCCATTCAGTTGTTTTTGATTAGTGGCAACCAGTTGCTCAGTTGCGGATGCATCTGTGATTCGAGTGCCTTTGAGCTTCATAATTGAGTTTTCTTTATAGGCTTCGAAGGCAGCTTGCGCATCTGCAAGGGATGCATAATTAGTATCGTCTAATAAAGTGTTGTTGAACAAGTTGAAGTTGTTTTGCTGAGGATTCAATCCGATTGCAAAAGAACCTTTGTAATTAGCTTGATAGCCGAGTTGAACATTGCTCCAATTCATGCCTGCAGCAAGGTAGTTCAATGACAAAAGCTCATTGTCATTAAAGTTCCACTGTGTGAGGATTTCATAGGGGAGCATTTGATTATTGTCCTGGTTGATCTCATCTAGAAACTGATCAATTTTTTTGTCGCTTGGTTTTTTGCCAAACAATGTGTTAAATACTTTTTTGACAACTTTGTTAGCATCAAGCGAATTAAGGGATGCACCAAAATTAGATTCGATTTGAGCTGTCTCTCCAGATTCAAGCAAGAGATCGATCAGACCAGCACTATCACCATTCGTCATCTTTTTGCTAGCGGACAGAATGGCTGTTACCGTTGGATTAGAAATTTCACCTGAATAGATTAACTGTAATAAATTAGCTTGATCAACACGTGCTTGCGCATCATTTGGTTTTGTCTTGAGAAAATCGCTATCAATCGCGTCGAGCGAAAGACTATTCACTTTAATTGGTAATTCATTCTTACTGCGCAAAATATTTTTCGAACCACCTGTCACTCCACGGCCATTGTAATCATTCCCCTGAGGGATCAATAAGGTGGGATCATCTCCGTCATGCCAGAATGTTGTTGTTGTATTGGCAAGTGCTCCAACAAAGGCAGCATCTTTACTAATAGCACTCAGATTTGTTTTGAGAGTATTCTTTTTTAGAAGTGTGAGAGAGAATGTCGCGTGACCGGAATGGGAGCCTCCATGATGATGTTCATGGCTATCTTTTGATTCTGTGGTTTCAGATGCATGATCGCTGCAAACCATCCACATGTCGCCCATTTGATGCGCACCACTACAGCCGAAATTGGGGGCTGCGGCTTCCGCTTCTTTTTTCGTCTCAAACATCGATTGCGATGTTCCATCAAGATCGCTTGATGGAACAACGGAGTTTTCTTTGGTATCACAACTGACCTGCTCGACACCATCTTCACTTTCAAGATGGAAGGGCTCATATAGTGAAGAGGCAATATAATGACCTGCTTGCACCTGCATTTCATATACTGAAGTGCTTTTGCCATTGGTGCCACTTAGCAAGATATTGGATAAGGCTCCTTGCCCATAATTATTCCAACCAATTTCAAGATTAATTTGACTAGCATTTGATAATTCATCTGATTTGACAATCGCATCGGCCAGTAGATCACTTAAAGGATTGTATCCTCCTTCAAATTCACCCGTTTGAATTTTCAATGCTAAGGAGGCACCGTCAATCACTGATACGCGGACACCTTCATCGACACGATAAGCCAAGACGATATCGTTAAAGTTGTCGACATTGGTGTCTGCATAAGCAACCGATAGATCTGACCTGCTTAGATTTGAAACTGGTTTTGTAGAGTCAAGATCACACTGGATGAATTCATATGGATTAAATTCAAACTCCAAGGCAGGTTCTTTCTTATCAAGCGTAAATCCCTTCAGGCTTAGCTGGTCAAGATTGATTTGTTTGCCAGGTTTCGTTTCAAAACCTGCGGTGACAATTTCGTAGTGTTGATCACCATTGAAATCATTGGCAAAGATCCAAGGTGCTTCATCACTTCTAAACGGGGTAAATTGCCATAATTCAACACTTTTGTTGTTTTCAAGTAATTCTTTACCGTCGATTATTCTAATCATCCCATCACCGCTGGATCCGATGGCAAGATCTTGGATACCATCTCGATTTAAATCACCATTTGAAAGGGTAAGAAGATCAATGGTTTCTTGTTGGCTTGAGAATGTGGCTGTATAAGGCTTTAGATCCTGAGCTAGATATGCATCAACGGAGTAATTATAAAGGTTATCATCGAGCTCACCTTCACGATCAATGATCAGAGAAGGAGCAATCCAGCTTGAATCTGTATTATCAACCACCATCAAGGCAATCATCATGCCTTGATCCTCATGAGGTAAAATGTGACAATGATAAACATACACTCCTTTAAAATCTTCAAATGCCATTCTCACGGTCTGTGAATTTGCAGCTGATACATTCATTGAGCTTATTGATTCGCTATCCAACGCAGGATCAAGGACAAGTAGATCTCCTTTTAATGGAGGCTTGCTGATAATATTATCGATATTATTTTTTTCAACGGTTTCATCAACGGATGTATTTTCAAGATAATAGGCATATCCTGAAGAATTTAAGGGGCTGACATCTTGTAATGACTCGCGATAATTCATGGCACTATCACGATCTTTGACCTGATAATCGTTGATATGAATGTGAAAGGGATGGGCGACGTATTTTTGATAACTACCTGCAAGAGGAGGCGCCGGATAGCTTTTTTTATTATTGAAGAAATTTTTGCTGTAATTCCATAGATCCCATTCTTCTACAGTTTCTAATTGGGTAATCGTGATGGGGGCGAAGGGAAAGAGAGAGTCATTGATCAGGAATGGATTGTCATAACTCAGCCACTCTGTGAGGTTTGTTTTGGCAGGTAATTTAGTGCCTAGATTGTTGGTGCCAGTAAGCGTTTGATAGCGTGAATAGGAGCCAGGAGTTGCAACCCCATCAACATCTTTTGTTGGTAAATTATTGATAATATCTGTTGTGTAACGATCCCATTCTGATTTTGGACCAACCAAAGCATTTTGAACCCAATGCGATTGCCGTCGACGAATCGGTTGCCAAAGAGGTTGTTGTTGTTCATTGGCAAAATATCGAATTCTTTGTACTGCATTTTTTGTATTATCATTTTTTGGGGTAATTTCAATGATTGGTGTGTTGCGATTGGCTTGATCGATTGCCTCGCTTTGTTCCTGGACGCTCAGGGGTGTTGTATTGCTTGTTCCCGCACTCACCTCAAAGGCAGCTAATGCGCCAAACCCTTTTGTAAATGATGTTGTCTTGGGGTTTGGTTCCCAACTTGTTTGAAATGGATACTTGCCGATATTATCGATGACGAAATTTTGTGGTTGTGATTCACCATCAACTGTTTTTGTAAAATTCATGATCGAGGACATCTCTGTCCTCCCCTCGGGGAGATAGACGAGAACGTCAAATCGTTTGCCTGGAGCAATGGTGAGTGTGTCCTCTAGATTTGCATAATATTGTTTAGGTTCTTTATCATTTAGGGGAGAACTTCCCAGTGTTCCTTCGGCTCGTTGAATTTGAGGGTATTGCCAACCATCTTCTCCATACACGTACATGGGTAAAACGGTGAAATCACTTTCTGCGTTGCTTTCGCCGATCTTGTGATTAAATTGGATGTTGTAAAACGCTTGACCGGTTTGATTATTAAGTGCAATCGCTTGCCAACCTGGTTCTGTCGCCTTGGCTTCCGGTTGATATTCACCATTAACGGTTACCAGAGCCATATTGTTTGAGACAACATTGTATCCATTGGGGATATAAGATATCTTCGCTTCACCTGTCTCAGGGTCAATTTTGACGTTGTTTGATTTGAGAACGGCAAGATTTCGGGGCACATCTTCAAAACCAGGAACATGTCCCAGAGGATTGCCAATCTGAATAGGACCCGACATCCCTGCATAAACCTGTTGGTTTACAGATGGGTGATAGTGGGGGTGATACCAATATGAGCCTTCGCCATGTTGCTTGGCCAGTTCAAATTTGGTTTCCCAGTGTTGTCCGGTGCTATAACGAGCAATAATGTTATCTGAAAAGCCGCCTGGATGTGTATGAGCACCGTGCAAATGAATGTTGGTGCTGGTGTTGCCAGCATGGCCATCACTTCCAGAATGCCCCCCTGTTTTGTTGCTCACTCCCGTTGCATACGCATTTAATTCGAGAGCTCGATCTTCCCCATACTCATCGGTTTGGAAAATTTCGATCTGGTTGTCAAATTTGATGTTGATATCATCATCTCGCTTTGTGACGAGAACTGGACCAGGGAAGCTAGGCGTGACCTGACCTGACTTATCAACAAGGCCGTAACTGTATGTTAGGGACCCATACCAGATTCGACTCGCGTCACTTTGACTTTTTCCTTGCTTGATTTCATCAATAATAATTTGAAGGTCGTCCTTGTTATATTCTGAATGGAGTAAATCTGATTGAGAGGCATCTAGGCTATTGTATTTGTTGAACATTCCCTCTGTATTATAATTCTCCGCCAGGATTAACTGGTTGTATAAGGCATCTCCGATCACACCATTCTCAGAAAGATTGATGGATTGACCATCTTCTGATGACTGTGTTCCTGTTTTACTCCAATCATCATGCCATGGTCCTGTATAACCAAGCCATCGCGCAGCCCCTAATAGTTCATTCCTTGGTGTATTTTGGTATTGCTTAATGCCGAGTGACGCGACAAGCTTGGCCCAGTACATGTACCAACCAGTGTCCTGGAAGGCGGCTGAAATGGCTGATCCGTCTGGTTTTTTACTGCTTAAAGCAGTTTCTAAATCGGTTAAATTTCCATAATTCCCTTCCGTATATAAATCTTTTTTGCCCAGATCACCCGTTAGATAGTCTTGAACATTGACCTGCTCTTCAAAAAAACCAGTCAAATAATTCTTAAGTCCCTTGACTTCAAATGGTTTTGTTGTGATGGTGAGGGCTGTATTGATTGCGCCTTTGCTGTTCTGATCTGTTCCCTTGACAGACTCGATGCTATTTGTCGATTGATTGTATTCGAGGTCAGAAGAGAAAATAATGTTGGGCTCATTGCTTCCTGGCTTCTTTGGGAAAAGAGGTCCAATCGGATAATTGAAACCCATGTTGTAAAAAATGGCTTTATACTCAATCTTAGTAATGCCTGAAATCGCGAACCTTGTCAATATTGAATTTATTGTTAAACAGTCTTTTGATTGGCTATCGCTTGACAAGCGTGGATGTTCGGATTTGCCAACACTGGCTTCATTAAACTTTGTAATTTTGCTGTTTTAACTGGGTTGTGGCTACTTTTCAAATGACCTTTTGAGGTTAGAAGGTCCATTTCTGTTAACTCAGGCGACTTGAAACGATGTTATTTTGCATTTGATCAAGGTCTGTTTTTAACAGTTTTTTCTTCGTTTAAGACCTCTCTGAACAGCATTATGTCCACTTTTGATTACATCGTCGCCGGAGGAGGCAACAGTGGTGCTGCCATTGCCTCTCTTCTTTCAGAGGATTCCAGTGTACGTGTGCTCTTGATTGAGGCAGGTCCTCACTACCGCTCTTTAGAAGAGTTACCAGAAGACCTCTACAGCTCGAGGGCTGTTTCTGTGGATGCTCATGACTGGCATTACATCACTGATGTGATTCCCGGTCGTGAGTTTCCATACGGGCGAGGAAAAGTAACAGGTGGATGTTCGTCTGTTAATGGGACCATTGCTCTGCGTGGGCTTGAGCAAGATTTTCGTGAATGGGAAGCTTTAGGAAACGAGGGCTGGGGTTGGAAGGATGTTTTGCCTCTCTACAGCCGCATCGAGCGAGATGTTGATTTTGGTTATGAACCTTTTCATGGTTCGAATGGCAATATTCCAATTGTTCGATTTAAGCCTGAAGAATATTCGAATTGCGTACGTGCTTATCGTCGAACCGCAATGGATTTGGGTTATCAGTGGATCCCTGACCACAACAATCCGGCAGGGAACGACGGCGTTGGGCCGATTCCGATGAATCGTGGACAGGATGGGGTTCTTCGTGTATCCAGTTCTGTTGCTTATTTACTGAAAGCACAGGATCGTAGCAATCTCACAATCATGGATCGCACCATGGTTAATCGTGTTGTCTTTGATGGTAAGAAGGCGACCGGAGTTGAGGTGATTAATGCTTCTGGCCAGGTCGAAACCCTTTCCGCTGGTGAAGTGATCGTTGCTTGTGGATCAATTAATTCCCCAGCTGTTTTATTGCGCTCCGGCGTAGGCCCTAAGGATGATTTGGATCGGCTTGCAATCCCTGTTGTGCTGGGTTTACAAGGTGTTGGTAGTAATTTAATTGATCATTCATTGGCTGTTGTTGCCTCCTATCCTAAGCCAGGAATCGTTAGTGAGTCTGATGCTGACGTTCAGATGTTGATTGAATATACTGCGTCTGGAAGTTCAACCGTAAATGATATGCAAATTTATTGCCTAGGTAAGCTTGGAGCAGAGAGATTCCCTGGCGCAGACCCAACTCGAGGTCTTATGTTTGGCGCTGGTGTTGTGATTAATCGGCCTGAATCACGTGGTCGCGTTATGTTGGATTCCCTGGATCCTAATGTGCAACCGAGAATTGATCATCGTTTGAATTCTCATGGAGAAGATATTCGTAAAATGGTTGAGGGTGTGCGTCGTGGGTATGAATTGTTGACCTCTGGTGAGTTGAAGGAGATTTCGGATGGGATTGCTGTTCTTAATGATGAGATGATTGCAGACAATCGCGTTGTTGAGAAGTATGTTACTGATCGTTCTGCAACGATTTGGCATGCTTGTGGTACTTGCAAAATGGGTCCTTCGTCGGACAACCATGCCGTTGTTGATCCTTGTTTAAAGGTTCATGGCGTTGATAATTTAAGGGTTGCAGATTGTTCCATCTTCCCTGACCACGTTAGTCGTAATCCTATGCTCACATGTTATGTCGTTGCTGAAAAATGTTCTGATCTGATCAAGTCAGGCCATTAATTTCATTTTCAACTTTAGTCTCCTTCCTTTTTAAAATGTCTTCATCTCCTACATGGGTGTCTTGGATTATCCAATGCGACATTCAACCTGATCGTCATGATCCGTTGCTTGCTTTGGCCTCTGAAATGACCAGCGATTTTCAGGCAGCTGAAGCGGATACACTTAATTTTGAATGGTTTGTTAATGCCGAGCGTACTCAATTGCATTTGCATGAGCGGTATGCCAATTCAGACACCGCTGCGGGGCATATCCAAACGTTCGGTTCACGCTATGCAGAACGTTTTCTTTCGCTTGCAACAATTAAGTCTGTAACGGTGTATGGATATCCAACGCCGGAACTCAAGGACACTCTCGCTGGAATGAGCCCGTTGATTCTTGAAAGTTTTTCGGGATTCACGCGTTGATGTTGGTTCAGCAGGATGGCCTGTCAACTTGAGGTCATCCCCAATCAAAATGTGGTTGCGTCGACGGAAGTCATGTCTCCTCCTGAGCGTTCCAAAATTGTCGCGATTATCACTGGTGCTATTTCAGTTCTGATCGCGATCTTTTATCTGATCCTGATCACCGTCTTGGACGCTCGCGGTCCGATGCGTCCTCCACCACAGGAGGCTCTGGGCGTGGCGGCAACTGACGTTTTTTCGGGTGTTGCAACGGTTCGACCACTTGTCTCATCGCGATCTCAAGGAACCGTTTCAGGGATAGTTCACGCCGGTTTAAATCGAATTGGCGACGCACAACCTCTTGCATCCCACCATCACCCCAATCTTGATCAAGTTCGAAATATCGAACGAAGCTTGCTCCAGCAACCCGTGTGAGCCAAGCGGCTGCGACCGCTTGAATCGCCCGTCCAGCCAGCAATGTTGGTAGATTTAAACTTAGGGCTGTTCCGATGACATTGACGGCCCCTTTGACAATTCCCAAAGTTGCGAGTGTGCGTCCTACCGAAAGAGCTAACTCGCGAGCTTGTTGTTTGGCTAATTCAATCCCGTAAATACCGGCGAGTTCCATCACCATCTGAGCATTGACTGCCGCAGTGCTGAGTAGATCCACGCCAGGCAACGGATTGGCTGCAACGACACCTGCGCCAATCCAGCTATATCGATCAATGCAACGTTGTGCTTCTTTCAATCGTTGTTGATTGAGCATGTTTCGACCTCGCTCATCTAAATGTCGACATTGCAAAAGAATATTGTCGGCAATCAATTCTTCTCCCTCAGCGTGTAAAACAGCTGCTAATTTCTGCAGTAAGTCGTTGACATCTGGTGAAGGCTGAAATGGCTTGCGACCAGGTTGCGGAATGGACTGCGGGGCTGCGCTGCAAGCAACAACATCCTTCGATTGAATCAATCCACTACAGCGAGATCGGAGTACTTCAAGTAATCGTTTTTCTTCTTCGACACCGCGAAGATCGCGTTTGTTTAATACAAGGATCAGTCGCTTCCCCAAGGCTGAGATCGATTGGAGTTGGTTCAGTTCTGATGCACGTAAATCGCCATCCACAACGACCAACAATAGATCTGCACGAATGGCGCGATAACGGGCTGTTTCTTCCCTGCTTTGTCCCTCTCGACCCGCCTCCAGGATGCCTGGGGTATCAACAAGTTGAAGGCTGCGATTGAGGCCCTGTAAACGAAGTCGGTACGACTTGGTTTGTCGTGTTGATCCCATGGCAGCGCCAGTCTCACCCACCATTTCCTGAAGGAGTGCTCGGATTAGTGATGTCTTTCCACTCGAACCGGTGCCAAAAACCACAACAACTAAATCTCCACGGCTGAGTTCTTCTTCGACTCGCTCACGCTCCTGTTGAAGCCCTGCACGGCTGACATCGTCCTGCAGACGTTGCAGCAGTTGTTCGAGGTCATGAAGACTTTGGTTGGCGGCCTGTCGGCGATTTTTGGGAATGTCGTTGTTCGGGATGGTCTGATTTGGTGTTTGCTTTCGCTGCCGTTGCCAGCTTTGCCACCAGGGCCATCCGACTTGAATGATCAGTGTGATGATCAATCCAACCGCTAGAAGCAGGACCGGTGTGAGTAACCAAGGCGGCAAGAAATAACTCAGATCCCAAAGCAATGTGCGCACTGTTTGCAGCACAGCGCCAAAGATGACCAGCGCTACAAGACAGGCGGCGCATCCAAACAACAGCTTGGTTCGGGTTTTCAAGATTGGCTCTGGCTGCCAGGTCCAGCCGCTCGAATGATGTCACTCCAGAGTCCTGCGGCGAGAGCGCTGGAACTGGCAGTTGGGCTGTTGTCATCATTGCCCAGCCAAATGCCAAGAACCCAGTGGCGAGAGGGTTCGTATCCGATGAAGAGCAAATCTCGCCCATCATTGGTCGTGCCTGTTTTTCCGCCTTCCTGTCCACCAAGAAAGGCGCTTCTCCCCGTGCCGCGTCGGACCACTGCGCGCAGAAGCGACTGCATCTTGGTCGCTGAGTCTTTTGACATCACCCGACGGGAGGTTGTCAAGTTGGTTGCCGTCAGACTGCGACATTGGGAGGCCTGGTCTTCTTTGCAGGTTTCGGCATCGACCAAGCGACGGATCGTTGTCGGTGGATTCCAAAATCCGTTATTGGCTACCGCGGCATAAGCACTGGTCAATTCGATCAGCCTCACTTCGCTTTGTCCGAGAGCAAGCCCTGGAACTGGGTCTAGCGGTGTTGTGATTCCCAAGGCACGGGCTTGTCGTACAACCTGCTCAAGACCGATTCGCTTTGAGAGGCGTAGGGCTGCGGTGTTGCTACTGGATGCAAAGGCACTGGTAAACGTCAGCTCTCCCTTGCACTCGCTTTCAAATCGCTGCCCACGCCATTGGAGGGGTTCGCAATTCAGGCGTGAGCCTGGTTGGATCCCATGTTCAAGAGCTGCCAGGTAAGTCATCAGCTTGAAGGTGCTGCCTGGTTGGCGTAGAGCCATGGTGGCTCGGTTGAATTGGCTGAAGCGGTAGTCGCGTCCGCCACTGATCGCAAGGACACCACCATTGCGACTATCGAGTACGACTGCAGCTCCTTCGCTGACGCCAAGACCTGCACTGGATTGGAGCAGATCCTTGAGTTGTCGTTCCACGACGGCTTGCAGTCCAGTATCGAGATAGGTCTCGACTAAGAAGTTTCCTTCGGCTGCGACGTCAGGTCCGACAAGGTCTGTCAGGTCACGGCGAACCTGGTCGCTGTAGTAAGGAGCATGAACTCCGCTGAGATTGCTGCAGGCTTTTGCGGAGAGCTGAATGGGGCGTCGTCTGGCCTGACGCGCAGCATCACTGGAGAGCCGTTCTTCATTGGCCATTTTGTTCAGCACTTTGTTTCGAGCTGCCAGCGCACGCTGTGGGTAACGGCATGGGTCATGGCCATTCGGCGATGGCAGGAGGCCGACCAGCAATGCAGCTTGTTCCAGAGTTAGATCTTTGGCGGACGTGTCGAAATAGAAACGGGACGCATCCTCAAAGCCAAATCCAACGCCGAGGTAAACCCTGTTGAGATAACTGAGAAGGAGCTCTGACTTGCTAAAGCGACTTTCCAGTTGCAACGCCACCAAGAGTTCGCGCCATTTCCGTTTCAGCGTGTCTCCCTGGCCGACCAGGTCCGGGTAGAGACTGCGAGCCAATTGTTGGGTCAGTGTGCTGCCGCCCTCTAGAACCTCTCCTCCGATCCAATTGGTGATGAGCGCACGCAGCGTCCCGATGGCGTCAATGCCTGGATGCCACCAGAAGCGGTTGTCCTCGCTGGATAGGAGTGCTTTGACAAGCCATGGAGAGAAATCCTGGATCGAGGACAGCTCGCGGTGGCGCTGGGACTCAATCGATTGGATGGGCTGATTTCTACGGTTGAACATCGCGATTGGGCCCTGCACGCTGGCAAGACGTCCACGCACTGGAACGCTGAGATTCGCCAGTAGGAGTAAAACGCTGCCGGCTGCAATGGCACTTAAGACCAGACCACCCGTCAGATTGGCGATCAGGCGTTTTGGTTGGTCATTTGGGTTGTTGAAGTTCAGTGTGGGGGCACCGGCTTCTGTTGCTGGTGCAAGAGCGATTCGGTCTCCATCGCGTAATTCCAGTTCTTGCACTCTGCGACCACTCCACCAAACCCCATTGGTGGAGTGGTGATCGAGAAGAAACCAAGTCTTTCCTCGCCGTTGCAACAGGGCATGCAGTCGGCTAATTGCAGGATGAGGCAGAGGGATTTCGAGATGTTCCTCGCGGCCTAGTCGATAGCCATCTCCATGCAAGGGAATGGTTCGATCGGGCTGGTCAGGCTGATGAACGATCAGGTGAGGGACTTGACTGTCCGTCGGCTGATCAGCCACGGCGTGATGCCCCGTGACTAGTCATGGCATTGAGAACAAAACAGATCAATGCAAAGTTGATAGCGATGTCGGCCACATTGAAGATTGGAAAATTGATTGGAACGAGGTCTAGAAAATCGATCACGTAGCCAAGCCGCCAGCGATCGAGGCCGTTGCCCAGGGTTCCTCCTAATAAGCAGGCGACGGCTAGCCCTAGCCAGAACGGAATTCGTTGCTGCCGACTCAGCCATATCAGCACCACGATGCTGACGATCAGACTGAGCAGACCGAGGAGGGGTGTGGCTCCACTCAGCAGACTGAATGCCGCTCCTGTGTTGTGGACAAGATGCAGATCAAGCAGTCCAGGTAGGGCTTTCATCGTCCTGCCAAGGCTGAGAGTCGATGTAATCCAGATTTTGCTGATCTGATCAATCAGCACGATGGCTGTTGCGCAGAGCAGTACAGGAAGGCGTCCGAAAAACCGACCGTTCATTCCTCGATCAGTAAAAAACGACGAATCATCACAGCCAAAACGCCAATGGCTGTGCAGAGCAGCAATTGTGCCGGCAGCGGCCCAATGGAGAACTGGAAGAGCAGTTGAGGCAGAGGCATCTCCCAGCGGCCGATCAGGGCACCCAGTCCCAAATTGAGCAGTCCGCAAAGCTGAAGAATCACAAGCCCTGCCATTGCTGCACCGGTCTGGGCAACAAGATCACCCATGCCGTTTTGCTGCGCCAATCGCCCTGTGAGCCAGGCGGCAGGGACAAAGCCGGCCAGATATCCGAAACCTGGCTCCAGCACGTATTCAAGACCGCCGCCTCCATGAAAGACCTCAAGGTTCATCAAGCCGATGCTCAAGTAGGCCACAGCTGCAATCACACCAGCTCTTGGCCCGCAGACCAAGGCACACAACAGCAGGGCAGGAACCTGCCAAGTGGTTGGCAAATCAATGAAGTAGGGCGGCAGAAGGATCGCCGCTGGCAACAGTCCGCCGATCAAGATCAGCAACAAACCAGCCAGTGCTCCACTCCAAGTGGCGAGGGCCCGCACGGGCAACGATCAACTCGACTCATCCTGCTTGAGAATGCAAGCTCTGTATAGATGTCCCCGTGCCGGTTATTGGAGACAAATTGCGACTGAAGGAGCCGCTTCGTTATCTGAAGACGGCAGATCCAATGCCGATGCTGCGGCCGCCTGATCTGATTAGTCCAGGAGAAATTGGAGATGTTGTTGGCCTGCACCCGATGGATGTTGTCGCCGTTCGCTTTCGCCGAGGCACCTTTCTGATTCCGATCGATCGTCTTGATCCTGTCGAACAATCTGATTAAGAGAGCTCGGACGCCCATGCTCGACTGAGATCATCCAACTTGGATTGAGGGCCGCAGAGACTCAAACAAGGTCGACTCAAGTGTTCTGCGGCCACACGTTTTAAATCTGCAGCACCGAGATCTTCCAGATCTTGGAGACAACGTTGGTCATGGTCATCGGCTAACCCCAGTCCGCGCAGTTGAACACGTCGTTCAGCACGTTGAGAACTGGTCTGCTGCGCATGAGCCATCTGTCCAATGAATTTCGACTTAGCTAGGGACAGATCCTCATCGCTGAGTGGCGAAGAGGCCAATTCCCACCAGCTCTGCGCAAGCAATTGCAGGGTGATGTCTGCTCTTTCCGACCCTGTGGAGGCGTGCATGATGAATGGTGCAGATCCAGCACGGCTTGGATGGTGCAGTCCCACGTCGTAGGCGACACCATGCTCCTCACGCAGGCGTCGAAACAGAAGGCTTGACATTCCCATCCCCAGATGACATTGCAAAAGCCTGAGAGCGAGATCATCGGGATGACCATGCGACAGCGTGGCCTGGCCCAGCATTACCACCACTTGTTCCGTTGCTATGGGCTGGGTGATGAGTGTCTGGTCAGATCTCTGTGGTGATGAACAGACGCTCGCTTGACTTGTCGTTTGCTTTTGAGATTGCTGATCAGTCGCTGCGTTCCAGTCTTGAAACCCGGGTAGGAATGGCAATGCAGCATCCAGTGAGCTGGGCCAGACCCCAGCAATTGCGAGCACTGAAGGTCTGCTCGTGAGGCCATCCGCCAGGGTTCGAAGCTGGTCGAGTGACAGAGCGCGCAGGTCTTCTTCGACGCCTAGGGGGTCATGGCCGTAGCCCCCATTGCCATAAGCCAGCTGACGCCAACCGTCTACAGCGATTTGGAAGGGATCCTCACGTTGGCGTTGTAGCGCTTGGATGCTGAGGCCTCGTTCCAGGGTGAGTTGTTCCGGCCTGAGGTGGGCATCGACCACCATCCAGGCCAAAAGTGGCAGCAGATCAGTGGCGTCATCGCTGGCGCATCGCAGGCTGATCAACAGCCCATCTTCATGGGCTTCACAGCGCAGTCCGGCACCACGCCCTTCAACAAGATCCGCCAGCTGGAGGTGGTCGTGAGGACCACATCCGCGAGTCATCAATGACGCTAGTAATTGATGGCTTCCTCGCGATCCATGGGCATCTTGGGCACTGCCACCCTCCAGCAAAAGCTTCGCTGACAACACCCCAGGAGTGTTGATCGGTTCGAGCAGGAGCTCTGGACCGCCCATCAGCTGATGGCCCCCGGACGAGCGATCAACGTGCAGGCACGATGCGCTTGCAATTGAGGGAAGAGTTCTTGTTGTAAGCGGGTTGTGGTCCAGCTTTCCAGTTCATTCAGCGGTTGTAGCAAGTCTTGTGCTCGTCCCCAGAGAGTTTGTCCGGCGGCCAGTCCAGCGACCTGGGCTGAGGATTCCAAGGCAAAACGAAGAGCATTGCCTACGAGTTGGCGAGCTCGCTTTAGCTCCCAGTCTTCCGGGGGTGTGTCGCAAACGTGATCGAGTTGCCGTTTGACCTCTTGTTCTACGGCAGGCAAATCATCCTCTTGGCAACAGATTTCTAGGGTGACCAAACTCCCCTGCTCGAGCACGGTGAGATCCATATCGGCAGTGTCTGCAATCCGCAGGGTCTCGCGAAGTTGTGCGACAAGACGGCTCCGTCGTCCCTCACTCAGCAGTGTTGTCGCCAGGTCTGCTCCCATGACCTCCGTTTGCATCGCTGCTGCCGCCATCGGCCAGAGCATCAGGAAGCGAGCGGATTCCAATCGCTCCACTTGAATCTCATGTCGCCCGCATTCGACCGTGAGAGGTCTCTCTTTCGGTTCGCATGACGTGTCACGAGCTGCTGGTAAGCCAGCAAGTGCTGATGCCTCAATCGATTGGCGCAGGTCGGGTTCGATCTTTCCTGCGACGGAAAGGCAGCAATTGCTGCCTCGATAACGTCGTTGATGGAAGGCCCGCATGCTGCCTGGATCCATCGCCAGCAGGCTGGAGCGCCATCCAAGAATGGGGCGGCCGTAGGCATGATTTGGACAAGCGCGGGCCAACAGCTCTTGAAGCACTCGTTCGTCAGGCTGGTCGGCGTATTGGGCTATTTCCTCTAACACCACCTCCCGCTCCATGACGAAATGGTCTTCAGCAAGAGTCGGTTCCAGAACAAGGTCTAAAAGCAGGTCCAGCGCTCGAGGTGCCTTGTCGGCAGGGATCATCACGTGGAAATGCACGTCGTCAAACCCCGTTGCCGCATTGCTGCTGCCACCAAGAGCTTCGATTTCGCGGTCGAATACACCTGCATCTAGGTTGAAACTGCCTTTGAACACCATGTGTTCAAGGAAATGAGCCATTCCTTCTTCATGGTGCTGTTCACTGCTGCTGCCGGCTCGGCACCACAAATCAAGACACGTCAACGAGGCATCTGGCATGGTCGCCTCCACACAGCGAACGCCGTTTCCCAGAGACCAGTGATTCAGCAACGGACCGAGAGCGAGGGAATTCAGAACTGCGTGGCAAAGTTCCATTCTGTGCCTGCTCGCCTGAATGCAGCCTCCGATGTCCACTCCATCTGAGGGCCTGCATCCACTCGTGAATGCTTTGGCGGATCGCATTCGCGCCAGTTGGACTGACCTTCCTGGCCTTCAGCGGCTGGAGCTTCAACCCGATTTAGAGCGGGTTACTGGTTCGCTTGACGGTGAAAATCTGTTCATACGCAATGAGCTCAATCGCTGTCGAGGACTGCGCAAGCTCCATCTCGAGATCGCTCGGCTAGGGCTTGGTTTGCAAATTCTGCATTGCGTTTGGTTCCCAGATCCTCGCTTTGATCTACCGATTTTCGGGGCCGATGTCGTGGCCGGTCCGGCCGGTATTTCAGCGGCCATTGTCGATCTCTCTCCGGTTGCATCTGCCCTCCCAGCTGCCATGGAAGAGCAACTCGGTTCTGTGCCACAACCTCCATTTCGACAGGTTCGAACCCTGCCTGGTTGGGGAACGATTTTTTCCTCCCATGTTCGCTTTATCCGCCCGGACAGTGAAGAGGAGGAGCGGTGGTTTCTAGATTTGGTGATGGCTTATCTCGATGTCTTGAGGTCTGCGGTCTTACAAACCGACTGCGATCCCCCTGATTCTGTCTCTACGATCGAACGGCACCAGGGACAACTCAACTATTGCCTCCAGCAGAAGCGCAACGACAAGACGCGTCGTGTCCTGGAGAAGGCTTTCGATCCGATCTGGGCGGACCATTACATCGAGAATCTTCTGTTCGACGACCCGCCCCCACTCCAGTGACCGCTTCAGGGCCTGCTGAACGAATTGTTCGGCATCGTTTGTTCTTTTTGAGTGGATGGATTGTTGCTTTCGTGGGTTTGTTGTGGTGGATGACTCAGAACCGCCCTGTAGAAACAACATCTCAACCTCCGGTTGCTGTTAAAGCTCAACAACCTGTGAATGAGGCGGTCGCAGCGCTGGGCCAACTCGAACCAGCAGGGGAGGTGATTCAACTGGCGGCTCCATCCGTTGGTATGGCTGGATCACCCCGAATTTCCCGCCTTTTTGTCGAAGAGGGAGACACCATTGCCGAAGGCCAAGTGCTGGCGGAGTTTGATCACCGCAGTGCCCTCTTGGCTGATCTAGACGTGCTCGATGCACGCCTTTTCAGCATTCATCGAGAAATCCAACTGCAAAAAAAAGAGATCAGTCGATTTCGCCTCGCAGCCGATTGGGGTGCAGCATCTCTGACCTTGTTAGAAGGAAAACAGGAGGAGCTTGTGAGGCTGGAGGGACGGCGCGATGAGACCAAGGCTGAGCGCAAAGGATTGTTGGTGAAGCTGGCCAAAAGTCAGTTGAAATCTCCGATTGAGGGGCTTGTTCTTCAGTTGAACGCTCGAACTGGGGAGCGACCGTCGTCGGATGGTGTGATGGAGATTGGAGCCTCCCAGGCCATGCGGGCCAGTGTCGAGGTTTATGAGTCCGATGTTGCGCGAGTGCGCATTGGTCAGACCGTCACGTTGACGAGTGAGAACGGTGGTTTTAAGGATGCGCTTAAGGGCCAAGTGATTCGGATCAGTCCCCAGGTACAGCAACGTCAGGTGTTGTCAACGGATCCCACCGGTGATGCGGACGCACGGATTGTTGAGGTGCATGTGGCGCTATCGACCGCCGATGCGGAGCGTGTGAGCCGTTTATCCGGTTTGAAGGTGATCGCCCGGTTTGATCCGGCGTCATGAATTGGTTTTGGCAAGGGCGGCGAATTCCTCTGTCATGGCTGTTGCTGACACGTCAGCCCGTTCGGTTGTTGGTGGCGCTAGCTGGGATCAGTTTCGCTGGAATTCTGATGTTTATGCAGCTGGGATTCCGTGATGGACTGTTTGATGCCAGCATCACCGTGCATCGACTGTTTGATGCTGACTTGGTGTTAATCAGCCCGCGCTCGGCCAGTTCTGTACGAATGGCGGGTTTCCCTCGGCGACGATTGGTGCAAACGTTGGCAGATCCACAGGTCGAAGGCATTACACCTGTGCATTGGGGATTAATGCTCTGGCGTAACCCAGAAACCCGAAAAAATCGAGCCATTCTTGCTTTGGGCTACAACCCGGACGACCCTTTTTTTATAACTTCTGAATTAAATAGTCAGAGTCAGCTTCTCAAACAAAAAGGGCGCATTCTTTTCGATCAATTGTCTCGCCCTGAGTTTGGTCCCATCGCTGATTGGTATCGAGAGGGTCGCGTTGTTGAGACTGAGATTGCGGGGAATCGCGTTCGTGTTGTTGGCCTCGTTGATCTGGGAACAAGTTTTGGTGCTGATGGCAACTTGCTGACCAGCACTGAAACTTTTCTAGACCTCCAGCCTCAGAAGCCTCCTGGCTCTATCGAGGTAGGCTTGGTTCGTTTGCAATCAGATGCAAATCCCATCGAAGTCCGTGATCGACTGCGGGACAAGTTGCCTGAAGATGTTTTGGTGTTGACCAAGCAAGGCTTCATGGATTTTGAGCAAAATTATTGGCGTAGCAGTACGTCGATTGGCTTTATTTTTACGCTCGGGGCGGCTATGGGATTCGTTGTTGGTTGTGTAATTGTCTACCAAGTTCTCTATACTGATGTCAGTGAACATTTGCCTGAATACGCCACGTTGATGGCCATGGGCTATCGATTAACTCATTTGCTCGGAGTGGTCATTCGTGAAGGGTTTTACTTGGCAATATTGGGTTATTTACCTGCCTACATGGCTGGGCAAGGGCTGTATTGGTTTGTTCGTGATGCCACCCGCCTGCCAGTTGGAATGAATGTTACGCGGGCAGTCACTGTGCTTGTGATGATTTTATTGATGTGTATGGCTTCAGCATTTTTGGCCATGCGTCGTCTCATTGATGCAGATCCGGCGGAGATTTTTTGATGAGTACTAAAGCTGTTCATATTCAGTCATTAACGCATTCATTTGGCCGCGGCTCGATGCGCCGTGAGGTGCTAAAAAATATCAGCTTGTCGATCGCCAAAGGTGAAGTGGTTCTGCTGACAGGACCATCTGGTTGTGGCAAAACAACTCTTCTCACGTTGATCGGAGCCTTGCGGACGATTCAGTCTGGAGATGTCACTGTTCTTGGGCAGGAGCTTCGTGGGGCAGGACGTCGACGTCGTCAGCAGCTTCGTCGCCGTATCGGCATGATTTTTCAGGGACACAACCTGTTGAGATGCCTCACGGCTGAGCAAAATGTTCAAATGGGTGCTGATTTGCTCCCAGACCTGTCTTACCGAGCGCGTAGGGATCAAGCGCGGCAGTGGTTGCGGGCAGTCGGGTTAGACGATCAGCTCAGCAAGTTGCCTCATGACCTCTCAGGCGGACAGAAACAAAGGGTCGCGATTGCTCGTGCTTTGGCGGCAAATCCCCAGTTGTTGTTGGCGGATGAGCCCACCGCTGCACTGGACAGTGTGACGGGACGTGATGTTGTGGAGCTTTTGCGCAAATTGGCTCGAGATCAATCTTGCGCTGTCTTGATGGTCACCCACGACCCTCGCATCCTTGATGTGGCGGATCGTTTGATCCAAATGGAGGATGGAACGTTGTTGTCGACGGTTTAGTAGTCTGTACTGCAGGACTTGATAGCAACCGCGACATGGCCAAGCGCAGGAATCTCAAAAAGGAGAAACAGGAGCGAAATCGCGCCTACGCTCGCAAGTTCAAGAAGCGCAAGCTGCGCAATGACGGCCGTGGTGAAGGTGCTGGCAATGGCGTGACCGGTACCGCCAACAACGGCGGAGCCGCTGACTAAATTTCACTGATTTTGTTCATGGCTGAATTTCGGCCATCACGTTTGTTCAAGGGGAGCCACCGTGTTCCCCTTTTTCATTGTCCGTAGGCTGTCTTGATCCGCCGCTTTCGAGAGCTCTGAGATGTTCGCCAGTGTCGTGATTCCGACCTATAACCGGCGACCGATCCTTGAAAAATGCCTCGCTGCGCTCGAGCGGCAGTCGCTTGCTGGCTATCTGGAGCGCTACGAAGTGGTCGTCGTTGACGACGGATCTGTCGATGGAACCCCAGAGTGGCTGCGGAGTGAGGTGGCTCGCTTTCCCCATGTTCGTTTGATTGAGCAGGAACACGGGGGGCCTGCTGAAGGACGCAATCGAGGTGTGAAGCATTCCCGAGGAGATGTGATTGTTTTTATCGATAGCGATCTGGTGGTGACTGAGTCTTTTCTTGCCAACCATGCCAAGTCACTGAAGCATGGCTGGCAACAGCAAGGTAATCAGCTTTGTTTCACTTATGGAGCGGTGATTAACACGGCAGATTTCGATAAACCAACAGCTGAGCGGCACAAATTACGCGATTTGTCTTGGGCATATTTTGCGACTGGTAATGTTGCGATTGATAAGGATGTTCTTGAACGTTCAGGCTTGTTTGATACCGGGTTTCGTCTCTATGGATGGGAAGATCTTGAGTTGGGGGAACGATTACGTCGTATGGGTGTTCAGTTGATTAAGTGCCCGGAGGCCGTTGGATATCACTGGCATCCTGCTCTGAAACTCGATCAGATTCCTGATTTGATTCGAGTCGAGAGAGAACGAGCCCGGATGGGTCTTGTCTTCTATAGAAAGCATCCCACTCGTCGAGTGCGCTTCATTATCCAGTTCACCTGGATGCATAGAACTCTTTGGGAATTGCTCACTTTGGGCGGCCTCATCAATGAACACAGCCTCAGGCCTTGTCTGCGTTGGCTGATCCGAAACGGTTATCAAGGAACGGCAATGGAATTGCTGCGTCTGCCTTTAAATCGCATCGGTGTGCGCTCTTTGTTCCGGGAAGCAAGCTCTGCGGGCATCTCTTGCCCCTTGCTTTGATAACTTCAAGGGGTCCTTTCAAACCGCACACCTGCTCGTTTCGGGTGAATGTGATTTCGATGAACGCCTTTAGGCCGCCTCGAAGTCCGTCCCTAGCAGGTGGAGGCGAACCCGAAACCCTCGAACCATGGCTGTTGTCACTCTCGCCGAAATGATGGAGGCGGGTGCTCATTTTGGGCACCAAACCCGTCGTTGGAATCCCAAGATGTCGCGTTACATCTATTGCGCGCGCAATGGGGTCCACATCATTGATCTCGTTAAAACCGCTGTTTGCATGAATAATGCTTACAAGTGGACACGTTCTGCTGCTAGGAGCGGCAAACGCTTTCTTTTTGTAGGCACCAAAAAGCAAGCGTCCGAAGTGGTGGCGTCTGAAGCCGCCCGTTGTGGTGCGGCCTATGTGAACCAACGCTGGCTGGGCGGCATGCTCACCAACTGGACCACCATGAAGGCTCGGATTGACCGGCTTAAGGACCTTGAGAGGATGGAATCCAGCGGTGCGATCGCGATGCGTCCCAAGAAAGAGGGTGCGGTGTTGCGCCGCGAGCTGGAGCGCCTTCAGAAGTATCTCGGCGGCTTGAAAACCATGCGCCGGTTGCCGGATGTTGTGGTTCTTGTGGACCAGCGTCGTGAATCCAACGCGGTTTTGGAAGCGCGCAAGCTCGACATTCCCCTGGTGTCAATGCTGGATACCAACTGCGATCCCGACCTTTGCGAGGTGCCGATTCCTTGCAACGATGATGCGGTTCGTTCTGTGCAACTTGTGCTTGGTCGCTTGGCCGATGCCATCAACGAAGGACGTCATGGCTCAAATGAGCACCGCGGTGGCGACGATTCCGAGAATTAAGTCCCTCTGAACCGCTAAGTTCACGCCGCCGTCTCAGCAAAACGAGACGGCGGTTCTTCCTGTTCCATTTTTTTTGCTTCCGATGGCTGCCGTATCCGCCAAGCTTGTCAAAGAACTGCGCGACAAGACTGGCGCGGGAATGATGGACTGCAAGAAAGCTCTTGCGGCCACTGATGGAGATGCCACCAAAGCTGTCGAATGGTTGCGTCAAAAAGGTATCGCCAGTGCTGAAAAGAAGTCCGGCCGGACTGCAGCTGAGGGTTCGATTGGTAGCTACATCCACACTGGAGCGCGGGTGGGTGTGCTCTTGGAAGTGAATTGTGAAACGGATTTCGTTGCACGTGGCGATCTCTTTCAGGAGTTGCTTCGTGATGTGGCCATGCAGGTCGCAGCCTGTCCCAATGTGGAATACGTGACGACAGATCAGATTCCTAATGAGATCGTTGAGCGTGAAAAAGCAATTGAAATGGGCCGCGACGACTTAGAAGGCAAGCCGGATAAAATGAAAGAAAAAATTGTTGAAGGGCGGATTGGAAAGCGACTGAAAGAACTTGCTTTGCTCGAGCAACCCTTCATCAAGGACAGCTCGATTTCTGTGGCTGAATTGGTCAAACAGACTGCAGGAAAAATTGGAGAAAATGTGCAGGTTCGTCGTTTTACCCGCTACACCCTTGGTGAAGGCATCGAAGTGGAAGAAAATGATTTTGCTGCTGAAGTGGCTTCCATGAAGAAAGCTGGCTGAGCCAAGTGCCTGAATCGGACAGCTGGACCGTTCACAACCCAGCCGAACAGCTGGCACGGCTTCAAACGCTGTGTCGGCAGCGTTCGGTCTTGATTTATCGGCAGCAGGCCCTGTATCTACAGATCCTGCGAGACGAACTGCGCGATGCAACACGTCAGGCGCTGTTCCGTCTGATCAGTGATGTTGATCCAGGTCGTTTTGGCGCTTTGTCGGAGAGCACCCGACTTCGTTTTCACGAAGCGGTGGATCAATTGGTTCAGCGTTGCTCTGTGTTGCTCACGGTTGAGCACTTAAGGCTTTTAGCTGCACAGATGGTTGAAGAAACGCGTCGACGTCAGGCACAGGCAAGTCGTGATTTGCTCGAAGGTCTGTCTCAGCAGCAAAACCAACTGGAGTCGAACCAACGTCAAGAACGTCAGGAACCGTATGGATCGATTCATCTCAGTCTTGACCCCCCAGTTGGAGAAACACAGACCTATCCATCTCGGGCAGTTCCTGTCGAAGAACAAGATTCCAATCAGGATCAAAATCCTGCTGCTGTGCCTCCAGTAGCGGAGCAGGATCTTGAACAGGATCAAAGCGATCTTGACGTTCTGCGCTCGCTCTTTCAACTCGCTGGAGACGCCCTAGAGCACACCGCCCTATTGGATGAGATTCCATCTCCTTCAACTGGGCAGAGCAATTCAGGGGCTGGTCACACAGGGTTTATGCCTGAACTGCCGGATGCTCTCCTCGATTGGATGGAGGCGATTGATCTGGCTTTGTCACGACGTCTTCGCAATCTTTCTCACGCCATCAATGTGGAGATGTTGCGGTGTGGTCTGGCTAATACGTTGCTGCCTGTGACCCTGCTGGAAGCTGTCTTGCATGGACAGGTCGAAACGCAATCCACAGCTTCCAACCTGATCCGCTTGCGTCTACCGATGGCGATTGGAGAGATCGAACAGGGCGTTGATGTGTTGTGCATCTTGCTGCGCATCAGTGAACTGGAGTTCGACAGTCCTCGTCTGCGCAGATGCCGTCGCAAATTGCGCGAGCTGCATCGAGATCTGCACACAATGGTGCGGCAGCAGCGGCACTGGCAGCGCCGTTCCCTCGATCAAGAGGTTCGCACCCATTGGCAGAGCCCAACCGATTCGAATCCCCCGCCCCTGGACGGGGATTAACGCAGGTTCAGCTGCAGCATCTCTTTGCATGGATGCGACCTTTGCAGAAGGCCCTCAGTGTGGAGATCGATCGGGGCTGCCCAGATTTACAGGGTCGTCGGCAGCGGTTTCATGACTTTTTGGATCAGCAGCTGTCGATGCCGCCCGAGATCCCCTGGCCGACGGGCAGTCGTGAGCGGCTTGAGGATTTGCAGCAAAGGTTCAGCGAGTATGAGTCGTTGGAGTTGGCCGCTCGTCGTCGGCTTGTGATTGAGACACGGCAGTGGCTTCATGCTCTGCGCTGTCGACTAGAGCCGTCTGCACCCATGGCTCCACCCAAACTGAAACTCCGCCAGGGTGAGACAAAGCATGGTGGACGTCGAGAAGCTGTTTGTTTAGACAGTCCTGTTTCGGCTGTGCAAGGCGCCGGGCCGAAGCTGGCCACTCGCTTGGCGCAGATGGGCTTGCTGTTGGTGCGTGATCTTCTTCGTCATTACCCGCGTGATCACGTCGATTACTCGAGAATGCGACGGATCAATGCTCTTGTGGTGGGCGAAACCGCCACGATTGTTGCCACTATTCGGCGCTGCAACGGCTTTGTTAGCCCCCGTAATCCCAATCTGGCGATTCTGGAATTGCAGTTGCAAGATCCCACCGGACGCTTAAAAGTCTCTCGGTTTTTAGCCGGCAAGCGTTTCAGTTCAACGGCTTATTTGAAGGGCCAGCAGAAGTTTTACCCGGTGGGTGCGACGGTTGCCGTGAGTGGGTTGGTCAAAGAGGGTGCCTATGGAATCGCCTTCCAAGATCCTCTGATTGAAGTTCTGGAGCGAGCAGATGCTCCGATTAAGTCTCACAGCATCGGTCGGTTGTTACCCGTTTACGCCCTGACGGAAGGCTTGGGAGCCGACCGCTTTCGATCTTTGATTGAGCAGGTGCTCCCTTTCGCCGAGCAATGGCCGGAATCGCTGTCCGTTGAGGAGCGTCACCTGTTTGATCTGCTTCCGATTGGTGAGGCGCTTCAGGGGATGCATCGCCCCCTTGATCGAAATGCCCTCTCCAAAGCTCGGCGCCGTCTTGTGTTCGATGAGTTCCTGTTATTGCAACTGGGACTGCTTCGTCGCCGTCGTGAGCTTCGCTCTAGGCCGGCCCCTGATCTAGCCCTCACCCCGCTACGGGATGGTTTGGTCGATCGCTTCCTCAAGCTGCTTCCCTTCAGCTGGACGGACGCTCAGCAGAGAGTCTTCGCCGAAATTGCCACTGATCTGCAACGGGTCGAACCGATGGCGCGATTGGTTCAGGGGGACGTGGGGTCTGGCAAAACGGTTGTGGCGATCGCAGCCCTGCTCAGCACGATCGAGGCTGGTTGGCAAGGCGCTTTGATGGCTCCCACCGAAGTGCTGGCGGAACAGCACTTTCGCAATCTTTGCCACTGGATGCCCCAGTTGCATGTGACCGTTGAATTGCTAACGGGTTCCACACCGAGACAGCGTCGCAGACAAGTTTTGGATGATTTGTCGAATGGCTCACTTCAGATTTTGGTAGGAACGCATGCCCTGTTGGAGGACCCTGTGGTGTTCTCGCGTCTTGGCTTAGTTGTTGTTGATGAACAACATCGTTTTGGTGTGCATCAGCGTGATCGTTTGCTGAATAAGGGACTCCAACCTCATTTGCTCACAATGACTGCTACGCCAATTCCGCGAACGTTGGCTCTATCGATTCATGGCGATCTTGATGTGAGTCAGATCGATGAGCTTCCTCCTGGGCGAACTCCAGTTCGCACCTCCATGATCACTGCTTCGCAGCGGGAGAAGGCTTATGAGTTGATTCGAACGGAGGTTTCTAAAGGTCAACGTGCCTACGTGGTGCTCCCCCTGGTGGACGAATCGGAGAAGCTTGATTTGCGCTCCGCGATCGATGTACATACGGAATTGGCTTCGCAAATCTTTCCAGATTTGTCGGTTGGCTTATTGCATGGCCGCCTCAATAGTGCGGACAAACGGGAGGTTTTGACTGGTTTTGCTGCTGGTCGATTTCAGGTGCTTGTCTCCACAACGGTGGTGGAAGTAGGGGTTGATGTTCCAGAGGCGAGTGTGATGGTGATCGACCATGCTGAGCGCTTTGGCCTGGCGCAATTGCATCAACTGCGCGGTCGTGTGGGTCGGGGAGCTGCTGCTTCCTTCTGTCTATTGATTAACGGCAGCTCTAACCCTCAGGCAAGACAACGTCTTGATGTGCTTGTGCAGTCCACGGACGGCTTTGAGATCGCCGAAATGGATTTACGTCTGCGTGGCCCTGGGCAGGTCCTAGGTACCAGACAATCTGGATTGCCGGATTTGGCCCTCGCCAGTCTTGCGGATGATGCGGAAGTTCTTGAAGATGCTCGTTCGGCTGCACAAGAACTGCTTCGTGTTGACGGCGAGTTGACGCAACATCCTGTTCTGTTGAAGGCATTGGATGATCAGCAACGTCGACTCAGTGGTGCAGCGCCACTGAACTGAGTTGTGGCTCCTGGATGTGGAAGGATTTGCTATCCGCAGTTGTGCCTTGAGGCCTTGGAATGACCGACGGATCGTGGAATGTCATGAACCACTGCAAGCGTTGCCTGATGCTTTGTTGAGGTTGCACCCGCATCCGTACGTTGCTTTAGGTGCCCCTTATGGCGTTGAAGCGGATCCCTTTCGCTTGCGGTCTGGAGTGGTGCGGCGCTTGTTAGAGGCGCAGCAGGCGCTGCAAGTCGACCACCCCACACTTTGTTTTGCAATTTTTGATGCCTGGAGACCAGTCTCAGTGCAGGCATTCATGGTGGATCACGCCATTGCTGAGGAGTGTGAACGTCGCGGCTTAACTCGTGATGCTCCCGAGCAGGTTGAGGATGTGAATGCTGTGATTCGTGACGTGGCTCGATTCTGGGCGTCTCCCAGCATGGATCCAGCGATGCCACCGCCGCACAGCACTGGGGCGGCGGTGGATCTGACGCTTGCTTCAGTTCATGACCAACGTCCGCTTGAGATGGGTGGAGACATCGATGCCATCGGAGTCGAATCAGAGCCAGATCACTACCTGGAAAGTGCTCGGTTGAAACCGCATTCCGTTGAAGCGACTTGGCAGTGTCGACGCGACTGGCTACGCAAAGTGATGCAGGGTGCTGGTTTTGAACAACATCCCAACGAGTGGTGGCACTTCAGTTATGGGGATCAGCTTTGGGCATGGAAAAGTGGTGCCGCGCAGGCTGTTTACGCAGGTGCTGTCGATGCGGGGTCGCCCAGCAGCAATGCAGCCACAGCATCGTCACCGAGTTTGTGCACGTGATCCCCAAGGCTGCGACGCCCCCCTGCTTGTTTCCAACTCAACAGCAACGGTTCGAGAATTTGCTCAAGATCATCCAAAGGCATGCGTTGAATAAAGGGGCGTGCCAGTCGTTGCAGGTTGGGGGTCCCTCCAAGCCAAAGTTGATATTGATTCACCCCACTACCGACTAAGCCCAGTTCTGCCATGTAAGGGCGTGCACAACCGTTGGGGCAGCCCGTCATGCGCACCAACAATGATTTTTCGATTTCTAACCGCTGAAGTAGTGCGTCTAGACGCTCAAGAACACTGGGAAGGATTCGCTCCGATTCGGTAATGGCGAGTCCACAAGTCGGTAATGCTGGGCAGGCGATGGCGTGACGGGCCAGGGGAGCAGCAGCTTCGGGCACCTCGAATCCCAGGGCGATGAGTTCATCCCGGATCGATGCTCGTTGTGGCGTTCCAATGTTGCAAAGCAGTAAATCTTGATTTGCTGTGAGGCGGATTTCCAATTGATAGGTCTCAACGATGCGGCGTAAGCCGGCTTTGACATCTCCTTTCAACCGTCCACACATCAAGGGAAGGCCGACAAACCAGCGGCCTGCTCTTTGACGGTGCCAACCCAAGTAGTCCAGAAGTTTTGGCTTCGGTTCATTGCGCATGCCTTTGAGCTGACCGTGGAAATAAGTCGCTTTCAGTTCACGACGGAACCACTGAATGCCTCGATCATGTAAGAGGTATTTCATGCGGGCATGACGTCGTAATTTGCGATCTCCGTGATCCCTCTGAAGCGCCAGGATCGCTTGGAGAAGGTCAAAGATCTCATCTGCTTCGACGTATCCCAATGGCTCAGCAATGCGAGCAAAGGTGTCCTCTTTCTTGTGGGTCCGGCCCATTCCTCCTCCGACATAAACATTGCAGCCCCGCAGTTCTCCTTTGACATCGGTGAATGCCACAAGTCCGATGTCTTGCGTCAGCAAGTCGACAGAGTTGTCACCCGGCACCGTGACAGCCACTTTGAATTTGCGGGGAAGGTATGTGTCGCCGTAGAGAGGTTCTTGCTCACTGCCTGAGAACACACCTCCCTCAAGCTGACGACTACGAGCGTGGCGAACCGGTCGAGTCGGCTTGATGCGATAACTGAGGTCACCATCGACCCAAAGGTCGAGGTAGGAGCCTTCCGCTGCTTCCGGGCTCAACAAGTCGGCGATGTCGTCCGCTAGGCGACGGGCTGCCGGGTAGCCATTTTTTTCGAATGGTGCTGGTGGTGCCATGACGTTGCGGTTGATATCTCCGCAAGCCGCCAGGGTTGAACCAAGACTTTTCACAATGGTTCCGATCACCTCTTTGAGATCGGCCTTGGGGATGCCATGCATCTGAAAGGCTTGGCGGGTCGTCACCCGCAGCGTGCCGTCGCCAAGCCGCTCCGAGAGATCATCGAGTGCAAGGAATAATCGTGCTGGTATTCGTCCTCCGGGGCTGCGGAGACGCAGCATCATCTGCCAGGTCTTGTCCTTACCCTTTTCCCGTTTGTCGCGATCGTCCTGTTGATAACTGCCGTGAAATTTCAGAATCTGGAGGGCGTCCTCGCTGAAGTAGGCCAGATCATTGGCTAGTTCCGTTCCTAAGGGCTCTCGCAGATGGCCGCTATCCAATTTGCGCTGCTCCGCCTTTGGGAGAGCGCGTTCACTTGGCGTTGCCATCGCTTGCCCGTCGCTCACGCATATTCGGTGTCGATGAATTGAAGGTAGCGAAACGGCTTCCAATAAAGTCACATATGGCACTGCTGGCGGCGTGACTTCAACGTTTCTTCTCGAGATCGGTACGGAGGAGCTCCCGGCTGATTTCGCCCGTCTGGCCCTCATCCAGCTCAAAGATCAGGTCAGCCGTGATCTTGCGGAGTTGCGGCTCAATCATGCCGATCTCCACACAACTGGAACACCACGGCGTTTGGTGGTTTGTGTTGAGGCCCTGCAAGAACGACAGTCTGATCTCACAGAAGAGCGCAAGGGGCCTCCCGTCGCACAAGCGTTTCGCGATGGTCAGCCAGGACCCGCGGCCATTGGTTTTGCAAAGCGCTGCGGCGTCGATCCGACGGCACTTGAAGTGCGTGACACACCGAAAGGTCGGTGTGTGTTTGCCACCGTGATGATTGCTGGGCAGGACAGTTGTGTCCTTCTTCAGGATCTAATTCCCCGCTGGATTGACGGTTTGCAGGGGCGTCGATTTATGCGCTGGGGATCCGGATCGCAACGATTCAGTCGTCCGATCCGCTGGTTGCTGGCCATGCAAGGAAACCAGCTGATCCCTGTGGACCTGTTGGATGGCGATCCTGCCGTGCGCAGTGAGCGTTTCAGCCGTAGTCATCGTTTACATGGTGATGACCGTCTAGAGATTAATGATGCCGATCAATACCTGACCGTTCTGGCTGAGGCTGGGGTGGTCGTTGACCGGCTGGATCGTGCTGAGCGGATCCGTCAGGCCATCGATTCGCAGGCTGAAACGGCTATGGGGGTCCCTAATTGTCCTGAAACTTTGTTTGAAGAGTTGGTTGACTTGGTTGAGGATCCGCACGTGCTTTGCGGTTGCATTGCAGAACGTTATTTGCAGCTCCCACCGGAAGTGATCAGCACGGTGATGCAAGCCCATCAACGTTATGTTCCGCTGGATGTCCCAAACGTTGCTCCAGATCCCTTGCGCTTGAGCGCAGATGCGGTGTTAAGACCCGAGTTCTTGTTGGTGAGTAATGGCCTTAAAACATCAGCAGAACTGATTGTTCGTGGCAATGAACGGGTACTGAGCGCACGTCTCGCCGATGCCGAATTCTTTCTTGATGTTGATCGACGTCAGTCCAGTGCTTCTCGGCGAGAGGCCTTGGCTTCCGTCACCTTTGCTGAGGGCCTAGGAAGCTTGCGCGATCGCTCTGATCGGATTGAACGATTGACCAAGCAACTTCTCGATGGTTTGAGTTTGCCGTCGGAGACGCATTCTCCAGCCTTGCGAGCAGCTCACCTCTGCAAGCACGACCTGGTCAGTCAGATGGTTGGCGAGTTCCCAGAATTGCAGGGTCTCATGGGCGGAAAATATTTGTTGGAGGAGGGTGAGCCTCGAGCAGTCGCCTTGGCTGTGGTGGAGCATTATTTGCCACGAGGGGCCTCAGATGCCCTGCCAAGCAGTGATGCTGGAGCTGTTGTGGCATTGGCAGAGCGGTTTGAGTTGCTTCTCAGCATTTTTGCGAAGGGAGAACGACCGAGTGGTTCCTCCGATCCATATGCATTGCGCCGTGCAGGCAATGGGTTGTTGCAAATTCTTTGGGATCGCCGTTGGCATCTCAACCTGCTTCATTTTTTGAGCGAGGCCTGTGCGGAATGGTCACGGCTTCTTCCCGTCTTTGACGTGGATGCGCAGCTTCTCTGCTCTGACTTGATTCAATTGTTGCGGCAGAGAATCGTGTCCCAACTTGAGGAGGACGGTTTCGCACAGGATCTTGTCGCTGCAGTAGCGGGTGATTCCATTTCAGACGAGCGGCTTTTAAGTGATCCAGAAGATGTTCGTCAACGTATTAACTTGCTGATGAGTTTGCGTGCATCTGGTCGTCTCTCTTCTGTGATGGCTGTTGTTCAGAGGGCTAGTCGCCTGGCTGAGAAGAGTGATTTGCCATTGCAGTGTTTGAAGGCAGATGCAGTTGTTGATAAGGGTTTGTTCGATTCTTCTAGTGAATTTGATTTGTTGTCTGTTGTTGAGACTTTGTCACCTCTTGCCGTATCCAGTGATTATCAAGGTGTGATTAAAGCTTTGCAAGATGCAACTCCTGCTTTGGAAGCTTTTTTTGATGGAGAGAATAGTGTCATGGTGATGAGCGATGATTTGGCTGTCCGTGAAAATCGCTTAAATCTGCTTGCAGTTTTGAGGAATCAGGCCTTTGTGCTTTGTGACTTTTCTGCTGTACAGGGTCGCTGAGTTCTCGCATTGTTTGTGAATTTATTGTCACTTTGTGGCGATGGTGGAAACGAATAGCTATGCAGTGTCTTGTATTTAATCATCGATGCCATGTCTGACCAGGTCCCTTCAGATCAGCGCCTAGGACAACAACCTGTTGTAATTCGACAAGGCGGAAGTGGTCTTGGTTTGGTTTTGGCTGCTTTGATTATTGCAGGTGCAGCTGTTTATTCTGTGAATGTTTGGTCGACGACGAGAAAAGAAACTGCACCTGGAAAAAATCTTCAACAAGGTGTTGAGAAGATTAAGGAAGCTGCCGGGAAAGCTTTGCAATCCAGGCAGTGACGATGTTTTTGATCTTCCTCAAAAGATGGAGAGACGTTTAGTTGATTTTGGCGGCCTGCTTTCCTTTCCCCTTGACTTTGGCTTTGACTGCTTCGGCAGCTTCCTCTGCCAGGAAGTCACCATCTGAACGACCTACAGCCGATGGGACAGGTCCGTAATTTGATGGTGCAAGGGCTTGACCGCGAATCAGGCTTCCAAGAGTGCGCAGAGTGAGCTTAATTTGTTGCCATGGATTCATCATCACAACACGTTTGTAGAGGTAACTGTCGAATGTGAGTTTTTGAACATCTTTGTCATCGCACATTTCCACAAATGCTTCTCGTGCGGCATCGTTTCGGTAAAAAATTCTTTGTAAGATGTCTAAAACGGCATAAGTTGCACCATATTTGCGATCCCAACGCTTTAAATACGTGGATTTGATTTCCTTTTCGCCAGGGATGCGTGTCCCGTTTTTAGAAATCTCAACGATCGCCTCAGCGCACATGCGCCCGCTTTTTGCTGCAAAATAAATGCCTTCTCCAGAGCTTTTAGTGACATAACCAGCAGCATCACCAACCAGTGCCATGCGGCCAACGACACGGCGCGGACGTGGATGTTCAGGAATTGGATGTGCTTCGACTTTGATCACTTCTCCTTGAAAGAGACGTTTCGTTGCACGTTCACGAATCCCTCGTTGTAAACCTTTGATCAGACTTTGGTTTTGCTGCATGGTGCCAGTTCCCACCGCAACATGGTCATATTTTGGAAATACCCATGCATAGAAATCTGGAGATACGTCTGTGCCGACATACATTTCAGCAAGATCTTCGTAATAAGTCATTTCTTCCGGTGGCAATTTGATCCGTTCCTGGAAGGCAATGGCCACGTTGTAATCGCCAGCATCCATGGCTTTGGCCACACGTGAATTGGCGCCATCCGCACCAATGATCAGATCCACCTCCAATGACTTCTGTTCGCCCGTCGGTCCGCCGCCGCTGTAGTCGGCGTAGTGCAGCGTGTATGGGCCTTGGCGGTTAGCACCCGTATCGATCTTTTGGACGAGACCATTGATCAGGGTTGTTCCAAGCTCAGCAGCACGATTGCGAAGGAAGGCGTCGAACACCTCTCGACGACACATTCCGATGTAGGCATCGGTGTCGTAGCCCAGTGGATCCAGCCGAATATCCACCTCCCGATTGGAAGGGGAAATCATTTTCATATTGCGGACCTTTCGGTCAATGATGCTGTCGGGAAGGTCGAACTCCTCAACCATGCAGAGCGGTATGGCACCGCCGCAAGGCTTGGCGTTATCGAGCTTGCGCTCGAATAACCAGGTTTGAATTCCAGCCTTGGCAAGAATCTCAGCGGCACAGGATCCACTCGGACCACCGCCGACAACCGCAACACGCAACATCTCAGCCACTCTCCGCTGGATTGTTTTTTGAAGCTACCACTACATGGTCACCAAAGGTGAGCCCCCTGGCACCCGCCCTTACGATTAATACAACCTTCACGAACGCTGTGGTACGGGCTGTCCCTGCTCGACGCATTCAGAGAGAGGACATTCCGGTGGCCCGTCGCTCAAGCCCACCGCCTCGACCGTCTCGCGGAGGTGGTTTTGGATTGTTCCTCGCCTGTCTTCTGGTGTGTGGGGGCAGTGTTGCTGCCGTTCTGTTTGGCCCAGAGTTATTGGCAAGACTCAATCAGGAGTCGCCTACCACGATTTCAGGCCTAGAGATTTCAGGCCTTGAGCAGCGTCCTGATGCTGACGGTCGCTTGCTGGGTCATTTCCCTTATGCCGAAGTGATCAGTGCTCAATTAATGGTGATTGAGCCAGGCATCGAGCTTCATCAAGATGCTGGCATCGCGTTTGATTCCATGCGACAAGCTGCCGCTGCGGACGGTGTTGATCTCCGTCTCCTGAGCGGTTATCGATCACATCAACTTCAGGAAAGTATTTTTTTTGACGTTGCCTCAGCACGCAATCAGACGGCGCAAGAAAGGGCCCTCGTCAGTGCTCCACCGGGGTATTCAGAGCACAGCACTGGCTTTGCTCTTGATCTTGGCGACGGAGATTCTCCCGAAACTAACTTGTCTGAAGATTTTGAGCAGACCCGAGCTTTCCGTTGGCTCCAAGATCATGCTGCGCGTTATCACTTCATCCTTTCCTTTCCGGAGGGAAATCCACAGGGCGTGAGTTACGAACCCTGGCATTGGCGTTTTGAAGGGTCTGCAGATGCGTTGCGTTTGTTCGAATCAGCCCGTCGTCTCGCCTTAAGACCCTCTTGAAGGCCCCTGAGCTGCTTGCTCCAGCAGGGGATTGGCCATCGATGCGGGCTGCAGTCAGTGCTGGCGCGGATGCCGTCTACTTCGGTGTGCAGGCGTTCAATGCCCGACAACGTGCTGAGAACTTTTGTTTGGAGGATCTGGTTGAGGTGATGAGCTGGCTTCATGACCGCGAGGTCAGGGGCTTTCTCACCTTCAACGTGCTGGTGTTTAGCGATGAACTGGAACGCGCCGCCGAGTTGCTTGTCGCTGCCCAGCATGCGGGGGTCGATGCAGTCATTGTCCAAGATGTAGGCCTGTGTGCTCTGGCCCGACATCTCGTCCCTGAGCTGGTCTTACACGGATCAACCCAAATGTCGATCACGAGCGCTGCAGGCATCGCTCAGGCCGCGGCGCTGGGCTGTCAGCGCGTTGTGTTAGCTCGGGAACTGTCGCTGAAGGATCTTCAACGTTTACAGCGACAGCTTCAACAGAGACATCTTCGGATGCCACTTGAGGTCTTTGTGCATGGCGCCCTATGCGTCGCTTATTCAGGTCAATGCCTCACCAGTGAGGCGTTAGGACAACGCAGTGCGAATCGCGGTGAGTGTGCTCAAGCTTGCCGTCTTCCTTATCAACTTGTCGTCGATGGTGAAGCCCGTAATCTTGGTGATCAGCGTTATTTGTTGTCTCCGCAAGATTTAGCGGCCTGGGAGCTAGTGCCGCGGTTGCGTGAGATCGGTGTCGCCAGTTTCAAAATTGAGGGTCGGCTGAAGAGCTCGGCCTATGTGGCTGCCGTGACGGATGCCTATCGCAAACACTTGGATTGCAGCGCGCCGCCGCAGGTTCATCGGCAGCTGGAGCTTGCGTTTTCGAGAGGTTTGTCCACAGGTTGGCTTGAGGGTGTGAACCATCGCCAGTTGGTGCACGGACGCTGGAGCAAGAAGCGGGGACCTTTGATTGGGCAACTGCTTCGGGTTGATCGGGGTGGTTTGTTGCAGATTCGCAGTCGAGAGATGTTGCGACCTGGCTGTGGATTGGTTCTGGAGGTTTTATCTGACGATTCGCTGCAACCACCTCTGGAAATCGGAGGGCGAGTCATGCAATGCGAGCGTATTGGTTTTGAACGATGGCGTCTTCGACTTGGACCTGGTCGAATTAAGACGGAGTCGCTTTCAGCAGGTGCTTCGGTTTGGCTGACGAGTGATCCGAAATGGCAAACGCACTGGCAGAAAGTGTCCAACATGGATCCACCAGTGAAGGATCGGCCCATTTCATTGGTTGTTACAGGTCGGCTGGAGGAACCGCTTCGCTTACAGGTGGTGGACTCTGTGCATCAAGGCCTTTGCATTGAGAGCGCCATCCCCTTGCAGCAAGCCGACCAACGCCCTTTGGATTCAGACCGTCTGCGCGTTCAGCTGGGTCGGCTTGGAGGAACGGGCTGGACCTTGGTTGATCTGGATCTGAAGCTGCAGAACGATCTTTTCCTTCCTGTTGGTGAACTGAATCGAATGAGACGTGCCTTGGTTGAGGCCCTCGATGGTGTCTCTGACCAAGCTTCAGATGGTTTTGTTGCCTCTGTTTCTGAGCCGAAGAAAATATCTGAACTGCTCACGCAGCTTTTTGCTGATCAGGAACGAGCTCCCTCTGAGGACACTGCATCACTTGTTGTGTTAGTGCGGTCGCTTGAGCAGCTGAAGGCCTTATGTGAAATGAGTGATTCAGACAGTCCTATTCGATCAGTTGTGGCGGATTTGGAACAACCATGTGAGTTGCGCGAAGCGGTTGCGATTGCTCGTGGTTGCTTTGTTGACGGCATCTGGCTCACGGGTGCTCGTATCACACGGCCGGATGAACGCTGGACGCTGGAACCTCTGATTCGTGCTCGTCCTGATGGCTATTTGGTACGCAACGTTGATCAATTGGAGGTGCTCACCCCTTTAGCTCCCTGCATTGGAGATTTTTCTCTGAATGTCTCCAATCCCTTGTCAGCTGATTGGTATTGCCGTCATTGGAGATTATCGCGG
>MDSW01193287.1_pt1 | contig 46153 bp, 80 predicted proteins | sample 811171 | NCBI WGS metagenome assembly MDSW01 (sample SAMN05326641, study PRJNA326480) | marine metagenome | isolation source: seawater | place: Atlantic Ocean: North West | collected 2012
AGTTTCCCCTTATGTTGGCCTGATTGTTATTGGCCGTTATTGTGTAATGGTCATTGGCAATTTTGGTAATCAGGTCACCGTTATTGGTCATTTCGTAAGATGTACCACTTGGATGCCTTTCGTGTATTCTATAATAATTTGTTCTTATACCATCTGCGTCAATTACATACGAATCGTCATATTCTTTTATATGGCCTGATTCACTTTCAAACACGTGGTTATATGGGTAAACGGCATTGTAAGTGTGTGGAGTTATTTCTTCTCCTTCTTCGGATAAAATCCCTAGGCCATCGTATTGTATTTTAGGTTCGTGCCAAGTTGTGTGGTCACTTGCGATTATATCCGAACCATCGGCGGCCTGCGTTTCATCAAAATCGGCCGTAGGTATATTGAGTGTATTTAATTTTCTATCTGAAACTCTGGCCGTTAAACTGCCATGCTCCTTTGTCGTATCGTGAACGGCCAATCGGTTAGTGTCCACTTCGTTAATATTCCGTGGATATACCGATTTGTGGTAATTATCATCTTCTTCATTATCTGTAGAATAATCCTCAATGGCCTTGTCTTCAATATCTATTTTATTTCTCCGTATCGGGTCATTAAAACCTACGTCAGGATTTCCATATAACACCGGCTTACCTGGCAAAGACCCAACAATGATTGGCTCCTGGTGGCCACTGTCACGAAAATATCCCCATACCCAACTGCCTTCAACTAAAAAACTCGGTGAAGTTCCAAGACCAGAAATACCTGGTGAGGCCGTTGACAGTACGCACATTGCCCACGGTAAATCGGCCGTAGGTAATTCGGCCTTGTTGTCAGTGTGAAAACCTAAACACCTAACTTTGAGACGGCCTGCCTTAATAGGGTCTTGCCGATCTTCAACAACACCTGAAAACCATGTAAAGTCTGTATTCTTTCCGATAAATTTGGCCATAGTCTTAAATATTTTCCGATATATGTTTATTTTTAATTACAACACAATCCATTATTTCTACCTATTTCTCTCCTTCATACGCAAGAGGCCATTATAACGCTGGCATAGACTACATTTACAATATATGTCTGTTAATCTCTGCGTATCCCTATTTATTGTATGAATAAGGCCATTTCCAATGGAATAGGCATGCGCTAGCATGACTTTAACTCTGCTTACCACTGTGGTGTTTGTTCTCTGCATTACCTGAAAGGATTTAACAAAGGCCGCCTTGAGCAGTGTATCTATGTGTCTATAAGGGTTGTTCTCTTTATTATACATTGTTTAATTGATAGTTTCTTATGTTGTTTATATGTTATTATCAGTTCTTTCTCTCGTCATGGCCTCTTTATATGGCCTCCATTAATATATCTATCGTCAAAGCGAGCGGAGCGGTCGGAAAACTCGGAGATTCTCTGAAATTATGAGAGAAAGTCAGGTTTATCTCCTTTACTTGCTTCATTTACTATTGCGTCATCTAAATCATATTGCAATACGTTTGTGGCGTCGGTGTTTTCCCTATTTGTAAAGGTATCTATGGTCTCTACTGGATATGGTGTCCTAACGGCGTCCTTAACGCATTGGATTGCCATTGTGTGACTATCCTTCGTAGTATCTACTCGGTGCCTAATCTTCTTAACCAGGTATCTTCCTGACATGTACGGATCATTATCTAAAGGGTTATCAGCACCAACTGGTTCATATGACGGAATCTCTAGTGCAACTACATCACCAGCGGATAATCCTGTGAAACCTCTTGCTGTGAGTGATACCTGCATAGCGGCGAAAGCCAATCTTTGTGACAATCTCTTGGCCATATTATTACCTGAAGACGATTCAAAATCATTGTGTATATTACTTGTTGTTGATTTTAAATATATAGCGGCCTCTGAATAATCACTGAATTGTTTACCATGATAGTTTATCATTGGCGCCATTGATTTATCATCTGTTTTACCACCATTACCATCATGCTCTGTATGGTAATTATTCTCAAACTCTATATTATAATCGTAATCACTTATATTGTATGTCTTATTCATTAAATCGTGTGTAATAGTTCTACTTGCAAATACACCATTCCTTAAATTCTTTATTGTGTCATATTGGTTATCTATTGTGAAACTATTAACTGTTTGCATTTCTTGGGCAATATTGGTAATACCTGTACCACCTTTAACAGACCTTGGTTTCTTTTCAAACCTTGCAACGGCAGGTCTAGCCGAACCATCTGTAATCGCCAACATATTTTCTATACTTCTAAATCTATATCCGGTACTGTCTTCATAGAATAAGAAACCTGCATTAGCAAATCTACCTGACTCTGCATTGTTGCATAGACCATCAATAAATTCAAACGGCCTTAATCCTGTTGGTACATACTTACGAGCACCATTTGTTTCTTCTAGTATTAATGTCTTGTTAGATTCTAAATCACGTCTGAATATATCCATTATCATTTGGTCTATATTGCCTGACATGGCACGGTATATTTTCTTCTTCTCATTTGTTAATATTTCTTTGGAAGAAAAATGTAAAACATAAGCTTGTGTTCTTGGACTTATCTCTTGTCTACCTGATATTTTATAGATGTACATAGGGTGGCCGGTCACCGATGTGAAATCAAAACCTTTTGATATACCAGGCGTGTTCAGTTTAAATTCTATTCGTTCAAATCCAGTAAGAGGTAAATGGTTAGGAACATTTTGGTTATCTACAATTACTACATTGCCAGATAAACCTTTGGTAAATATATCCTCATATATGTTGATTTCCATTATTTGTGATCTGACACTGACTTTTTTTGGTTCACTACCACCTTCAAAAGATTGGTAAGATATTAATTGTACATCGGATAGTACAAATTGTCCTGCTTTAGTTAATGTGTCTGCATTTATTTGATCGTACATAATTATTCATTTATCAATTTATCAAATTCTTCTAGTAATACAGGCAAGAAACCTGGATTTAGTAATTTGATTTTTCTTCTTTGATCTTGTATTCTTTGTTCATACTGTCTATTTGAAACTGACACAGCACCAGGTTCCGTACTGTTAACCTCTATCATATGTGAATTGTCATTTGATTTTGTTGGACCACTTGATTGTGCCTTTTCATAATGATGTATTGCGTCTGGATTGGCATATTTTTCTGCAACAAAAGTTTCAAACGCTCTGAAATCTAAAGGCCAATCATAAAATCCATCTTGACCATTATTTGTCATTAATATTACCCAATGATATTGAGGATCACCAAAATGTTTCATTGCTGTATCTTCAGGTCTTTCTCCATTTGGTACATCATACTCTTGATATAAACTTGCTTCGTTAATTACCTTTTGTCTTATCTTAACACGTTTAAATATATTGGTAACCTCTTTTTGAGTAATACCATCGTTAGAATATAAACCTTTTGGAAACTTTTGAAAATACATATTAGAATCCTTCCGCTACTGTATGTTTAGTCATAATTTCTGTTTCACCAAACGTTAAATCCATTTTTATAATAGTTGGTGGTGCGCCTCTTTCATCTGCAATTAATGATGATACAACTCCTTCGGGTGCATAATCAATATTACATTCTTTTAAAACACAACGACTAATTCTTGGTAAATATGCGTTCTCATTTTCTCTGTACATATATGATATTTGAAATTCGGATGGTGTTGTGAAATATCCACCTTGAATACCATTAGATTGTTCAGGCAACATATGAAATCTAAACAACTGTAAAATTTTGTGTACCATATCTTTTTCTTTTTCATCCTTTGGTGCAAATACAAATGGAAAACTAAATGTTCTAAATGGTACAGATTGGAATACCATTTCTAAATTTTGGTTCTTTGCTTGGCCTAGTGCTTTGTCTAATACTGCTCTACTATTTTCAAAACCTGGTATTATACCTGCAGCTCCAAAAGCCGCTGACTTCATTACTTCGCCAACTAATTGGCCGCCTTTAACACCTGCTGTTTTTATTTTATCCATCCAACCACTTTCGTTCATAACAGAACCAATAGCCTGACCTAAATCACCTGCTAAACCTGTTGGCGTATCTTCATAAGCGGCTGCATAACCAAATTTCATTGCCTCGGCTGGTGTATATAATATAATGCTATCTGAAATATAATTATGTGTATCAGATTTTGTTGACATTAAACCTGAAGATGTTGACCTTAATTTTTTATATGCTGGTATACCAAATCTTTTGATGTTTGCCACTTTAGCTCTTGAACCATCTGCCGCTGTTCCTGTTGATGTTAATGAGCCTTGACTATTAACAGTACTGTCTTTAAACTTGGATGCTTTATGAGATACAATATCAAATATAACATAATGTCCGGCACCTAAATTAGATGTTTCGTTTGGATAGTATACTGTACCATAATTATATGGATTATTCATAGGTTCCATGTGTGACATGGGTCCTGTTGTTCCTATCTCTAACGGAGATTTATTTAATAGTTTGGCCGCTACTTTCGTAGTCTGACCTTGTGAGGCATAGGATAGTTTACTAGCAATGTGACTAGCCACCATCGTTCCTATTTTACCTTTGATTATGTTTGCTACCTTGTTTGTCCAAGCCATATTTAATTCCTTTATATATACTGGTATATTTATAACAGTTATGAAGAAAAGTTTTAAAGGAAAATATAGACCTGCCAACCCTAATAAGTACGTTGGCGACCCTACCAACATTATTTATCGTTCTTTATTAGAAAGACGTATGATGGTATATTTAGATAAAAATCCAGAGATAGAACATTGGGCAAGTGAGGAGTTACCAATTAGATATTATAGTCCCATTGACAATAAATGGCACAGATATTTTGTAGATTTTATTGTTAAGACTATTAAAGGTAAAAAGATATTGATTGAAGTTAAACCATCACGTCAATGTGTCCCACCAAAAAAACCAACTGGCCGTAAAACTAGATCATATATGCGTGAGAGTTTTGAATATATACGAAATAAGGCTAAATGGCAAGCCGCTACTCGTTATTGTAAGGATAACGGTGCTGAGTTCAAAATTATTACTGAAAAAGATTTATCTTAATCCCAACGTGAGGTTGAGGTATTTGTTATAGTTTCGTCAGCGTCATTATTCACAACACCAACTGTAGCTGCATTATTACTAGTTGTAGATTGAACAACATTGTTAATATTATTCATTACATGGCCACGAGCCTCTAAACCTTTTTTAGAAGCGTTATTAGCTTTATTAAACTCTGCTAATGCGTCATTTTGCATTTTTGCATTATTAAAAGCTTCATTGTCTTTGTCAAAATTAAATCTCTCTTTTAAACCTTTATCAGCCGCTGCTATTTCAGTTTCTATTTTAGGCATTTCACCATCACCAACTTGATTTGCTAAAATTTCTGCTTGTTCTTCTTTTAATAGAGCTATTTCTTTTTTTAATTTGTCAACTTGTTTTATTCTGGATTTTCCAGTAGCTGTTCTCATATCGCCTTCAGCCATTTCTTTTTCGTGTTTAGCTATTTGATCTTCTTTTTTCTTTATATCATAGCTCTTTGATTCTGCGCTATCTTCATCTACTAAACCTAATTTCTTACCTAACCATGAGTTTCTAAACCACTCCATCAATTTTTTGAAGAAATTAGCGATTGCTTTTATCTTTGTTGCAACAAAACCAATAGCACCAATTACCAATGCAAATTTAGCAATCAATACTAATCTAGCAAGTGAGAAGAAACCACTTATTGCTCTAATACCTTTAGCTAAACCTTTAAATGCTTTTAAGAATATACCACCAGTTAAGAAGTTTACTAATTTACCGCCTTCTTTACCTTGTTCTTTAACTTGACTAAAAGCCTCACCCATAGCTTGAAATGGTTCCAAAAATGATTGTTTAATCATTTCTACAAACATAGGCAATTGTTTTCTACCAGTATCAACAGTGGTAGATTCAGGTGTGCTTAAATCGCCTTTCTTTTTTTCTTGTATGTCTTGTAGTTTTGCTAACTCAATAGAGTTCTTTTGTATATCTTTTTTTGTTTTTGCTTGGTTTTCATCTTTACCAAAAGTTCGTGTTTGTAGTTTGGCTGTGTCACGTTTTATTTGTGTTTCTAATTTTAATATTTTTGCTTCTCTTACTTTTATGGCCTTTTCTTCTCGTTTTATTTCATGTTTAGATAATATCTGTACTTCTTTTGTAGTCTGATTAACACGTGCAACAACACCTTGCTCTCTTAATTTTTGTACCTTTTCCTCTGACTTAACGGCCTTTTCTTCTCTTTTTTGTAATAGTTTGGCCAAGTCTTGATTGTATTCTCTTAAATCTAAACCTAAATTGCCTACCAAAGTTTCTAACTTTCTAATTACTCTTGTAAAGTTATGAATAGGACCTTTCTCTAAATCTTTTGTTAAATTATTAACCATTTGAGGTATATTAGGTACAATAGTCTTGGTAGCGCCTTTTATTGCAACGCTAGCCTTAGCCATTATTGCTTTACCTAAAACATCAATTGCGATTTGAGTTTGGTCGTCTGCTGTGTTATCTAAACTTGGTAGTGCCATGTTCTATTTATTTTATCTTTTTACTTGAACCTGTATATAAACCAAACCAGGCAGCGCCAGCACCAACTACGATACTGATTAACCCACTTTGTTCCATACTAGGTTGTGCTAAGTTCATATACCAAATTACACACTTGTATAATAAGATTATGTAAACTGTTAAGAATAGTCTAGGGAATATTCTCCATGCGTCTACAGCTCTTGCCATGTGTATAATTTTTACGTAAGGGTTAGGACCTAAATCTTTAACACTAGTGTCCACTTCCAAATCAACCTTTACTTTCTTACTGATTTCTTTTACATCAGCAGGTACTACAATCTTTTCTTCTTTATCCATTTTTTATCTCCCTTTGTCTTTTTTCGTTTTCTTCTTTAATATAATTAGTCAACATACTAACGTATATATCACGTTCCCATGGTAACATTTGTTCAATGTCGCTAATGCTATATTTATGATGTTGCATTAACGCAAAATTAACTTCAAAGTACGCCTCTAGGCTATTATGGGTGAGGCCAATCCGAAAAAATCGTTGAGACCCTCAAAGGTCACTTTACTTTTAACACCTGTCTTTGGATTTGTGACTTCTTGCTCATGTCTCAATCTAGGCATAGTGTCAAAGAATTTTCTTATTTTATCAAAAGCACCTTGTGGTAATTTCTCAAAAAACTCTTTCATTTCTTCTTTGGTTGTATCTACTCCAGGGTAGATTTTCTCTCCTTCAAAGATTTCATGTACACAATTTAACATTAAATCAAATACGGTATCGTAATCAGCGGTTTTTAATGTATCTTTGCTGACCATTGCCATCGTAGGATATTTGAGAACAACACCCAATTGCCTTTGTTCATCAATAACTACTTTGTTCGTATGTTCATCATCTACTTGTACCTCAATCTTTGATAAGTCAATTTCAACCTCTGCATAAGTGGACTTATCATCTGGACAAATAACTTTAAATTTAGAAATTTCACCAATTGACTTTGCTCTTATTTGTAAGAACATATACTCAATGTCAAACGTTGGTAAATTAGCTACATCTACTTTGTTAAATGTACAAGCACTTAAAATCTTTTTAGTCGCTTCGTTTATTTCTGTTTCTTCACCTGACTCAAGAGCAACTAACATTATCTTTTCTTCTTTAACAAGAAAAGGTCTAAACTTCACTTTCAATTCTTGGGAAGGTAATGTCAACTCATATGTCGGTGTCTCTATTATCGGTAATGCCATAATATTATCTCCTTAATTATAAATTTAATGGTGGTAGTTTGAACGGTGGGAACGCTCTACCGCCGGTAATTTTACCTAACGGTACTCTACGTCTCAAATTGTTCAACACGTCTCTACCTGCTCGTCTCAATTCAGGTGGTAGTTTACCAAGTAAACCTCCAAATAAACCTGATTTCTGTTTCACTGTCGGTGTATTAAATGTAGATTGGCCTAATTCTATCTCGCCTTGTTTATCAAGGAAGAAATTAATCCAATATTGAAATTTAAATGTGACAGAAAATGTCTGTACTGTATTTTCATCGTGAGAATAATCTACTTTACTAATACTTGTAGGTAAACAATCAAACAATTGTACTGCATATGTTATATCGTCTCGTTCTTGTCTTGACGCAAATTGTCCTAATTGGTATATTCTCATGTCAGCAACATAATTCTTGTAATAGTTCATGTTATAAGATTTTGTACTAAAAGCGGCAGCCTGCCATGCTTCAAAGTATGATCTCTCTCTTAAAAATTTATCAGCATAAAATGTTGCTGTTATCTCTGCTGATTTAAAATCGTATGCAATATGTCTAGCTGGTGTATTACCATGTCTAACTTCTTTTGTAATTATTTCTCTATCAGGCATTTCTATTGCTGAACAAAATGCTTGAACACGTCTACCATTTGCTATATGAATAGCATTCATATCGGCACTAGTTCTAAATGAGCCATATGTCTCGTCTGTCATTGATGAAGATACTGAACCTGTTGTACCATCAGGACCAGCCATGCCACCACCTAAAGATGACGGTAAATTAAACTCAACATAATATCTTGCCTTACGAGCAAATCCTTCGGCCTCATTGACCATCGCCAATACTCTACCTGTTGTAGATTCAGGATTACCACCTTGTGTACGTTTTAATCTTGGATCACCGGTAACATTGTCTAACGACCTGTCTCTTGGTATTCCAATTCGGATATCAAATCCGCCTATTCTTTTTCCGCCTCTTAAAATGGCCATTAATATGGTCTCCCTTTCTTAAATTGAGCGATTGGTAAATATACTGCCAAAGCAGCCTCGTCATAATCTATTTTTAAAAACTGACTTCTCATATGTCCATATAGATATTTCTTAATACAACCTTTCGCCAATGGTAGTTTTTTAATTCTGTTATAACTAACATCAAATCTATTTCCACTAGACACCTTACCACCTTGTACGTTAAACGTCTGTAATTGTGTCAATAAAGTAAATCTTTGGTTTGGTGGTAAATAATGAAAATTAATACCTGCAAATCCACCCTTTATTGTCTCTAATGGTAACACTAGAGGAAATATATCATAATACGGCAATACCTGTTTATATTTAGGGTCATATACAAATAGATTTAATCTACCAACAGATGGTCTACCTATTAGTTTATTCTGATTTATTAGTTTTCGTGCTGTTATTCTGTCTGCAATTGAACCAACTGCTCTTCTATACCATGACGCTGACTTTTGAGCGCCATCAGCCTTATCAACTAATGTGTCTAGTATACTTACTGCCATGTGTATATTTATAATGAAAAAAGGGCTCTTTATTACTAAAGAGCCCTTAAAGTATGTTGTCTAAACGGAGGGAACGGTTTAGGATTACTCGTCCTCAGCTAATTTACTAAAGTAAGATAACGTGTCGTCATCTTCACTAGCTGCTGGACTTGTGCTTTCCATACTTTTCACACTAGGTGCTGATTGTGCTGGCGGGAGCTCATCACTTTCAACAGTTTTAGTGCTTCTTGTACCCGATATTACCCTATTCAGTTTCTCTTTGAGTTCATCATAGGATTTAAAATTATCTGGTGCCAAGAATGGTTTTAGAGGATATTGCTTTGACCAAATCGCCTTGATTTTGTCATCGCCTTCAGCAACCGTGCTTACTGCCTCAAACTCTGATTTATCATAATTCCAATAACCATCAACTTTTCTAATTTTTAGTTTAAAGTTTGCACCTTTCCAAAAATCAAATGGGTTAATTGGTTTCTCATCTTCAAATGCTGGTTGCATTGCTTCAGTTATCTTATCAAATATTTTTTTACCAAACTTGAACAAGAAAACTTTTCCCTCATTCTCTGGATGTTTTGGGTCTGATACAACTAAAATATTGCTGTAGTAAGATAATTTTCTTTTTCTCTTTCTAGCAATTTCTTTATCACTATCAACACCAGTATTCCATAATCTTGTGTTTTCTTCGGACACAGGATCTTTTTGAGATAATGTTGTTAAACTGTTTTCTATATACCAGCCGCCTTTATCTTGGAAGGCATGAGACCACACACGTTGCCATGGTAGTTCCTCTCCTTCAATAGCAGGTAAAAATCTTATCACTGCATAACCATTACCAGTTTTATCTAGTTCAGGTTTCCATATTCTGTCGTCTTGGTATTTGTTTTTGTTTGATTGATCCTCGGGATTGAGGTTAGTCTCAAGCGCTTTAGTTAATTTGTCAAAGCCACTTGATGATGATTTTAATGCTTCAAAATCCATATTATTTTCTCCTTATATTAATTGTATATTGTATTTGTGTTACCTATATTATCGGTATCATTATTATTTATACACGTTTTTAGCTACATTTCCATGAGCTCTGCCAGGTTTATTTAATCTGTCTTCGCCCTTTGGCCAACGCATTTCAATTTCTAAAACTGAACCATCGGTCATCACAACTGAAAAATCGTGTCCGTTATCTACACTTTTATCCCAATATCTGATATAATTGTTTATCTTGATAACTTGCTTATTAGGTTTTTGTTTTACTTTCCTGATACTCATAAGTTCTAATATACCATATCTACGCTAATTTGTCAATGCTCCTATGAAATCAATGTTTCCATTGTAGGATAGTCAATATAGAAGACGTTTTTACAGCCTTCCCACTCTTTTACCTTACTATTTACCTGATCTCCACCAGTATCAGCCTGTGGATTGACTTTGTAGAAAGTCACCGATGGATTGTCTTTAATCAACTTGGTCAACTGTCCAATCCAGTTCGTTGGTGGTACTTGTTGTTGTTCTTTTAGGCCATAGTATTTGGTATCTTTGTATAGATTATTAATCTTGTCTGTATTACTTCCTAAATCCATGCCTATCAAATACATTTCTAGACTTATGGTTTCTTCAGGATTGTCTGCCTTTGGTGTTGTCTCGTTCTTAACTGCCAAAGCACACGCCGTAGGACCAGACGCCCAGCCCCAATCTCTAGGTTTCATTACATCGTCAAGTGATTGTTCTTTAGAATATGGTTTACACCAACTGACATCAATAGCAGTGTGATTTACATTTTTAGATTTAATATCTTTATTCTCTTTCATTATCTTAACTGCACCAGATATATTTGAGCCATGCATTACAAACTCTTGACAATCGCCACGTTCATTTTCATTAATTAGTTTTTCTTCTTTAACTATTTTGTATTCTTCAGCAGTTATACCTGCACCGGCATTTATCATAGTTTCATATAACATACCAGGTACTCGTGTCCAATTTCTAAAATATGTTTCGTTCTCATCACAATAACCACTATTATATACCTCGTGAGATATACCTTGGTCAACACAAACTAAAACATCTGGTGTAAAATCTCTGTAGATGGCATTACAACCGTATACACGGCCTTTGCCTTTCAATTTAGATAAATCATACCCTTTACGACTTTCGCCGTTTGCTACAACAAATACTTTAGACATAAGTTCGTAAAATACCTGTCAATAATACTATTGCTAATCCTGAATTTAAAACCATTAAGGCACGGTCATGCCATAGAATACCTACCCATAGCCAACCAAGTGTACCTGCTAAACTAAAATATAAATCAAACATATGAAACTCACCACCACTGGCTCTGAAACATACTGCCGATAATATTAGAATACATGACAACCATTTTAGATACCAAGAGAAGTCATGTAAAGGTGTAACCTTTGTTAACGTCTTTTCTGGTACTTTAACTTTAGTCTCTGTCTCTTTTGATTTCATTACTTTTATTTTCTTTTTTAAATTAGATATTGTTTTCATATCGTTCCACATTCCTTCATTCGTCATTTTCTTTCTGTTTATTAATAACATACCATACACATAGGCCTCCTACTAATATAGCTATTACACCCATAAGCAACATACCAAGTCCGTATCCTAATGTCATTAAAGTCCTTTCTTTATTACGTTATATACTATTTTCTTCCAATCATAGTGTTGGTCAAAAGAGTTAGTCATTACTATTCTATTATTTTCCATGTCTATAACTAACTGTTGACCTCCAGCACCGTCCATTGCGAAGATAACTCTTTTTTCCATACCAACAAAGTTCATATGAAATTGTCCGCCATATGCTTTTGTGTATGCACCTGATTGATACGCTTTGTATCCATCATGTTTCTTATTAACTCTATTATCATATATAGCTCTCATATAGTCACCAATACAAGTATCTGAATTGTAATCTTCTAACATAGTGATTGCTATTCTAATATAGTCATCTGATTTAGCCCAAAAAGTAAATCTAGAATTTCCTTCGTTAAAGTCTGCACTAGACCAAGAAACTTTTTGAAACATTACATCGTCTTTAACACCAACGTGATCTGTAAATATTTCAGTTAAAAAAGCTTCGTACTCTGCAACAGAATCAAATTTACTTATTGCATAATTTAAAGCAATCAAAGTAGAAGTAGCACTATAATTATATACGCTCTTCTTTTTTGTTGTATCTCTAAACCATCTATTCATTTGTTGAGCAATACTCAACTTGTGTACTCTATTCTCTGCCTTACCATAAACAGCACCGTCATTACTACCTTTAACTTGACCGTACTTATACTCACCTATCATATTGTGGTCACCAGAAGTCATATTTAAAACTTCTAATAAACTGTTATTTGCATATAGAGTATTGTTTATTATAACCCAATCTGAAACTGATTGGTTAATACTTGCAATCTTACCTTTACAAACTGCGTGACCTACTACGTAAGACGCAATAGATTTACCCATAGAATTTGATCTTAATAGACCATTATTCTTAATCATTTCCTCTGTAAGATTATTTTTGTTAATTAATACTTTACCATTTTCCCAATAAACATAATTAACTAAACCTGTTTTTTCGTTATTCTTTAATTGTTTATCAACAAGTTTTGATAAGTCGTTCTCAATTAAATGAGATTCAGTATCTAATTTCCTGTAGTTTTCTGAACCTTTGGCAGTGTAACCATAAGATTTATAAACCTGATCAAATTTCTTGTGATGAGCGTTAGCGATATTACCTAATAGTAACCAAATCATTGCATTAACTATTAAGGCTGTTAGTAGTAGTTTTTTCATAGTGTTTTTCCTTTCAAATATACGTATAATATATCAGAAAAACGTCAAAAAGGCAACCAGAACATTTAGCGAACAAACACGTCCTTTAACGTTAATTTCGTCTCGGTCTCGTTAAAATGTACGAATTTTCTATACTTTTTTAGTCGTTTGGAGAGTATTGGCCAGACAAACGTTTCGGTAATCTGTTTGTCCCAATTTTTGATAAAATTTAAGTGATAATCTAGAATCACCATCGTCTGGTGACTTATTTTTTTCTTAATATAAAGTTGTAGCAACCGTGGATGCTGGCCTGTATCGTTGCATAAACCATCATTAAAAGAAAGAGACCTAGCAGTGAAATCATCATTAACAGATACGCTATCCCTTCTAAAGTGGTAACCAATACCATCTTTGTGTTTCTTATAATTGAGATAAACTTCTTGACCATCTTTTCTTAATAAATTTCCTACCCATTGTTTGTCGTTGTCTAAAAAATTAGCAACAAAAAAATCTAATATCTGATATTTATCGTATTGTTTACTTAACTTGTGGAAGAAATATCTATCATTTCTCTTTGTAAATGTCTCTAGTTTACAATTCACTTTACCACCATAGTCGTGATAATTATAACTATCGGTGGTAAAATGTAATTTTATTGCTAAATAAATTTTAAATACGTCAAATCCGTCATGCATTCTATACTGGTAGCGAGCCTTGTTTTGGTACGTTCAACATGTTCAAGTTCATCGCTTCAACTTTCAATTTTTCTTTAATTTGTTTATTAATAAATGAGTTCACCTTACCTGGATCTAAATCTTTTTGTTCACATAAATGTATGATTGCGTCCATATAAGATATCTTTTCTTTACGTACTGTACTCTCAATCTCTTGCGAGAAAGTTTTACTATTCATCTTAATCATTACTGACTCCTATTTTTTAGTTCAGTTCTATCAAACGTGTGGTACATTATACACGTTGAATCACCTGTTGGTATGTCAACAGTGCCTATCATCTGATCGTCTTTTGAATAGGTTGTTATCATCATTACTGGCTCACCATCTGGTTTTGCACCGGCTCTGCCAAGACTAGCATTTTCTAATTCAAAACCTTTTCCTATTATAAACTTGTGTACATAATCTGGATGTCCACATAACACAGGCATTTCACTAGGTGCTAGATTGAAGTTGTTGGTATATTCCTCAGCCGTAGAGATACTACTAACTCCTAATAGGAGTATTAAGGAATATATGAAGTTCATTATACTTTGTCTTTATTGATTTCTTCATAATATTTATAAAAGTCCTGTATAGATTTACCTAATTTTTCTTCGTATGGTTTTCTTTCTTTAATGAAAGGCACCATAGTTCCGTCTTCGCCTGCGATTAAAATGACCAGCTGTTCTATCTTCGTACCATATAATTCCTCGTACATGATAGAATAAGCACATGTTTGTAAAAAGTAATTCTCAATCCAACTCTCTTGTCTTTCTTTGTTCGCTGTTTTGAAATCAATTACTGACAACTTACCATTATATTCTGCAATACAATCAACCTGACCTGCAACAGTTAATTTTTTAGAATACATAATTGTTTCTAAAGCATGTATATTGTTAATCTGATCTACGTATGGTTTTAAAAGTCTGAATAGACCTAATGGTAGTACTGATCTTTCACTTGGTGTTTCGCCTTTGAGATATTGTTCAACTAATGTGTGTGTAGCTTTACCACGTCTGGCCGCTCTACCCATTTCCCAATTAGCAACATCGTTACCAATACTGTCTCGCCATTTTTGAAGTTCTTTGGTCTTTTGTATACCAAGGACTGTTGTTATTGACGGATAATTCTTACCATCTATTTGATAAAATCTATGGCCGTCTATTTTCTTACCTTTAGTTTTTGGTAAGACGCTCTTATCTAGTTCTATAAATTTAAATTTACTCATAATATAATCAATATATACCAAAACCGCTATATTGTCAAGTCCAGGATTTACCTAACACTTCCTGATATGCCCAATTTCTCTCTAGACACCAAAAGCACTGTCCACATGGTTTCTCACCTGGTACTATACAACTGGCCGTCATTTCTAATAGGTCATCTAGGCCTTCGTCTTCATATTCTCTTATCATAAATCGTTTATCAATCGTCATAAACGGAGTGGTATTCTTGTCGTCTTGTACGTGTGTATTCTTATTATAATCTCTGCCACCAGGTATTCTAAAATTAGTTTTCCATTTCTCTTGTACTTCTATTGGTGGACCTAATGAGATAGCATGATACGTATGGTGTATTACACCGTGTTTAACTAATTGTCTATGAAGTGGTCTAATCCAATCTTGTTTTTTACCTGAAGCACCACCATCTGAATTGAATACTGTAAATATTGGATTGTTAATTATTACGTTAGTATATTTTGCTCTAATGTAATCTATAATTTCTGGTAATTGTGCTGAATCACCTGGCGCCCACATATCATAACCATTATATGGTTGTATTGTTATATCTAAACCTTTTTCTTTGATTGTGTTTGCTAGTAGACAACATAACAAGGTACTATCGGCACCACCTGACATGGCAATACCAATAGTCTTGTTGTTAAGATTTTCTAATTCAATTTTGATTTTACCAAATTTGTTTTCGTATATCATGTTGACCTGTAAAGTTGTAAGTGGTCGTTTATTAATTCGGGACTATTTCTTAACTCGTCCCGTTTTTCTTTTCACTTTGGTTCGTATGATTCATAACAAGTTTTACCACTTTCATTTCTGTAAGCACGTAAAATTTGTTTTCTATTATCTTCAGCCTTATAAGAGCAGTGAATCCACCCACTGTTAGGTTCGTCTAACTTGTGGTATTCAAGGATCATCTGGTCAAAATCCAGATTATCAGATATCCACTTGCATAGTTCAGCGTTGCTCAATCCAAAGATTTCAAAATCGGCCGCCTCCGCTTTAGCATGCTGTGAATTTTTACTTGAGCCTATTGCTTCACACAACTCTACGGATCTGTACCCACTAGACACGGTAACTACCTTGCCATAATGGTCTCTTATTGGTTGCAAAACTTTTTCACATAACAGTTTTAATTTCTCTATTTGGTCTTCGTTAGGGTTGTTATTAATACCCTTACGGTCAGCTGTTTGTGAAGCTGTTAGTTCTTTAAGACTAAAATTATTACTTAATTTCATTTTATCCTCTCGTTATTTTTAACACTTTTTCTATCTGTGCCTTGATAATCGGACCTCTGTTAGGCCAATGTATGTAAGGTTCAGTAGTTTTACTTAAATTATATAAAAAAGGTAATATTATTTTTTCAAGTTCTTTCATCTTTGCCTTTTGATCTTCATCTGATACTTCTTTTGTTATAGTATCCTTCTCTGCCACTATTTGCATTACCTCGTTCATCATAGATTTGATAGATGAAACATCTGCTTTTACTTTAGATATTTCTAAACTAGCATTCTCTATAGGTTTGGTATCTACAACAGGCACCTCTTGTTTAGGTGGTGCTGATACTGGTGTCATTCCCCAATCATCGGTTAGATCAAAACCTCTCATGTAATCTGGTATGTCTTTTGTCATTTCTTTTTTCTCCCTTGTGCTTGTCTTTTCAAGTGTTTCTGGACTACTTTTCTTGTTGCGATTTCTTTCGCTGATCTTTTACCATATCTATCGGCTAACGCACTTGTAGGGTGTGCTTCTGCAATCCGTGATAAGTTGTCTTTCCAACCACCATCGTTTTTCATATTAACACCCATTACGCCACCGGATATATTTATGGGTGTTATAACTTGTCTAATATGCTTATTTTTCAACAGATATTCTTCCATTTCTGCGATGGACATCATTTCTGTAAACTCTTTTTTAGTTCTTTTATTTTTAAACGTGTATATTGGCATTCGCTAACCTTATAATTCTTTGTATTAATTCACCTAAACCATTTTGTCTTTGCATTGTTAATAACTCTCTGATACCTAATGGTATAAAACTATCAACTGTTAACTCGGCAATCTCTGTTGCTTGTTCATTGTTAACAATATCGGTAACCACTTTGGCAGTACCTCTAGTTATATGAGCGTCACCATCAACTTTATATATCATTGTACCATCTTCTTGTTTACCACCAATTATCCATAACTTACTGGCACAACCTCTAATTCTATTCTCCTCTGTCTTCACAATATCAGGTAAATCTTCTACCTCTTTTGCTTTGTCTACCAAGTATTGTAATCTATCGTGGCCTTCTAGTGTTTTTAATAAATCACCTGACTCTTTAATCTTGTTCGCTAACTTGTTCATCTTTTATCTTTTCACACTTGCTACTATCACCTAGACACTCAAAAAATTTATCTAAAGCACCTAATGTTGGTTTTTTAGGTTTGGCACAACCAGCTAATAGTAAACAAACAATTAGTGGTATAGCAACTATCCATGCAAGTCTATATGTTTTATCTTTGGTCATTTATTTTTAAAATACTTTTCTAATCTATTTGGTTCGTCTCTATGTTCATTGTTAGGGTCTAGACTTTCTTTTTTCTCTGTAATTACAGGCCACTGTCTTGACCACTTATCGTTAAATGCAATCCACTTTTGTCCTTCTTCCTCCATGTCTGATAGTATTGCTCCTTCAGGACACTCTGGCTCACAAACTCCACAATCTATACACTCATCGGGATTAATAACTAACATATTCTCTCCTTCATAGAAACAATCTACAGGACAAACTTCAACGCAATCAGTGTGTTTACACATTATACACTTGTCGTTGACGCTATATGCCATTACAATTCTTTGATAGTTTTTAACTTATCTTTTGCGTCTGTAAGTTTAATTAATTCTTTTTCAGCTGTTTCAACGTAGTCTATATGCTCTGCAACACCAATAGGTTTGTCTAAAAATGTTTTTAGATTAGCTTCACTAGAGGCTACATCGCCTTCCAATTTCTTAATTAACGCTTCTTTGATAGCCATTTTTTCTCCTTGTGTAATAACTGTAAAAATCTTTATCTTCAAAGTACCTTGCTATAGCGTCAGCCGGTACTTGGTCTGATACTATACAATCGTATATACTTTCGTATTCACTTTTTTTTATTTTTTCTTCTCTTTTCATGTAATATTCTACCGTAGTTAGGCCAACCAAATTTATCTGGTGACTCATCTACATATCTCCAACGAATAACTCCTGTATCAGGATTTCTTTCGTATATTTTTTCTTTTGTTTTAGCCATTAATCTTTTCCTTCAATATCAGTACCCTTAAATGGGTCATTTTCTGTATCTCTGTTTTCATAACTATATATAATTTCTTCCTCTGTCTTATCCTGTGGTAAACTGTTATCGCCTTCTACTTTTAAATTAGCAAAAGGGTCTTCTACTGATAACGTAGCAACATTCTCATAAGTCACCTCCATAGTCTCGTCTAATCCTTCTCTTAATATCTTTTCTTCCTCTAGTGTGTAAGGTCTAATCTGTTTCTTGTCCATTTTTTTTATATTTCTTTCTATTGTAGACTTTCTTACTTTCTACTACCCTTGGTTTATATTTTGGTGTTCTTACGTCTTTAGCAATAGGGTTTTTCTTTTTGCCAAAAATTTCATTCCATCTATTTCTATAATGGTCATCTGTTGGTCTACTTCTACCATCATATTTAAATTTTGTACCACTACCTGTCTTTAAATGTTTAGGCATTTACTTCTTTCTGATACCATACTGGTACAACAGCAGGAGATTTCCATGTAGCAAAATCTTTTTTCTTCATTATATAATATTTTCTGTAAGAGCCAACAACATCACCAGGTATTTTACATTCATCTGGCATTGCTGGTGTTGGATCAGTAGGTATTTTTGCTAATGGTATATTTTTAGGTGGGTTTCTTAATACATCTTTTAATTTACGTATTGTCATGTGGTCTTCCGTATGATTATATCTTAATTTAAATTGTTCGCCTAGAGCAATCATATGGTTGTATAACCAAGCATAGTGAAATACATTATCCATAACCCATAACGTACTCGGGTGTTTGGTATGACACGCTTTGTAAATTGTATCTTCTAAATGTAAATCTTCTAGTCGCCATCTTTTAATCTTACGACCTGTTTTAGAGTAATCTGTCCACTCTATACCGTCTAGCAATCTATGTGCTGTAGATAACATTTGAGCAGACTCTATAATCATTTTACATACATGCCTGTCACAACTCATTTGAGCAGACACAACTGGATCTTTGTCTAGATAAAATATGTTCATACTACCTCATTAAATATGGACCAATTAGTATAGCAAGTAAACATGCTGGTACTACAATTGATAATGGCCAGAAATCTAACAATTCTTTCCATAATACAATCTTATCGGCTTTTTTCTGTTTCATAATCTCTCTTTTTATTTCACGCATTAATTTATTAATAGGTTCGCCTTTCTGAAAGTTAGGAAAACCAAGGTCACTGCAAAGTTTAACTTGATTATAAACTTCGGAGACCGTTTTCTTTTTTAATGTGACGTTTATCGTTTTCATATTTATAATATACCATATAAATCGTTAAATGGCAACCAGTTAGTGTAAGTTTTTATTATATAAGTCACTTCTATTATATTTCTTACATAATTTAACAAATATACCATGCCATAGTTCTTTCCAATCGTCTGATTCAGCCTTTTTACAAGCTGATATAGCATTGTTTATAAGCCTTTCTATTTTGTTATGATTGTTGTAGATTCGTTTGATGTCTTCACTTGTAATCATAATATACCTTTCTGTTATTCCTCTTTGGTCTCCTGGTTAGGGTTAACCGACTTAATTTTTAATTGTTGGCACACTGCCTCAATTCCTTCGTCCAAAACTCTACGTATTTTACAATCGTAGCCTGTTATTTTAGATAGTATTCTGTCATCTGTTGTCTTCTCACCACTAGCGGCTAAAGATAAGTCAACTCCACCTTTAACAAAGGTTATAGTCTTATATGACTCGTATGTACTAGCAGACGTACCTACAACTGCTGGTAACGTACCACAACCTGTTAATAGTAATAATAGTAATATGCTAATTCTTATCATCTAAATTCACAATCTGATTAAGTTTTAATTTTATCTCATCTGGACTCATGTCAAGGTCTTTGGAAATTCTTTGATACTTTCTTAATCTCTTGTTCCTCTTTTGTAATCTGTCTAATCTTTGTTGTAAATTTTCTTTTTTAGCTGTTTGTGTTAATTGACGTTTCATACGCCATTGTCTTAATGATATATTAGCCGCTATCAATAACAATACTGCTAATGGGTCAAATACAAATATTAAAACCAATATTACACCTCTAACTGCCTTGTCAAAATTATCTTTTGCGTTCTCACCGTATATCAACTCTGCAATATACTTAATAGGACCTACTTCGGCCTCTATCTTATCTTGTTCTAGTGAAAGTGTTGCTTTCTTATTTGTTAACTCTGCTATCTTATCACTCGCATTGTTAATCGCCTCATTTAAAGCATTTCTTTCTTCCTCTTGTTTCTTACGTTCTTTTAAACCTCTTGTGACGTATTCTTTATCTATATAAACTTCTAAACCTTTGTCTAATAAATCTAATGTCTTTTGTGACCTATCAATAATCTTTTGTTCTTGAGCAATTTGATTATCTATTAATTCTATTTTTATATTATTACCACTTACAGGTTTAACTTGGTCAAGGTGTGCTTTTGATAAGAAACCAAAGATACCCATTGACGTGATAAAAATTAAAATTACAATGGCCGTAAACAGATATGTTTTTAATAATTTAGGTATATCTGAGCGCCAATTATGGTACAGCCAACTGGCGGCTACCAACTTACCAACTTCTAATGCACTACCCATAGCAATAATCGGCGTCACTGCACCGGCAAATAGTGTTGCAAGACCTATAATAGAATAACCAGCGGCTATTACAGATATAGATATCGCACTTAAAAATGTTAGTATGATTAAAAACATATTAATGTTTGTAAGACTCTCTTATTTTTTTGATGATTGATTTTACTTTCCAGAAATAGTCTTTATCACTGGCATATGCGTCAAGTGTTTCTACCAACTCTAAACTATCAACTCCTTCAGCCAGTTTTTCTCTATACTTCTCATATGCACTATGATTGCTTAATGTGTTGATATAATGTAGAACACTATCACACTCGTGTTGGAATACTTTAACTCCCCATTTCTTTGGGTTGTTTGATGGCAACATGTGAGGCTCTTGTAAATCGTATGTTCTAATACCAAAAAGGTTTTTACCAACTCTGGCAAATCTACTATTTCCCCAGCCCGACTCTAGAGCCGCCTGTGCCAACAATAAATCTTTGTCTACTTTGTTAATCGTTTTCTCATAAAAATAGATATATTCAATACATTGATTAACGTTGTTTATAAATTGTTGATTGTTTGTATGTTCAAAATCAGGTCTCGTAGGCACTTTAGCCTGTGCCTCCATTTTATAATAATGTACTGTTCCAATACAGAATATTATTATAACCATGAACATAATAGTTCGGATTATAGTTTTTATTCGACTCATAATTTCCTCGCAACGTAATCATAACCACTCCACTCTTTTCCTTCTTCGTCTTTAAATGACGGTAATTTAACTTGATGTAGAGATAGGCCTTCTTTCATTTTGGCCACTTTTGCAAATATAGTAGCCGCTTGTTTATCAGTATAATTATCGTAAACGTCTTTTGCCCAATTACCAGTGTAATATACTCTTGATGTACCTGGTAAATTTGATGGCTTATGTAGTTCTTGTAATTGTATTAATGCCTCACCTATTCTACCTTTAAGATAAGGGTCTAGTTCTTTCACTTTTCGTCTCATTGTTTGACTCATTATAAATCCAATCCTATTCTATTTAATTTTGTTCGGTAACTATAAAATAAGGCGTTATGGTTACCAGTATCGCCTTGGTTGGCCATCTGATATAGATGTACCATTTCATGTGCTAACGTGTTAGCAAATTCTTGTTTGTCTTCGTAAAACGGTAGCATGTGTAATTCATACTCTCTAGTTCCACGTCTTTCCCAATCGTAAGTTATAACCTGACCCATTGTACCATTTCTCATCTGTTTAAGATAAACTTTATTAAACGGTGACAATTTATTATCAAATACTAGTTCATTTATCATAGCAAAATATTTCTTTATATCAATATATCTAGTTTTATATTTCCAACGTGATGATTTTTTAGTAAGATCAGCCTTTAATAACTTCTTGGTTCTTGTATATTTTTTTGATGTCTTTAACAACTCTAGTTTCTCCTATGTTTAAGTTTATCATTATATACAATCTTTATCAACTGCTTTAGTGTCTTTTAATAGTTCACATTTATATTTAAGGTCGGCCTCTAATCTTAATTCTGTCATAATAGAATCAAGAACATATGGTAAATGTTTTTCTAATACAGATAACACTTCCAAAGCATAAAGGTGTCCAAGTCTTGAAAGTTCTCCTTCCATAATAGACTTATGGTCAATGTCACTATTCTTTATCGTCTCTGATATAACATGGCCTATAACTGCCGTATTATAATCGTCTGCTTTAACTGAATTGGCAAAAGCACTTAAGCCTAACCATAATACAGTTAAAATTACTATCAACTTTTTCATAATATATACCTTTCTTCTCTTTAATATATTTAGGATATACCATTCGTGTATTAAAGTCAAGCGAAAAATAAATATAAAAGTGTTGATTTATAAGGGTTTTTTAAGGGTACGGTCTGTCGCACCCTTAAAAATGTGAGGTTTTAAGACAATAATTCTTTAAGAATCGACTTATTTGTCTGTTGCATAAAGTCATCGTTCCAGTTAAAAGCTTCTTTAACTACACTAGCCGTTAATCCTTTATACATGTTGTTTAATTTTTTGTCTTTTATGCCAATAAGAACATCTGCGTCCTTCTCTTGTAAAGCTTCTAATAGACCTAAAAACATTTTCTCTTTTGCGAGTCTGTTAATAGTATCATCAGCGCCTTTAACAAAACGCCATAGTTTTTTACTTGCATAAAAAAGACTTGTATGCTCTGTTCCTGCTGGAGCTTCATTACGTATAAAAGGTGGTGTTCCTTCTGGTAAATCAAACTCTATTTTAGGATCAAAAGCTGCCTTAATCAACTGTCTCATTGCTTGAGTATCATGTTTTTTAAGGATTGCAATCTTTTCAGATTTAATCTTAGCATTGTTTATCAGTGTAAAGATTTCGTTTACTGTAGGTTCCGTAGAGCCCATAGTTCTTGACGCTGACATCATTGCTGGATTCATTTTTGGTTGTTCAGCCATAATTTATTTCTCCATATATATGTTAAAAGTCATTAACTTGTTCAATCAATGTCTTCATCTTATTTTTCATAAAGTAAGGTAACAGGAGCGACCTGTCTTTTACTTTATAATTCGTAAAACTATTTATAATTCGGTTTTCTATGTGTTCTGGTATCTCTGCCAGGTCTATTAACTTCTTATTCCGTAAATAGTTCTTCTTAATCTCGGCGTCTATTGTCATATTGGTTTCAATATTACCAAATTCAGCCATTCTTTTCTTGTTAATAGGTCTTTGTCTTACACCTTGTTCTAAAAATATATCATCTTTACTCAACACATTTGGTACACCATCTGACCGGTCACCTTTTATAATTTGTTCGTGTAGAAAGGCAATAGGGTCATCCTGTTCGCCAATGAAACCTTTTAAAATAGGACTAAACTGGTAAACATTACCATAATGGTGTAATTGTATAAAGTCCTTGTCACCAGATATGATAAGATAGATCATATCCTCTTGTTTCTTAATTAGTGTTGCGATTATATCATCTGCCTCGGCATTATCTACATGCATAACTTTATAAGGAAAGTTATCAACTAATTCTTTCTTAATGGTAGCCATGATATCAAAGATATTATCCCAATCGGTATCTGAATCAACTCTACCTTTACGTCTACCGTGTTTATAATGTGGAAATATCTCTCTACGCCAAGGGTCAGCGGCGTCTGAGCATAGTACCATGTCACCATACTCGTCTTTAAATTTTAGATTAAAACCTCGTAAACTATTCAATACCATTTGACGTACCATATCCAAATTAGGCTTAACGTCAGCCTTATTTCTGGTCTGCACCATCAAGTTTGAAATTAATACTTGGTTTAAATCTACTAAAATCATAATGTACCTTGTAAATAGTTTAATGCTACTGCAAGTACAGCTATAAATCCACCAACTGCAACTACTCCAAGGAACATACGTTTCATTATTATTTTAAATTCTTTGCTAGGTCTCATAGATAATTACTCCAATGTTTTTCTTTAATTAACTTTCCTTTTTCTTTAGCTCTTAATCTTTGTTTTAATACTTTTATTCTATACTTGATACCATCAATAGTAGTATACATCCAACCACAATCGTGTGGTTCAATTTGTTTCCTAAACCATTTAGTAGTATCTTCTAATGTCTTAATCTGATTTTTTAATTGTGCTTTGCTGGCCATAAATCTCCGTTATTTAGTAGTAGTGGCGATTGCTCGCCACCACCAAAACTAATTATTAGTTTTTATATGCAAAAGGTGTTCCATATAATTTCTGTATACCAGCAGCTATGATAGCTTTAGTTGGTGTACCTACTCTGTATGAAGTACCTTTATTTGTTTTGTTGATATAGATCATATTACCTTGCGATCTTAATTTATCAACCATCGCTCTAGGCGATTGTAGGTCAAACTGGTTTCTTAAAACTTTCCAAGAAACAGATTCACCTTTGTTCAAAAGATTTAATACCTTTTGAGTTTTTGATAACGCTGGTCTACCTGGACCAAACGCTTTTCTTATAGATTTAAACATAGTTTAAGTCTCCTTTATTATTATTAACTATTTTACAACCTGTGAAGGCGATTACCGTAGTAATTCTGTTATTTGTCCAAGTCATCATCTGGCTCAAACATTCCTGAACCCTTTGACAAGTCATCAAGTTCAGTTTTTAATTCTTTATTAAATGGTTTTGTAGGTTTTGTTTTCTCAACTACTCTACCGTAATCTATAACAGCTGACCTATGACCATTTTTCATTGTCTTAACATCAACTATCTTATCAATTAGACTATGTGACGTATGTCTCATACCAAAGTCTCTGTAAATCAATCCTCTCATTGCGTCCACTACCATGGCAAGGTCTTTTGTAAATGTTATCTTATCTGTTTTGATTGCCATATCTAGGAAACTGTTTATTAAATTCATTACAATATCATCAACTTGGTGTTCAATGTATTGTTTAGTTTGTACTTTCTTTATTTGTTCATTAAGTTTGTTTTGGACTTTTTGGTGTTCAGTTAACGGTGTTGTATTATGCCTGACAATTTTATTTGTAGGAAATTGTATAACGTTGCCGTTCTTATTGTCACCATCTTTTTCCATGTTAACCTTTTAGTATTTCGCCTTTGAAGTTTACTTTTCCTTCTTCAACAAAATGTTCTATCAACTGGTTATAACCACCAACTAACTTACCGTCAATCTTAACTTGTGGCATTGACATTACTTTCTTACCAATGTCTTTTAACATGGCGTCAACAGAATCAAAAGATTCCATTTTCTTTTCTTCGTATTTCAGACCAAGGCCTTTTATCAAGGCCTTTGCCTTATCACAATAGACACAATTATTTTTACTATAAATTGTTATCTGCATTGTTATTTTCTTTCATTAAGTTATCATAAGCAATATCAGCTTTTTTCTTAACGTTATAAGAATCTACAGCTTCCTCAATTGTGAAGTTATACATTTTATTGTATTCACCCATTGGTAATCTTAAACCAATCCAGGCTCTGTAATATCCTTGTTTTGTGATCGTGACATCTTTAGCAAAGATTTCATAACCTCTAACAGGTGTATCTTTAATTAAGTTTACAATTGTAGACTCAACCTCTGATACTGTTGTTTTGTTATGAGTTTTGCCAAGTTCAGTGATGAATTGTTTGCTAGACTTATTCATTTCACCTTTAATAATGTCGGCCAACTCCGCCTTTGCTATCATCATGCCTTTTTCAATTGCAAGATTCAAGTCTGGCGATACTGCTGTACCTACACCAAAGATACACATCTTGTCTTTATCTTTACCAAAGACAGGTGTATCACACGCTTTACTTTCAGAGAAGTCAGCCATGTACCATTTTGGTACTTGATTTAAGACTTTTCCCTTCTCCGATTTCATCTGATAGGTAGCTGAACAATTAGATACTAATAGACCTAACGCTACAACTCCTACGAGTTTAGTTATTGTTTTCATCATATATTATTTACCTCACTTTTGATAGAATATACCATTTCTGATAATTTGTCAAGTCCCATTTGAACATGGTCTAAAAACTCACCAGCAGAAACACCAGTAATTATAACAAATAATAAGGCAACTATGATTAAGTTTTTTATCATTATTTTACCTTCCATTCACCGTTCTTGTTTAAACACGTCTTTCCGAACGACTTAAAAACGTGGTTTTTTCTACTATATTTTCTACAGTACTCTGGAGTACTAATATCTCTATAGTAAAATTGAGCAAACAACTCCCAATAACTAGGACCGTCTACTTTCTTCCTACCATCAGCACATTCAAGGGTTTCCTCTTTGTAGATGTTGTCACCTACTTGCTTGATAGTAATTTTGACATAACAATATTGATCAGCGGCATTCTTTGGTTCAATGGTCGTGATCTTATCGTAATAAACTTTTCCTTTTTCTTTCTCAACTGCTTCAATCTTCTCTAGTACCTCAATTGTTTTATCAACTGTACTAGATACTGTTGAGACTTTTACAACTGGTACAGTATTGCCTGATAGGTCATCTGTTAATCCAGGTGTATCGGCAAAACCTCTACCCATATTGGTAAGTAGTAATATGGCCAATGCCGTTATTGATATTGATATCCACTCTTTATATGTCATATTATAATTTCTTCATTAATGGTATCATTATATTTGGATCAGGAAATACTTTATCATTAAGTTTATTCACTGACATTGTTAACCAAAATAACATTCCAATTATAACTAATTTAGCTATTAAGTCTATTTGTTTCGTCATTTGCTCCTAACTTTTTTAATGTATCGTTTATTTCGTAGAGTTCATCTTCTAACGGTTTATTAGGCGTTAGGTCTAATTCTTCCTCTATTTCTTTTTTTCTTTTATTAAGGTTTTCTACAACGTGATTAGCCATTATAAACTCCCTTATCATTTGCAACAAGTCTACATTGTGATTGTATATCTGATATCATATTGTCTACCTCAGCGTCTCTCACTTGTGACTTTGGTTGATTGTATTTAATATCTCTTAATCTATCTGCAACTTTTTTAATACCATCAATCTTATTGCATAATTCACTTACTTTATGTATCATGGTTTCTCTATCCACCTTCCATCAGGCATTTGACAAGCAGTACCAAAGATTGTATTTCTATTGACACCTCCAACACCTATCAACGGCCATCTATTTGTTATGTCCACTGTAGCGTCATAATCTTTACACTTAATATCTTCAACTAGATATGACTTTGTAATCTTAATTATACCAGAGTTACCTGTCTCTTGATTGTACCAATTGGTATAAGAAGCACCATTTGGACTTGTGTTTAAATGATCTACGAATACAGCATTGTGTACATCGTAATCACTATTATACATAATTTCTGCACCAGCAAACGCACCAACAACGGCACAACCAGCGATAGCATATGGGTCATTAACTCCCATTTCTACACACGCACCAGTGGTGGTTGTTGAACCTAAAACTGCGCCTACTTGTGATCTGTTAGAGGCACAGTTTGTAAGTAATATTCCTAGTACAATAATTAGTATAGTTCTCATTAGTCTTTTTTCTTATTGAACATAGTCCAAGGCCATTTTGTTTTCATTTCAGCCCAAGATTTTTTCTGGTACTCTTTTGTTTTCTCAACTTCACCACTAATAAAATTTACCAATTTAGCAGGAGTTTCAGCAATTGCATTACCAAACTCTTGTGGTGTAATTGTCTTCTCATCACTTTTAGCCATTGTCGCTGTCATCAATGCAACAATAGTAATCATCATCAACGTTCTCATGTTTTCCTTCCCATAGATTTAAAATCGGATTTATCAACTACTTGGTAATTACCCTTATTGTAGGCAATTCCGATTGTCTTGCCTTCGGGTAGCTGTACTTTCGGTAAACTACGTTTAGTACACGCACCAGGTATTCTATCACTTGTAGGTATAGAATCTCTTTTTAGACCATGAATATCTAGAGTATAATCAGGTAATTTAAAACCTAATAAAGTTCTAGTAAACTTTGACCAACTATTCTTTTTCGCCAAGGTCTTTCGCTTCATGTTCCATTCTTTCTTTAGCTTTCTTTTCTGCATAAGTCATACCAAAACCTATCTGATAAAATGTATCTCTAGGATTTGTAGTTCTATATGTGTTTTCTAGAGCTGCAAAATTAATATCAACATTCTCATAGTAAGATGGATTTGATATCTTCAACTCTTTGTGGTCAACACAAAATTTTATTCTGTTTGTATAATAGTCGTTTTCTTTATCGTCTAAATCTGTCTTCTTTGATAATGCGATATCTTTTTGCTTCGCAACATCAAATTCTTTAAACAAATTTTCTTTATCGTATCTAAATGACATAGTTTCCTTCCGTTAAGTTAATAATACTACCACAAATCAATATAAATGGCAACCATAGGGAAATCGTTGTATTTACTTGATTTTCTGTACCTGGAACACTCCTGGACACGCCAGGATTGACATTCCATACTGTTTTGATACACTTACTCACCATTGAAATTCACTGTTCCCATTGGTAATCCATATTTCTTTGAGTCTTCACTTCTCAAATATTCTTCCACTGCCTCAATATCTGTTTCGTATTCTGCAATCTTCTTATCTATCAATTCAACTGTAGGTTTAAAGATTACATTTTCAGGCAAAGACTTTTTTATCTCTTTTAAGTCTTCAAGTGGTCTATCTAAATCATGTTTTAATGACATTACTTAACTCTCTTTCTTGGATAATTTGCATAACCATAACCTAGATGTTTAATAGCAATCTTCTTAACTATCCATCTTTCTCTAGTAGATAGGTCGCCTCTTTTCCATCCACAATCTTCATATATTTTTTTGATTCTATCAAGTCTTACCTTACTAGTAGCACTTGCTTTATTAAATTGTACTTGTTTTTTCACTTTCATTATTTGACACTCCTTTTATGTGATTCTTGGTTGTTTACAAATACTCTTATCAACCTAGAAACATCTACACTTTCCTCTTTCAATGTTTTTGGGTGGACAAAAATAACTCTAGAGTCATTTACTTTTAATGCCTTGTGTTCAACCTTATCGTCTACCACAACAGCACTATCGGTATGTTTCCTCCAATCGTGGCTAGAATAGCCTATTACATCTGGTTCACTCATTATTTACCTCTTTGACTTTCTGCCTCTAGATTTAAAGCAACGTCTACATCTGACTCTGCTTTTTCATCAACTAATTTGATTTTAGTTAACTGGTGTGGCTCATCTTCATCAGCCCACGTATCAATATGGATATCTGCGTTTTCAACTGCTTCATCCAAAGTTTGATTATAACTATCGGTATCGTATTTAACTTTACCAATAAATTTTGTTGTATCTGAATCAGTATAGTTAGCGTCAACCATATATGTTTCAACACCATCGGTAGCGTCTGTAATTTCTTTATTTACAGCACTATGTTTAAGACCTCCGAAGTCTGTAAACTTCGTATCAGCCTCGTCTTTATCTTTTGCTAATACATCTTGTTCTACAACAAGTGTATAATAAGTTTTCTTTCTGTATAGGTTTTTACCCACATCATCTTTGAAAAAGAAAACATCTGTTTGTACTTCAGCCATAATTATCCTCCTTTGTAATTTTCGTCTATAGTTATTGTACCTTTATCTTCACTACTCATCAATAAAACTATATAATGAATAGCCTTCAATAAATCTTTTCTGTTTTTACCGTCTTTTTTACCATATCTGCAAAGATACTTAATGGCATTTGCTTGGCAAAAATCTTTGTCAATTCCTAATTGTCTCAACATATCTTGTACCTGGAAACCGTCTTCGGTTGTACTGTAGTGTTGTCCGTATGTTGATTTAATATAATCTTTTATTTCATCACAAATCAAATCTTCGTTGTATTTCATTGCCATATTAGTTTACCTTTCTGAAAGCATACTTTGTATTGTGTATCTTACTTTTAGTTAATTCAGGATTAAAATCCTTTCTTAATGATTGTCTCGCATACGCTTGACCATAATCGTTAAACATTTTTTTGTCGCCATCTGCAACATCACCAAATACATCTTCGTAAGTTTGGTAATACTTTCTTTGACTAATTAATTCAACTCTTGTTGTTTTAGCAAAGTTAGTAGCAGTTTCTTTATAATTCCAATCTAAAAATTTTACAATCTTTAATTTTGTTTTATCTGTAAAATATTTCTTAAACTTATTAGGTACATTTCTATATACCGTTTCATATGCATAAAAGAAATCTCCCTCATGTTCGGGATCCATATATTCTCTTAAATAACAAACGTTAAAAGTTTCACCGTTAACGTGATCTGATAAAGGTTTCCCTTCAACAAATATATTAGAGTCTGTTTTTACAAATTCATCCATTAGTAATTAATAACCTTTCCGCCTTTAGCTGTGTAATCTGCAACAACATTTTTAGTCATTGCGTCAATAGAAACTTTGATTTTGTCATCGTTCATAAAATCATCAATTACTTCATCAATATTGTATTCGTCAATACCTAGTAAATTAATGTTATCAACCATGATTATTGTATTTTTAGCAACTGTAGTATTGTAAATACCAGCTTTACATTTAGCAAGTATCTTATCAACAGTTTTTTCTGCTTCGTCCATGTAGTAGTTTTTAACTTTTGACATTGTAGTGTATCCTTTCATTGTTAATTATACGTATATCCTATCATAAAAAATAGTGTTTGGCAACTAGAAAATTCAAGGGCTTTCGTTCCTTTCTGTTTGTTGCCGGCTTGACTATTAATATTAGGAAGAACCAAAACATTTCTAGAAAGCCCAAGGTTCTTGTTAGCCTTTTTCTTAATAATCATACTATTATAGTATCAGATCCATCAAGGAAAGCAAGCACTTTTTTTCGTTGATTTTACTGTATTATTGATGTGGGTGTTCTGGTTTTGTTCTACTTCCAGTTATGGAGAACCCAACTCTCTCTCGATTCGTGTGGGTTTGGTTTACCGTGGAAAACTGCAACTTTGCCAGGCATTCTCTCATAATTAGGATTGTATATCCTAGGTTGTTCTCTATCTGACCACTTATATGAGAAAGTCCACTCGTCTGGCATAATCTTCAGGTGTGGTGATTCTTTCATATAATGGCTAATAATTTCTTGGTCACCGTGGTTTCTCAACATATTAGTTTCATCTGACTTAAATGATTTCCAGATATGTTCAGCTGTTATATTATTAAATTTCATTATACTAGAATTGTACACACTGGACGGTTTAAAGTCGTTGATGATACCAAAGGTATCGTCTGCACCAAAGGTGGCCAACTCGTCTATGTTCTCTAATATTACTACGTCTAGGTCTAGGTAAAGATTATTACCTTTAAGGTCGGCTTCGTTGCTAAACAGTGTAAGTTTATTAAACCAGCCTTCGTATTGGTTAAATGGTAAACCTTTTCTTATAATTCCTTCGGAAAAATTTAGTGAAGGGTGGTTCGTGTAGCAGATAAACTGATATGGTACGGTTAAATTCCTTTTTACCATACTGTATAGTTTATTTACATAATCAATACTATACTTGGCACCCCAAAATAAACAAACTACGTTAACCAATTCCATATTGCTCTCAATGCTATAATCAAATACATCATTTCCATTAATGCTCTAGGTATATCTTTATCTTTCCAACCCATATAAATCCAAATAGTACAACTTGATACTGCAACTGACCACCCTAACCATTGTGTATTAGGATTAGCGTTAGATAGTATCCATGCACCAATCATGGCCAGTATAAAACCTAACCATCGCCAGCCATCAATCTTTTTGTAGTATCTTATTTTCATGTAATCGTTTTAAAAACTCCTCAGCAAGTTTATGTTGTCCCATTTCATTTGGGTGTGCGTCTTTCTCTGAAATTCTTAATTCAGGAGATAGACAATCACTTAACGTCCATGATTTTTCTCCATAGTATTTATCATTAACTACATCGCCTGGCCAACCTAAAAAATTTTTATTTATTAGAGAGTTATAACCAGTACTCTTAATTAAATTAAAAAACTCTCTTTCCCATTCTCCTGTATTGCCTGCTTTCTTTTCATGTATATAAGCTTTCCATAAACTTAACATTTGAAACTGACAGTATGGTAGTTCAAGTTGTTTACATAAGTTTTGAAAGGCATATTGTAATCTTATTGACTTTAATATATGATAATGTATATCTCCCTTTTCATCAAAGTATAGATTAGTCCATAAATCTCTCTTGTCTTCTCTCTTTACATTACTTCTTGTAGACCAATCTCGTCTATGACCATGTGACCAGGCAGCCACTACCAGACCAATAGGTCCTTTTGCAAATTCATATTGTTTATCCATTAGGTGTCGTTTAGATACAAAGGTTGGTTGTTTATCTTTTGGTGTAGTTAAGTAATCTGATAATGTACTATAAATTCTTTCGTTACCTGACCCACTAATAGATAAATTCACACACTCCATATCTAGTGCCTCAGCAACCAACTCTGGCCATCTAGGCCAATCACATATCATATCTGGATGTATGTCACTATGGAAATCTCTATCGGTAAAACTACAACCACTAACTAATAATATTTTTTTCATACTGTAAATAACTTATCTCCTTGATTACTTATAATGTTAAATGCTGTACCATCTTCTATCTCTTTAAGATTAAACTGATTGTTTGCTAATAGTTTTAACCAATTGTTTACTTTATCATGTGTAGGTTTTAATGGGTCATTTATAAATTCTATGTATCTTGATGATACTGGCCATGCAACGTTTCTTGTATCAGTTATTATTGGTATGCCTTCTAGTACTGCGTCAATGGCTGTTAAACTCATATTAGTAATTAAACAGTGAGCACCATCTAAATCTTCTTTTATATCTTTTCCCCACCACTCATTATTTGGTCGTGGTTTATTTCTAACTCTTACGTCTCTGTTTGTTAACTTCGTTAACTTATTCATTAAACTAGCAACCCACCTACCTTGTGACATGCCATTATGTCTATGTGTCATTGTCTCACTTGAAGGACAAATTAATATATGGTCTCCTTCTCCTTGGTTCCAACCATCAAAGGTACATCTAATACCTTTCTTATCTAATTGTTTTAATCTTTCTTTACCACCTTTTGTACTGCCTCTTAATGTATGTACACCACCTTTTACAATTCTAAAATATGTTTTATCATAATCATTTATTTTAGGTTCAGGATATCTGGTAATTTGTTCAGTAAGATAACCTGTATCTATAAAATACCAATCTGATCCATCTTTTTCTAATTGAGTAATCTTATTAATGTTATGTTCGGCTAAACCCCAAAAAAAGTGTGCGTCTTTACCGTCTTTTGGAAAACCTTTTTCAACAGCAGGCCAAATCTGGTGGGATAAACAATCCACTTTTTGCATAGCGTGGCAATAAATCATAATAACCTTTTGTGTACCTCTCCTGTGTTTATCTCACTCATTTTCCATTGTGTATATGCTGTATCATATAACCATTGTGTTCTATCTTTATCTGGCAGTGTAGTTTCTTTTAATACATCTAAATTGTGAAAAGAAACTGGCCAAGCATGTGAAGTTTTAGATAATGCAATAGTAGGTATACCCTCACAAACTGTTTCTACCAATGCATTACTAGAATATGATACGGCAACTCTAGCATGGTCTAAATCTTTATACAAATCTTTACTAGATGATTTATTAAATGCCTCACCAACATTTTTACTAAAGATAATATTGTTTCTTACTTTTAGTTTTAATAGTTCTCTTAAATTAAATCTCAAAGGAAATCTAGGGTGTAATCTGACCATAATATCTTCAGCAGTATACTCTGAAATTTTTACTATAATATTCTTTATCCAATCTGTATACTCACTAGTTCTACTAACTAAATCATTTAAACTGGTGTCTACAGGATTTTGTAATAGTAATAATATATAATCACCATTTTTCTTCCATGGTTTTATCTCTATGTTTTGTTCTTTCTGTATCTGTAACCATCTGTCTGGTTTACTATCTTTATTATTAAAATAACCTTTGTTGTAAGTATAACAATCTCTACCTACTCTATAGTAATAATCTTCTTTATCTATATCTAAATTCTGTCTAAATGTGGCTTGTTCTACAACTAATATAGGTTTCTTTTGTTCTAGAATATATCTGTACATATCAGCATATATTATTTTGTTTCTACCTAATATATTTGATTGAATAAATGCGTCTGGTTTACCTAGATACTCTCGTCTGTCTTTCCATTGTATTAGTTTAAAGTCTTCGTGTGTAGGGAAAACAAAACCAGCCTTCGTGTTAAATGCACCTTGAATACCTAAAATCATAAACCTACCTGTGTTGATTGTTTATGCATTTCAAGCCATTCATCTGCATAGTCTTGATTTTCGTATTGTTTATACCAAGGACCACCTAATGTAAAGTGTACGTTCTTGGCAAACTGATAGTATTCATATTCACCCACTAGCCAATTCCACTCTAATGGTAAACTACCTATCATATGTTCTCTTTCTAACCATTTGAATTGGTGTAGTTCTAAACCACTAGCCTTGTTAACATATTCAGGTGTTAGTGCTGTACATTGTGAATTGTGAAATAACATTACACTAGACCAATTCTTACATGCATATGGTTGCTGTTTAGCACCTCTAAATTTTATATCTTGTTTTGATACGTAATCATGTTTACACACCATAACAGAATATTTGTATGTGGCATGATTATATAATTTGTATATGTCGTCTCTGACCAACATATCACAATCCATAAAGATAGACCAGCCCTTATAGTTTGATAGATAAGGTACTAAAAATCTGGAAAATGCAAAGTCTGTTGATTGATTAGGTGCTCTTGGTCTTTTAAATTCTGGTAAATTGTTTAATGCTAATGGAGTTATTGCAACAGGACCACTTGCGTGTGATCTAATACTTTCAGCAAGTACATGATAAGCTGCTGGCTCACCGTAATCATAACCTATAAAAACATTTATCATATATGTTTGTTTTCTTTACTTCTACCTTTTTCTTTTCTTGCTCCCTTTGTGTGATCAAATAATTTACCTAATACTGATCTTGCTTGTACATGACCTAATCTACCATCGCCAATATCATTGTTCTTAATACCATATTCTTTTTCCATTTTCTTTCTTACTACATCAAATATCCATGAGTCATGTTGTTGTTCTTCTTTAAATACTAAATCGTCATCGTACATTTTTCTCATTTCAGCGGCGAATTGTTTTACAAAATAATGTCTCATATTAAAATATAAAAAACCACACTCTGTATAAGTTGGTCTATTTAAATATGTTATCATACAATCATCTTTATGTAAATATTTTTTGATAAATTTTTCATCCATTTTTTTATGGAATACTGTATCGGCGTCTATGAACATAAGACCATCGTAATCTTTTGTTTCTAATATTGATTGTGTATATGCATAAACTTTGTATGCAAATCGGCAGGCGTCATATAAAAATGACATCGGTATGTCTATGTGATTTCTGGTAACAAACTTTTTAAGTTCGGGTATTCTTTCAAACATATCATCATCTTCATTATATATTTCTAATTCAAATGGCCAATTGTACGTCTTTTGGAATCTATGAGCATATGATTTAAATAACTTTTTGTTCCATGTACTAACGACTTTGATTTTCATAGCCAACCTTTTGTATATAATAACTATCAACAATGTCTGATAAAGGATTACCAACTTTATCTGTATCTAGTATCTTTTTTAAATCAATCTTTGTTTCTTTTAGAAAGGCCTCATACATCATATCTTTGTCCGCATTTCCCTTTCCTGTTGCGCCTTTCTTAACAACGCTCGGTACAACAATAGAGTAATCATAATTTTTTTCTTGTAACCTAAATTTGAGGATCCCACAATTCTCAGCAATTTGAAAAAGACCTTGACCTTTAGAGCCATACGAGTAGCCTTCAATAAAAATTTGTGGAGTAGTAGGTTCAAATAGAGGATTGGTAAAGAGAATATCAATAACAAAGTCGCTGATGTTTTTAAATCTTTCAATCGGATCTGTCCATTCTTTGTGTTCATAACCAATAATGTTTTCACTTTGTTTTCCTACCCATTTCTTTTTAGTAGTTAAATAATAAAACTTCAAAGTGCCGTCATTAATACAGACGGCTGGGCTTGTTAAACTGTAATCAATGCCAACTCTCGTGGTCGGCGTCTTCTGGTACTTCTGGCTCATAGTCTTCTCCTTCAACTTCATATCCACAGAAAGGACAAGTAAGAGGTTCTAAATCACTTTTATCCTCGTCCCATTCTACAGTATATTTAGTCTGACAATTAGAGCAGTACTTTTGAGATTTTTCCATTTACAGTTTAAATTTTTTAAACTTACCTTTTTTAACGTCTTGTTTTATACCACCAACTACATAAGATTCTATTTCAGTTTCTTGTGGAGCATTTTGAGCTGACCTACTGTTTAACCAGTGTTCAACCCATGGTAGTGAGTTTGTTTTTTGATCATAAGCAGGTGTTAACCCGATGGCCTTCATACGTCTATTCGCCATGTATTCTACAAATTGATGTAATAATTTTTCTGATAAACCTATCATACTACCTTTTGAGAATAAATGTGTCGCCCAACGTTTCTCATCGTTAACGGCGTCATCGTACATTTTGTAAACTTCTTTTTCACAATCTTTCATAACCTTTAACATTTCTTTATCGTTCTCGTAATCTCTCCAGTTATTAATGATTCTTTGTGACATTGCCAAGTGTTGGCTTTCGTCTCTTGCTATAAAAGATATAATCTTAGCAGAGCCTTCTAACTTTTTCAATTCACCAAACGCAAAACTACAAGCAAAAGAAACATAAAATCTTAATCCTTCTAATATGTTTACTGATACCATAGCAAGGTATAAACTTTTCTTTAGTTCGTACATATCAACTTTGTTTGGTGTTAAGTGCCATTTGTGACCCATTTCAATTAAATCATCATAAGTTGCTGTGACATGAGCTGCTCGTTCTTCTATCTTCTTGTCCTCTAAAATCATATCAAATACATCTGCTGGGTCTGAATATAAGTTTTTGATGATGTAAGTATATGATCGGCTGTGTATTGTTTCCATAAAATCCCATGCAACAATAGCGCCTTCTAATTCTGGTAGTGATACTAATGGTAAAAATGATAGTAAAGGTCCTCTACCTTGTACACTATCCAACATAGTTTGATACTTTAAGTTAGACGTAAAGATAAACTTTTGACTTTCAGGAAGATCATAGTAATCGTTTCTATCTTTCTGTAAAGATATTTCTTCAGGTCTCCAAAAGAAACCTAATTGTTGTTGTGTCAGTTTATCAAAAATAGGATACTTCATGTTATCATATCTTTGTACTGATAAATCAGGACCTAAAAACATTAACTGTTTAGTAGGGTCTATTCCTTTGGTCTTGTTAAATACTGTTTTGCTCATTTTTTTTATTTATTTTTTTTAGATTTTACAACTCTCACAATCCTCGTCTTCCTCTTTCAAAGGTTCGTCTGGTGTGATAGGTGTATCGTAATCTATAGAGTGTTTAGGCTCTTCAATGTCTGTTTTACCATCGTAAGTATTCTGATAATAAGATGTTTTCCAACCTAATTTATAGGTTGTTAGTAAGTCTTGTGCCATTACAGACACAGGTACTTGATTGTCCTCATAATTTTCGGGATTGTATGACCAATTCCCACTAATTGCTTGGTCAAAATACTTTTGCATTACTGCAACTATATTTATATATCCCTCATTACTTGGCATATCCCACAATAAAGTGTAATAATTTTTAAGTTTATTATATTCTGGTACTATCTGTTTCAGTGTGCCTTTCTTACTTTTCTTAACTGATAAGTGGTCTCTAGGTGGTTCAATGCCGTTTGTTGCATTTGATACCACACTAGAGCTCTCGGAAGGCATTTGGGCTGATAGAGTACTATGTCGTAGCCCAAATTCTTTAATATCTTTTCTTAATTCATCCCATTTCATAGTTAACTTACGGCTAACTATCTCGTCAACCTCTTTTTTGTAAGTATCTATTGGTAATATTCCGTCTGCGTATTTTGTTCTATGAAATAAATCACATTGACCTTTTTCTTTTGCAAGTTCATTACTTGCTTTTAACAGATAGTATTGAAAGGCCTCTGTTAGTTTATCCACTTCTTTCCAAGCTTGCTTTTGATCGTACTTATAACCAGTCTTTGCTAGATAATGTGCAAGGCCAATATAGCCTATACCCAAACTACGTCTTGCTTTCGTAGATTTCTCAGCCGCCTTAACTGGATATTGTTGATGATCTATAATTTCTTCTAAAGCTCTTACTGCTAATTCGCATAGTTCTTCCAGTTCATCTAGGTAATTAATTTTACCTACGTTGATTGCTGAAAGTATACATAGAGCAATCTCACCAGGACCGTCTATATGTTGGATAGGAGTGGTAGGGAGTGTTATCTCTTGACATAGGTTACTCATAGTAACCGTATCTTTAAAACTAGAGTGACTATTACAGTGGTCAATATTCATTATGTAAATACGACCTGTCTCTGCTCTTTCTTTTAAGATGTCAAAAAACAATTCTTGTGCGTCTACCTTGTGTTTGTGTATACTTGTTTTTCTTTCTGCTCGTAAATATAATTCGTCAAACTCGGGTGTTCCCCAAGCTTCATATAATTCAGGTACTTCGTGAGGAGAGAATAATGTTATTTCTTCCTCATTAATAAATCTTTCGTAAAACAATTTAGATATTTGAATAGAGTAATCTAATTTTCTAACTCTATTATCTTCGGTACCTTTATTGTTTTTTAAAACTATAATGTCTTCTATTTCTTGGTGCCAAATAGGGAAGTGAACAGTTGCCGAGCCTCCTCTAACACCGTTTTGAGTGCAACATTTAACAGTTGCTTCAAACTTTTTGAGGAATGGTATAACACCTGTATGTTGGACTTCTCCGCCTCTAATTCTGGAGTTAATTCCTCTAATTCTACCTGCGTTGATACCGATACCTGCTCTTTGTGCCACATAATTTCCAACAGCCATGTCACTAGAGAAGATACTAGGTAAAGTGTCGTCACTATCAACAAGTACACAACTAGCATACTGCTTAATAGGAGTCCTAACACCAGCCATAACAGGAGTTGGAATATTGATTTTAAAATTGGATATTGCGTCATAGTATTTTTTAACATAACTCATCCTTTTATTTTTTGGGTACTTAGCGAACAGTGTTGCTGAAATCATCATGTACATAAATTGAGGTGTTTCGTATATATCACCACTTGATCTATCTTGTACCAAATATTTGTCTATTACTTGTCTTAAGCCTGCATATGTAAATTGATTATCTCTTTCGTGTGTAATCCAGTTTTGCATTCTACTGAAATCTTTTTTATCATATGTCTTTAATATTTCAGGATCATATACTCCTTTTTTAACACATTTCTCTACGTGATCGTATATGTGTGGATGATCCCATAATCTACCAATAACTTGTTTTCTTAAACTGAATAATAATAATCTAGCGGCTACGTATTGATAGTTTGGAGCTTCTAGTGATATTAAATCTGAAGCTGACTTAATTAAAATTTGTTGAATATCATTTGTAGAAATACCATCGTAAAACTGGAGACCTGAGCTCATTTCTACTTGTGAAGCTGATACACCTTTTATATCTTCACAGGCAAATTCTACCATTTCATGTATCTTTTCAATGTTAAGTGGTTCTAATCCTCTTTGTCCTCTTTTTACTACTTTTATTCCGTTGCCATTCTCTGTCATTGTATTTTCTTCCAGTGGTTTAGTTTAGTCAAAGCACTTAACTTTGAATATGTATTGTCTTGTATTATATTTTGTATTTGATGTTTTGTCAAGCCACCAATAATCATATCGTTAACATCTTTATGTTGTATGTCTTCAGGCCAGATAACAATGTTGTAGTCATTTTCTATAACCTTATACATTCTGTTTATGATTTCTTTGTTTCTTGGCTCGTTGTCAAATATATAGGTAATTTTATCATTTGACATTTTATTTTTTAACTGTAAATCCGCACCAGCAGCTGCGATACAATTGCCAATAAACATAGAGTCTATAGGACCCTCAACTATATATAAATCTTCTTGAAAATTTATACGTTCTAATCCAAAAACTTTTTGTTTGTTTTCGTTTAGCTTTATTGTAAGGTATTTAGGAATATCGTTACCTAAACTACGTCCTTGAAAAGCAAATAACTCTCCAGTTGTATCATAAAAAGGAATAATTAATCTGCCATGATCCTTTTGAGTTTTATATGTATCAGGTTTAACTTTGTTAACTAATTTTTGAAACTCATCTGTATAATATAACTTATCAAAAAAGTTTTCAGGTATTTTTCTACTGATAACATATTGTTTTGCAACATGATTATCTTCTAATTCTTTTATACTTTTTATGCCTTCTAAAATATTAATTTTAAAAACAGGCTTATCAAACTTCCAATCTGGTTTAGGTGTAGATGGTGCTGACCCTTTATATCTTTCTAGTAAATATTCTTTATAAACTTTAGGGTCTATAAACTTTAGAAAGTTTGCAAAGTTTTGGCCTTGGCCACAATTGTGGCATTTAAAGAACATATCATTTTTAACTCTATAAAAATATGCTCTAGCCTTACTTTTAGATTTTTTGGAATCACCACAATGAGGACAACGGAAGTTAAACAGATAGTCTGTTTTCTGTTTAAACTGTTGCAACCTACCCGATAGTTGATTAATAAACTTTAGATCAATATAAGACGACATAGTAAAATTTACTATACCATAAACGCCTCAATTTGTCAAGCTTATTTGAAAAGACTAAACAGTGGAAACATACCTTTTTTGGATATCATTAAAACTGTTATAAATTCTACTGCTATAAAGGCACCGATGATTATCCACTTGTATTTTTCTAATAATGATATTCTACCTCTAAACTCGTCTTTTAAGAGTTTTATTTCTTCTTTTACTCTTTTTTCAGACTCCTCTATATGGTCTTTTAGGTCTTTTTCTATAGATGAAGTCTCTTCCGCTCTTACTTTGAGTTTAGAAAAGATAACTTCGTCTATCTTCTCCTGGTGTTCAATCTTCTCCTCGTGGACGGCCAACATAGATTTAATATCAGCACCAACATCCGTCAGTTTGTCAATAGCGGTATCTAGTCTATTTTGAATATTAGAAACCTGCTCAACATCTTTCGTTAGTCTCGCTAATTCTATTTGGATTTCTTGTGTGTCTCTATCAGCCATATTATTCTATATTTATAATCTTTTCTTGTTCTTTTTTCTCCTCATTTAACTTATGTGTCACTGTCCATAATAAGCACCAGCATATAGCTAGTAATATTATCTTACTTTTCAGATTCCCTCCTGGTTAAATTTAGATAGTATAGATAGATACTAAATTAGACTTTCCTTTTACTTTAATCTGATCTAGTTTTTTGAAGTGGTATTTGTTTCTGATTTTATTATATGTGTCATATCCGATAATTATTGTAGCGTCATAATTTTTAGATACTCCTTCTAATCTACTTGCCAAGTTAACGGCGTCACCAAGTACTGAATAATCAAAGCGTTGTTTGGATCCCATATTACCAACTACACAATTACCTGTGTTGATACCTATGCCAATATTTAACGTATTGCCAGAGCCAAACTCCATACTATTATTTAGGTCTTTTAGTTTGTGAACCATCTCCACAGCTGTACGTACTGCCATGGTGCGATGATTTGGTATATCAATAGGAGCGTTCCAAAATGCCATTATACAATCACCCATGTACTTATCAATAGTACCACCATTTTTTAATATTATGTCTGTCATTGGTGTTAAAAATTTGTTTATAACTTTTGTAAGTCCTTGTGGATTGTCTTGAAACTTCTCTGAAATAGGAGTGAAACCTCTTATGTCACAAAATAAAAATGTTAACTCTCTTGTTTCGCCACCTAATTTTAATAGACTAGGATTTTCTTGTAATCTTTTTACCATAGCAGGTGCTAGGTAATGTTCAAATTGTTTTTTGATTTGTAATTTTAATCTATTCTCTCTTGCAAAGTTATTATAGATTAAATGTGCCCATATTATACTTACAATTATTCCTATAGATGAATAATCTGATAGTATTAATTTGCTTTGCCACAAATATGTTGAGGCCATACCTACAGTACCATAAAATATAAACAACATACTAGCAGACCAAAATAGGCCAACTCTAGGTATAATCAATAGAAAAGAAAGTAAAGTAATTAATAATATTCCCCACTCTGCCTTTTCTATCCAATCAGGCCTACTAATAAACTTACCAGACAATAATGTTTCTGTAGATAGAGCCATTATCTCGTGTGTGTTCTTTAAACCATTAGGTGTAAGTACAAACGTGGAACCTGTAAACGTGGCACCTATGAATACAATCTTACCTTTCATAGATGACCAATCTTTATCTGTATAGTCTATTCTAGGTACATGATGTCTAAAGTCAATCCATATATCATCTTGTTTAGGTATAGGAAACTTTATTATCTGCAAAATCTTTTCCGGCACGGAATTATCCAAGGATAATTTTCTGATAACAGAGTCAACACTTAGCTCCACTTCCACGTTAGCGATAGCTAGAGATTTCCTTTCTATACTCTTTAAGTTCTTTGCTGTGTTTGTTTCAGTTAGAATAACTGGATACTTTGAGATCATCTTCAAAAACATTTCATCACCACCTAGTCTGTCTTTATGTACAAATACTAGGTTTAAAAACACTAGAGCTGCGCCATTCTGATATGCTTTAATAATGGTACGACCTAACATGTCTCTCTTCCAAGGCCATTGACCTTGTTGTTTCAATGCTTTATCTGATAGGTCTAGTAATACCAAACTCCTAGAGTCGTAATTATCTCCTAGCTTCTGATATAAATCAAAAGTTTTTAACTGTAGAGTTTGTACTGGTGGTGGATTATACAGTTTTAATCCTAATAATAGTACCACACTTAATATTACTGCCCATATGGAAGTAATTTTACTCATGTGGATATTTAGTCTGTCTGTATAATAGTGATTTCGTTTTGAGAAGCACTGTTACCTACATCAAGGTGTTGTGCCTCTTTGTCTTGTAATATTTGTATGTCTGCTTCGTTTGCTGTTTCAGTTTTAATATATGATCTATGATTATCATTATATCTATTAACTATAGTATAATCTCCACTTGTACTTGCTGTGGCGTCAAAGTCGTTATCTAAAGTAGAATATCTACCTGTTCTTGTTTCCGAAGATGAGCCTGTAAGTTCGTTTGATGTTGTAATAGTTTGTGTAATATCACCTGATACATAGTTTAATGTCTCACCACTAGCGGTTACAGTAGTTTCAGCCGCTGAGTTATCAACCCACTCTGTACCACAAGCACTGTTAGACTTATCCCAATAGTAGCCATACCATTCACAATCCCATTGATTGTCTATGTCTGCTAACCATTGTTCTAATTCTGCGTCTATATCGTAATCATCTTCGTAAGCATACTCATCTTCCCATGAGTCTTCAGCTTGCTCTTCTTCCCAACCTGCATAGTACCAATCATTTACTTTTTGCCAATAAATATCCCAATCGTCCCATGTCCAATCTGCAATGTATTTGTCTTTTAAATCTTTTATCTTCCATGGTTTAGGTTGGTCAGGACACATCTCCCAATTAGGATATGTTCCACACCAGCCATAATATTTTGCAAATAATTTTTTAGATTCTTTAGTCCAACTGTCGTAAGTTACCTTTAACTTCCAATCGTCAGCATACCACTCATTTAACCAATCTAGATATTCTTGATTACACCAAGATGAATCATAACCATTGTAATCACAATAGTTTGCTTGTGTTAATGTAGGAGGACCACCTGCGTTATTGTATTCTGCATTTGAATAGTAGGCGTCATCCATTGCAAAGTCTTCCCATGTATAACCACTTGAAACATCTGCCTCTGTTTCATCTTTAGTATCTTCAACTACGTCAGCAGTTTCTACTTCTACGTTCCAAGATGATAGACCATATTTTTCTAGTGTCTCGTTGTATGCCTCATCGTAAGCATCCCAATCTACCTCATCCCAATTTACATCGTCCCAATTAATGGTATCCCATGTACAATCTGAACAACCAATAGCGTCAAAGTATGCTTGATCCATTTCTGCATACATACTCTTTGCGTCATCCCAATCCATTTTCTTTTCACCCTCTGCGTCCCATACTGATATCTCATTGTTCTCATCTATAATATCCCATTCTTTTAAATCTTCTTCCCATTGATCGTAATATGAAGTATCAACCTCTGATTCTACAGCGGCTGTATCTAATTCTTTTTCTAAACTATCTTTAGTTTCTATCATACTATCTGAAGCACTGTCTGTCATATCAGTACCAACAATAGCATTGTTATCTTCTACTACAGATACATCTTCATTAATAATAGCCTCTTCCATTTCTTGTGCTTCTTTTGACATGTCTGATTTTTTATCAACATCACCAAAAGATTTACTTGTATCTTCTTTAATTTCTTTTTCTAATTCGTCTAGTTCTATAATGTCTTGTTTATTAGTTTCTATTTTAGGTGGTGTTGGTGCTAAATCGTTTGATAAAACGGTTACGGAGTTATATGCATTTGTAATAATTTGAGAGCCTGCGTCATTTGATACAGTTACCTGACCTACATCACCATTACTATCTGGTAATAAAGTAATCGTTGTTTCTCCTGAAGTAGATACTACACCTGAAAATGCCGTACCTTGTACTGTAATTGAAGCACTACCAGCATTTATATTAACTTCTCCACCTAATGATGATACACTACCAGATTCATACGTAAACGAACCTACATTAACGGACACGTTCATTGCCAATTCTATTGGTACAACAGACGTATCAAAAGCAAACTCATCTATGATTAACTCCGTGTTAGGTCCCATTGTAAATTTAGTATCGTCAAGGTAATGAATAATCATACCACCATCTTCACCTGTTTGAAGAAAGTCTTTCATCTGCAACTCATAACCCATGGAGGTATTTTGAGTTTCTCCGTCTCTCTCGTTCCATGTAGTACCCATTTGACCTACAATTTCGCCAACTTTAGGACCTGTTATTTGTGAGATTGTACTAGTACAGAAAAGTACCAGAAAAGATACTAGAAAAAATAGTTTTCGCATTTTAACAACCCGAGTTTGTCAACTGAACGGTTGTGTCTGCTGTCTGATCGTTTCTATTATATGTGTATGTACAAGTGTCTGAGCCGTCTTGATCTACTAATAAAGTGTAATCGTAAATTGAATCACCACTAACCGTTAAGTGTGCTGTGTTAGAGCCATTTAATTGTTTTAATTCTACAACTGCACCTGAAGTATAGATATAAACTTGTGCGTTGTTATTGCCACCATTTCCATAATATCTATAAACATTGTTGTTGCCACTTGTAACCGTCTTCATATAGTTATTGTCACCATATTGGATCATTCTTACATGTGAACCCACTGCGTCTGGATGAACATCTAATATATTTGAATCACCTATGACATCGTGTACTTGATAATTATTAGCACCCCAACTTGCCATGTGTACAGTGTTTGATGAACCAACAATATAAATGTCTATCGTTGCACCCTCATCACCACTTGTATCTGCAAATATACCATGGCCTTCTACGTTAGGACCTATCATAACGTTTGCCTTACTAGAACCAACCATACCTGTTGAATTGGTTGCACCATAAAACTCTACGTCATTTGAATCACCTGACATAAGAACATATAAGAAGTGTGAATCACCTCTAATATATGCC
>MDSW01170718.1_pt1 | contig 46119 bp, 27 predicted proteins | sample 811171 | NCBI WGS metagenome assembly MDSW01 (sample SAMN05326641, study PRJNA326480) | marine metagenome | isolation source: seawater | place: Atlantic Ocean: North West | collected 2012
GCGGAGACGCGCTCGTTTTCCCCGCACGCGAACGCGGCGCACGTCGTACCTGGTCCGGGAACCGGGTCGCCGGGCGGTCGGGTCATCCCGGTGGGGCAGGCGACGCAGACGTCCAACTCGACGCGTTCATTTTCCCCGCAAAAACACGCCGTGTCGTCTCCTGAAGCGTCATCTCCTGCCAGATTTGACGAACCGCCGAGACACGCGGTGCACTCATTCATCAGAACACGCTCGTCCGCGGCGCAGAGTGTCGCTTCGCAGGCGGTGTCATCTCCGGACGCGTCGTCGCCGGCGTCGTTCGTCGATCCCGCGGGACACGACACGCACGCGTTCGCGGAGACGCGCTCGTTCTCAGCGCAAAGAGTCGCCTCGCAGAAGGTCTCAGGTCCGAGGTTGTCGTCGCCAGCAGGATTCGTCGTTCCCGGGTCACACGGAACGCACTCGCCGTTGGCAGAGACGCGCTGATTCGATCCGCACGCCTCCCCGTCGCACTCCGTGTCTGGTCCGGACGCGTCGTCGTCCGCCGTGTTCGTCACGCCAGGATCACAAGCGACGCACGCGTTTGCGGAGACGCGCTCGTTCGCCGCACATAGCGTCGCGTCGCACGTGGTGTCCTCTCCGGACGCGTCGTCTCCTCCCGCCGCGTTCGTCGTCCCGGCGGGGCAGGATACGCACGCGTTCGCGGAGACGCGCTCGTTTTCAGCGCAAAGAGTCGCGTCGCACTCGGTGTCCTCTCCGGACGCATCGTGGCCTCCCACCGCGTTCGTCGTCCCGGCGGGGCAGGATACGCACGCGTTCGCGGAGACGCGCTCGTTCTCAGCGCAAAGCGTCGCTTCGCACTCGGTGTCATCTCCGGAAGCGTCGTGGCCACACACGTGGTTCGTCGTCCCGGCGGGGCAGGCCACACACGAGTTTGACAGAACGCGCTCGTCCGGGCCGCACAGCTTTGCGACACACTCTGCGCTGTCCATCAGGCTCCCGTAAATGCTGCACGATCGCGTCCCAATCAGCTCAAACCCAGGGTCACACACCGGAGTACAGCTGGACCCCGCCTGCAGCGTGTTGGTGCATTCGTTGCCCGCTTCGCCGTTCTCAGGCGGCGTCGACGCATCGCACGTGCACATAGGCGTAGAACATTCGATGTCGGGAACGAGCTTGTCGGCGTTCCCGCACAGCTGCGTCGGGTTGCAGTCTCGGTCGAAGTTGGCGTGCGGGCAGTAGTCGTACCCGTCGGGGCAGGGGCCGATGACCGTCACCTCGCGGTACACCTTCGTGACGTGAGGAATCGGGTACGCGTCGTCGCGGACGGTGAACTCGATGCGCGTCGTTCCCTCGACGGTCGTGTCGAGACAACCCCTGAGACCCTTCTTGGTGTACTTGTGCGCGTCGTTGATCAGTTGCTGGCACTCCACCGGGGGACACGCCAGCACCTCCGCCGTGAGATCGATCCTGTGAATCGTGATGTCGCCCGTCTCAGAGCGCTCCTCTAGGATATCGTACGCCGTGAAACCCGGGTCGCACAGGCCGTCGCCGAAGAACGTGTTCTCCGGTTGCTGCATGATCCCCGTGTTCGGGTCCACCTCACAGGGCGCGTACGTCTGGTACTGTCGGATGGTCACCGTCTCCTCCACCACCCCGGGGACGACGTTGAGTTCGATCACGGGCGCGTGATCGATAAATTCCGCCTCCTCGCCGCCAGTCGCATCACTTAACTCTTGGGAGCAATTGCCGTCGTCGCTCGCATTCTGCGACGCGGTGCATGGTCCGATCACCGTCATTGAATAAATCGTCGCATCCTGCCCCTCGACACCTCCTATTAACCCTGGCATCCCGACAGCCAGCGAGCCTCCCCGCATGGAAACTGTGATTCCAAAGTATCCATATGGAGTTACGACTGAGCTTCCAAGAGTTCAGTTCCATACCCATGACGAACTGCCGTCAGTCTGGTGCTGGTGAATGAATAGATAGACAGCTCCTGCGTCGTCGCCAAATATGTCCTCTCTTTGGGCGCCTACTGCGATCAGTTCCCCCTCAACACCTACACTCACGCCGAAGCGATCCCCGCTTGACTTTTCAGGTGATTCGAGCATTTGACTGAGCGTCCAACCTGATTCGAGATCACCAGCAGATTCCCTGGTGAAAACGTACGCGGAACCTCCATGAGCGCTTATACTGTCGCCCATGCCCGAAGGACGACCAACCACTATCGTATCTCCATCTACGGCGACGCTCATCCCGAAGAGATCATAACTACCACCATCACTTGGAAGAAGCCGCGCGCGCTGCGTCCACGCCGAGTTCAAATCTGGTCCAGCCCGAGTGAAAACAAAAGCAGCGCCTCCCCAGTTCAGGTGGTAGTTGATGCAACCCGCGACGAGTGTGTCGCCACTCAAAGCAACAGTAGTACCGAATCGTACACTACTCTTGATATCATCGGACACGAGTTGATGTCTCTGGGTCCAAGATGACGAACCATCTCCTGGCGTGTCCCTGGTAAATATGTAGACAGACCCACTATCAGGCCCATTCTGGTCCGAGTGTAGAGCGGCAATCGCAAGAGTGTCACCATCCAGTGCAACGTTAAACCCGAACCAATCCTCACTGCCTGCATTTGATGCAACTAATGTGGAAACTTGAGACCACCCGGAAGTTGAATCACCGGGGACATCTCGGGAGAAGACGTATACAGAACCTCCAGCGTGAGCCGAAATGTCCCGCCAAGCGCCTACCACGAGGGTGTCACCTTGGACATCTATGCAGTTGGCCGTGTTGCCGTCTTTCCCCCAGCAGTTTCCGAATCCTGTAGTGGTATCTTCCGCAGCTTCGAGTTCTGCGCGTAGTGGCCATGAGGTCCACTGGTCTCCTGACCCCCCAGAGAATACGTGAGCGTGGCCGTACGAAGTGGCCGCCGTGGTGTAGCCATCCGTGGCGATTCCGATTCCAAAACCTTTCGCTGACGTCTGAGCTCCGACCCTCGACTCTGTCAAGGTAAAATCCAGTGCAAAAGCACCGTTCTCCGAAAGTGCTGTCAAGAGGAGGAGGGCGAGCATCAGCCATCGCGGAGCTTGTACACTAGGTGCCTGTGGGTGCGCTTCGCTGCACCGTAAAATTATCCGCGCTTCGCCACAGACACCGTGTGCTAGCGTGCTCCGCCTGCGCTTACGCGCGCTCCGCCCGTCGCGCCTTCGGGGCTCCGCTTGTACATACTCGCACAGTCCAATCACGTCAAAGCGCGGATCTTCACCGGAATTGAGCAGTGCCTTAACTGTCCCGGCATCGCCGGTCTCAGCCAGTGTTGAACATGATCTTTGGTGCGCCCGAGCGGATCTCGCGGCGCTCTCGCGCCCCACCGCGACGCCCTCGCGCCCCTCCGCGTCGCGCGCCGAAATCATACGAGAGCCCGCGCGCCGATGCGAGCGAAGCCGCGCGCCCGCATCCGCGTGCGCAATCGCGCATCGCCGTCGGACCGAGTCATGCGCCCTCGCACGCGTGCGAAGACAGAGACGGCGGCGCGCAGACTCTTCGATACCTTGGACCGCGCCGTGGTCGGTTGCTCGACTCGACGAGCCGACGCCCGGGAGATCATCCCCGGGGTGGCGCGTCCATGGCGTCGCCTTCATAGAGTTGCGGCCAGGAGGTCGCGTCCCGCGGCGTCGCTTGCGCGAGACCTGACGAGCGCGCGCTCGCGCCTGTGAGGGCGTCGACCGCGCGCGTCGACTGGATGTTCCGCTGGATTCGACTTCGAGATTCTGTCATAGTTCGAGTTTCCGCCTTTCTCCGTGGGAGTGCGGGTCGGGGTCGGATCCAGGTTCAGATTTTGCCTATGAACGAAAATATACCGATCGAGGTTTCGTATTTGAACGCGCAAAAATTCCGTTCATCGGCTCGTTCACCTTTTTTTTCTGAGGACACTGGTGCGGGCGTCTGGGCGACATCACATCTGGCACTTTTCCGAAGCCTTCGTTTGCGCCGGGATCAGTTCCGCCCGCGCCGACGCGACGCTTCCCGCGCGCTCTCGGTCACTCCCAGCGCCCGCCCGACGCCCACGTCGAGTCGTCCAGGATGGTTTTCTCCGCCCTCGCGTTGAACGCCGCGGCCGTCGTGCCTAAGGCTCTTCTTCAGCAGCATCATTCGCCGAAACGCGCTGCCCGCGTCGCGCGTCCCGACGCCGCGCCGGCCTTCGCGACGCGTCGCCGCGCCGACGCCGGCCTCGCCGCGTCCGCGAAGTCGTTCCGCGGCGTCGCGTCGCGCCTCATCATCGCCCGCGCCGGCGGCGAGGTGCGTTCCCCGCCCCCATCCCGAGAGACGCGCCGGCGCGAAGCCGATGACGCGCGTCGGCTCGCCAATCTTGTCGGTCTATCCACCCCGAAAAGCCCTGGCCACAGGGTTTCGGGCCCGTCGCGAGCGCGGCCCCCCCCCGCGTTTCCCGCCCGCCGCCCCCAGGCACGTCGCCCCATCATCTCTCCCTGACTGACGCCCCACGTGCCCCTCCCCGCATCTTCAAAAACCCGCACCAGGGCGACGAGCTCGACGATGAGGAGAACGCGCGCCGCTCGACCGCCGGCGGGGACGATCCCGAGGTGGAGGTTGTCGAGGAGGAGGAGGCCGTCGCGGAGGACGACGCGGCGGCGGCGGCGGAGGAGGAGGCGGCGGCGCCGCCTTCCCGGTGCGCCGAGATCGTCGCGGCGCTGGCCGAGGCGGGCGCGGACGCGGCGCTCCTCGAGGAGCTCGGCGCGGAGGTGGCGGGCATCGAGAGCGCGTTCAAGGACATCCAGGCGGCGAACGTCGGCCTCGAGGACCAGACGGCGGCGACGAAGGATCAGTTTTTGCGCCTCAACGCGGATTTCGACAACTACAAGAAGCGCACGGCGAAGGAGAAGCTCCAGCTCGGGGAGACGGCGAAGAGCAAGGTCTTCGAGGGCATGCTCACCGCGCTCGACAACTTCGACCTCGCGAAGCAGAACCTGAAGGCCGAGACGGAGGGGGAGGAGAAGATCCTGAGCCAGTACCAGGGTCTGGTGGACGGGTTGATGCAGGCGCTCTCCGCGCAGGGGCTGACGCCGGTGGAGGGGGTGGGGACGCCGTTCGACCCCAACTTCCACGAGGCGATCATGCGCGAGGACAGCGACGAGCCGGAGGACGTCATCATCGAGGAGTTCAGGAAGGGGTACAAGCTCGGCGAGGCGACCCTGGTGCGCGCGTCCATGGTCAAGGTGTCCGCGGGACCCGCCGCGGAGTAAACGAAACGCGTTTTTTCGACGACGACGACGAGAGGGAGCGAGCGAAGAGACGCGCGCGCGTCGTCGGACGCGCGTCGAATCGATTGAACCCGCGACCGATTCGCGTCCCGCTCGAAACGCCACGCCGGGTCTCTCACCCCCCCACCGCGGCTCTCTCCGCGGCGCTCATCCCCGCGAGCCTTCCGCTCGTCCACGCCCACAAAAAGTTGAACCCTCCGATCCTCCCGAAGACGTCGCACACCTCGCCGCAGAAGAACACCCCCGGGCTCGTCTTGGACTCCATCGTCCCGGTCTCCATCTCGTCCAGCCTGACCCCACCCCCCGTGACCTCCGCCTTCCGGTACCCCTGGTGCCCGTCCACCGCCACCTCGTACCTCGTCAGCGTCTCCAGCAACGCCGTCCGGTCCGTCTTTTTCAAATCCGCCACCCGCGTCGCCGCGTCCACGCGCGCCTCCGCGAGCAGCGCGTCCGCCAGCCGGCTCGGGAGTCCGTCGCGCAGACGCGTAGACACCAGAGCCCTCCCCGGCGGCGACGTCAACCGCTCCGACCACACCTCGCGGCTCTCCCCGGACCAATTCACCACCAGAGAAGGCAGCGGCGGGACCTCCTTCCCCTCCTCCTCCTTCTCCTCGTTCGTTCGTCCCCGCGCGAGCGGGCGGACGAGGTGGTGCGAGAGGTCCAACACCGACGGCCCCGAGAACCCGCGGTGGGTGAATAAGAACCCCTCCCTGCTCGCTTTCCGCGTCTTCGCCTTCTTCTTCTTCTTCTTCCCACCCGCGGCGGGTTCGGTCTCGGCGGCGTTTTCTTTGCACTCGAGGGCGACGTCGACGGACACGCCGGGGAGGCGCTCGCCGCCGGGGTGGTCGCCCGTGAGGGGCACGAGCGCGGGGTAGGGCTCGTGGAGGTCGTGGCCGAGATCTCTTCTCGCGATGGCGTAGCCCGTGCCGTCCGTGCCGACCGCGGGGAAGCTGAGCCCGCCCATGGCGAGCACGACCGAGCGCGCGGATTCCTCCGGCGCGTCGCGCAGGCGAAGCCCCCACCACGGTCGTCGCGAGGGATCGGAGGGATTGGAGGGGTCGCCCGGGGGATCGGAGGGATCGTCGGCTCTTCGCAGCAGCGCCTCGACGCTGGCTTCGTATCGGAACTCCACGCCCGCGTCTTCGCACGCGCGCAGGAGCCTGTCCCTGACCTCGCGCGAGCTGTTGCTCTTCGGGAAGTACTTGTTCGTGACGTGCTCCACGCCGAGCTCGAGGCCGAGGTCGTCCTCGAGCCACGCGCGGCACCGGTCGACGCTCCACGACGCGAGGACGTTCTTCATCAGGCGCGGCGGGCTCTCGGTGACGAAATCCTCCACCCGCGCGGCGACGGGGAGGACGTTGCACCGCGCCCCGCCGCTCATCAGGATCTTCTTCCCGCACTCGCGCGTGCGCTCGTACACGCGGACCGACGCGCCGCGCTTCGCCGCGAAGTACGCCGCGGTGAGCCCGGCGGCGCCGCCGCCGAGCACCGCGACGTCCACCGCCGAGCCGTCGTCGCCACTCGACGCCGACGACGACGCCCCGGGCGCCGACGCCGTCGCGCGAGGCGGGACGACGAGGAACCGCCGGGGCGCGAACGACCCGGCGCGGCGACGCGCGCGGGACGCGCGGACGTCGACGCGGAGCGAGCGACGCGAGAACGAAGCGAACGACGCCATCCTCGCGCCCGAGGCGACGGGCATCGTCGCGAGGGAAAAAGTGACGCGCCCCAAACCGTCGCGTCGCGCCTGAACGAAACGCGGCGGGCGCGCGCGCGACCGCCGCCCGGCACCCGGGCGCCTTTTCCAGCTCGGCGCGACCGCGGGCTCGGACGTGGGGTGGGGAGTCCGAGGCCGGGCGGTGATGCGTCGGGGGATTTAGACCGTCGTTAAACCGTCGATCGGTGACGCGCGGCGCCCTTGGAGTCATTGACCGTCCTTTTCGCCGAAACAAACGGACCGTCCCAGAAACGAACGAGGGCCACCCGATTGATCGATCGAGCGCGCGACATATCCTCTCGCGTTTCCTTCTCACGTTGGCTGGCTGTGGCCGGATCCGCCCCCCCGATCGATCGCGCGGAGATCTCGTCCCGCGGCTTCGAACCGGGCGCCCGGGTCATAACGCGCGCGTCGTCATCGACTGCGCCCGCCCCCGTCCCTCGGCGAGGCACTCGCCTGTAAAGCTCGAACGCGTTCGAGCGGAGCGAACGTCCCTTCCGCGGAGCGTTCGAGAAGCCGCGAGAAAGAACTCGCGTTATATAGCATAAGCGACGGTTCAAGACGCGATGTCCAGCTCTTCCGCCGTCGTCGGTGACCTCATGGTGAAGCTCGATAACCCGACCGCGAAGTGGATCGCGGTGGGCGCGGCCGCCGCGGGCGCGTCGTACGTCGCCGTGAAGATGTCCTGGTTCCGCAAGAATCCCCTCAAGTCGTTCGGCGGGAAGACCGGCGCCATGGCGAAGGATCTCGTCGACGCGGGCATCAACTCGTACAACGCCTTCTTCGATCAGGAGGACGGCAAGGGCGTCGGCTCGCGCATCCTCAGCACCCCCGAGTTCGTGGACAAGTTCTACTCCCTCATCACCGACTTCTACGAGTACGGCTGGGGCGAGTCCTTCCACTTCGCCGCGCGCGACATCGGCGAGAGCTTCGAGGCGTCCATCATCCGCCAGGAGACGGCCATCGCGGAGACGATCGGCCTCAAGCCCGGCATGAAGGTGCTCGACATCGGCTGCGGCGTCGGCGGCCCCATGCGCAACATCGTCAAGCACACGGGGGGCCACGTGACGGGGATCACCATCAACGAGTATCAGGTCGAGCGCTGCCTGAAGCTGAACAAGGCGGCCGGCGTCTCCGACCTGACGGCGATTAAGCAGGGTAACTTTATGGACCTCGACAAGGTGTTTGAGGCCAACTCCTTCGACGGCGCGTACGCCATCGAGGCGGCGTGCCACGCCTCCAACACCGCGGCGCTGTACAAGAAGGTGTTCCACGTGCTCAAGCCCGGCGCGCTCTTCTCCTCGTACGAGTGGCTCCGCACCGATAAGTACGATAAGAACAACAAGGTGCACGTCGACGTGGTGGACGGCATCGCCGAGGGCAACGCGCTCCCCGAAGTGCGCACCATCGAGGATTGCGTCGCCGCGGCGGAGGAGGCGGGGTTCAAGGTGCAGTACACCAAGGACCGCGCCCTCGAGGGGACGAAGCCCTGGCAGGACGCCATGAAGTCCGCGCGCCGCGCCGCGTACCTCACCCACATCATGACCGGCGTCCTCGAGTTCATCCGCTTCGCCCCCAAGGGCACCCAGGCTGTGCACACCATGCTGCTCAAGGCGGCGGTGAACCTCGAGAAGGGCGGAGACCTCGGCATCTTCTCGCCCATGTACCTCATCGTCATGAAGAAGCCGTGAGAATGAGAAAGGAGTCGCAGTGTCGCGTCTGGACACAAGGCGCCGGCGATCGAATCCGCGGGCGGAGAGATCAGAAACGACCGGCGAAGGATGAGGCTGAGATCGTTTAATAGTCCATTCCATTCCTCCGCGCGCGTCTCCGTCGCCGCGCCGCTCTCGCGCGCCCCGCTCGAAAACGACGCCTCAGTTAATAAAAACTACGAAAGTACTTTTCGCCGCGCGTCATCGCCCGGCGTCGCGTCTCACGTTTGCGCCCCCCACCGCGGTGAACAGCCGGCTCGGGTCGGTCGCGAGGTCCGCGCTCCGGCCGTTGTTCATCGGGCGCCCCTTCATCTTGCGATACTCCGCGATCGCGCGTTCCCTGAGCGAGTCCATCTCGGCCGCGCGCCGAAGGCCGCCGACGGGGCCCGGGCCCGAATTTTTCTTTCCGCCGCCTCGCGCGGCGTTCTTCATCAGGCTCGCGAAAATCTCCGCCTGCCTGTTCCCCGCGCCCTTCCCGCCCGCGATCTTGTGCCCGGACTCCGCCACCGGCACGTGCTTCGCGCCCTTCCCGCCGCTCTTGCGCTTCAGGGTGATGGTCGGCGGCGCGTCCGCCACCTCGCCGAAGGAAGGCGCGCCGCCCCGGGACGCGTCGCGCGCCGTCGAATCGCCCCCGCCGATGAACGCGTCTTGCTCCTCCTTCGCCAGCTTCGCCGCCTTCCGCGCCTCGCGCTTTCGCTCACGCAACGACGCGTACTTGCGCTTACCCGCCACCCTCTCCGCCCCGGTCTCTTCGTCCTCCTCGCGATCGGCGCGCGTCGACGAACCCGAGGGGCGCCCCGGACGGGACCCCCCGCGCGCCTCGTCCTCGAAATCTCCCCCGCCGCTACCCCCGACGCGCCCGCCCTTACGACCGCGCGCCGCCTTCCCGTCCTTCCCGCCCTCACCCCCGTCGCCCGCCGAGGAAGGCGCGTCTTCGGCTCCGCCGCGGCCTTTCCCCTCGGGCGCGGCGGTGTCGTCTCGGCGCGGCGACGACGGGTCGTCGTCGTCGACGTCGTCGTCGTCGTCGTAGGGGGCCTCCAATCCTTGCGCGATGCGACGCTGCTTGTCCCGCCGCTCCTCGCGCGCTTTCGCTCGCCGCGTCGCCTCCATGAACCGGCGGAACGATGATGGCGCTCGGAGGATATCCTCGCGCGACACCTTATCGTTCACGAGCTCGAGCTTGGGCTCCCTGAACGTGCCGGACTTCTTGTCGAACGTCTTGGCGTTGTCGAGCAGCTTCTGGCGGCGGCGGGCGCCTTTGCCTTTTCCGCCGACGCCTCCCATCGCGGCGACCTCCGGGTTCCAGAGGCCTCACCTCGAGCGATGATTGATCGGGGGTCGTCCGCCCGAGGCCGCGACGCGAAGGTCGCGCGAGCTGACCGGCGGCGACGGTCGCGCGTCTCGAAGTGAAGGCGCGCGACGTCCAACGCGTCCCTCGCTCGCGAATGTCCCGAGCTGAAATGACGCGGGCCCGATTTTTTACGACCTCGCGGGCGAACTGCACTTCGCGGGGGGGATATTTGGGACGAGGCCCCCGGGCTGGTAGCCTCACATTCTCCCGCGCCGCGCGGGAGTCATGTCGCGCCAAAGCCCGCCCACGAGTATCCTCGACCGCCCCCTCCCGAAGGGGCGGTCCGAGGTGAGCCTCAGCGCGTTCGCGTTCCTGTTCGCGGAGATGGTGCAGTACCACCGGACGAGGGCGAGCAGCATCGGGGAACTCGAGCGAAAGCTCGAGGAGGCGGGGCACGGCGTAGGCACGCGCATGCTCGAGTTGTTATCGCATCGCGAAAAAGGCAACCGGCGCGAGATTCGTCTTCAGGGCATCCTGCAGTTCATCAACACGAACGTGTGGCGGTGCTTGTTCGGCAAGGCGGCGGACTCGCTCGAGATTTACAACGACGACGAGTACGTCATCAGCGACAGGACGCCGCTGGTGAACCGGTTCGTGTCCGTGCCGAAGGATCTCGGCGACCTGAACTGCGCGGCGTTCGTGGCGGGGATCGTGAAGGGGGTGCTAAACGACGCGGGGTTCGCCGCGGAGGTGAGCGCGTACTACGCGGAGGTGGACGGGCAGAGGCAGCCTCGAACGAACTTCCTCATAAAACTCTCCCCGGAGGTGTTGGCTAGGGAACAGAGACTGGGATCGTGACGAGCGAGCGCGGGCGGCGCGCGTTCGGCGTCGCGTGATGTCTCATCAGAATACGATACCGATACCACAGTCCACGATCCCCACCCGCGATCTCCACCAGCCTCGACGACTCACAACGCGTCGATGACGTAGTTGAGATGCGCTCGGAGTTGCATCGCCGCCGGATAGGACATGTCCCTGGGCACGCCCACGCGGTCGCGGAGGTACTTCAGACACGTCGCCGCGCCCTTCCCCGCCTCGCTCGTCTCCCCCTCGCTCTTCCCCGCGGTGCCTTCGAGCAGCAAGGTCGCGGTCGCGCGGAGCGCCTCGTCCACCTCTTTTTCGTACTTCAGGTTGGGCACCGCGGTGGGATCCGCCAACGGCGCGCCGTACTGCTTCGCGCCCTTCTCGCCCATCCCGCGGCACGCGAACTTGGCGATGGCCTCGGCGTTCGCCGCGAGCTTATACGCCGCCTCGTGCCTCGCCGCCTCCTCCCCGGGGTTCATCGCGTCCGGGAGCGGCTCGAGGTCCGTCGCGCTCAGCGCGAGCGGCAGGTGCCAGCTGTCGTCGCCGTCGACGACGGCGCGCGCGCGTCGCGCCTCCTCCGACTCGTCGCCGAACCCGGGGCCGTACTGCGGGGGGATGTCCATGACGTGGGTGTAGTAATCGCTCTTGCACGCCTGGTACGACGCGCGCTCCTCGAAGGCGAGGAACCACCTCTCGACGTTCGCCCACCGATCGGTGCCGCGGAGCTGCATGCCCTTCCAATACAGACACGACGCGTTCATGCGCTCGACGTGCGACACGTACTGGAAGTCGACGATGGACGGCGCGTCGCCGCCGAGGAACCACGGCCCGGGGAGCTCACCCAGCGCCGCGTCCACCTCGTCCATCGTCTCCTCGAACGTTTTCCGCGCTCCGCCGCCGAACGGTCCGGGCATCCCCGGTCGGAACACGAGGCCGCACCAGTCGGAGAAGAGCTTGCGCTCGAGGCGCAACAGCGCGTTGGCGCGATCGAACGCCTCCTCGGGGAGCGTGCACGGCTCGGGGAACGTCTGCTCGAGAATCTGCATGATCACCAGGGACTCGGTGATGATCTCGCCGTCGAGCTCGACGACGGGGAGGAGGCCGGAGGGGACTTTCTTGAGGAACCACGCCGGTTTCTCGCCGTACGAGCGCATGTTGATGCGCTCGACGCGGTACGGGATGCGCTTCTCCTCCAACATCATCCACAGCTTCTGGCAATACGGACACCACCCCGCGTGGTCGCGGTACAGCGTCACCCGCACGTCCTCCTCCTTCGCGCCGAAGAGGCGAAGCTTGGCGGCGACGTGCGGGAGGCCCTCGCCGTCGGCGCGAAGGGCCTCCTCCGCCGCGAGCGCCTTGCCCGTCGCGGTCGCGCGGCACGCCGCGGAGATCTCGTCCCACGACACGACCTGCTCGGGAAGGGTCGCGACCGCGCTCGCGGCCATGACCGGGCGTCGGAGCGGTCGAGCGCGGGGGAGGCGCGTCCCGGGCTTGGCACCGACCGACGCGACGGAAATCGGACGAGCGAAGCGCGCCGACGCCGAACCGACAAGCATGCTGCGAAGCCGCGGAGCGAGGATATGGATAGAGCGGGGGAGGGGGCGAGGACGACCTGAAGTTTCGCGCGGGGCGTTGAGACACGTGTCCGTCGAGGAGACTGCGTCCGAGAACACTGTTTCGCAGCAGATTTCGCTCTGTTTTCGTACCTCCTCCTCTCGCCGTCCCACCTCGTCGCCTTCGTTTCACCCGAACTTCGCGATGAGCCTCGAGAGGATCTTCGCCGCGTCCTTCATGTCGCTCAGCGAGCAGTACTCGTTGTCCGCGTGGTAGGTGGACATCAGCCCGAACCCGATGAGCTGGATGTCGAAGCCCTCGCTCTGCATCTCGTGCACGAGCGGCAGCGACCCCGTGAGAGAGTACGGCTCCGCCTTGCCCTTCACCTCCTCGATGGCATCGCACATCAACGCGAACGCGGGCGACTTCAGATCGCACGCGATGCCGGTGAGGAGATGGTCGCCCCACTCCAGGCTCAGCTTCCCGACGATGGGCTCGCCGCCGCCCGGGGGCTGGATGACGTACTTACTGCACGGCCCGCGCGTCGGCAGCGCCTCGATGTCTTCGTTCATCGCCGCCACCTCCGCCTCGACGCACGCTTTCAGAGCCGACACCTCGTAGAAAGGCGTGAGACGAACGTCACCGCTGACGGTGGCTTCCGGAGGGATCTGGTTGAGCCCGCCGGGAGCGCACTTCACCTGCGTGGGCTTCATCGTGCTCGGGGTGATGAACTTGTACTCCGCCTCCTTGTCGCACGCCGGGAAGGACTCGTAAAACTTCTGCTGGATCCGGGCCGTCGCCTCCATGGCCAGCTCGATGGCGTTGATGCCCTTGTGCGGGAGCCCGGAGTGGAACCGGTGCCCGTTGGCGGTGAGGTGCCAAGTGATGGCGCCCGCGGTGCCGATGCACGGCTGGCTGTCCGCGCAGTCCACCCACACGACGGGTCCGGGTTTGCACGCGTCGAGGCGTCCCTCCGCGACCAAACCGTCGACGCCGATGCCCGGCCCGGAGGCCTCCTCGCTCGCGATGAACACGCACGTGAGAGACGTCTTGAGCTCCGGCTTGATCTCCGCCAACTGCGAGAAGAGCGTCGTCATGAGCGCGACGTGCCCGAGGCAATCCGTCGTCCCGCGGCCGAAGAGCTTATCGCCGTCCACGGTGAGGCTGAAGGGATCCACGTCCCACGCCTCCGGGTTCGCGGGAACGACGTCGAGGTGACTGCCGACGAAACTGAGGACGTCCGTCTCCGAGCCCGTGCCCGGGTACCGGATGATCAGGTTGCCGCGGCCCTCCGCGTAGGTGACGTGCTCCACCTCGAGCGGACCCCCGTTTTCCTTCCTGTGCGGCGCGAGCACCTCGAGGCAGTGCTTGATCGCGAGGTCCTCCTGAGGGACGTAGGCGGTGCCCACGCCGGTGTTCTGGAGATGCTCCACCTCCCCGATGAGATTGCGCAACAGCCCGACGAAGCGCTCCTCGTCGAGCTCAAGGGCGTGAAGGGCAGCCTCGGACGCGGACATCTCAGCGGAGGGTCGCGTCAAGTGCGCGCGTCGAAAGCGCCGCCTCGCGCGCGTCGAAGGTGCGGCGAAGCTTTGGCGGCGGACACTAGTCGGGCCGGCGAGTCTGGCGGCGGAAGGGCTGACGCGAGGTTGGCAACGAAGCATCCCTTTCTGAGCCGGACGCGTTCGCAACCGCCGCTCTTGACGAGGTTTTGCACGCGATATTGTTAGAAACCTCGCTTCCAGCAGTTTGGACATTTGGGGGGCGAGCGCTCGTGATCTCATCGGCGAGTGACCCAGGGTCGAGGGGAGCTCAGCATCGCAACTTCGTCTACGCGCTCTCTCGCTCACACCTTCTGTCTCTTGCCGCCCTTCTTCCCCTTCAGGTACGCCTCCACGTTGTCCTCCTCCACCTCGTCGTTGTCCGCGAACGCGTCCTCGTTCGCGTCCACCGCCGTTTTCTCCACCGCGTTCGCGCTCAAGTAGCTCGTGAGATGCTCCATCACGCTCTGCCTGAAACCGTGCAGCGCCTCGGAAAGGGTGCCGGTGACCTCGGTCGAGACGGTCTGGGGCTCCTCTCCGCTAAACGCGAACGTGCCCTGGACGGTCTTCGTCATGGATCCTCCGTAACCGCGTGCAACCGCGCGGGCGCCGATGTTATAGAATTCGCACCGGTCGGCGGGTCAGACCGCTTCGTGGACTCGTGGGTTGAGTTCGTCGGCGGATCCCGGGCTTTCGAGGGTTCGGGCGCTTTTCGGGCCTTTTGCGGCGCCCTTTATCCGCCTGTCAGAACGACGCCGCGGGCCCCTCGCCACAGGCAACGCGCAAATCTCTCTTCGATAGACGAACCTGGTCACTCACTCTTCGTTCGAGATGGAACTCGCTCCTCACCCGGTCATCCCCAAGAAGAAGCCCGTGCTGGTGTGCATCCTGGACGGCTGGGGCGAAAACAAGATCAAGGATGAGTACAACGCCTGCCACGTCTCGAAGTCGCCCACGATGGACGCCCTCGCCGCGAAGGGCCCCGACTACTACCGGACGGTTCTTGCTCACGGTCCCGCCGTCGGCCTCCCCACCGATCAGGACATGGGGAACAGCGAGGTACGCGACGCCACCCATCTCGGGAACATCCGAGAGAATATGCCGTGTCACCCGGTTCCTTCGGCCCCCCCACGAAAACTTGGCCGATTTCTGACAGTCCCGGTCTCCCTCCTTCTCGCTCAGGTTGGCCACAACGCCCTCGGTGCGGGGAAGATCATCGCCCAGGGCGCCGCTCTCGTGGACATCGCCCTCGCCGAAAAGTCCATCTTCAGCGATCCGGGATGGGAGTACATCAAGCCCGCGTTCGCGGCGAACACGCTGCACATCATCACTCTGCTCAGCTCGGGCGGCGTCCACTCTCGGTACGATCAGCTCAAGGGGATCATGGACGGTGCTGTGGCGGACGGTTGCAAGAAGCTTCGCCTTCACGTCCTCACGGACGGCCGCGACGTCCCGGACAACTCCTGCCACGAGTACATGGCGACCCTCGTCGCCGACCTCGCGAAGCTCGAGGGGTGCGACGCCAAGGTGGCCTCCGGCGGCGGACGAATGAAGGTGACCATGGACCGCTACGAGGCCGACTGGCCCATGGTCGAGCGCGGGTGGAGGGCGCACGTCCTCGGCGAAGCCCCTAATAAGTTCACCGATCCCGTGGAAGCGCTCAAAAAGCTCAAGGAGGGCGGTGACAGCGATCAGTACATCGAGCCCTTCGTGATCGTGGACGAGGCGGGCGCCGCCGTCGGAACCGTGGAGGATAACGACGCCGTCGTCATCGCTAACTTCCGCGCGGATCGCGTCGTGGAGATCTCCAAAGCGTTCGAGTACGCGGACTTCAAGGAGTTCGATCGCGTTCGGTTCCCCAAGGTGAAGTTCGCGGGCCTGATGCAGTACGACGGCGATCTCAAACTTCCGGCCAACTATCTCGTGCCCCCTCCTCTCATCGAGCGCACCTCCGGCGAGGTGCTCGCCGCCAACGGCCTGAAGACCTTCGCCTGCAGCGAGACGCAGAAGTTCGGTCACGTCACGTTCTTCTGGAACGGTAACCGATCGGGGTACTTCAACGAGGCGCTGGAGACGTACGTCGAGATCCCCAGCGACAACGTTCCGTTCAACGAGGCGCCGCTCATGAAGGCGCGTGAGATCACTGCCGCCGGCAAGGAAGCGCTCAAGAGCGGAAAGTACGACGTCGTTCGCGTGAACTACGCCAACCCCGACATGGTTGGACACACCGGCGATCTGGCCGCGACGGTGGCCGCGTGCGAGGAGTGCGACGCGTGCGTGAAGGAGCTTCTGGACCTGGTCGACGAGCTCGGCGGCATGTACCTGGTCACCGCCGACCACGGAAACGCGGACGACATGGTCCAGCGCAATAAGAAGGGCGAGTGCATCATGGCCGAGGGGAAGCCGCTGCCTCTCACCTCGCACACGCTCGCGCCGGTTCCCGTCGCCATCGGCGGTCCCGCGCTCCCGCCGTCCATCAAGTTCCGCGATGACCTTCCCAAGGCGGGTCTCGCGAACGTGACCGCGACGTACATGAACCTGATGGGCTACGAGGCGCCGGCGGAGATGGAGCCCTCCCTCCTGGCGGCGGCGTGAAGAGGGAAGTCAAACGGTCGAAACAATGGATAGCGCCCGACGTGATCGCAGTGAAATAACAAAAGCATCGTCATCGGACTCGCCGCGGCGCTCGACGCCGCGACCCTCACCGTCGCGCCCACCTCCGTACCCGCCTCCGAGACCCCACAGCTCCTCCGGCCTGGATGTCCGCAGTTTTCGGAAATCACAAGTCACGGAACGGCCGAATCGAAAAAAAAAACTTGGAAAAAAAAAAAAAAATCAAACAGAAGTCGAAAAAGTGCAGGACGGTGGATGTGTGTGCCAGCACTGCTGGACCTCACAGGCATCGCGCCGCCCTCGTGTGAGCGGCATGGACACATCGTCGCCGAATGTTTCGGATGACGACGAGGTCGGGAAGGGTCCTCCCTCTTGGCTAAGAGATGTTTGGGGTCAGAGGCCAACGACGCCTCCTCCACTGGCACGGACGAGTTCAAGAACGACGCTGCCGGTGTGGCACAACGAGGGTCGAGTCGTGCCGACCTCTATGTGGCTAAAAGAATCCCATACGTCGGCGGGTCTGAGCGCGTTGCGCGGATGGGAAGAGGCCCAGGAGGCCGAACTCGCTCGAGCAACGCAGAATGCGCTGGAGATCGCGCAGGTACCAGCAGCCCCATCCTTCTATCTCGCGCTTTTCTCGGTTCTCCCAACGCAAGATGTAACCTTTATCTAACTTTCCTCCCTCTGCGTCAGGCTGCGTCTCGTGAGCTCCTGAACGATCTTCACGATGTAACGAAATCTCTCGGATTCTGGGAGACCAAGCTCCACGATACTCCAAGAAGGCTGTGGTGGTTCTTGCTGCTACAAACGGGCCCTGGACACTTCTACGGCACGCTGTTTAGCTCCGTAAGAAATCTCCTGAACTCGTGCTCTTCGCTGGTGCGAAATCCGGGTAAAGAGGGACGGCGTCTTCCTCCCATATCCACCGGATTACGCAAGGCGTACATTTCGCCTCATCTTCAGGTGGACGGTAAAGTGCGCGTGTTGTCCTCGATGCAGTTCAGCTTGGCATCAGCGGTGGGCGAGGTGCACAGGCACGCGGGAAACGTTGCCAACGCGTGGAACTCGGAACGCGCCGACGCGGAGTCTCTTCGCAAGCTGTTGCACGACGCCTTGACAGGCTTACTCGGTTCTCTTCAGGCGGTCAGCAAGTCGAAAACACTACCATCCAGCTCAACGGGGCTGGATGACTCCCCGAAGTTGTCGCAGAGTCCTCTCAGTAAAGCTGTGAACACCGCGTTCTCGCCGAGGCACTCACGTCTGGGGGAGCGTGGCAAAGCGGAAGGCTTGGCTGAGGTGCGAGCGAACGAGTTTGACGGGTCGTCGACCGACGCAGCGGGCAAGGACGAGGGAATCAAGGAAATTCGGCGACTTATACGCAAGTTGGAACTTGAGGGGAGCAAAGCCTCTGGAAACGCAAAGGCGGTGATTGCTGCAAACACGAGGCCACGACAATGGCAACGGAGGTGGGTGCTGTACTCTGGTCTCTGTTCTGCAGTCTGCTCAGCGACGCTATTCGCGATACGCCACAGCAAGCTCTGCGGATCGAGCGATTTGGATAACTTCATTCAGAGCCTATGGTCGTCGCTCCTGCGCTTCTGGAATACTCATGCCGTGACGCCTTGGAGGTGAGTAGATTATTCCACGACTACTCTTCTCAGTTCTCGTATATCAGCGACGTACAACGTGGAATTCGCGCACGATGCATTATTTCTAAGACAGCAGCTCCAACGTTTTCGTTTTCTTCTAGGGAAATCAAGTCGGAGTTATCGAAAGCGTTCGATCAGACCACAGACGTCGTCGGACTTCAGCAACTCGAGGTGCGTAATAACGGCGCACGCTTCTCTTCAACCGATGAAACGTTTTAAATCATTCAATCGCTGACTCCCCTTTTCAGAGCTCGAAAGCATCTTTGGACAGAATGCTTGAACAATATATTGCTCAGGCAACGAGACCGGGGTACAGCGCCCCATTGTATCGCGCTTATCGCGCTGTCGCCGGCGGTTCATCTGAGCAAGGGGTGCAGGAACCACCGGATCCTTTCGCGCTCGTCACCGCTCGAGTGGAGGAGGAATTGAAGAGTCCCTTACAGAATATGCTTGGGGTGCGACCGTCAACGCTTTTGCATTTCTTAATGTTTTTGCCCTAATAACGTTTCACTTCGCAGGGAGACTTGATGCAACTGCTCTTGATTCAGACGCAAGTGATGAAAGTTGACATGGAGAGCGCACTGCTTCAAATGGATCAGATCATGCGCGCAAATCGATTGAACTTTTCGCTCATGGCTGGCATGCCGGCCCTTCTTGCTGGGTTTATGTCAACTTCTCTTGGTTCAACTTCACTGGGTGAGTATTTTCAATCGTTTTTCGCTATTTTGAATGATTCTGACTTATGCTTTTCAATTCCAGGCGTTCGCACTCATCGACGGCGCACTCAAAATCGCGAAGACATGCGCATGCTTCTTGCTGAAGCCGAGCGCGCCCTCACTGAGTTGCAATACAGCGACAACAAAAGCTTCGCGAGTGGAATGTTACTGTATGCTCTGAACACTTTATTCCAATCTGTTCAACGACATCGCCAGTATTTTTCGCCTGCTGAATGGCGTGCAGTCCGCGCAGATATCATGACGTTGAGTGATAACGACGTTCCGATTGAGTCGAAATCGCGGGTGGTTTCACGTCTTGCGCGCATTAAGGCTTTCATTCCTGAACCGCATAGGGTCCCGAACATTTAATGCGAGTTTAGTTTCGCTCGAAGTGTTCAATTGTCGTTCTACTCGTATTTCAATTTTTCTAGCTAAGAGCTAAAGCTCTGTCGAAAGGTCAGCTGAACAGGCCGCGAGCACCTGCTGCTTCGCGTCGCCGTCTGGAAAGGATGAAAACATTTTCTCTATTTCTAGTGCCATTGCCCTCGTGCTTTCGCAAAGATCGCCTATGAGCTTTAAGATAGCATTCAGAAGTATCGCTTGTGTTGTTTCACTCGCGTGGCTGAGCACCTCGAGCGCTGTCTTCAGACAATTCAGTCTGTGAAGGGCACCGGCGACCGCAACAACGTGCGACTGATCCTTCGTCGTGAGAGGCTTGACCCACGAACTGTCGTGCACTGCTGCGTTCGTTACGTGCCTCGAAAGGCTTTCAGTCTCTCGTGAATTCCCCTCAGCTGCTGCCTTTGTTAGCAGCACTCTCGTCAGGAAGTCCATCGCCAGCGCTTGTGAAGGGATTGCGCTCATGCGTTCGTCCCCTGAAGCGAAGGACAGAACTCTCGGTAAGATCCCAAGAAGCACGACTGTAAACTCTTTCGCTGTCAAACCAGGAAGTGTCGAGGCACACGCTTCGAGCAGAGCACATCGAAGAAGAGACGGCGATTCCGCGGCATTCTGGATGCATTTGATCCTATGACGTAGCTCTTTCCGGGGCTCCTGGTGGCCTTGAAGCTGTTTCATCACCTCCACCGCGTCCAGGTGGCGAGAGGCGCAAAGTGCCAAGACGTCCGAAAACGCCGCGGCCGAGGCACCCTCCCCAACCAACTCCCCCCGAGGGACACTACGATGCGGATCTGGAGCGAGCTTCCGGATCTCACACATGAGAGGTTCCATGACGATTCTCGTGCGCCAGGAGATTCGGGTCGCGGCGGCTGCGTCGGCGTGGGCGAGGGACATGATTACCGACTGTGATTCTCTTCCGCTCGTCGACAGGGTCACGCGCAGTGCCTCGACGCAGCTTCTGAGTAAGCCGCTCGCCAGATCGCGAGTCTTCGCGGGACTTCCGATGCCAGCGTCCACGGATGCAGCTAAACCGAAGAGCACACCACCAGGATACGTCGCGCGCAAGAGTTGGACACCCTCGGGCGACAGTGAAACATCATCCCGGTCGTCGTCGGTGTCCGTCAGCAGGGCGTTGAGAATCCTCAAAATCTCGTACTCGAGAAGCGGCGATCGTTGTTCGCTCGCCGAGTCGCGCAGAGCTGGGATCACGATGATCAAAAGCACCTCTCGGGGATCGAGCTGCGAACGGCGAGGTGACGCGAGTCGTTCTCCGAAAGACCACGCGTCGTCGGGGTGTCTCGATCCACCAGCTCGCAACAACGCCGTGGTGAATCGTCTCAGTCCTTCGAGCTCACGCGCCCCTCTCAGTTCCGCGGGAGGATTTCGAAACGTCCGCGCGATCTCTGCGAGAAGGAGCGGAGGTTGATCGGGTCCGAGGCGAGTCTTCGCGATGCCTGGTTGTTTTTCGAACGCGAGGACCAGGAACGGCACTTGCGACGCGTTCGTCGCCGCGGTCCGCACGAGCCGGCTGACGGTCACCTCCGGAGACGACGCGAGGCATCGCGTCACTTCCGAGGCAAACGCGTCGACGTCCCTCGACGCGGGTGCCTTTGCGTCTCCTCCGACGCGGTTCAGCGCGGCGATGAGCTCTCGGTCTACCGTCGCGCGGTCGTCGTCCGTCGCGTCCCGTCTCGTCGCATCTCTCGCGCCTCGAAACCTCTCCGAGCAGAGGAGCACACCGCCGGCGATGAATGCGTTCCGTCGTCGACCCGACGCCTCGCACCGACGCACAAAGTCGAGGCCCTCTTTCGAAGCGTCTCCGGCGCGCGAAAAGGCGTCGAGACGACGGCGCCGTTCGTCCCGTTCGTCGCGACGTCGCGAGTCTGAGGCGGACTCCCGAGCGACCTCGCGCTCACTCTCCTCGACGTCGATCGCGACGGCTTCCTCGCTCGAGTCCAGCGCGATGTGCTCGCTGAGTTCGGCGGCGAGACGCGGGTAGACGTGGTTCGGCGTCGCGCGGAGTTTTTTTCTCAGCTCGCGCCGGAGCCCCGCGCTCGTCGCCGCTTTCACGAACTGTTTCGTCGAGAGTCTCCACTTGCTCCGCGCGGAGAAAGGATCGCAGGGAACCGCCACGGACGGAACGCTCGACACCCAGGCGAAGAAGAGCGCGTCCATCAGCAGCTCTTTCGCGTCGTGTGAGCCTCCACGAGCCGCCTCGAGGGCATCCGTCGCGGCGGACGCGACGACGTCGAGGGTCTCCTCGTCGTCGTCGGGTCGTCCTCCATCGTCTTCGCAGGCGCCCGAGCGATAGCGCAGATACTCGAACAGGGGGCCGAGCCGGGTTTCAAGGTTCACGACGCCGACGTCGACGTACCGCGCCGTCCCGCGCCCCATGTCGCCGCGCGCGTGGGTCGTCCGCTTCCGAGTTCAGGCGCGCAGCGTCTCACGCATCTTTGTTACCCTTGTCCTCGGATCGTCCGCCGCCCCCACGAACCCAGCGATACACGCGGCGAGGGATCATGTACAAGCACACGAACGCCAGCAACGCCAGTAGCACGAAGTCCGTTTGCGTCAGCACGTACACAGAACCGTCGCCTCCCGCCATGCGGTCCTGGGGCTCCGCGCAGCTGCTGGGGGGCTCGGCACCACAATGCGAAAGGAACTTCGCGCGGCAGGCGCCTGCGGAGAGCCGCGGCACGAATGTGCTGGCGGGCATTGAGGTGTCCGCTCAGAGGAAAAACAAAATGGAAGTCAGGAAAAAAAAATCAAAGAGAGGCCATAATGACGGTCTATGACTTAAGAAACATGAGAAACTCACCGCTCGACGGACAAAACGCGTCGAGAAGCCGAACGGCACGTTTATCCGCATCTCGATCCCACATCCACCGCTGATCGATGACTTGTTTCGTCCTTTCGCCCTCTCATAAGCCGCGGATGAATCGACGCGTCGCGCAGGAGTGCCAGAGCGCCGGCGTGGCGAGGGTTTTCTCTCGGAGTACCCCCCATACCGATTCGTGCCATCGCCTCCTCACTCTCGCAGGCTTCCGCGCGTCAGATTGTGTTTGAATGGCCCCCGACGCCGCGTCGTGGTCGCGTTGGATCCCGTCGGTTCCGACCGACGGGACCGACTCGTTCGTGCTTGTCAACGCACACGTGCCGTTGTGCACGGTGTCCGGGGTGGACGGGGAGGGCCTCCAGGCGGACCACGATGGGCTCGTGCGCGTGGACATCGTGATTCGTGACGGGAAAGTACTCGACATTTCGCCCGCTGGCACTCGCGACCCCCCGAGCGACGTCCGCGTCGTGGACGCGGACGGAGGTATGTGCTGGCCGACGTTCAGCGACATCCACACCCACATCGACAAGGGGCACACCTGCGAACGAAGCCGTAACCACTCCGGCTCTCTCGCCGGCGCGGACGATTCCTGCGCCAAGGACGAGGCGTTCTGGAGCCAGGAGGACGTGCGGCGGCGCATGGAGTTCAGTCTCAAGAGCGCGTACGCGCACGGGACGTCCGCCGTGCGGACGCACATCATGAGCGGCCCGAAGCAAGCCGCCATCGCGTGGCCGGTGTTCCACGAGCTGAGGGAGAAGTGGAGGGGGAAGATCGAGCTCCAGGGCGTCTCACTCTCCATCCTTCGATTTTTTCGCGACGAGGATGCGGCCGCGGAGCTGGCGGACACCGTCAAGGCGAACGGCGGCATCCTCGGCGCGGCGGTTTCGTGCACCGACCGCGGCGGGCACGCGGACGACATCTACACGACGTGCGGGGAGGAGCTCCCCGCGCTCCTCGACGTCATCTTCCGCCTCGCGAACGAGCGCGGCCTCGACCTGGATTTCCACGTGGACGAGAACGGCAACGAGGTGTCCAAGGGTCTGCTTTACATCGCCGAGGCGGCGACGCGAAACGATTTCAAGGGGAAGATTGTGTGCGGGCACTGTTGCTCGCTCGCCGCGCAGGCCCCGGCGGAGCTCGCTCGCATCATCGCCGCCGCGCACCGCTCCAACATCTGCGTCGTGTCCCTCCCCATCGTCAACCAGTGGCTGCAGAATCGCGACGTGCGCGGGCTCTGCACGCCCACGAAGCGCGGGGTGACGACGCTGAAGGAGCTCGACGACGCCGGCGTGCAGGTGTGCCTCGCGAGCGACAACACCAGGGACCAGTTCTACGGATACGGCGACCTCGACATGCTCGAGATCTTCCGGGAGAGCTGCAGGATCGGGCACCTCGACCGGCCCATCGCGAACTGGCCCATGGCGGTGACGTCGAGACCGGCCACGGTGATGGGTCTGGGCGAACATCACGGCCGCGTCGCCGTCGGCGGGCCCGCCAACCTCGTCGTGTTCCGAGGACGATGCTACAGCGAGCTGCTGTCGCGGCCGCAGCTCGACCGACTCGTGCTTCGAGACGGGCGCCCGTTGATGGACGACGTGCCGGACTATCGTGAGCTCGACGTGGGCGGCGAGCCGGGTGCCAATAAACGCCGGAAGTCGTTGGACATGGACGCGGGGGCGGGAAAGCGCGGAAAGGGAGGGGCGTGACGGGTGACGGAGACCCCCAACCTGTTTCTTCGATTCCATAATTCGATATTTTCCCGGGTGCCGATGTTGGTCCCTTGAAAGTTCGGCACTGTGCCTACATAAGCGTCGTCTGTCCCGGAGACAAACATACCAGACTGTTTGCTCATTACGGAAAACCGCGAAAATAAAAATCTGGCGTTTGAATCTCGGGAGATGGCGGCCCGGCGCTTTTTTGTCCAAAGCCCTGGGCTTTTCAAAGTTCGGCCGATCGCGCGCCGCGCGCCGCAGTATCGCGCGCGCGTCAGTTCTCGCGGACCGTCGCTTCGCTCGCCTACGCGTCTTCGCTAGCGCTAGGGAGACGTCAGCCCGTCCCGTCGCTCGATAAGGACACTTCCGAGTCAGAGCGAAAGCGTCCTCGGCCAGAGGAACTGCAACTACCTGCACAGCGAGGCCGCCACATCAACATGGCCGCCGCCCTCGCCAACACGCTCGGCGTTTCCGCCGGCGTGCGGTCGCTGACCAACCCGCGGTCGCTGTCCAACCGCAAGAGCACGGGTGCTCGCGCCGGCAGGCGTGTCACCCCGCAGGTTCGCGCTCGGGCGTCTCCGGACGAGGAGTCCCCCGTGTTCCGCGCTTGGGATGAGGCGACGAACTCGCAGAAAAGGACGGATATCAAGCGCATCATGATCGTGGGCGCTGGTCCCATCGTGATTGGCCAAGCTTGCGAGTTCGACTACTCCGGAACGCAGGCGTGCAAGTCCCTTCGGTGCGTCCGCGCGCCCTATCCCCCCGATCGCCGCGCGAGCCGGTGACGGCGACCCGCATCAACTTTTTCTCCGTCTGAAGCGGCGGCCGCCTTTTCGAGGCTCGATCGGTTCGCGAGATTCCTCATCTCACGCGCTCTTTCCCATCGCTCCTTCCCTCTCCTCAACCTCCCCCCTCTCACCATCAGCGCCGAGGGGTACGAGGTGATCCTCTTGAACTCTAACCCCGCGACGATCATGACCGACCCCGGGACGGCGAACCGCACGTACGTCGGTCCCATGACCCCCGAGACGGTCGAGGAGATCATCATCAAGGAGAAGCCCGACGCGCTCCTGCCCACCATGGGCGGTCAGACGGCGCTCAACCTGACCAAGGCGCTCGCTGAGAACGGCATCCTCGAGAAGCACGGCGTGGAGCTCATCGGCGCGAAGCTCGACGCCATCAACAAGGCGGAGGATCGTCAGCTTTTCAAGGAAGCGATGGAGAAGATCGGTCTGAAGACCCCCCCCTCGGGCACGGCGAACACTTGGGAGGAAGCGCTCGTCATCGCAGACGAGATCGGGTCCTTCCCTCTGATCATCCGTCCCGCGTTCACGCTCGGCGGATCCGGCGGTGGCATCGCGTACAACATGGAGGAGTACAAGACCATCGTCACCAGTGGCCTCAACGCCTCCACCACCACGCAGGTGCTCATCGAGAAGTCCTTGCTCGGATGGAAGGAGTATGAGCTCGAGGTGATGCGCGATCTCGCCGACAACGTCGTCATCGTGTGCTCCATCGAGAACCTCGACCCCATGGGCGTGCACACCGGCGATTCCATCACCATCGCTCCCGCGCAGACCCTGACGGACAAGGAGTACCAGCGCCTCCGCGACGCCTCCGTGGATATCATCCGCGAGATTGGCGTCGAGTGCGGCGGCTCCAACGTGCAGATGGCGGTGAACCCGGCGGACGGCGAGTTGATGATCATCGAGATGAACCCCCGCGTGTCTCGGTCCTCCGCTCTCGCTTCCAAGGCGACGGGGTTCCCCATCGCCAAGATGGCCGCGAAGCTTGCGGTTGGCTGCACCCTCGACGGGATCCCCAACGACATCACCCTGAAGACGCCCGCCAGCTTCGAGCCTTCCATCGACTACGTCATCACCAAGATTCCGCGCTTCGCTTTCGAGAAGTTCCCGGGATCTGAGCCCGTCCTCACGACGCAGATGAAATCCGTCGGCGAGGCGATGGCGGTCGGCCGCACCTGGCAGGAGTCCTTCAACAAGGCGCTCCGCTCGCTCGAGACCGGGCTCAGCGGTTGGGGGCTCAACCCCAAGGACGGCGCGATGCAGGACGACAAGGAGGCTCTCATGAACGCGCTCTCGATTCCCAACCCGCAACGCGTCGTCGCCATCCACGAGGCGTTCATGGCGGGCATGAGCGCCGAGGAGATCCGCAAGATCACCGACTTCGACCCGTGGTATCTCCGCCAGATGGAGGACCTGTTTCAGACTGAAAACTGGCTCAAGAGCCTCAGCGGCGTCGCCGACCTGGACCAGCAGGATTGGTCCGAGGTGAAGCGTCGCGGGTTCAGCGACGTGCAGATTGCGCGCGCGCTCAAAATCACCGAGGGTGAGGTGCGCAAGGCGCGCAAGGGTCACGGCGTGGTCGCCTCCATGAAGCGCGTCGACACGTGCGCCGCCGAGTTCGAGGCCGAGACGCCGTACATGTACTCGTCCTACGACGGCAACGACGAGGTCGCGGCGACGGATAAGCGGAAGATTCTCATCCTCGGCGGCGGCCCGAACCGCATCGGCCAGGGCATCGAGTTCGATTACTGCTGCTGCCACGCCGCCTTCTCGCTGAAGGACGCCGGGTACGAAACCATCATGCTCAACAGCAACCCGGAGACGGTGTCCACCGACTACGACACCTCCGACCGTCTGTACTTCGAGCCCCTGACCGTGGAGGACGTGCTCAACGTCGTCGAGGCGGAGCGCCCCGAGGGCATCATCGTCCAGTTCGGCGGCCAGACGCCTCTCTCTCTGGCCACCCGCCTCGAGAAGGCGCTGAAGGACGATCCCATCCCCGCCGCGTCCGGGAACGGAAACTGCCGGATTCTCGGCACTCCCCCCGACAGTATCGACGCCGCCGAGGACCGCGAGAGGTGGCAGGCGATCCTCGACGAGCTCGACATTCTCCAGCCCCCGGGCGGCGTCGCTCGCTCCGAGGCGGAGGCGCTCGTCGCCGCCAACAACATCGGGTACCCGGTCATGGTGCGCCCGTCGTTCGTCCTCGGCGGCCGCGCGATGGAGATCGTCGGGTCGGACAGCGACCTGAAGCGCTACATCACCACCGCCGTCGAGGTCGACCCCGAAAAACCGGTGCTGGTGGATAAGTACCTCGCCAACGCCACCGAGCTCGACGTCGACGCGCTCTGCGACGCCGAGGGTAACGTCGTCATCGCGGGCATCATGGAGCACATCGAGCAGGCGGGCGTGCACTCCGGCGACTCCGCGTGCAGCATCCCCTCGCAGACCATCCCGGAGAAGTCTCTCGAGACCATCAGAGACTGGACGCCGAAGGTCGCGAAGCGCCTCGGCGTCGTCGGCCTCATCAACATTCAGTACGCGGTGACCCCCGACGGCACCGTGTACATCATCGAGGCGAACCCGCGCGCGTCCCGCACCGTGCCTTTCGTCGCCAAGGCGATCGGCCACCCGCTGGCCAAGTACGCGTCGCTCGTCATGGCCGGGTCCACGCTGAAGGACATTAACTTCACCGAGGAGGTCCAGCTCGACCACGTCGCCGTGAAGGAAGCGGTGCTGCCCTTCGACAAGTTCCCCGGCGCCGACACCCTCCTCGGCCCGGAGATGCGTTCCACGGGGGAGGTCATGGGCATCGACAAGGACTTCAACAAGGCGTACGCGAAGGCGCAGATCGCCGCGGGGCAGAGGCTGCCCACCGACGGTAAGGTGTTCATCTCCGTGCGCGACAGCGACAAGCCCGACGCCGTCGAGCTCGCCAAGTCCTTCAGCGCGATGGGGATGACCGTGGTGGCGACCAGCGGCACGGCCAAACTCATGGAGGAGGCCGGCGTCGAGGTGCACGTCGCGCCCAAAATCCACGAGGGTCGTCCGCACATCGGCGACATGCTGAGGGACGGCGACATCAACCTCATGGTGGTGACGTCCTCCGGTGACGAGCTCGACATGCGCGACGGACGCGAGATCCGCCGCACCGCCGTCGGTCTGAAGGTTCCGATGGTGACCACCATCGCGGGTGCGAAGGCCACCTGCGCTGCGATCGGCGTGATGCAAGAGGGAAAGCTCGAGATGGAAGCGCTTCAGGATTTCTTCTGAGGGCGGCGGCTGCACGCCGTCCGCGGACGTTAGACTTTTCGCGGGACGGGGGTTTCTTTAGGTTTGTTTCCGGTTGCGTTTTCACGTTGCAATATCACATGACATCGACGCACTACGCGTTGTAATAACTCGTCGGCGCCACCGTGGTCGTGCACTCGGACCCCACCATGCTGGGCGCGTACCCCATGTTTGCGGTGACGCGCGCGCCGCCGGTTCCCGAGCCGCCGGCGGGGCGCTGACCCGTGCCGCGCATGGACGGTCCCGTGATCATGAGATCGGTCGCGCGCCTGCGCCCGAAGCTCGGCGGCTCGTACTTCGCGTCGCGGAGCGCCGCGGACTGCTCCATCGCGGCCGTGCGGTAGTTCGACATCGCGTTATGGTCGTCCACCTCGAACGGTTTCGGCCGGGGCGCCGGACGCTCTCGCGCCGGCGCCGGCGCGGGCTCGGCGGGCGCGGGCAACGGCGCGCCCGCCGCGGGCGCCTGCGGATAGTACTCGCCGTAGTCCTCGTCGTAGAAATCTCCCATCCTCCGGCCCTTGAACGACTCCTCGCCGCCGTACCCGTCCATGACGCCCACGAGCTGTCCCCCTCGACCGTGCTCCTTGGCAGCGTTGAGCGCCGCCGCCCTCTCCTCCGCCGCCGCGCGCATCGCCTCCTGATACTTCTCCTCGTCGACGCCGAGCTTCGCGAGCTGGTGCGCGATGAACGGGTCGGTCGCGTTAGCGTCCAAGAACGCCTCCTTCGCCGCCCCGCCGCCCCGCCCGTTAGCCCTGGCGGCGTCCATCGCCTCGCGCCTCGCCGCCGCCTCGCGCTGCAGAGCATTCATCGCGCGAGGCGGGGGGGGCGCGGGCGCCGGCTCCGTCGCGCGCGAACGAACGCTCGCGGCGCGCGACGCCTCCGCCGGATCGACCGGCGCGATGACCGAACCGCGCGTGCTCCGGTGGACCGACCGCGCCGACGCCTCGTACGACGCAGCCGCTGCGACGGGGGGCTCCTGCGCGAGGGGAGGCTGGGGCTCATCTCCCTCGTACGCGGGATAGGACGCGTCGTCGTCGGCTCCGGCGTACCCCGCGGGCGGCGGACCGGGACGGTGCACGCGTTGCGATTGGCCGACTCGCGAGGCCGACGCGGATTCGATCTGGCGGCGCAGATGCGGGTTAGCGGGGAGCTCCCAGGACGGCGGCGCGTCGGGCGGCGCGACCTCGGCGAGGGGAGGACGGCGGGCCTTCCCGTCGGCGGCGATCGCCTCGAACGGCGGCTCTGCCGGGCGCGCGCTCGCGACGGAAGGTCGGTGGGACACGTTCTTCGCGTCCGGATCGAGCTCGATGCCGAGGCTCCGCGCGCGGCTCCCGATGGCGGTGTTCGCGAGAAGCGCCGCGGTGTCGGGCCTCTGCCTGTGGTCCATGGTGAGGCACAGCTTGAGCACGTCCGACAGCTGCGAGCTGAATTTACCCGCGGGAAGCGGCGCGTACACACCCTTCATGATCTTGCGGATAAGCGCGCCCTCGTTCTGCGCGTCGAACGGGTGCTTACCTCCGGTGCACATCTCGTACAGCACCACGCCGAGAGCCCACACGTCGGACTTCTCGTTGTACGGTTTGTCCTCGCAAAGCTCCGGGGAGAGGTAGTAGGGCGTGCCGACGATAGTTCGCGCGAACATCGTGTTCGGGCTGAGGACCTTGGCGATTCCGAGATCCCCGACCAGGACGTTGTCTTCGGCGTCGAAGAAGAGGTTCAGGGACTTCATGTCGCGGTGGATGATCTTCTTCGAGTGCACGTGTCGCAGCCCGAGGAGCGCCTGGATGAAAAACTTCCACACCTTCTCCTCCGGCAGCGCCTTGCCGCGCTGCGCGTGGAGACGGCTGTGAAGGGTTCCGTTGGGGGCGAACTGCATCACGATGTTCAGCTTGCCGTCCTCGAGGAAGCAGTCGTAGTACTTGATGACGAACTTGCTGTCCATGCCCGCGAGCACGCGCGCCTGAGACGAACGACGAGCACGAGGAGGGGTTTCGCGGGTTCTCAGTGATGCGCGACGACGGAGAGTGGGGTGGCCAGCGAGCCGAGGAGCCGCGACTCTCGAGCGTTAACTTTTTTCACGACGAGCGACGCTTCACGGTCACGGCTCGGACGCGGGAACACGTTCTCGCACCTCATCCACAGCCTCCTCGCGCTCCGCGCGATTCATGTTCGCGATCTCGACCTGCTTCAGCGCGTACACCCGCCCGTTGTCCTTGCGAACCGCCTTGTACACCACCCCGAACGAACCTTTGGCGATGGTGACGAGCTTTTCGAAGTCCGCGAGCGCCATGCGCTTGACGCCCCCGGACCCGGGCGCCGCCGGGGGCGACGCCCTCGCCTGGTTCGACTGCGACGCCATCATGCGGATGCCGGAACCGATGTTGGAGCTGCTCGAGCGGTACATCGCGACCCCGTGCGTGCCTCGGCCCGACCGCGGGTTGAGGACTGTTCGCTCTCGGGGGCGCGGGTGCGGTCAACGACGAATGTTCAACGGCCGTCTCTCGGTCGCTCGTTCTTTTCCATAATTCTGCACCAGTTTGAGGAGCGCGCGGCGGTATTCGTCGCGGATAAATTTGGGCGTCATCAGTTAGTACGAAAGTACCCGGTTTCGCCGGCCTCTCACAGCTCGCCCCCGTGCCGACTCTTCCCTCCCCCCCCACTCTTCCCTCGCTCACCGAGATGCGTCCTCACGAACTTGACCATGTCCGCCTCCGAGCGATCCCCCGCGTACGGCACGATGACCTCCCCGACGCGGAGGTAGATGGCCGGGAAGCCCTTCACGACGAACCGCGCGTCGGGCACGTCGTTGGCGACGGCGTCCATCTTGGCGACGGTCACGTCCGCGTCGCGCTCGAACGCGCGCGCGACCTTCTCGTACGTCGGCGCCAGCTTCTTGCAGTGTCCGCACCAGGGCGCGTAGAATTCGATGAGGACCGCTCGCGTCGCGTCGGGCCCCGTGACGACGCGCTCGAAGGTCTTGGCCACGACGACGGTCACCGCGCCGCGCTGCTCCCCCGGCTCGGGCTCGGGCTCGCTCTTCACGCTCGGGTCGAGGACGCCGCGCGAGAATTTCCCCAGCCACCCCGCGATATCGCCCGGCTTCGCCTCGTGCAGGAGGTACTTCCGGTTGAGCTCCGTGTCGTGCAGAACGACCGCGGGGAGAAGCTCCGGCGCGACATCGAAGTACCGCAGCGCGGCGTCGTTCTCCGCCGCGTCGCCCATGACGAACCGAAACGACGCAGGTCGCGCGGCGGCGACGTCGCGAAGCGCCCTCTCGATACCCGCCCACTCCTCCGGGGCGTCCTCGTTCGCGAACGCGATCACCTTCGGCGCGCCGTGCCTGAACACGCGGCGCAGCAGCGCGCGGCTCTCCGGCGCCCGGTCCAACTTGGCGACGAGCGGCGTCGAGTGCGCCTCCACGAACGCCGCCATCGCCGCCGCCGTCGCCGCGCCGTCGAAGCGACGCACGCGCTCGTCGAACGTCTTGAGCGCGTACACCTCCCACCCTTCGCCGTCTCGTTCAGAGGCTCCCCAGTTCGCCCTGACGGATTCGGGAAGGAGGTCGCGCGTCGCGACGATGCCGTGCGGGATGGCGTGCCCCTCGTCGTCGCCGGCTTTGGCGGCGAATCTGCGGGCGGCGCGCTCGAACGCGCCGCGAGCCGTCGCCGCTTCCTCGTCGCCCTCCGCGAACGCGCCGACGAAGACGACCGGCGCGCGCGCGACGAACGCGCGCACGTCCGCGCGCGTCGCGAGCGGCTCGGTGGCGGGCGCGGCGAGTCGTTCGAGCTCGGTCACGATGCTCCCGGCGACGCGCGGCCCCTCGTACTCCTCGGACGCCTCCGTCGCCCCGTCGCGGTAGATCCTCACGGACGGGAACCCGCGGACGTCGTGCGCCTTCGCCACCTCCGCGTTCTCCCCGGCCGTCGCGTCGATCTTAGCCAGGGTGATCTTAGCCCCGCCCGCCAGCGTCTCCGCCGCCTTCGCCCACTCGGGCTCGAGCCTCTTGCAGTGCGCGCACCACGGCGCGACGAAGGCGACCGCGATGAAGGCGTGCGCGCGAACCGCGGGCTCGAACGTGGCGGCGGTCAGCTCGAGGACGGCATCAGTGTTCGGGGATGAGGAAGGAGACGCGCCGACGCCGGCGCAGACAGAGAGCACGACGGCGAGCAACAAGCGCGCGAGGGAGCGGCGCGAGGGGCGCGCCATCGTCGTCTGCAGCGTGACGGCGTTTGGACGAAGGTTAAGTTGGAGTTGGCAGTCGCATCAGTTTTTAATGACGAGCGACGAACACCCGCGTGTAACAGACCACGGCCGATAATTCTGTTCTGCTGCTTCGGCTGCGAAAGGAATAAAATTCAAAGACTGCGGGGTCATACTGGAATTGGAGATTCGGGATTTTTATGAAGATATTTGCCAGCGCGGCATCTTCGCCCCGCATTCTCTCGCGCTTCGTCCCTCTGGGATTTCCCGCAGCAACCGCGTCCCTCTGCCCGTATTCACGGCTGGCGCGAGGCGCACGCCACGAGAGAGGTTCGAGTGTACGCGCGGACAACACTCTCAGGTCTATAGAACACTTTAAGCGTCCCCGCGCTTCGCGTCGAGCGTCGTCGCGAGGGAGGTCGCCGGGCGCGCGCGCGGCATCTTGATTGTCTAGTCGCGCACGGGCGTAACTGTGCATCGTCAGCGCGACGAGTGACGTCTCCCGTCTTCCCGAGGTGCGTGGACACCCAGGCGACGCGTCTGATCGCGCGCGTTCTTCTCGAAGGAGCTCCACCGAACGAAGCGAGCCGTCGCCGACGTCGCGGACGCTTCGCGCGAGCAGGCGATACGCGCGTTGCGTCAACGAAGTAACGAACGGCGTCACTTCACTTCGGGATTTGCCGCCTCCTTTCTCATTTACGCGTTCGAGGGCGGGCCGGCGACCGCGCGCGCGACGCTTGCGGCGCGCGCGACGTTCGCGAGCGAGCTCGAAACTGGTGGATCGATATCCTAGCGACACGTCGCTTGTCGTCCGGCGCCGTCTTTGCGCTCGCGCGAAACCCGAGGGGCGCGTCGACGTGTTCTTCTTCTCACGGTGTTTCGTACCTTCCTCGTCAACAACAATTCCACAGGATCTGGCGCCGAAAGAAATGATGGGACCGAACGGGGCCCCCGACGGGGAACCACCCCCCGAGCTCCAGCAAGTCGAGCCTTTCGTGAACCCCGTCGGGAAGACGAAGGGGAAGCGCTCGAAGCTCTCCCAGCGCCGACCGGCGCCGGTGAAAGCGGGGGTCAACCCCGAGCAGTCGATCAACGAATTGAGTCGGGACGAGGCGACGACGACGCACGGCGCCCCCCCCGGGGGGACCAACTTCTTCGACCCGGTTGGTTTGAACCTGGAGGATTCCATGCGCCAGGGCTCGCCCACGCTTCTCAGCGCGCTGAAAGGCTCGAGCCTGCGCGCGAGCGCGTACGGGCAAGATTTCACGACGTCGTTCAAGGATGACGACATGAGCATCCTCGGCGATTTCAAAAACGCCGCCGCGCGGTTTTCCTTCGCCGGCGCCAACGACGGGTTCGGCGGGGAGGGGGATCTGCAGAGCGACGTCCTGTGGGGTTCGTTCCCCGTCGACGTGGACTCGATCCTCGGCGGCGACGGCGGCATGGGGGGATCATCCGGGGGTCGGTTCGAGGCGACGGGTCGGCCGAGCGGGGGCGGCGGCCAGGAGGGCCCGTCTGGGAATGCGGAGTACCTTCGGTCCGGGAACGCGACGTCGCCGTACATCTTCGACGGGTACGGCGGGAACGGGGGGCAGGTAATAGGCGGCGGCGACGGCGTGCCCTCGACGTCGCAGGCGGCGATGAACGGCGGGGGCGTCTCGTTCGATCCCGGGTCGTACGACGCGTACGGCGCCGGCGGGGGGCAGATGCGGATGCAGCAGATCCGGGGCGGGGGCGACGGGGTGGGGCCGAGCCACGGGCAGATGCCGATGCAGATGCCGTCCGGGAGAAATGGGGGCGGGATCGGGGGATTCGGTGGTCACGGCGGAGGGGGCGTCATGCAGGGGCAGATGGTTCAGGGCCAGCCGCTTCGGTATTACGTCCCGGGCCAGCAGCAGGGGCAGCAGATGGGCTACGCGCAGGTGCAGTACCAGCAGCAGAGGCAGCAGCAGGTGCCCCGCGGCATGATGATGCAGCAGCAGCCGCCTCCGCAGCAGCAGTCGTATCAGCCGTACCCGATGGAGCGCGTGACGTCGAGCGGGTCTCTGCAGCAGATGAACGTGGCGGGACCCGGCCCCGCGGGGGACGGCAAGCGAAACAACAAGCGCCCGACCTCGGCGAAGGTCTCAAAGGCGGAGGAAAAGCGCAGAGCCAAGATGGCTATGGCGGACTCGCACGCGCAGATGGACGGCGGGATGCACGCGCCGATGATGATGCAGCAGAGTCCGGGCCGCTTCGGCATGCAGCAGATGCAGCCCGGGCAGCAGGGGGGAATGGTGTTCCAGCAGCAGCATCAGCAGCAGCAGCAGCAGCAGATGATGATGCTTCAGCAGCAGCAGCAGCAGCAGCAGCAGCAGCAGCAGCAGCAGCGGCAGCAGATGTACTCCGGCTCGAGCTCGGTGTCGACGACCATGTCCGGCGGCGGCGTCGGCTTCGACGGTCGCGTAAGACAGGTGATGCAGATGCCCCCGTACGTGATGAACGAGATGCCCGTCGGCGCGGGGCAAAACGGCCAGGTGCCGGCGGGGATGATGCGCCCCCCTCCCGAGGAGGGCAGTCTCGGGGAGCTGGAGTCCATCGTCGGGAAGCTCGACAAGACGACGATGGAGAACATCAAAAACAGTCTGTACCGTCTGGCGAAGTCTGCTCGCACGCGCAGCATGCGAACGGGCGAAGGGGGTGGGCAGGTGGCGCAGCCGCCGGTGGTGGACAAGGCGCAGAACATGGTGGACCGGTGCGTCGCGAATCTGCTCTACCATCGCTACGCGGACACGCCTTCGCAGGGGAACGGCGACATGTACGGCGACGGGGGACAACAACAGACGGGGTCGGATTCGGGGACAGTCGTCGGCCCCGGGAAGTTGGGGACGTCGGGGATGAACGTCATTCGAGGACGCCACGGGTCGGCGTGAGGCGACGACACCGCACAACACTACAGCACGCACTCAACAAAAACACCGCACTTTTGAAAATATCACACACATCATTAGGACTACTCATAATTCGTTTCCCTCGGGCGACACACCGCGTCCGCGCCGCCCCCCGAGCCAGGCCGAGCGCGGCGGCGGGTGGGCGCACGCCACCGCGCGCGTCTCACCGATGGCCGGAGAAGCCCCCGTCGCGTACTTCGTGACCGGGTTCGGGCCGTTTCAGGACGTTCCCTCGAACCCCACCGAGCGGCTCGTGGCCAATCTCACGAACGAGGAGGCGTCCGCATCCACGCGAGTGCACCTGCAGAGCACGCTCGTCGTCGACGTCGACGTCGAAGGCGCCGAGACCGCGGTGCGCGCGTTGTGCGCGCGCGTCAGAGAGGCCGAGCTCGCGTCGCGTCGCTCGGTGTTGATCCACCTCGGGGTTGACGCCTCGCTGACGGAGTATCACTTGGAACGGACCGCCTTCAACGAGAAAACGTTTCGCGTCCCGGACGCGTCCGGGTATCAACCGACCGGATTGCCGATATGCGCCGAGGACGGAGGCTTGGGGTGCTTCCTTCGCACGGCGATCCCGGTGGATGACGTCGTGACTCGCTTGCGCGAGTTGGGGCACCCGTGCGCGGCGTCCGACGACGCGGGGAGGTACTTGTGCAACTACATCTATTACGCTTCGCTGAGATCCGCCGCGCGGTGCACAGCCGAGGGCGTCTCGTGCGCCTCTCTCTTCGTCCACGTCCCGCCGTTCGCGGTGATCGACGAGGCGACGCAGACCGCGTTCGTGCGCGATCTCCTACGCGTCGTCGCGGAGGCGGGGTGACGAGGCGTCGTGTCGTACGGGATGTCGCGCGTCGTATGGAATAGATTAGGCTCTCAACATCACACCTGCACGCCGTTCTCGCGCGCCCACTTGGTGAGCGTTCGCACGAAGTACTCCACCTGCGGGCTCGACGTGTTCCGCAACATCGCGACGATATCCCTCACCGTCTCCCTCGGCTCCTCCCCCGCGACGATCGCACGAAACAACCCCATCGCCGCGCCCCTCTTCCCCTCCCAAAACTCCGGAACCGGGTCAAGTCGCTCGAGGACGTCGAACGCCTTGCACGCGTAATAAAACGCCCCCGCGCGATAACACTCGTCCGCGACGACGCGCAGGAGCGCGAAAGAGTCGTCGTTCGTCTCCAGACCGGCGTACAGCTCCCACGCCAGCTTCGCCTTACCGTTGTTAATGTACGTCTTCGCCAACCACGCCAGGTAGGCGTATTCCCTGCGATACCCCTCGTCGCGCACGGACTCGAGCGCCTCCTCGGCGGCTTTGTAATCGCCCGTCGCCGCGTTCGCGATGCCGAAGTTCCAGTGGAAGTCGTCGTCCTCTTTGGAAAACTCGGCGACAGATTTGAGGTAGACGAGGACGTCCTCAAACTGCCGCAGAAGAAAGAAGCAGCTCGCCATGGATTGCCGTCCGGGGATCGTGTCGCACTCGCTCGCGCTCGCACCCACGATCTGGAAGCACTGCTGCGCCAGCTTGAGGTGCTCGCCGTCGTCGCCCTGGATCTGTCCCATGGTGGCGTGCACGACGCCCTTCAGGATGTAATCCTGCGGCGTCATCGGCTCCAGGTCCTTGATGAGCGCGAAAGCCTCGTAGGGCTCGCCGTCCCTGAGGTGGTGCACGACGAGGTTCAGGCGCGCCTCAGGGGGCACGCCCGCAAGCGGCGGGAGCACCTGAAGCGCGCCCTCTCCGCCTCGAAACACCACCTGATTGTGCCGGATCAGGTCGTTGTCCGTGTACGACCCGCCCGGCCCGGCGTGCTCCTGGAGCGTCCGCAGCTCCGCCTCCGCCGCTTTTCCGTCCCGCAGCCGAAACGTGTTGCACGCTTTGAGGTTCACCGCCAACGCGCTGTCGGGGTGAGCCTGCATGTACACCGCGAGCATCTCGAGGCTGACGTCGTAGTAGTCCAGCTTGGCGTAACACAGCGCGACGTACACGTTGAGCGCGAGGTGCTCCCTGTTCTCGAGCAGCAGACGCTTGTAGATGTCCGTCGCCTCCTGAAAGTGGCTGCGGAGGTAATGGATGGAAGCCAACGACAGCTGGTCCTCGACGCTGTCGCTCAGCTGCTGGTGGTAGTGCATCAGCTTCGTCTCGTCGCTCCTTTTGTGCGCGCAGTGAAACAGGACGCGCGTCTGGAGCTTCGTGTTCGGACCGCGCGAAGCCTCCTCCTCCGCCTCCGTGTACCTGCCGAGGTAAAACAGACACGCGGCGGCGAAGACGTGGTACGTCGGGTCCGGGTCGTCCGTCGCGCGAAGCAGATCGTTGTACGTGTCCAACGCTCTCTGAGGGTCCCCGCCGTGGAAGTACGCGTACGCGAGCCACTCGAGGTTGGTCACGTCTCCCGGGTTCGCCTGACGCTTGTGCTCGAGCAGGGTCGTTGCGCCCGTGTAGTCGCGCTTCTCGAGAAACTCGGAGAGATCTGGAATCTCCACCCCCGCGTCGCCACCGGACTTGCCGCCCTTGTCCTGGGCGCGCGCCGGCGCCCCGCGGGACTTTGACATCATCATCGTGCCCGACGACTGTCGCGCCCCAGGAGACGATGCGGCCGAGGGAAGGCGCCGCCTCGGTTCCCCGGGGGGGGAGCGTTGTGACCGAGCGTTGACCGATGGTCCCAAGAAAAAACGACCGTTAAACACGCCGCGGAGGCGTCGGCGCGCGAGCGCTTCAGCGCGCGCGGCCGGCAAATGCTGCTCGACACTCGGAATTCGTGGAATCGCCCTCCTCGCCACCATACCCTGACCACACGCAGCGCCTTCGAGCGCGCATGAGGCGGTCGTCGAGGCTTCACACCAAGACACCCACTCGATCATCTCCCTCGGCAGCGGCGAAGCCGGCGGGTGGACGCCGCGGCGGTGGACGCGCGGCTCGTGACGTCCCTGCGAGCGCGAGCGGACGCCCGAGCTTCGCGCAATCCGCGCTCGTCGGCGGGGGGCTCGTTCTTCTGCTGGTGGCGGTGCATCGGTCGCTCACGATGCCCGGGTTGTTCGACGCCGGGGATCAGTACGCGCTGCTCCTGTCGCTTCTCGCCGGGCTCGCCACGACCGTCGGGGGCGTGATCGCGGTGTGGCGCAAGCCCGATCAGCGGCTGCTCGCGTTTCTGCTCGGCACCGCCATCGGCGTCATGTCCACGCTGAGCGTCGTGGAGCTCTACGTGAAGAACGGCATCGAGAACGGATTTCTGGGGATCACCCTCGCCACGTTCGCGGGCGCGATGGTGTACGTCGTGCTCGAACCGCTCCTGCCCAAGGCGGAGGTTCTGGAGTCCAAGGTTGAGAACGGCGACGCGGGCGCGGACGCGGTGACCAAAATGTCCAAGGCGAGGCTCATGCGTCTGGGCCTGCTCATGGCCATCACGATGACGCTGCACAACCTCCCCGAGGGCTTCGCCGTGGCCTTCTCCTCGTTCACGTCCGTCGGACCGATCATGGCGGCCGCCATCGGCGTGCACAACGTCCCCGAAGGGATCATCGTCGCGGCGCCGGTGTACGCCGCCACGGGCAGCCGGAGAAGCGCCCTGGCGCTGGCCACCGCGTCGGGGCTCTCGGAACCCGCGGGCGCGCTGCTCGCGCTGTGCTTCGTCAAGCCGTACCTGACGCCCATGCGGCTGCAGTACCTCCTCGCGGGAACGGGGGGGATGATGAGCGCGGTGTGCGTCATCGAACTCTTACCGGAGGGGAGAAAGTGTAAGCACGACGCGCAGCTCGGAAGGGGCATCTTCGTCGGCGCGCTCGTCATGCTCGGAACCCTGTGGGTGGGCGTGTGACGACGAAGCCGCGGGGGAAAACTAGTCTACCATGATAAAATAGTGATCACACGAGTTCGTGTGTCGTGAATATCCCTACAGCTCGATCGTCTGCTCCCGATCGTCCTCTTGGTCCGCCTTGGCGCGCTGAAACCTGTACGCCGCCTGTTTCCACTCCAACTGCTGCGCGGGCGTCACGGCGTCCACCTCCTCCTGCGTGCAGAACCCGAAAGCGGGTTTCGTCTCCGCAAGGTACTTGAAGTACTCGATGCGAACCACGCTCTCGCCACTGGCCGCCATGCTCGCGAGCTTCAGCTCGAGTTTTCGCTGCCGCGACGCGAGCGAGTCGCCGCCGGCGCGATCCGCCTCGCCGGATGTGGTTTCGAGCGCTTTGCCGCTCTGCGCCGCGAGGCGCCGCGCCATCATCGCCTCGAGCTCCGCGCGACTCGCCGTCATCACGGTGTTATCGGGATGATACGACGCCGCGAGCGTACTCTCGACGATGCGCTTGCCGCCGATGCCGATGCGCCGCGAATCCTTCGGCTTCTTCGAGCCCGTGCCCGCCTCGTCCTCGTCCTCGATGTCCACGACGGGCGAGCGAAACTTGGCGTCGCGGCGCACGCGCTCGAGGTACTGCGCCCACCCAACTTCATCGTTTGGCCTGACGTCTTCCTCGGGAACGCGGTACGCTTCCCATCCCGCGTCTTGAGAAAATTCCCAAGCCGCCTCGTCCGCGCCACGGCTCGGAACCGCCTTGTTCGCCACGAGACCTCGTTGCCGCACGATGCCTTCGTCCGCGCCGTCGCCGTCCGACGCGCGCGCGGCGGCAGCGGCGGCGGCGCGCGACGTGATTTTTATTCCCGCCGCGCGCTCGGCTTCTTCCGCGGCGCGCTCGCCGGGCGACTTCCATCTCGCCAACCCGCGGAAGAACGTCATCTTCTTCTGCGCCTCCTCGCTGTCCGAGATGCCGACGCTGTGCTGACTCCCAGGGAAACCCGCGGCGAGGTCGCGAACGTCGTCATCCAGCAAGACCTTCTGTACCTCGAAGATCTCGCGTACAAACGCCTGAAGCGATTTGCAGTCGTCGCGAAACTTTTTGAAGTCCTCGTAACTCGCCTTGTCCGTGATGGTGCCGTAGTACGTCATCTGGCCCCCCGCGCCGCCCACCCCCCGCGCACCCTCACTCATCTGCTTTTGGTACTTCTCCCAGCCCATCTTCTGAAGCACGCGTCGCTTGAGCGCGTCGTCCTGCGCCTGCAGCATCCGAACGCCCATGTCTTCGATGGCGAGAAGGATGACTCTTCGGAAGTGCGCGATGGGACACCCGAGGCACAGCGCGGCGAGCCGCTCGAGAAGCTTCCCGTACATCACGACGAAACCAGGTTTACGCAGCACCTCCTCTAGCATCGTCTTCATGACGTGCGATAAGACGCGTTCGTTGTACAGGGAGTATAGCACCATTTGGCGCGTGAGGTCGAGGAAGCTCTGGTCGTCCGGGCGGAGCATGCGCACGGTCGATTCCATCACCATCGCTTTCTTGGACTCTCGCTCGTCGAGCGTCTCGCGGAAGAGGTCGGAGAAGCCCGTGGGGTTGCGCTCGTGTGGGTTGCCGTACGCGCCCGCACCGCACGCGAAGACGCGCTCACCACCAACGACGACGGCGAACGTGGACGCACCCGCCGCGTACACCTGCTCGCACGTGACGCCGTACATGGGGTGGTTGATCACAGTCTTTCGTCCGTGCTCCGTCATGCGGCGCATCTCCGTCTCCGACACCACGGGGTGCAAGCACTTGAAATCGAACGAAGAGTCGAGCGTCCCGTCGCCGAGCTGCCCGAGCTCGTTCTGGCCACACGCGTACGCGTGCCCGAGCGAGGTCAGGACGGCGGTGTGCTCGTCGCCCGCCGCCACTTGTACGACGCTGAGGTTCACCATCGTGGACACCATCGTCGGCCTCGACCGCGACTCGGAATCGCCGTGGCCAAGTTGCCCGGCGTCCGACGCACCGAAGGTGTACACCTTCCCGGCGTCGGTGAGGACGACTGTGTGCGCCAATCCCCCGCACGCCTGAATGACTTTCTCACACCGCGCCTTAGAATGGCGAAGACCCATTCGCAAGCGCAGCTCGTCGTCATCGGGCGGGCGCCTGATCCCAAGCGCTTCCTCCCGAGCCTTCACCGCGGCGGCGAGCTGTTGCTCCGTCGGTTGCGCAAACGCGCGGTTCGCTTCCGACGCCGACACGAATCGTCCCTTCGTGCCGGGCAGAGGGCCGAGTATGCACTCCTGGAGGTCCAACACGCGCTTCTCAGGCTCGGGATCGTCTGACCCGTCGCCTATCGGCTCACCTCCCGCCCAGGTTTCATGCGCGATGCGGACGGGCGTCTTCCGCGTCGCGTCGTCGCCGAGCCCGAGTTGCCCCCGCGCGTTGGCACCCCACCCGTATAGCAGTCCCGCGCTCGTGACGCACAACGTGTGGTCGCCCCCCGCGCTCACGGCGACGATCTCGATCCCCACGAGCGCCTCCACGCGCGCGGGCTTCCGGCGCGAGCGCGCATCTCCGTGCCCGAGCTGTCCGAGCGCGCCGTCGCCGAGGGTCAGCACGCGCCGCGTCGCCGTGAGAAGCACGGTGTGCCCTCGTCCAGCCGCGCACGCGACGACCCGCGTCGTGTCGTCGACCCCGACCCAATACATCCAACGGGGCGTTCGGAACGTCATCCCCTCGCCGTCATCACCCTGGCCGGTGCTTCCGTTGGTGTCCGCGCCGAACGCGGCGGCTTCGCATTCCCGCGTGACGACGACGGAGTGCGCCGCGCCCGCGGCGACGTCAATCGCGCGACGCGTTCCGCCGCCGAGCCCGCCGAGCCGATCGCCCCCGGATCGAACAAACCCGGCTCCGCCGCCGCCGGTTCCACTCGCGCTCGCCTCCGTGAGCGTGGAGAGCGCGGCGGGAATCGTCTGCGGCCTATTGTCACCCAGGCCGAGCTGACCGTCGTCACTGGACCCCAGGACCAACACGCGGCCGTCGTTATCTTGGTGGCGGGGTAAGACGCGCTCGAGGTTGTCCGAGGTTTTCAGAAGCACGATCGCGTGCGATTCCCCCCCCGAGATCTTCACCACCTGCGCACCCTCGGGGAGGTCGAGCTCCTGCGGCCGCATGTACGGGCGAAGGTGGGGTGGAGCCTTTTCGAATCGCGTCCGCATGGCGATGGCTTCCGGGTCGTTCTGGCCTTTGTCCGCGGCGGTCATCGCCGCCCTCACGCGGTCCTCCCCGAGCACCTGGTCCAGAAGGTTCCCCGTCGCCGGGGTCAAGTACCCCGCCCGACGGGTCTCGCCGCGCCACAACGGCGGCGCGCGTGGGTCCGCGACGTGGATCGTCGTCGCATCGTTCACGGGAGCCGCCCCGCGGTCGTTCGCGCCCCGGGCGTCGTCGTCGGCGGAGCGTTGATTTTTTTCTGGCGTGTCGGACGCTCGTCTCCTCGTCTCGAACGCCGCTCGGCGCTTCTCTTCCTCGATCTCGGCTCTGTCGACGTCCAGAACGAGCTCATCGATCTCGTCGGGGTTTCCGAACGCGTGGGCGCCGTTCCGTCTCCGGAAGTTCATGCGGTGGACGCGCTCGTACATGCGCTGCTTCGCGACGTCGGCCTCCGACGGCCGCAGCGGAGGGATGCCCCACGCGCCGAGAAGCTTCGAAGGGTCCTCCTCGCCGGCGGCGTTCCGACGCTTGGCCTCCTCCTCCTCGTCCACCCATATCCTCTCCGCGTTCTCGGGAGGAAGGAGGTCGTCGTCCTCCGCGTTCTTCTCGGCGAGGATCGCGCGCGCCTCGCCGAGAACGTCCCGCGCGGAGGGCGGATCTACCGAGCGCTCGTTCTCCTCGTTCGCGTCCTCCGAGGGCGTGGAGGTAGGCTCCGGGACGCCCCGCGCGTCTCCGAAGTGCCGCCGGACCTCCCCGGCTCGCCTCCGCGCGCCGGCGTTCGTCATGGCACGGTATCGAGTCGCGGACGCCTTCATCTTGCGTCCGTCGCGCGCGCCGCGCTCCACGCGATTGCTCGCCGCGTCTGGCGCCCGCGCGGCGCCCCAGCTGAACGGTTCGGGAGGCGCCGCCGCTGGCTCGTCGTCGTCGTCCAAGGCGGCGCCGCGCGTCGTCTCGTCGCCGCCCCAGGGTACCTCCCCGGCGGGTGCGCCCGCCCGAAGCGCGTCGAGCATGAACTGGCTCGGCGTGCGACGGAGGCGAGCGCTGCCGCCACCATCGCCCCTGGAGACGTCGGCACCGCCGCGCCAAGCCTCCGCGGAGCCATCCGCGGAGGCGACTTCGTCCAACTCCGACGCGTCGTCGCCCACGCGGCGGCGGAATTCGAACGCGCGCGACCCGTCCGCCATCGAGCGCGTCGCGGTCACGGGCGCGCCGCGCCCGCGCGCGGGGCGCCGTGACGCTGAGGAGCAACTTCCACCTCGGATTCATCAACAAACGGTCGAGCGAAGGACTCTTCGAAATGCCGGTTCGCATTCCGCGGGCCACGTGCCACTGGGTCTCCGCCAAAGAGGCAGGGAGCGCGAAGCGGCGGGGCAGATATTCCTCTTCGAAGGGTTTCCTCCAGTCGCGCGCGCGCGTGTCCGCTCAACGCACGCGAGCGCATCGTCCCGCGGCCGTCCGTCCGTCGCGCGGCCAACGTGCTCGTCTCCTCGCGCGGCGCGCTCGTGTTTTCGCGCCGCCGATACCCTCCCTTCTTTCTCGGCGCGACCCATGGCGTCAAAATCCGCGGACCAGGTCGAGCTGCAGGTGATGTCGGGCGGCGGTGAGCGAAGCGACGGCAGTGCCGGTGCGCTCCCCGCGCGGTACAAACGCGAAGGTTCGGTCCTCGCGCCTTTGAGCCGTGAGTACGTGGTCGCGCGCTGGTGCGCGGTCGCTCTCGCGGCGTTCGCGTGCGTGGGGGTGGGGGTGGGAGTGGGCGTCGCCGCCGAGCGACGCGCCGGTTCGAGCGTTGGCCCCAGTTTCGGTGCGTACACGGCCGCCGCGCGCGAGCCGGACGACTACCTGTCCTTCCTCGTCATCGGCGACTGGGGCCGGCGCGGTGACGCCAACCAGACCGCCGTCGCGCGCGCCATGGGCGCTTGCGCGGAGGCCTCCGACCCGGACTTCGTCGTGAGCGTCGGGGACAACTTTTACGAGGGCGGGCTGAACTCTGTCGACGATCCCGAGTTCGCGTCCTCCTTCGCCGACGTGTACACGCACCCGAGCCTGCAGGTGCCGTGGCACGTCATCCTCGGAAACCACGACTACGGAGACTGCGGCATGGACGACGAGAACGACGAGCTGCCGTGCCCGACCGAGGCGGACGTCGGGAGGTCGCCCAAGTACCAGACGGACGCGAGGCTTCGCTCGCGAGATTGGCGGTGGAACGCGCCGGAGGAGAGAAACTTCGACCTTCGACCCGTCGCGGATGCGCACTTATTTTTCGTTGACACGAACGTCCACGTCACGAGCTACGAGGCGAGGTCCTGGCACGCCTCCGTGTCCGAGGGTTTGGCCACGCGCGACAAAGCGGCGGAGAAGGCGGCGTTTGAGGCGAAACTCGCGGCGTCAGACGCGCGGTGGAAGTTCGTCTTCGGGCATCACCCGATGCGCAGCAACGGGTATTGGGGGGACGTCTCCGACGTTCGCGACGCCCTCGAGGTGATCCTCGCGAACGGCGGCGTGGCGGCGTATTTCAACGGCCACGACCACGACATGCAGCACACGCCGGTGACGGTGTCGGGGAAAAGGCTCCATCACTTCACCTCCGGCGCGGGGAGCAAGACGGGCCGCGGCTTCGGCGACGCCGACACCGCGTTCGAGCGCGACGCGCCGGGGTTCGCCGCGGTCAGGGTGCGCCGCGAAGACGTCCGCGTGCAGTTCTGGGGCGCGGGGGAGGACGAGGGGCTACTGTACGAGGTCGTCGTCTCCCACCCGGGGGGCGTCGACTGACGAGCGGGACGCGAAACGACGTTTGTTTTCATACTAGTTTGAGACGCGCGAGACGCGCCGATCGTTCCTACCCGAAGAGCCTCTTCCTCTCTACTCAGTCGTCGTCGGACGCCCTCGTGTACGAATGCACGCTGATCCCACCGCCCATCTCTTGCCCGCCCGTCGCCTCGATCTCGATCCCGCCGTCGTCGTCCCCGAAGAGCCACGCGGCGGCGAGTAAATACAGCGTCAGGAAGAGCGCGCCGTCCCTCACCACCGCCAGTGCGACGCGCCGCCACGCCACCCCCGACCCGACCGCGAACCTCGCCACCGCGGGGGGCAGCGCGGAGAGTACCGCGCTGTCCGCGACGCGAAACGCCGCGACCGTCTTGTCGTCCAGGTACGCCTGCGCCGTCGTCGCGGGCAGGAGAATGAAAAACGCCGCGCTCAACGTCGCTGCCTCCACGAGCACAAACACGAAGAGAGGGGAGAGAATGAACGCTGAACCCTGCGGTGCGTGGATGGAGCAGAGGGTGAGAGACGCGCGGTCGAGGTGAGGAGGCGGCGTGCGCGCGGTCGGGCGCGACCGCCTCGAAGACGGTCGTCCGCGGCGCGATACCACCGGAGCGGCCGCGGCGGGGAAACTCGAGGACTCGGGGGAAGACGATCTTTGCTCGTTGTCGCACGGGGTGGCGCACCGCGAGCTCGGTGTCGGACTCCTGCAGGTGGTACCCGATGCCGGCGAGGAGGCTCGAGGCCGCGACCATGATCGTCGGGCGCACGCGCTGACTCTTCTCGATGGCGATGGCGAAGCAGAGAGGCCAGACGCGCACGTCCTCCGCCGACGACGCTGACGCGAATCGCCCGACGCGTAAAGACGAGAGCCCCTGCTGCAACCTTCGCGCGGGGTCGTCGTCGACGCTGACGCTGTCCACGTCCGCGGACTCCTCCGCGGACTCCGGCTCCGCGTCCGGCTCATCGCGAGCGCGCGCCATGGTCGCGTGCGAAGTCCGCGCGAAGGCGTGTGACCTGAAGCCGGCGTGGCGGAACGTCAAATCCGCGTTGGTCACCGAGGCCCGTCAGGAAAAAGTGGCGCCCCGGGAAAAAAAAAAATTTCGCCCCGACCGGCCACAGCGCCCACGTCGGTCGGCGAGATCTCGCACTCGCGCGCGCGCCGCGCCACGAGCAGCACGACGCGCAGTGTGACTCTTGGAGGGCGGAGCGCACACTCGTGAACGGTAGAGATGGGAGCCTTAGGTACGCACAATCCCTCTCGGCTAAGAGCCACTCCCCCCCCCCCC
>MDSW01205503.1_pt1 | contig 46097 bp, 46 predicted proteins | sample 811171 | NCBI WGS metagenome assembly MDSW01 (sample SAMN05326641, study PRJNA326480) | marine metagenome | isolation source: seawater | place: Atlantic Ocean: North West | collected 2012
AGAAAACTCAACAAAATCCACATTGTCTAAAATTAAAGCGGCAACCATAATTACAGCCGCGTATACTACTCCTCCACCTGTGAATACTATTCCCCTGTGGGCTGCCCTTGAATTTGAGGGTTTTACAAGATTATAAGTCTTTGCAAATTGAATATATTTTCTAAAAATAAATCTTGATAAAAAAACAGTACCAGCTAGAACACCTAAATAATAAAATAAAAAAGGAAATTCTGAATTCATGTTCAAATTTAATAATTATAATATTGTATATTATAATGTCTTTTAAAATCTTTATTATTAAATTAAATATTATTATAATTTAAAAATAATATGATTTTTAATTTTTTTAAATCCAAACCCACTTTAAAAGAACTGATTCCAAAAGGATTTATAGATATTCATTCACATATTATTCCTGGTGTTGACGATGGAGCAAAAAATATTGATGAATCGTTAAAACTAATTAATGAAATTAAAAATTTAGGGTTTTCTAAATCAGTCACTACCCCTCACACATATCCAGGTCTCTATGAAAATACAAATGAATCGATAAAAGAAAAGTTTAATTTAATTAAAAATAAATATGAAAAAATAATAATTGAATATGCATCTGAATATTTAATTGACATGTCACTATTGAAAAAAATTGATGAAAAGTCAATTCTAACAATAAAAGACAATTATGTTCTCTTAGAATTAAGTTTTATTTCAGCTCCAATAAACCTTTATGAAATCATCTTTTATTTTATTACAAATGGCTATTCTCCAATTATTGCGCATCCTGAAAGATATACATATATGTTTCAGGATTTTAAAGAATTTAAAAAACTAAAAAAAGTAGGTTGCAAATTTCAGTTAAATCTTCTGTCGACCACCGGCTATTACGGAAAACATATTTCAAAGATAAGTGATATTTTATTAAAAAATAATATGGTGGATTTTGTTGGGACGGATATTCATGCAGCCAGGCATATAGAGAGCATTAAAAAAGACAAAATCCAAATTGAAAGTTTAAAAGAATTATCAATAGCGATGGAAAAAAATATTGAAATTTTTAAATAATAGAAATTCTAGTTTTTGTCTTCCCCATAACCATAATTATAACCATAATTATAACCATATTTATAGCCATATTTATAGCCATATTTATAGCCATATTGATAACCATATTTATAGCCATATTCTGAGCTATTTCCTACACCATTTAAAATTAAATTTATATTATTTAACTTATTTTCTTTTTTACACTCATTAATAAAATCACATAAATTATTTGAGCTAAAATTAGATCTTATAACATATAAAGTTGTATCTACATATTTTGATATTTCAAAGGTGTCTGAAACCAGTAAACATGGTGCAGAGTCTATTACAACATAATCATATTTTTTTCTAACCTCACTTATAAATGAGCTAAATCTATCAGATGATAATAACTCTGTGGGGTTGGGCGGAATTGTGCCAGAAAGCAGAATATCCATTTTTCCTTCTTTTAAAATATAGTCTTCCCAATTGGCTTGACTATTGTATATGTAGTCTGAAAGCCCCATTTTAGATTTTTTAACGCCTAAAAACTTATGAATTTGTGGATTTCTTAGGTCCGCACCAATTAATAATATCTTATTATACTTTGAAGAAAGGATTGATGCTGTATTAACAGAAATAATTGTTTTACCCTCACCTTTTACAGATGAGGTTACTAAAATTAAATTATTTTTTTTATTGACACTTTCTTTGTTAAATAAAATGAAATTAAGATTTGCAACTACCATTCTTATACTTTCAGCTAAAGGATCTCTCGAAATATGTTTTACAAAAGTTTTAAGAAAATCTTTATTTATAATATGGGGTATTTCACCAATAACAGGGATATTATTAATTCTATCTGATAAATTTTTCCTTGTATGAATCTTATCATCAAACATAAATTTCAGATAAATTACTGATGATGGCAATAGAATTGCAAGAAATAATGCGGAAATAAAAATTAATGATGGTTTTGGATATATCGGATTTATATCTGTTATAGGAGGGTCTACAATTTTAATAGAAGGTTTTGTAACTGCAAAATTTATTGCGGCCTCTTCCCTCTTTTGTAATAGCAATAAGAATAATGCTTCTTTAATTTCTTGTTCCCTCTCTATCTCTCTAAGCAATCTCTCATTCTGGGGAATCTTGTCAAATTTGGAAATAAATTCGTTTTCTTTTTCTTTGAGATTATCTGCTTTAATATTCAAACTGTTAATGTAATTAGCGATAGACTGCTTAACGCTATTTCTCATATTATTGATTGAAATATTTAAATTTTTATTATAAACATTATTTTCTCCTGCAGAAAAATTTAGTTTATTTTTTTCTGAAATTAGATTGTTATATTGGTTAATTAACTCGTTTATACTGAGATCATCAATTCCAATATTAGCAGGCATGTAATCATGATTGTTAGTTTCTAGATAAGAAAGCAGCAAATTAGACAAATCAAGTTCGGAATTAACTTTAAATAATTCTGAATCATAAATTGTTCTCTGTTTTGTTGAAACTTCAACATCTGCATCTATAAATACTAAATCATTTTCCTTTTTAAATGACTCCTTTCTTTCTTCAATTAAATTCAATTCGTCTTTTAGAAAACCATACCTTGAATCAACAAAATCAATTGTTCTTTTATATACTAACTGCCTATCATAAACCCCATCTAGATTAAATTTTTCATTTAACATTTGTAAAAAATCTTCACTAATCAAATAATTATTGCCTCTTAATGAAATTGATAATAAATCACTTTGTTTGCCAATTTTTAAAACCTGTAATTGATTTTGTAATTCATAAACAGATTTGCTAACCGGCTGAAGAACTAAGACATATTCATTGCCGATTATCTTATCCAAAGAGTTTGATTCAATGATTAAATCAAATGGCAGTTCATCTGAGGAATTTAGATTGTCAAATCCTAAAAATTCATAAGAATTTAAAATTTCATCTTTAACTTCATGATCTATAATCATTCCATTTTTATTAAAAGATATGATAAAACGATTTACATTTTTTATTGAATCTTGATCAATAGTTAATTTAATTGAATAGTCAACCCCGCCTAACCATTCGCTTTTGTGATTTTCGGATGTAATAACCCTTCCTACGCTGTAATATTTAAAATATAAATCTAATTCTTTTACAACCTGAGTAATAATTCTGTTAGAACTTATTACTTCAATTTCATTTTCCAAATTAATCATAGATCTGTTAAAAATTGTCATAGCAGTTGGCAATGACATATCACTATCCATCGCTTTATCAACAATTTCAATTTTCGTTACCGTTCTATAGACATTATTTGTATATCTTAGAAAAATTAGGGTCATACAGATAAAAACGACAATGGATATTAAGAAATAATGCCAAAAACTTAAGTATCTAAAAATATAATCCTTCAGGTCTTTATAGTTATCTTTTTCCATCAAATTAATTATTAATTATTAAGACTATCGACACCAAAAATGATAATAAACTTAAGAGAGTTCCTGAATTTCCTATAATGCCTGCATTCTTCACTCTGTTTGTATTTGGATTTATAATTATAACATCACCAGGTTTAATCTGAAAATATTCAGACTTTAGGTATTCTGAATTGGTAAGATCGAGAGAGGCTAGTTTTTGAACTCCATTATGTTCTCTTAAAATTCTGATATTTTTACGCTCACCGTTAATTGTTAAGTCACCTGCTAAACCGATTGCTTCTAAAATATTAATGTTGTTTCTGTAATATGAGTGATTACCAGGGATGTTAACCTCTCCTAAAATAGTGAAATGCAAGCTTAAAAATTTGACTTCAACATTATGATTGGTTAATAATTTATTTTCTAGCAACAAATCATATATTAATTTTTCCGATTCGTTTAGGGTTTTTCCAAGAAGTTTGATTTTACCTAATGATGGGAAATTGATAAAACCATCCTTATTAACTAGGTAACCATCTAATTTAGCAATATCAATGTTAGCAGGAGGGAAATTCACCGCTAATCTATTAAAAGGCATTGCTGCTTCTGGGATTGCAGCGGTCACACTAATTTTTAAAACATCATCAGGTTTAACAGTGATTTCTTCATAATCATATTGATTAATGTTATCCTTAACATCTTGTAAATAAATAATATTCTTTTTGGACGAACATGAACCAATAATTAAAAACAAATTTATGTATAATAATAATCTGATAAACATATCAATTAATTTTTTGGAATCCCAAATTTACAAAATATAATATTTATATTTATTAATTAGAGTTTTTTTTAAAATGAAGCTGTCTGCAGAAGAAAATTTATTAATAGATATACTATTTGATAGAAAAATAAGAAAAGAAAGATTTTTTGAGATAGACTATGAAAAATTAGTAAAAATAAGTAGTTCACACTTAGTTCTTCCATCACTATACAAGAATTTATCAGAAAAACTATTTTTAAAATATATCCCAAAAGATCTACAAATATATCTTAAGAAAATTTACTCAATAAACAGAAACAGAAACTCGATTTTATTAAAAGAAATTGATTTTATTTCTAAATTATTTGATGAAAATAAAATTAAATATTTATATATAAAGGGAGCTTATCTTATTAATGAAAAAATCCTAAATATTGATGAAAGAATGGTGGGAGATATTGATATATTGGTTGAAAGAAAAGACTTAAATAAGGTTGAAAAAATTTTACACAAGCAAAACTATACCAATAAAAAAAAATACAAATTATGGAAAACAAGACATCTTCCGAGATTTACAAATACATCAAAAACTTTTGCAGTAGAAATTCACTCGGAAATTTTAAAGATAGCAAAATTAAAAGAGCTTGATTCCGATAGTTATTTTGCAGAAACTAAAAAGTTAAATAATATAGCATTAATCAAAAGTCTTGTCTTGAGTTATGAAATTAATGATAATGGATTTCTAAAAAAAAGTTATAGTTTAAAAAATATATATGATGTAATAAAACTAATTAAACACAGAAATATAGTTTTGAAAAACCAGGAAATGTCAAAATATACAACTTCATATTTTTTAAAGACTAATAAACTAAGAATAACTGATTTCAAAATTGAAAAAAAATTAAGGGATAGGATTTATGAAATAATTTTTGAATTGAAATACAGAAGTAATTTCATTAAAATTTTTATCTATTTATACTCAGAGTTTATAATAAATATCAAAATTAAGTCTATGCAAATTGTGGAGATGACCATCAATTCAAATTATCGAATCAGAGTTTTTAAAAAATTATTCGGAAAAAAAATGAATATTATCTGATTTTTTCTCAATGAACTCAAATTCGATTGTTTTTATCAGTGAATCTGTAATGGGGTGAGGTGGTTTAAAAACTGAGTGAAGTTTTGTAGCATCAAATTGTGTTACTGCACAAAATTTTTTTATTCTTACTGAGCTAATTGCTATTTTTTTTCTAAAAATGAAAGATATTATATCAAAAAAATAACCTCCTAAAATTCCAATATAATAGGGAATATAAATCTTGCTTTTATTGATTCCTAAAGAATTTTGAACTATTTCCACAATTTCAGAGACTGAAAGATCTGGCTTATCTACATAGTTATAAATATTATATCCCATTTCGGAAATATCTAGTCTATTTTTGATAAACATCGCCAAATTATTCACATAACAAATCGACTTAATATTTTTCCCCTTTCCTACCATAATAAAATATTTTTTGGAGATTAATTTGATTAAGTTATATACATTACCTCTATTTCTTTCACCAAAAACTACCGTTGGCCTTATTATAGTGACAGTTTTTTGTTTCTTATCCTTTATATACCAATCATATATGACTTTTTCTGCCATTTTTTTACTCTTACCGTAATGATTAAAAGGATCCATTTTACTGCTTTCATCACATATTCCTTTATTAATTCCATAAACTGCAACAGAGCTGGTAAAAATTAACTCCTTTATAGAATTTTTATCCATTGCATCTAGAATATTTTTTGTTCCCTCTACATTTACATCATAATATAATTTTGTTGGATATATATCATCTTTGTGCTCGGCAGCAAGTAGAATTACACCATCAAATCCAGATAATTTAGAAGCTAAATCCTCTTTAATCCTTATATCGTGGATAGTAGTAATTTCAGGATAAAAAGGGCTTTGACTTTTATCTAGGTTGTAAAGATTATTATTTGTATTGTGTTTATTTAAAAAACAACTCCCAATAAATCCACTACCTCCAACAACCAGGTATTTTTTCATAAATTTTATAATTTATAACCTGCCTCTAATGCATCATTATAAAACATCTTTACGGTGTCTAATGAATATTGTTCGAGATCGTACCCAATTAGTTTTAATTTGTTTAATATACCATTAGGTACGGTAATTACCTGACAACCTACTTGTTCAGCCTGAAAAATATTAAATAACTCCCTAGTACTGGCCCAGAGAATCTCAGACTTTGGTTTTGATTTTGCAATCTCAACGGCATTTTTCATAATCGGTACAGGATCTACTCCCGTGTCAGCGATTCTCCCCGCAAATACAGAAACATATGCAGGAACATTTGGATTTAGCGATTTAACCACGTCTTCTACTTGATTGTTTGTTAAAATAGCCGTTATGTTTAGTTTTACTCCATTATCACTTAGCTCCTTAATCAAATTTGTTGTAGACACATTTTTACTATTGGAAACTGGGATTTTTACATAAACATTTTCTGCCCATGTAGCAATTTCAAGAGCTTGCCTTCTCATTTCGTCTATTTCATCTGAAAACACCTCTAGTGATAAGGATTTATCGTTGATGGTTTGTAGTATATCTTTTGAAAATGCCTCATAATCCTTTATTCCTGCTTTTTTCATTAACGTAGGATTAGTTGTCAACCCCTTTATAAAAGGTTTGTTATACATTTCTAGCATTGATGCTTTATCTGCTCCATCGGCAAATATTTTTACATTTAAGTTTTCAATATTTTTCATTATTTAAGTTTATATAAAGTTATCATTTATTATTTTATTTATTTCTTTAAAGTCATTTACCTTAAAATCGGGTTCTATATATTTTTCATCGTAATTATAATCAATTAAAAAAGTCTTAACCCCAGCAGATTTTCCAGACTGAATGTCTTTCCATCTGTCTCCAATTAAAAAAGATTTTTTTAAATTGATTTTCCATTTTTTTTCTGCTGACAAAATCATTCCTGGCTTTGGCTTTCTGCAAAGACAATTGTCATTATCATCATGATAACAACACATAACATAATCCAGATTTAATTTTTGTTTTAAATAATTATTAATAGCTTCAACTTCTTCTAATTTCGATTTTCCCCTGGCGACATCAGGCTGATTGGTTATCATAATCAATAAAAAACCTCTTTTTTTTAATTCGATTAAAAATTTTTCTAAATCATTAGGTATAATCAAATCCTTTAAGCTTGCAGGTGGATAGGGTTTTCCATTTATAATAACGGGTTTGTTTAAAACACCATCCCTATCTAGAAATATAGCCTTTATTTGTTTGTTGACTCCCATTTTGTTTCATTTTCCTTTAGTATTGGGTGCGAAACAAGTAAGTGCCAAATTACAGCCTGAAATGCTTCTGAATGTGGTGTTATATTTTTTGGATTCACTGTTGGAATAACTAAGGCTGCATCTGCCTCTTTAGAGGTATATCCACCATCCCTACCTACTATTCCAACTACACTAGCGCCAACATCTTTGGCTAAAATTATCGCCTTAACTAGATTTGGACTTATATTTTTTTCCAAATTACCACCACCGACAGAAAGAATAAACAAAGTATCTTTTGAATTTAATTTACTAATTTTAAGCCACTCAGAAAAAATTGTTTCCCAACCTTCATCATTGGTTCTCGCAGTAAGTTCAGAAACGTTGTCAGTTGGAGCATAAGATTCAATACCAACTATTTTTCTAAAATCATTTACTGCATGAGAAGCATTTCCCGCACTTCCTCCACAACCTAAAAAAAACAGTCTTCCGTTATTTTTTTTTGTGGCTAGAATGATATTTGCAATATTTTCAACAACAGAGGAGTCTATTTTATTTAAAATATCTATTGTTTCCTTTAAATGTTTTTCACTATATGTCATAATTTTTATTTATTAAGTTTTTAAAGTCTTTTAAACCATCAAATGAGCCAATTTCATAAAACCTTGAGCTAGATTCATAAGCAATAAGTTTAGATTTTTTAGATAAGTACTCATATATTTCAGATAAATCAAATTGCTTAATAGAATCGTAATTATCAAAAAAGGATTTTCTAAAAATTCCTAATCCATAATCAATGTAGTTCATCTTATTAGACAAATCTGTTTTTGAATATTTGATAATTTTATTATCAGCAAAAACTACATTACTGGTATCATATTGACTGTTGTTTTTATAAACAGTCATTAATCCTTCATCAATATTAGAGTTTTTATTGAAAAAATCTAAAACATCAATAAAATCAATATTCAAATATGAGTCTCCATAAATTACAAAAAAAATATCATCTAAATAATTTAAAGCATTCTTTATCGCACCTCCTGTACCAAGACTTTTTGTTCCATCATAAGAAAATGTAATTTTCATTTTTTTTGCAAAAACACTTTCATTGATTACCTCTTCAACCATTTCACCCAAATAACCTAAACAAACATGAACCTTGTTTATCTTATTTTTACTTAGTAGTTCTAATTGATAAAATATAAATGGCTTTTCATATATCGGAATCAATGATTTGGGGACATTTGTTGACAAAGGTCTAAGTCTTGTGGCTAGTCCACCTGCAAGAATTACAACAGGAATGGACATTACAAAATGATTTTAGTTCCTTCATAGTCAAATGAAAACCTAACCTCTTCTAGACCAACATTTCTCATCGTACTTCTTAATTTCATTTTATCGTTGGCATAAAACAAAAGAAATCCACCCCCACCAGCTCCAACCAGTTTACCACCAACAGCACCATTTTTCAAAGCTAAATTGTACCAGTGATCAATTTGTGCATTACTCATTCCCTTGGACCTTTTCTTTTTATGCTCCCAATGCTCATTCATTAATAAACCGAAGTCATGAGTTCTTCCCTCTAATAAAATTTCTTTACTTCTATACCCCATCTCTTTAACATAATGTAAATTTGAAATCATTTCAGTATCATTTGATTGTGTTTTTATCTTTTGATCTTTAAGAATTGAACCGGCACTTCTATTGAATCCGGTAAAAAAAAGCAATAAATTATCCTCAAGATCATATAAAGTGTCATCGGAAATATTTAGTTTATTAATTTCAACTGTATCATCTTTCTTAAAAGTAAAGCTACTAATTCCACCATATGCCGCTATATATTGATCCTGTTTTCCTATTGGTTCATTTAACTTACATATCTCTATATCACAGGCATACTTAGCAATTTCTTCTGTCATTAACATTTCTTTATTATAAGCATAAAGAGCTTTTAGAAAAGCTGTAGTAAAACTTCCTGATGACCCTAAACCTGTACCTGAAGGAATATCTGCTAATGTCGTAATTTCAATTTGTTGTTTTTTGTTATTAAAATATTTTAAACCTTCTCTGATTATTCCATGCTTTATATCGGATATCTTTTCAACGGTTTCGATTTCAGAATATTTTAAATATATTCCTGGTGAAAAAGGTTTTGTAATGGTAACATACACATATTTATTTATTGCAGCTGCAATTAAAAAACCTTCATTTTCTAAATAATATGAAGCGAGATCTGTTCCACCTCCCCCAAGTGAAATCCTTAAGGGACTACGAGTTATAATCATATCCTGACTGTTTGTAAATTTTATTAATAATCTTTAAATTCTCAATTGCATCTTTTATTCCTGGAATAGGTTTTCTGTCATCTAAAATATCCTTGACAAATTCTTTAAACTCTATTTCCCAAGAATTATCTTTCATCGGAAATTCCCAAGAGTATGTTTCAGGTGGACCCATTTCGGTTAACATTTTGTAATAAATAATCTTTTCCGTTCCATAACTCCCGCCTAATCCGTCAATTTCTATCTTACCTTTCCTACCGTAAATTTCAAAACTAAATGTATTTTTCCATTCTGTACAACTTACTTGTAGGAATGCGGTATTACCCTTTTTATTTCTCAAGCTTAGAAAGGCATTATCGTCGACAGGCATTTTCCAGAAATAATTACATGCAAAACCATCTACCTTGACAAAGTCTCCTAAAAACATTCTTGATAGATCAATTAAATGAGATCCCTGGTCGATTAATTCACCACCTCCAGAAACTGAGGGTTTTGCCCTCCATTCTTTTTCATAACCTAATCTTCCGCCATGGCCATACCTACCCCTAATAAACATTAATTCACCCAACTGACCAGATGAAATTATTTCCTTAGCCTTTACTAAAGCTCTGTGATATCTATGGTTAAATCCAATACGGACCTTACAATTTTTTTTTTCTGCTTTTTCATAAAAACCTTCTAGCTCGTATGAGAATCTTGCCGCAGGTTTTTCTACCAAAATATGTTTATTGTTTTCAATACCTATATTAATAAGCTCTGGAAGAGAATTGTGAGTAGTTGATAAAATAATTATATCAAATTCAACTTCCTCCAACAAATCATGGATACTGATAAAATAAGGAATATTTTCGTGGCATACAGAAAAATCTAAAGCTTTTTTCTTGTCTGTATCACAGCATGCAACTAATTTTGCATCACCTAATGATTTAGCTCTTTTTTTACCTATTAATCCGCATCCAACTATAACAACTCTCATTTTATTCCCATTTTTCATTTCTGTCTTCAGGTATGATTCTTCTTAAATTATAAATATCAGATTTGTCAAGTTTATTTTTATATTTTTTAAGATTATTCCATGGGTCCCATACTGCACTTATAAGTTTTCCCGAAATTCCATCTGAATAATCTGATGCTAAAAAAACACATAAATTTACAGCTTTTAATAATGAACCACCAGTTTTAAATGCTTTTTTAGCGGAATTAATTTCATGAACTGAAATATCCGATTTTTTATATTCTAAAACTTCATTTAGCAGGTTTGTAGGCATTGTACCTGGAGCTATAATGTTTACATCAATTTTATATGATTTAAGCTCATCAGCAGCTATTTCTGTAAACCTTACTAAACTTGTTTTTGAAACAGAATAACTAGAAAATCCTGGACGACTAGATGTCGCACCACCTCCTGAAATATTAATTATTTTTCCTTTGTTATTTGAAATCATCGAAGGAACAATTTCACGAATCAATAATAAAGGAGAATAAAAATTTACATTAAAAGCTTCTTTCCATAAATCAAAATCATTTTCCCAAAAATTTCCTATTGGTCCATGAATTGCAGCATTATTAATTAAAACATCAACTAAACCAATTTTTTTAATTAGGTTTTTAATATCCTTTTCAAAATTGTGATTAGATAAATCAATACATATTGTTTTAATATATTGATTATTATTCTTGCTAGAATTTAAGTCACTACTCAAAGCATCTAATTTATTTAAGTCTTTACCAATTAGGATAATATTGCCATTAAGTTTTAAAAATTCATGGGCTAATTTAGAACCTAAGCCTCCAGTAGCTCCAGTGATAATAATATTTTTATTATTAAAATTATATTTCACTATTCCCTTTCTTTTATCAGCCATTTATTAGATTTTAAATATTCTAATGTTTTAATCACCCCATCATTTATTGATAATTTTGGCTTCCATCCTAAATTATTTATTTTACTTGTATCAAGAAAAATAAATGGGTTATCACCAACCCATCCTCTCTTACCACCTGTAAAATTTAATTTTGGATTAATTTCTAAGTTTCTTACAATCCATTTTATGCTGTCTTTGACTTGACAATATTCATTAGTTCCCAAATTGAATATATTAATTTTTTCTTTACTATTTTCTAGTGAAAAAAGCATTGCGTCAATACAATCTTGAACATATAAATATGATTTTTTTTGATTACCATCTCCTAGAACTAATAAATTATTCGGGTCATCTAGAAGCTTTTTGTAAAAATCAAAAACATGGCCGTGAGAGTATCTCTCACCTAAAACTGATACAAACCTAAATATCCAAGATTTAAAACCATAACCTTCGCAATATGCCTGGATTAATGCTTCACATGCTAATTTCGAGGAAGCATACAATGAAGTTTGTATTGGAAATGGTGCGTTTTCGGGGGTTGGTATTACACAAGCCTCCCCATAGACAGATCCCGTTGAAGAAAAAAGAATTTTTTTAACATTATTAATTCTCATAGCCTCTAGAATATTAGAGGTAGCGATAGTATTTTGTTCTAAATCTCTAACTGGATTATTGAGTCCATCTTTAATATCGGCATTTGCAGCGAGATGAAAAACAATATCAATTTCGGAAAGCGAGTCAGAAAGTTTTTGTTTATCAAGCATGTCTGCTTCAATGAAATCAAATTTAGGATTAGAAAGGGCCCTGCTGATAAATTTTTTCTGACCTGTAGCAAAGTTATCATAGCCACGAACATAGTATCCCATTTCTAATAGTCTATCAGCCAAATTACTTCCAATAAATCCTGCAACACCCGAAATAAAAGCTTTCATATTTTACTATAATTATTTTAAGTTAATAAACCACTCAAATTTACTGTGAAATTTATTGATATTAATCTTATTGTACATTTTTAATTTAAAATGTCTAAAAGCAGAATCAAAAAGATAGTTTAAAAATAACCAATTCTTACAGCCACTTACGTTTGGGAGTTTATCATAAAGGCCATAAACTTTTTTAATAGTGTGAACCCTCCTTGATGATAATTGATCTTCAGAAATCCTATACAATCCTAAATCATGAGGGAAAAGGTATGCGCTTATTCCCTTGTTCAAAATTAATAACCACCAAATAGTATCATCATATGCATCCTTGTTCCAAATTGAAATTATATCATCAGTTAAAATTTTTCTTTTAATTATAACTGTAAAAGCATAAATGCCTCTCTTTTTTAAGTATGATTTATAGGTAAATTTATTTGATGTTGGCAATAAAATACTCACGAAATTATTGTTTTTTTGAAGCTCACGACAAAGGGTGTAAGTAAATTCATAGCTATTATCTTCCATAAATTTAATCTGACTTTTTATTTTATCCGGATGCCATAAGTCATCAGCATCAATAAAACAAATATATTTAGATTTGGATTTTTTTATACCAATTGACCTTGCATGTGCTGGACCTTTATCATTATCACTAATAATTAACTTGATTCTTTTATCATTATCGGAATAATTTTTGATTATATTTAATGTATCGTCTGTTGAACCTCCGTCCACTATATACCATTCCCAGTCTTGAAATGATTGAGCTAATACACTTAATATGGTTTTTTTAATATATTTCCCCGCATTAAAAGTTGCTGTGACTATTGAAACAGTCATCAATTATAAGATTTAGTTGTATTTGAATTATTCTCATAGAGATTTTTATAAATATTTATCATCTCTAAAATCCCATCCTCAATCAATATATTTGGTTTTAAATTTAATTTTTTTAATTTGGAAATATCTGTACATTTTCTTAATGCTCCGTCAGGCTTTGTTTTATCAAAAACTATTTTGCCGTCATATTTAATGATATTTTTAATTAAATGAGCTAATTCTTCAATCGAGTGGTCGTTACCACATCCCACATTAATCCATCCATTTAAATCATAATTTTTTGCAATTTTAATAGAAATATCTGCGCAATCATCCACATGAATTAGTTCTCTTCTTGCATTTCCGGTACCCCAAATCGATACACTTGGTTTATTTTCTGTCTTAGCTTCATAGAACTTTCTTACTAAAGCTGCAAGAACGTGAGAATGCTGAGGGTCGAAAGAATCATTTGGACCATACAGGTTACATGGAACTATGGTTACACCATTAAATTGCTTTTCCTTAAACATGTAGTCTAACAATAATGTTCCTGCCGTCTTAGCTATAGCATAGCCTTCACAAGTTGGCTCTAATTTTCCAGTTAAAATACACTCTTCTTTCATTGGTTGAGGTGCATTTGTTGGATACATACAAGAGCTTGAAAAATAAATAAATCTATCAGTTTTATTTTCATATGCAGCATTTATCACATTATTTTGAATTTGTAAGTTTTCATATAAAAACTTTGTTTGATTTTCCATACTAGCTTTAATTCCGCCAACTATCGCCGCTGCACAAAAAACAATGTCTGGTTTGTGTTCATCAAAAAATGAGTTTACTTTATTTTGGTCTAATAGATTTAATTCAGTTCTGGTTTTATAGATTAGGTTCTTATAACCTTGTTGATTTAATTTTCTTAAAATAGAGCCACCCACCATGCCGCGGTGACCAGCAATATATATTTTTGAATTTATATTCATTCTTATTATTTAATTTTATTTATCATTATTTTGAAAAGGAAAAACATCCAAGAATGAATCTTGGGTGATATTGATAATTTTAATATCATTGTTTTTTGCAGTTTCTGAAAGAGCATAGTAACCATCCCACATATAAGAAACAAATTTAATAATTTGACTGTATGAATTTTCATAAAGATTATCATATTTATCTTTTTGAGATGAATAAAAATGTTTTGAATAATCTTTATTTGCTAACCAGTCATGATCAAAACCTGCTAACTTAATATTTTTAAAACCCATATGAATTGCAACCATTATTGATAAAATTGCAGTGGTTTGATATGACATTGTTGGTTTATATAATTTAACTTTTGCATTACCCCAGATTCTTGGATAATAAATAGGATATGTATAGAAAATTTTCTTGTCGATATCTAATGATTTGAGTTTACCATGTGTTGATATATCAACCCAATATGTTTCGCTATTTACACTATTAAATACATCACTGTGGTCAAAAAATGAAGGGGATTTAAATGGTTCCCCTACACAATGCGCAACAATATTTAAGCTATCTTTCCATTCGCACCTATCAAAATTATTCATTACAATTACTTTTTTTTCATTGAAAATATTCTTGTCAACATCTAATAAAGAAGGGCCGTTTCCTATAATAATTACTTCCTCATTCAAGTATTTATTATAATATGATTTGTTTTTTGACAAGATATTATAAAACTTAAAATAACGAATTTGACCAATAAAAACCCTAGCGTAGTATTTAAAAATTATAGGAAAATAATCCAACCAAGTCCATGTAGGATTTCTCATTTGAAAGTATTTATTAATGCCATGAAATAGTTAAAATTTCTAAGTTTAATCAAATTTAAAAAATCTAAATAACTTTTGTTTTATTTTTATAAAGGCCACAATAAAAAAATATTTGTAGATAGAATTATTTGTTGACATAATTATTTAATAAAAGAAAAATATGAGTTTTTTTTAATAATCAAATTCACTGATAAATAATTTCTTAAAATAAAAACCAATTTTAAATGATAATTTCTTTCCAAATAATATTTCAATAAAAAATCTACTTAAAGGCAAAATGTAAGCATAAAAAAATGCGACTATATATCTTCTATCTAATTTTTTATATATTAAAAAAATGTCTTTAGAATTTTTTAATGAAACCTTTCTAGATAAACCATGCATATCATATGAAGTAAATTTAATTTTCTCAAAATAAACATCATATTCCTTTCTGATTTCAGCAAAAAATATTTGATCAGCTGCTAAAAAATATTTTTCAGGATATAAAGCTTTTTCATATATGGTGTGATGACAAATAACAGACTGATGTGGAAATAAGGTGTTCATGGAAGGATGAATTGAATAACTTGTATCATTGTCAAACTTATAGACTTGTGAAAAAACAAAAAGTTTAAAATTATTTTTATTAAAACTTATGGATTCCTTAACAGCATTTAAAGTGTTTTCAATAATAGTATCTCCACTACACATAATTTGAATATATTGATTGCTACATAATGATATACCGAAATTCATTGCAGGAAAAACACCTTTTGGAGATTGAAAAAAATACTTTACATTTTTGTAAGATGATGAATATTTTTTAGCAAAATCATTAGATGAACTATCTATTATAATAATTTCATCATCAAAAGAAATCTCATTTATAATGGATTCGAAAGTAATTTTAAAATTTTCAAAATCGTTATAAGTAGTCAAAACTATTGATAAATCAATCATCGGTTATTCTTTTAAAATTTCTACCATAATTTAAGTAGGCATAATATGCACCAATAGGCATTATACAAAAACCAATATTAGAATGTAAAGGTAAGAATATAAAAATCTGTATAAAGATTAAAATGATAATTAAATTATATCTAAAATTAAATAATTTAAGTTTAGGCATTAGTTTAAAAATTGATGAACAGAAAATTAAAAAACCAATAATTCCAAAATCAAGCAATAATTCTAAAAATAAACTTTCTACAGTTCTAAAAGATCCAAAATTTGTTGCCATAAAAACTCTGGAATAACTAATTCCGTGTCCAAATATTAAATCTGAGAATAAACTCTTTTCATAAATTTCCCGAAATATTGCTGCTCTATCGTAGCCTGAACCAGAATCATCTCCAGAAAATCTTGATACAACAGACTCATAAATAGAATCAAACTCAAATTGATAAATTACAGAAAGGCTAAAATAATAAACTATGAAAATAATTATTAAGTAGCTAATTATTTTTTTAGCTGGTAAATTTTTAAAGCATAGAGCTAATAATAAAATTGAAATTAAAATTACAATTCTGGATTCAGAGATAAATGACATTAACAAATTTAGGGAGGCTGAAAGTAATATATTAGTGTCATTTTTCAATATTGTGTAAAGGAAAAGCAAAGTGGTAATCGTAAAAGGAAACTCAATAGCATTACCTAAAGAAAATCTTGAAAGATTATCATAGTAAAATTCCTTACTAATAAGTTCATATAAATCTTCCAGGCTCAGATAGCCAAAAAATACCAGAAGGTAAAAAAACAAAGAAGATAAGTTCAAAATATTAACTGAATACAACAGATACTTTGCTTTAAAATAACCAAAACTATTTTTATATAATTCATAACCAAAAATATAATAAGAAACCATAACCAAAATATTCAATGAAATTATTTGAATACTGTACATGTCTGAATAATTGTCAGTAAATAAAAGAACAAATAGAAAGTAAACAACTGATAGAAATATCCAAATTTTAAATCTATCATTCATACAGTAAAATAAAATTAAAGCTGGTAGGATTATTAATTTTAAAGCTATAAACAAAAATTCTGTTTCCTTTGGAATAAATGGCTGAAACGCAATAAAAAAGACTACAAATAAAAATAAAAAACCAATTATTTTTTTCATGAAAATTTTATTTTAAACCAAGGCATTTTAAAGTAATAATATGCTGCTGACCAAGTAAAAACAAACATCAATATGTAGGTGACAGCAAATGAGTATGCGGCACCTATTAAACCAAAGTATTTCATCATAAAATATGTAATAGGTATATTAAATAGACCTATGGTAAATGTAATTATTCCCTGTATATGAGTTTTTTCACAAAATATTAAATAATTAGTAACTGTATAATACATACCCTGAAAAATAAATGCTAGTAATATAAACTTCACATATACAATTGAGGAATGATAATTTGAATCAATTGCGATATTATAAATTAATGGAACTACAAATAAAAATATAAGTGAAGTTACAATTAGAAATAAGTAATACATATAGGTAAATTTTATTATTTTTTGTTTAATAGAATTTATATTTTTAGATAAATTGGCAAATAGCCACGGAACAAATGCATTATTGATTGAGAATGTTAGCAGGCTAATGACGCTACAAATCTGAACGGCAGTGTAATATATACCAACATCACTCACCGAAAAAAATTCTACAATAAAAAACCTATTAGTTAGCATTATTAGTGAAAAACCCAGGGCATGAGGTATTAGTCCTGAACCCATTTTGACAGCATGTTTAACATACTGATAATTAATTCTAAAATTAATTCTAAAATTAAATATTAGTATACTTAAGGAAAGTATTGAAATAAAAATGCTTGATAAAAGAATTCCAAATATTCTTCCTTCAAATTCCATTAAATAAATTACAACAAAAATAATAGTTAGAACAAAGTTAATTAAAGAATGAAATATTTGAGTAAAGCCGTAATAAAAAGGTTTTTCAGAAACCTGTAACAGAACCAATAGTGTTAATATTACAAATTGACTGTAACAATAAATTATGCAGCATAAAACCCAGTAATAATAAAGACCGGTTAAATTAAAGATAACAGATTTTAAAAAATATGTTATCACAATAATAAAAATCATAAAAAAAGAAGAAATAGCTAGACAATTACCAATGTAACTTGCAATATTATTTTTATTGTCGTAATATCTCTTTTGAATTGCAGCTTCCATATTCACTCCAATAAATGGCATCAAAAAACCATAAAGAGTAGTAAACATAGTTAAAAGCCCATAATCTTCAGTTGACAAATGACTTGTCAAAATTGGTAATAATATAAATGGTATCGAGGCATTGATAAAACTTGCCAAAGTGTAAATCAGCGAGGATTTAATCAAACCAGAAAATATTGATTTTGATAAATTAAAATTCAAGTGAAATATTAATGAGTTTCAAAAATTGGAACTATTTTTTAAAATCTTTTTTTAATAATGATATTATAAACGAATCAAAATATTTTCCATTATTAAAACAATTATCCCGCAATCGTCCATCTATTTTGAAATTAAAAAGCTTTGTAAAAAAATCAATTTTTAAGGTATCAAATTCATATAACTCCATCCATACCTTGTTTAAATTTAAATAATTGAAACCATAATCTAAAAGTAGGCTTACAGCTTCCTGTGATCTTTTTCCCTCACAGTATTCGTCGTTATCACCTATGTAAAATGAAAAATCTGAAAATTTAGCAATCCAATCAGTATATAGTAATCCACAAGCTCCAATTAATTTGTTTGATTCTAAATCTATTATTGAAAACATGAAATTTATCTTCGGAGTTTTCTCGAGATATTCTAACCATTTAATTTGATCTCTTTGAGAAAGCTCTCTAAATTCTCTAAAATTTTTTCGAAATTCAGGATTATTTCTCCAATTTTTTAAATATTCTAAGTCGTTAATTTCAACGGCTCTAAGACCTAAAGTTTTTCCTTTTATCATTTTATATCCTGTTTTTTTAGATGTTCACCTGCAAGTAAATCATTGGTTAATGTTTTACCAACAATTGATGAGATTTCGTACGGTTGAAATGAGTTATTTCCAATTGGTCTTAAGGGTATTAAATCTGATTTTTTTATTAAATGCCCAGCCTTTAAATCAACTCTAGCGCATAAACATCTACGTTGCACAACATAAGATTGTTTTTCATTATCCTCAACTCTTTTATGTCCGTCTCCTAATGAATGTAATAATTCATATGACCTTTCAACCATATCTTTCCATGAAATTGGATTCATAGCAAAAGAATGGTCAGGCCCCTCCTGGTTGTTGTCATCAGTAAAATGTTTTTCAAAAACTCTGGCTCCCAAAGCTATACTTCCCAAAACTGTCGAATGTCCTGGTGTATGGTCAGACAGGCCCAAAATCACATTGGGATACAATTCATTATATAATCGAAGAACATTCAAATTACAATATTTGAAATTTTCCTTACTGCCCGTATAATTAGTATTACACTGCATAAGAACAATTTTATTTGTAATTGATTGTGCTAAATCCATAACTCTTTTGACATCATCTAATTCGCTTGCTCCTGTTGCAATTATTGTTGGCTTACCTTTTTTTAAAACATATTCCACTATATTTAGCCAAGAAATATCTCCAGAGCCAATTTTATATATATCCACATATGGATCAACAAGGTCGACAGAATCAAAATCATAAGGGCTAGTAAAGTATTCAATACCTACTTTTTTGCATTCATCTTTTAAAATTTTAGTCCAATCTTTATCAATACTGGCATCTTCATATACTTCATAAACTGACTTCTTCCATTTAGATTGGTGAGACATTTTATTTTTCATATTATCAAAACCCCATTTGCTTACAATCTTATTTGCTGTAAAATTTTGAAACTTAGCTGCATCAGCTCCTGATTCCTTTGCTAAATGAATTAGCTTAATAGCTTGTTCCAAAGATCCATTGTGATTTGCTCCAATATCAGCAATAAAATATAAACTATTGTTGTCGATTATTTTACTACCAAGTTTTATGCTTTTATTCATAATTATTTAGATTAATAGAATTAATTGTAATGTCTATATTAGGTAAATCTCTTTTAGTTAAATGCATATAAAAACTGCTATCTAGTGTTTGATCATTACTTCTTTTGGCTCTTTTGGTAAAATTAGTAATTTTTCCCTTTGAAATATTTTGTGAAGAATAATTCATTGAATTTAATAATTTTTTTGCAAAATCATATTTTGTCAATACAGTCTTTCCTGAAATATGATAAATTCCTTTCTTAATGTTACTTGTGATTAAATAATCAATTTCAGAAGCTAAATCCAAAGTGGAGATAGGCGTAAATAAAACATCGTCAAATAAGGTTATTTTAATATTTGCTTTTGAAGATTTTATTATCCAGTCAACAAAACTTTGCTTATTGTTATTTATATTTTTACCTACAACCGTTGTTCTAATTATATAATAATTTTTATTGGATTCAACCAATAACTTTTCACCAAGTTCTTTTGATTTTCCATAAATATTTTCTGGCGAAGTTAATTCATCCTCTGAAGCCATATGAACATTTGAACAAAATACAGCGTCTGATGATATATAAATAATTTTGGTATTTTTTTTTGAAAACTTTATTATTTTGCTCATTGAATGACCATTTATCAAAAAAGCTTTCTTAGGATTTTCTTCACAATAATTACCATTAGTCAAAGCAGCACAATGGATAATAATATCTGGATTTGACCAATCAAACAATTTTTTATAAGACTCTGATGATAAATCAAATTTCATGTATTGGGAATGCTGTTTGTCAAAAAAGGAATTTCCAGTTGCAAAAATATTATATTTATTTTTGAATTTGTTTACTAACGTTGCTCCTAACATTCCCGAAGCGCCCGTAATTAAAATTCTTTTCATCAAGCTTTTTTAAATTCATTTAAGGTTTTATTCAAAATATCTGCTTGTATTTTAGCCTCATCAATATTCCAGTAGTTTGTTTTCATACAAATCATTCTTTTTTGTAAGTATTCTGCATTTGGACATAAACCTTCTTGATATTTTTGAGTTATTCCACTCATAAATTGAATTTCATCATAAAATAATTTCTCCTGGTAAGTTAATTTCCATGCAGCATAGTAACCATCTCCTCCGTTTTTTTGAAATAAATCTCTAAACTTATACCAATCAATTTCAGGATTATCTGTATTTAATATCATACTGTAGGCCCAGTAAGAATTTACACAATAATCGGGTGTGTATTGTTTTGTTACTAAATTACTTCCGTCAATGACTTCGTCAAACAACTCAGACACTTTGATTCTTACATCAACTAATTCATTAATTCTTTCTAGCTGACCTAAAATTACAGCAGATTGAACCTCGGACATTCTATAATTATATCCAATTGAAATGTGCCTATTATACATCGGGTCTTGAATGTCATTTCTAGTAATTTTAGCTTGTTTACCACTCACTCCTGCATAACCCAATGACGTAAATCTTCTAGCAATATCTGCATAGTTTGAGTTGTTGGTTGTTAACATACCACCTTCACCACAACTAATATGTTTACTAGCTTGAAAACTATAACTTGAAAAATCTCCGAATGTTCCAACTAATTTATCTTTGTAATATCCTAAAAAACATTCAGCATTATCCTCAATTAAAAATAATTTATGTTTTTTACATATTTCTAAAATTTCATCATATTCAGGAGATAGCCCAAATAGAGCAACGGTAATTATTGCTTTTGTTTTTGGAGTAATTTTTTCAACGATTGATATAGGATCAATATTATAGGTCTTCAAATCAACGTCAGCAAAAACTGGAATTGAACCATTTTGTAATACGCAAAGTGATGTGCTGGCCATAGTGAGAGGAGGAACTATTACCTCATCCCCTGGCCCAACACCTAATGCATGTAATGCTGTATGCATGGTTGCAGTTCCATTAACGTGGCTAATTGAATAATCATACTCAAAAATCTCTGAAAATTTTGCTTCCATTCTGTTAGTGAACACCCCATTTTTAGAAGTAGAAAATTCATTATTTAAAGCTTCTAAAACATATTTTTTTTCTAAATCACTTATTCTTTTCATAATTTATTTTTTTATACATGTGGCTTTTTTTTATATTCTTATTAATCTTGAGCAATTCTGGCTTTTCCCTTAGCAATTTATAAATATCCTCGGTAAGGAAAATGTTGTTTTTTTTATATAAGTTATCATAGACATTCTTAACAAAAACATAATCCTCCTCTGTATCTACAGTCCATCTATATTTAGAAAAGTCTTTATCGTTTTTAATATTAAATATTTTAAATTTATTTTTATTCCTATGAATATACTGAGTTACGTGTTCTTTTTCAAAACTCGATTTTGAATCATAAAACGACATGGTCAATGCTTTCATTGTTATTACTTCTACATCTAAACCCTCCGGAAATGATGGGGGATTATTATTACAGACAAAGTCATAGTTTTTTTTCTTAATAATATTAATTGCATTATCTACAATTCTAAAATCTTTAAATGGATCATCGGCAGTAACTCTAATTATTATATTTGCATTAAATTTTTTTGCTGCCTGGTAATACCTTCTTAGAACATTTTTTTCAGAACCTCTATAAAAATCTACAGAATTTTTAACACACCAATGCTCTACACAATCATCTTTTGAGGATGTAGTAGTAGCAACCACTATTTTATTTATTTCTTTAGAAGGCTTTAATCTATTTACAACATGAAATAAAAAAGGTAATCCTGATAAATCATAAAACAATTTATTTGGCAACCTACTAGACCCCGTTCTAGCCTGAATTATAGCTATTATATTTATGACTTCCAATTTGCAGGATTTAACAGTGATTTATTTGTTGTTAATATTTCATCGACTTTATTAATTATACTTTTTGTTTTACTCGATTCAATACAATTAATATTGAGTTTTAAATGGTTTAAGTTATCAACACCTAATAATACTCCGTCAATATAATTCTTAGAATAAGCATAATTCAAGGCTAAATCATGCATATTTTCTTTTGAAATTAAATTGTTTAATTGTTTTAAATTTTTCCTTAATTCTATTAAATTTCCTGAAATTTCATTAGGATTTTTAAAAAATAATCCCTGTAAGAAGACGGATCTAGTATGTACTTCAATATTTAAATGTTTCGCTTTTAATAAAATTTTCTTTCTATGACTACTATTATCTAATAAATTAAAGGGTAATTGAATAACTTTAATCAAATCATTTTTAAAAATTAATTCTATATCCTTATTAGAATGTAAAGAGACACCTATTTTTTTTATAATTTTTTTTTCGATTAAATCAATTAAATCATTTTGATAAAATGAAAAATATTTCAAATAATCCTCAAAAGAATGAAACATGTAACAATATATAGAATTAACTTCAAGTGTTTTTAAATTCTGATTAATCCTTTCTTTAATATTTAAAGATAAATCTTTTCTATGAGTTGAAAACTTGGTAATAATATTAAAAATTTTAGAAGTTGTTTTATGATATTGACCAATTCTTTCTTGTGAATCACCATAGGCTTCAGCGGTATCCAATAAACATATAGCATTTGAATGTGCAAAATCTAGTATTTCTTTTATTTTTTTAAACGACGGCTTTCCATTGTCATTATTAATGCCATAATCCATTCCAAATTGAGCCGTTCCTAGAATTAACTTACTTTTCAAAATATCTTATGCATTAAAATTTAAATTTTGTTTTATTAATTTTCTTAGTGACGCCACAGTCTCCCATTTTTTATTAGTACCAGAATTATAACTAAACCCATCAGGGACTTTTTTTGCGTTGAAACTTGAAACATATTTATCTAGATTCCATTTTGGCTTTGAAGGTAGAATAGCATAGTAGTCACCCAAATCATAACTGTTAAAAGAGTCTGATGGTGTAATCATCTCCTCATGAATTTTTTCTCCAGGTCTAATCCCTACAATCTCCTTTTTGCAATTAGATCCAATTGCTTCCGCTACATCTAATATTTTATATGAAGGTATTTTTGGAATTAATATTTCTCCACCCCAAGCATTTTGTAATGCGTGAATTACCATTTCAACCCCTTTGGCAAGTGATATATTAAACCGTGTCATTGATGGATCTGTGATTGGTAAAATTCCATCGATTGATTTCCTTTTAATGAAATATGGTATAACAGATCCATTTGACCCCATTACATTTCCATATCTTACAACAGAGAAACGAATTCCCATATCTCCTTTTATGTTATTAGCTGCTACAAATAATTTGTCGGATGTTAGTTTTGTTGCTCCATACAAATTGATTGGCGCACAAGCTTTATCTGTAGACAACGCTACGACACGATCAACATCATTAGAAAGTGCTGCGGATACAACATTTTGAGCTCCAAATATATTTGTCTTTATACATTCATCAGGATTGAATTCAGCAATTGGAACATGTTTCATAGCTGCAGCATGAATAACATAATCAACATTTTGGAATGCTCTATTTAATCTATTTATGTCTCTCACATCTCCGATAAAATATCTCATAAATGGATACTTTTCTTCAGGGTATTCTTGAGCCATTGTAAATTGCTTTTGCTCATCTCTAGAAAAAATAATTAGTCTTCTGATCGAAGGGTAATTATTCACTAGATATTTTGTGATTGCTTTTCCTAATGAACCTGTTCCTCCAGTTATTAGCAAGGATTTATCCTTAAAAAATTTATCTTTTTTCATATTGTTTAAATGTTATATATTCTTATAAATTACTATCTAAAAGCCTCCTTCTTCTAAAAATTTTTCTCTCTTCATTAATATTAAATCAGATTCCATCATATCATTGATTAGCTCCTTAAGTTCAATTTTTGGTATCCACCCAAGTTCTTTTTTTGCTTTTGATGAATCCCCAACTAAAATATCTACTTCAGTTGGCCTAAAATAATTTGGATCAACACTTAAGATCTCTTTACCTATATCTAATTTATAATTCATATTAGTACACCCCTTTACATAGCCCTTTTCATTTATTCCTTTTCCTTTGAACTCGATTTCCACACCTACATATTCAAAAGCCATTGTTACAAAGTCTCTGACAGATGTAGTTTTACCTGTAGCAATAACCCAATCATCTGGTTTTTTTGCTTGTAAAATCATCCACATAATTTTTACATAATCTTTAGCATGACCCCAATCACGTTTTGCATCTAAATTTCCTAAATAAAACTTTTCTTGTAAGCCAAGTGAAATCCTTGAAACTGCCCTGGTTATTTTTCTTGTAACAAAAGTTTCACCTCTGATTGGAGACTCGTGATTAAATAAAATTCCGTTGGAAGCAAAAATATTATAAGCTTCTCTGTAATTTTTTGTTATCCAATATGCATATAATTTTGCAACTCCATATGGAGATCTAGGATAAAATGGTGTGTTTTCATTTTGAGGAACTTCTTGAACCTTTCCAAATAATTCAGATGTGGACGCTTGATAAATGCGAGTTTTATTTTCTAATCCAAGTAGTCTTACGGCCTCTAAAATTCTTAAAGTACCCAGACCATCGGTATCACCAACATACTCAGGCATTTCAAAAGAAACTCTAACATGACTCATAGCAGCAAGGTTATAAATTTCATCAGGCATGATTTTTTTGATTAACCTTGTTAAATTTGTACTATCAGTCATGTCACCATAATGTAATATAAACTTTAAATTATCTACATGTGGATCTTCGTATAGATGATTTATTCTAGCGGTATTAAAAAGGGAAGTACGTCTCTTTAAACCATGAACAATATATCCTTTTTTTAGTAAAAATTCTGCAAGATAGGCACCATCTTGACCGGTAACTCCAGTGATTAATGCTGTTTTTTTCATTTTTTTCATTTTTTATATTAAGGAGGATTATTCCAAATAGTGTATAATGCTCAAAAAGTGCTTTTTCTTATTATTCTGACTAAACTTATCAATAAATTTAAATTTTTCAATGTCTAGATTATTTTCAGAAAATGGTAAAATGTAGGAAATTGCTTTTTCTACACTAATATCGTTAATTGAATATACTGCAAAAATGGTATTATTGAAATTTTCCTTTTCGATAATATTTGGGCCACACTGATAAAGAGGTTTATATAATTTAATCTTATGATAATTAAGTAATGGTTCTTGACTACATGGAGATAAAATAAGTCTATTTACATTATTATTTTCTAGATTAGAAGCAAGATAATTAACATTTAGTGGGGATTCCTTTGTGTTAAAATTTGAAAATAATGTAAATATTGAAAATACTAAAAACAGGCATGAAATAATTTTATCTAATTTAATCGGCAAAGCAGAAATTATTTCAATTATAACAATTGAAAACAATAATGCCATAGGTAAAAATATTACTAATGAGTGTCTTGATGGCATAAAAGGGTATATATTTAATAAATAAAATGTAATACTTGAAAATATTATTATTAAACAAAGTCGAATTAACCTATTTTTTTTTGAAAACAGAATACATAATCCAATAGATAAAATTATGGCAATAATAATAGTTTCATATACATGGTTATTGCTGTAAAAATTTGAAAGAAGATAGCTATAGTCAGTCTGCTGAAAAAAATATTTTAATAAATCATAAAATCTTGAAAAAAAGAAATTAATTGATTGAAAGAAGTTTTCATAATTTTCGATAAGGTTATATTTATCTATTCCAGTATCAGTTAGAATTGATAGATTTGGCGTGCTATGTTTTCCGCTTATTAAAGATCTAAAGTATAAGAATATAAAACTAGAAATAGAAATAACAAAAGGCAAAACCCAAGATTTGTAATTTTTATTAAAAAATGTTTTAGGGTTAGATAAAAAATCAAAAATTCCAATAAATGCAACTACAGTAATATATTGATAATTTAACATCTGAATAACAGATCTGTAAATAGACTTTGGGCCAAATATTTTATCCGAGAATTTATTATCTTTTTCATAAAAGAGTATTAGCCCCAAAGCAATTATATGAAATGAATAAGGTGATAAAGAAATATTCCAATATATAAATGAAGGTGATAAAAACAAAAGACCTAGTAAAATTACAACTATGTAAGAGCTTTTATAAAAAAACCTTATGGACTTATTTATTAAATGTAGACCATATGCAGAAATAAAAAAATGAAAAGATAGAAGAATTAGCCTTAGAACACCCCAATCTAAATCCACTAATCTAGATAGCCCATAAATTGGAGATATACCTATTGCATAAGTCCATCTCACTGGAACAATGATGAACGGAAGTATAAAATTTATTAAAAAATTGCTGAAATAATTATTAAAACCCATTCCATTTAAATAACTAAAATAGATATCAATAAATCTATTATCATCCAATTCTAAATGTGAAATAACACTTCCATATGCGTCATAATCCCAAACTGGGCTGTTAAAAGAGCAGTAATACAATATAAAAATTAGTACTAGTACAGATAAATAAGATATTATCTCTGCATTTATTTTCTTAAAATAAATTTTTATCATTTATTAATTGAAAATTTATTACTTATTACTTTGATAATTTAATTCTATAGTCTTCAGCATCCCAATCAACTATTTCAAATATTTCATTTGAATTTAAACTTCTTAATTTGTGGTTAGGTTTTTGTCTTACCAAAACATCAAAATAACAGCGTAATTGAGATAGTTTAGCTTGACTTAAATTATTAAGATAAAAAACTCCTAAATTTTTTATAAAGATAATTTCGGGTAAAAAATTTGTTTTATTTATCTCTCTGATGAAATGGTCCTTGTCATTATAACAAAATGAAGTTTGTCCCAAAAAAACGATATGATCGGGATATAAACACCAGTCATTAATTAATCTGTTATATAAATTGTCATCTAAAACCAAATGATTTAATTGTTTATCCTTAATAGGATAATATATATCTTTTGAATTAATTTTAATTTTTTTAATTTTTTTAATTTTTTTATCATCTAGAATAATCAGATCATTCTTCATTTTTTTGATTATTATATCTAATATTTTATTTAATGAATCTAAATCATCAGATGCAATTACTACACCATGGTTTTTTAAAAATAGAACATTAGCGTCAGGATTTTTTTTCAACTTCAGAATTATTTCATTTGCAATTTTTGAGCCTGGTTTTTTATATGGAATTTTAATAAAATTAATATCATCAATATTTTTAAAAATATCTGAAATATTATCTTTTTTTCTTACAAGATGAGATAAAATTTCAACCGCATGTAAATGAAGAACAATTTTCTTTTTAATTACTGCATGCATCAAGGTTTCAATTGATGGTTTTAATTCATATCCATTTGTCGCAGTAGGTATTATATTAAAGTCAGAGTCTGAAATAGATTTAATAATACTATCTAATTTAACGGGAACAAAAATTTCTTTTTCTAAAGCTTCAGCAAGCCATGTTCCTGAAGCTTTAATCCACATTATATTTTTTTCCTTCCACGAAATATTACCACCAGCACCTTGAACTAATAACCTATTATCTCCGATAGCATGACAAAATTTATTTATTGAAGATTTTATCAAAGTTCTAATTTATAGTTTTTATGAAGTCAAGAAGTTTCTTATAGGATGTAAACGACACATCTGGGGCATTTAAATCTTCTCCTAGTTTGATTCCTTTGTGCAACTTTTGAAATGTAATTGCATTAATATTCTCCCTTGCACCTCTAATATCATTATCTGGATTATCTCCTATCATCCATATAGTATCACCCTTAGGCTTAATTTTTTTAATGGCAAGATCAAAACATGATTTATGAGGTTTATCAAATCCTGCTTCCTCGCTTGTAACTATATAATCAAAGAATTTATCTAAACCAAAATAAATAACCTTTCTAAATTGAATCTGAGCTGTTAAGTCAGTAACTATAGCAGTTGGTATCCCTAATATTCTCAAATAATCTAAAAGATTTTTTACATCATCAAAAAGAAAGGCATTCTTTAAAAATGTTCTCCAATATGTTTGCTCAAAATCTAGGGCTAATAGTAATTGAGATCCCAAGCCTAAATTTTCCAACATATTTTGCATGTACAACAGCCTGCTATGAGATGATGCTGTTGATTTTAATTGTTTTTTTATATTTTGTCTAGCTTCCAAGAAGGCCTTGCTAAACTCTTCTTCAGATATTGAGAGTAAATCAGTGGCCTTTAGCATTACAGCATTTTGAGCTGCTTCATGAGCTGGAAAGTAGTTATATAATGTATTGTCAGTATCAAAAAGTATAGCATCTGGCAAACATTTGATTTTATCTTTATTATATATTTTCATTTATTTAAAAATCTTTTTGTTAATTGATGATTAATATGAGTTAAAGTGATGAGCTGCATCAAACCCCTAACACCAGGCTCCCATTCAGGACTAATATCTAAAAATTCTACTATTTCAGGACATATTAGATCAACCGAAATAGCTATATCTTTAGCTGTAATATCCCCTTCAATTGAAATTGAAGTTTCAGAGTTTTCATTGTTTATTGAAGTTTCGACATGTAAGCCCATAACACCTACAAGTATTCGATTTAGTAATGTGGCATCAAAGTCTTCTCTTGAAATAGCAAAAAGCCTAGTCTTAATTTCATCTTCAAATGAATCGTTTAATTTAATGGCCTGAACAGAAAAAATAAGATCTGCGTGATTTTTTTGAATTTTAATGTATTTATTAAAATCTGATTTCCTTTTATTCAACGAATCAATAACATCATCTAATTTATGCCCCCTTTGATTAACATCCCTTTTAATCTTTAAATGCCTTCTTAATTCCTCATCCATATCTAGATATATTTTAAGATCAAAGATTCTTCTTAGAGTTGGTATATATAATGAATGTAATCCGCTAGCTATTATTATATCATTACTATTTACATTAAAAAGTGTACTCATTTTTCCAGTTGAATGATTATAATGCCTTGATTTAATTGACTTACCATCAATTAATGAAATTATATCGTTTTTAAAACTTTCCAAATCATTTGCTGATGGATTTAAGTGTGTCATTACTTGCCACATAGGTTTTTTTCTATCCCATAAATGATAGTCATCACCTGATATTTTTACAACTGAATGGTTACCAAAAATTTGTTCAATGGAATTTGAAAAAGTATCTTTACCAGAACCTGAATCGCCGGATACTCCAATACTAAATGGACTTCTGCTTAATCTAAAAAAATCATTTTGGTATATACCTTCCCTTAAAATTCTAACTGTAAGTATTATACCAATTGCTAACATAATTGTGTTAAATAATGAAGTTGGAATAGTAATAAGACTATTATCATTCATTAATGTCGAAAAAATAAAATATTCGCTTCCAGAAGCAAAATTTACAGGTTTAACAATCATTGTACTGATTAAATACAATATTGAAAAAAATGTCACCAATATTAAAGATATTTTATCACTCTTAGCCTGGTATAGTACTAAAAAAGGTATTGTCCATATAAACCACCCAGGAGATGCTGGAGTTAATAAAATAAGTAACAGAAAACTTAAACATGTAATTCTATAAAATAATTCAAAATTTATTCTTTTTATTCTCCATGAAAAATACAATATTAGCAAATAAATTAGGGGTACTATATAAACAGAAATTTGATCATTTAAAATTATTGCTAAATCATAAGTTTTTTGAATCTCTTGATTTTTAAAAATCATTAACATTCCCGAATTAGAAAATAGAAATGGAAGTAAAAAAACAATAAATCCTAAACTAAACCCCTTAATAAATGAAAAAAGGAATTTTCTAAGAGATTTATTATTATAGATATAAATCATAAAAATAGGCATAGCAATAATCATACTGAGTTTAGCCGAAATTGCCAATGCAAGTAAAAAGCCAGAGAATAATAACTTATTTTTTCTAACATAGTAGAGCGAACTTGTTAAAAATAATACTGGTATTATATCATTGTAACCTAACACATATGTTGCTAATATTATTATTGGGGATAACCAATAGGTGTATATTAAAAATTTTATTTTCCCTATAATTTTATTTAGAACTAACAATAACATTAAGTCGATAAATAAAATCGGGATACAATAAGCATAATACATCGGTATGCTTATGATTTTAGAAATAAATATAAATGGGGCCTGGATTAACCACATTGCATAACCATATGGGTAAGCCTCGGTAATTCCATTTGAGTTTAACCAAATGAACCATGGGTCCATGGAAGTGTAATTGGTGGTTTCGTCTAAAAAAGGTAAATACCACTCACTCACTGCTTTAGGTGCAATAATCAATATAAAAATAATTCTGATTATTAAACCTATTATGAATGCAGGATTGAGAAATATTTTTGACATAAAAGTGTTTATAAACTTATTTTAATAATTCAATATAATCAGAACATACTCCATAAACTTGCGAGGGTTTCCAATTTTGGATTTCATTTTTTGACAATAATGGAATTATACATTTATTATTAATGTTTGATAAATTATGAGCCCAAATATGTTTATCACTAATTATTGTGTAGTCTTCATTTTGATGATAAAAAACTCTAAGATTAGTTTCAATAAGCTCTGTCAATGCCTCTAGGTTTTTACAATGAATCCATAAATTATTTTCTCTATCACTTAACCATTTTAAATCAATAGGATATGTTGGTTCATCATGACCTAAATATAGTCCATCAGTCTTCCATATATCTATTTCAACATCATACCCTAAATTAATCGCTTCTTGTATATATGATTTAGTGTTTTCTCTATTTATATCTACATGATTAATGTTTCCTCTGTGAGATATTAGCTTCATAAATTAGATTCTTTTTTTTAGTTTAAGACTATATTTAATTGTCCTTTCAATAAATTTGAATTTGGATTTCCAATTAATGTTCCAACTAGAAACTCCATATTTTCTTTTACCAAATTTTACATCAAATCTTTTGATTTTCATTTCATTGACTGTTGCAAAATAATAGGCATATAAATCTAATGAAAAATCATTAGGTGGATTTTTCCATTTTAAAAAGAAAGATTTTGGAAAAATTGTAGGTTGAGCATTTATATCCCATAAAAATTTTCTAAAATAAATTGATTCAAATAAGCTCATAAATACCGTAAAAATTTTGTCTTTTAAAGGTCTTCCATATCGTAATCCTTTTACGAAAATTTTATCAGTATTTTTTTCATTTTCAAAAAATTTATAACCTTCTAATACATCCATCGGATTTGTTTGAATATCTGCATGAGTCCAGGAAAGCACATCACCAGTAGCTCTTTTAAGACCCTCGACTATTCCGTACCCATAACCATTATTGGTCGGTAAAGAGACTAACTTTATAAAATTATATTTTTTTTTGTTATTAGTAAAAAATAACTGAGTGTCGTCAGTAGATCCATTATCAACTATAATTATCTCTATATTTTTATTTTTTACTAGATTTTTACATAATTTAAAAAGCAATGGTAAGCTCTTTGACTCATTATAGCATGGAATAACTAATGAAAATTTATTCATTTATTGATGAAATTACATAAACAACTCCGCCCATCCCATAGTTAAGAACATGTCTAACTTCAATACTTGTTTTATCGATAAATTGATTAAATGCCAAGGACACACCTTTTTTAGAATTTCCCCTATAGGAATAAAAATCATCTATAATAATATAAGTTCCTTCTTGAATTATACTTGTTAAAAAATTAAATGCATCATTTGCACTTGAATAGGTGTCACTATCTATGAAAATTATTCTTGCATATTTTATTCCTAAACTTAACGGACCGTCTTTCAAAGAATCAGAAAAAAACCCCTTTATTAATTTAAAATTAAAGCCTTTAGATGCCTTTTTTACTCTGTTATATACATGTTCATAATTAGTTTTAAAATTTTGGTCTGTATAAAAAGGATGTGATTCATGATTTTCTAATTTTCCAAATCCTTCGAAAGAATCAAAACCATAAAAATTTGTATTCTTCAAATCAGGATTATATTTAAGTAAGCTTCTACAGCATCTAATTGAATGGCAGAACGAACTTCCTGTGAAAACACCAAACTCAAGATAATCCCCTTTGATTTCTTCAATAGCAGATAAATAATGAACTTTTTTTAAAGCAGAATACTTTTGGAGGTTATGAATGATAGCAGGGTTAATTTTAGAAATTATTACTGAAGCCCAGTTCTGCAAGAAATTTAATTTAGATAAAATACCAAATTGAGACATATTATAATTTATTTATTTATTTATTGAATACAAAATATTTTGTTCCAATAAAATTATTAATAAAGGCCACTGTAGCTCCAATTAACCAGCTAATTCTATAATCATAAAAGTAAAAATTGGTCATTAACTCGATAATTGAGGTCATTAATATTAAGCCCAAAATATAAATAGAATAGAATTTTAGCAAATTAAATCGACTATATCCATAAATTTTACCAAAAACCCAAGTTCTACCGAAATGATAGGAGAAATATATTCCAGAAATATAACCTAAAATTGAACTTATAATTAGGTTTTCAAACAGATAGTTTGATATAATATAAATAGTAAAATTTACCAAATTTGATAAACTACCAATTATAATAAATCTACAGAGATCATTTGGAAATAATTTTGATATTTTCAATCTATTGATTAAATATTTTATATTTTAATTCAAGTTTATCAACTTTATCTTCATCAACTCTTGAATCAACATGCAAGTTGTAGGGATGAGAGTCCCACTTATGAAAACACGATTGCCAGTATTCAAAAGTTTTTAGGTCGTTGGGAGTTCCCCAACACAGATAATAATCAACTTCAAAAAGTTTACATTTCAGACCCATTTCTATTGCTTTATTGATACATGAGTCAATATAATATTCACCATTCACCTTATCATTGTCATCAATTAATTTATTTACACATTCTGAGTAATCATTAGCATTTTTAAATGTAAATGTTCCAATTATAATAGGATCATCTTCTGGAGATTTTAACGGCTTCTTTACTGAAATTTTTTCAATATTTCCATCTTTTTCTTTTATCCACCCATACATATTTGGAAATCTAACCGAATTATAATAGCCTCTAACACCCCAAATTATTATATCAATAGTTTTGTCATTCAAATAACTATTTAGCTTGTCAGCATCATAGATTACTCCATTGTCGCAGGCACCAAATGTTACATGACCCTTTATTTTTTTATTTTTCTTATCTATTAAATTTCTCATACCAATCAATGCTGTTATAGCCTGACCCTCAGTTGTAGACATTAAATTCTTTATTTTAGATTTAGGAAAAGATTTTATTAGTTCCTTTTTTAAATCCTTTAAATCAAACATATCATTCCTAACCACGAAAGATTTATTAAGCTTCCCATAATTAAGGTCATTTATAGCCTGAATTACCATAGGCTTTCCAGAAACTTCAATTAGAGGTTTGGTAGTTTTATATCCTTCATCAAAAAACCTCTTACCCAGTCCAGCCATAGGGATTACAAGATTTCCTGATGATATTTTACTAGGTATTCTTGGCTTAATAATTTCCCTAAATAATTCTGACCAATAATTATACTCTGAAAGGTCTTCTGGTGTGCCCCATTGCATAAAATGTTGTATCGGAAATATACTAACTTTTAAATTATTTTTTAACAGGTACTTGTATGCTAAACTAACGTAATATTCTCCGTTTAAGTCTAATCCTTCATCTATTAAGTACTTAAAAGAATCTAACATAAGTTTTCCAGAGCTGAAATAATAAGTACCACTCGAAGCGTATTCATTCATTTTATCAGAGGTAAATGGCTTTTTTTCCTGTATATCAATTACATTTCCATTCTTTTCCAACATATAGGCATAGTTCGTATTTCCTAAGGAATGAGGATGGAATCCCTTGTAAGCAGGAATAGAACCAAAGCAAAGATTTTTAGAGATATCGTGTTTATATTTTTTCCAATTCCAATAACAGCAAAAATCACAATAATTAACTATTACACCTGAATCTTGATTAATAAAATTCTCAGCCTTTAAAACTGCATGTACAGGTCCTAGCTTATGAGGTCTAACAGAAACAATCTTACATCCAGGTGCATACTTATTTAAAATATTTTTCATTTTAAATTTAGGATTATCTAAATGATCTGAATTACAAATAAAAATAAAATCATTTTCGTCAGGAAACATGCCAATCACATGTGCAATAATTGGCTTACCCTCAACTATAATTAGTGGCTTTGGAATTTTATAACCAGCTCTTCTGTATCTTTCTCCAAAACCTGACATTGGTATTATAATCTGCATCTTATTTAATTATATAATTATCTATTACTAATTCCAAACTACTTAAAAAATTACTTATTGGCTTCCATTTTAAATCCTTTTTGATCTCATTAATATCAATACTATATCTAAAATCATGACCATGTCTATCATCAATAAAATGTATTTTTTTATTAACCTTTTGTTTTTTATTTATTATTGCATGAATAATATTAACCAATTCCAAATTTGTAAATTCATTTTGACTTGCAACATTATATGATTTACCGGAAATTGAATTATTAAAAATTGAATCAATCGCCTCACAGTTATCAGAAACAAATATCCAATTTCTGATGTTTAATCCATTTCCGTAAACGACAATATCTTTATTCTTTATAATCGAATCTATTATCTTCGGAATAAACTTTTCCTTATGCTGATTTTTACCATAATTATTTGAACTAATTGAAATAGTAGTATTTAATCCAAAGGTTTTATTGTAGCTTCTAACCAACATATCAGCACTTGCTTTTGAGGCAGAATAAGGAGAGTTTGGTAAATATTGACTTTTTTCAGAAAAACTTCCTGTATCGATACTACCATAAACTTCATCTGTCGAAACCTGGTGAAATCTTGCAAAATTAAATTCTTTTTTGCTTTTAAATGGAGAGTCCATCCAAAAACTGTACGATGTTTTTAAAAGATTTAAAACTCCGTTAATGTTAGACCTAATAAAAATGTCAGGATGATTTATGGAGTTGTCAACATGACTTTCTGCTGCAAAATTAATAATACCATCAATTTGATATTTTTTGAAAATATTATTTAATAATAGCTCATCACAGATGTCACCTTCAATGAATGTGTAATTTGGATGTGAGGCAAATGAATGAGTATTTTCTAAATTTCCGGCATAAGTTAACAAATCTAGATTATAAATATTTATGGCATTGTATTTATTAAAAAGATGTTCTATGAAATTAGACCCAATAAATCCAGCACCCCCAGTAACTAGTAAATTTTTAGATCTAAAATTCATTTACAAAAAGAATTAATATTTTGACTTAAATGCTCTTTTAAACTGGTTTCCCAATCTTTGATTTCAATTTTAAAATTTTCACTCAACTTTGTTGAATCTAACGGGGTAAATTTAGGCCTATTTACCATGCTTGAGGATTTAATTTCCGGACTAATTTTCGTTACACCTTTAGTAAGTTGTCTAATTTTTATTGCTAAATCATACCGTGAACAGATTCCTAAGTTTGAAAAATGATAAATCTGAGTTTTAGTATTTTTCAATTGTGGAATTATTTCAAGTATTGTTCTAGACAAATCCTCTACATTAGTTGGTGAACCATATTCCTTATCTGTTACTGAAAAACTAGTACCAGTATTTATTTTCGAAATAATCTTTGACACGAAATTATTTTTTGAATTTGAATATAACCATGAAGTTCTGATAATAGCTGAATTTTTCAAATCATATTTAAATATTTTTTTTTCTCCTTTTAGTTTTGTCAAACCATAATAATTAATTGGATTAGTTATTATGTTTTCAGAATAGGCAATATTTCGATTCCCATCAAAAACATAATCAGTTGAAATATGAATTAGTTGTATGTTGAATTTTGCACATAATTTAGCAAGGTTATCTACTGCACAGTGATTTATTTTATCCGCTAATTCTTTATTAACCTCTGAATTTTCAACATCAGTAAAGGCAGCACAATTAATAACAGTATCAATTTTATTTTTTTTTAAATAGTTTTTCAAGATATTATAATTTGAAATATCAAGTTCACTTTTTTCTTTAAAAAAAAATATATAATTATAGCAATCAGAATTTCTTTTGATAGAGCTTCCTAATTGGCCATTACAACCAGTAACTAAAATTTTTAGTCTTTCTACCATTCAAAATATTTTAGATTATTATCCTTTTCAGAAATTATTATTTTAGATTCGTTTATTCCCCAATCAATATTTAAAAAATCATCCTTATAAGAAATTCCATCCTCCATTTCTGGTTTATAATAATTATCAACTTCATAATTTATAATTGCATTTTTAGTCAAAGTCAAATATCCATGAGCAAAACCCCTGGGGATAAATATAGATTCGTTATTTCTAGCGGATAAGATGCGGGAAAAGTATTTACCATAAGTTTTAGAGTTTTTTCGAATATCAACTGCAATATCTAATATTTCCCCATGTGCTACAGATATCAATTTTGATTGAGCGAAGGGTTCTTTCTGAAAATGCAGCCCTCTCAAAACATTTAGGTTAGATTTAACAGAATTGGCTTGACAAAAATTTAGATTATAACCTAAAAAATCTTCTAATTTATTTTTTTTTAATATTTCTTTAAAATCTCCTCTGTAATCAGTGTAAACATTATGAAAAATTAAAATCAGGCCTTTAAAATCTGTTTTTTTGAATCTCATGAGCAAGCAATTTTTAATAAATATTTACCGTAATCACTGGATTTCATCATTAAGGCTAAAGATTTTAGTTGGTTTTTGTTAATGTATCCCCTTTGATAAGCAATTTCCTCGATACAGGCAACTTTATTACCGGTATCATTTTCATATTCTTCAAAAAATTTGGAAGCTTTAATTAATGAACTGTAAGTGCCAGTATCAACCCATGATGTTTTATTATCTAAAATATTTAATTTTAACATCTTTTTTTTTAAGAAATAATTGTTTACGTCAGTAATTTCCTTTTCTCCTCTTTTACTAGGCTTTAAAGCTTTAGCAACTTGAACAACTTCATTGGTGTAAAAATATAAACCTGAAACAATAATATTACTTTTCGGGTTTTTAGGTTTTTCTATGATTTTAGAAACTAAATTATTTTTATCAAATTCAATGACTCCGAAAATGTTTGGATTTTCTACCTCTACACCAAAAATAGACGAATATCCCTCATCTAAACTTTTCTTTGCCTTTTCTAAAATTGTAGTAAATTCTTTTCCGTGAAAAATATTGTCTCCTAAAATCAGACAAACATTATCAGATCCAATAAAATCTTCTCCAATAATAAAAGATTCAGCTATACCATTTGGGTGTTTTTGAATATTATATGATATTTTAACTCCTAATTGACTTCCATCTCCCAGCAATTTTTTAAATCTTGGCAAATCCACTTCAGTTGAAATTATTAATATATCCTTAATTCCTGCAATTAAAAAAATAGACAGTGGGTAATAAATCATTGGCTTATCATAAACAGGTAACAATTGTTTTGAGGTTCCAAAGGTTAATGGGTATAACCTGGATCCGTAACCACCAGCTAGTATTATTCCTTTATTTATTTTCACTAAAATAATTTATAGTTTTTACTAATCCACATTCTAATTTAGAGTTTGGCTTCCAACTCAATTTATTTTTAGCAAGAGTTATTTCAGGCTTCCTTCTTTTTGGGTCATCCTTTGGTAATTCACTAAAAATAATTTTTGAATTAGAGTTTGTAATCCTCAAAATCATAGAAGCCAAATCATATATAGAAATTTCATTTGGATTTCCGATATTGACTGGTCCAATGAAGTCATCACTTGAATCCATCATCTTTATCATTGCGTTAATTAGGTCATCAATATATTGAAAACTTCTTGTTTGACTTCCATTTCCATTAATAGTAATATCTCTATTATTTATGGCTTGTGTAATAAAATTTGAGACAACTCTTCCATCATTTATCGCCATATTTGGACCATAAGTATTAAATATCCTAATAATTTTTATTTTTAGTTTGTGTTCTCGATGATAGTCCATAAATAATGTTTCTGAACATCTTTTTCCTTCATCATAACAAGATCGAAGCCCAATAGGATTAACATTTCCATTATAATTCTCTTTTTGCGGATGAATATCAGGGTCGCCGTAAATTTCACTGGTACTAGACTGTAGTATTTTAGCGTTATTTTTTTTGGCTAAACCTAGCATATTTATTACTCCAATTGTACAGGTCTTTACAGTTTTAATTGGGTTATGCTGATAATGTATCGGAGAGGCAGGACATGCTAAATTATATATTTCGTCAATATTTTCTCTATAATACGGCTCAATTATATCATGTTTTACAAACTCAAAATTAGGGAAATCTAGAATTTCTGAAATATTTTCTAAAGAACCTGTAAATAAATTATCCAAACAAATAATATTATGACCTAATCTGACTAATGCTTTACTGAGGTGAGATCCGATAAAGCCAGCCCCACCTGTTATTAATATATTTTTAGTTTTATTACCTGCCAAGCCCAATATAATTAAATCCTAATTTTTTTATTTTTTTTCTATCCAAAATATTTCGTCCATCATAAATAAACGCTGGTTTATTAATTTTCTCATATATCATATCCCAATCATATTCTTTAAACTCATCCCACTCAGTTAATATTGCTATAATATTATATTCTGAATAATTTATCTTGGACTTAATCATAAAATTAATATTGGATTTCTTATAATCACTGTTGAGGTTTAATAAATCAAACCTGATTTGATTTTCTTTAACCTTAGGGTCATAAATGTCAACTTTAATATTTTTATTCAATAAGTTATTTGTTAAGTAAATTGCAGCTGATTCACGAGAATCATTAGTATTTTTCTTAAACGCCCAACCTAGTACTAAAACTTTAGTTATAAAGCCATTGGTATTTACACAATCAATAATTTTTTTTGAAAATCTATCTCTCTGGTGTTTATTAATAATAAGTATTTGCTCCCAATAATCTGCAACTTTTTTTAACCCTAATGATCTAGAAATATATACAAGGTTTAAAATATCCTTTTGAAAACAGCTTCCACCAAAACCCACAGATGTTTTTAAAAAAAATTTCCCAATTCTTGAATCCATTCCTATTGCTTTTGAAACTTCTTCGATATCCGCTCCAGTTCGCTCACAAAGTTCAGAAAGAGAATTTATTGATGAGATTCTTTGAGCTAAAAAAGCATTTGCAGTTAATTTAGAAAGCTCTGATGACCATAAATTAGTGGTAAGAATATTTTCAATTGGAACCCATGAGGAATATATTTCAACTAAAGCTTCAATAGCTTTTTCTCCTTCAATTGTATTATCTCCTCCAATCAGTACCCTATCTGGAATCTCTAAATCTCTCATAGCAGTTCCCTCAGCAAGAAATTCTGGATTTGATAATATTTGAAAATTGACATTTTTGTTATTTGATTTTAAAATTTCTTTAATTTTTTCTGAAGTTCTAACTGGTACTGTAGATTTTTCAACAATTATTTTATCAGTCTTTGAAACTTTTGCTATTTGTTTAGCACAAGCCTCTACGTATTTTAAGTCAGCTGCATATCCCCTTCCTTCACCAGTAGTTTTTGTAGGAGTATTTACAGAAATAAAAATCATATCGGCTTCATGTATTTGCTTATTTACTCGATTTGAAAAAAATAAATTTCTTCCTCTTGCCTCTTCAACAACTTTTGATAGTCCTGGCTCATAAACCGGCAAATTTTCTAAATTTTTGGAATTCCATGCAGAAATTTTATCCTCATTCATGTCAACAACATATACATCAATGTGTGGGTTTTTCTGAGCAATAATTGACATTGTTGGACCTCCTACATAGCCTGCGCCTATACAGCAAATATTTTTTATTTTCATTCTGATTATTTTAATTTTTTAACCTTTCCCAATTCCACGCTGTCTTTAGTGCTGATTCAAAACTCATAATTGGAAACCAACCTATTTCATCATTAATTTTACTATTGTCTGAGTATATTTTTTCAATATCGCCTAATCTTCTGGGTCCTATTTTATATAATATTTTTGTATTATTAATTTTTTGAAAAGAATCAATAACTTCTTGTACACTTACCCCTTTTCCCACTCCAAGATTATATGCTGTTTTAATTTTAACATTATTTAATATATAATTTAACGACATTACATGCCCTCTTGCTAAGTCAACTACATGAATATAATCCCTAATACAAGTCCCATCATAAGTATTGTAATCATTTCCATAAATTTGCATCAAATTTCTTTTACCGCTTGCTACTTCACAAATAATAGGTAACAAATTATTTGGATTGTCTGGAGAGCAATCACCAATCAAATTTGACTCGTGAGAACCTACTGGATTAAAATATCTAAGTGAGATGCTGTTTATTTCAGACTCATTAATTAATTTTTCACATAACTGTTTAGTTTCTGCATAAGGAGATTCTGCTTTTTTAAAGGCTGCCTGTTCATTGACTGGTATAAAATCTGGACTACCATATACTGTACAGGAGGATGAAAAAATAATATTATTAATCTTGTATTTATTCATTAAATCTAATAGTGTCTTTAGAGAACCTATATTGTTAGAGAAATATTTTTTTGGTTTTTGAAAAGATTCTTCAACAGATTTGTATGCAGCAAAATGTATAACTGCCTGAATATTACTTTGTTCTTTGAATAATTTATCCATTTGCTCAAAATCAGTAACATCAAATTTGTAAAAAGTAATCTTATCATTAATTATTTGTTCAGCACCTAAAATGTTTTTTAATGTACTATTACTCAAATTATCAACTACAATTGGTCTGTAACCTGAATTGTATAACTCAACAATCGTATGTGATCCGATATAGCCTGCCCCCCCTGTTATCAAAACATCTATGGTATTCATCAAAAAAAATTTTTAACCATATCGATAATATATTCTTGATTTGAGTTTTCCAATTCAGTATGTATTGGTAATGAAATAACTTCATCAGCAAGTATATCTGTATTATTAAGCGTTTGATTATTTCTGTAAGGTTTTTGCTTGTGAATTGGAATTGGATAATAAATCATGGATGGTATTCCTAATTCATTTAAATAATTTTTCAATTCGTCCCTTTTGCCATTTAAAATCCTTAAAGTATATTGATGATAAACATGCTCTGAGCTAGGAATAACTTTTGGAATTTTAATCTGATCAATTTCATTAAATGACGAGTTATAATTATCAGCCATAACTTTTCTGTTTGCATTATACACATCTAAATATTTTAACTTTACATTTAAAATTTCAGCTTGAATAGCGTCTAATCTGGAATTACAACCAATTATTTCATGGTGATATTTAATTTTTTCACCATGATTTACCAACATTCTAATCTTTTCAGCCAAATCATTATCATCGGTAAAAATTGCACCTCCATCACCATAACAACCTAAATTTTTTGACGGATAAAATGATGTAGTTCCTATGTGACCCAAAGTACCAGTGAATTTAATTTTATTGTTGGGAAAAAAATATTTGCATCCAATTGCTTGAGCATTATCTTCTATAATTTTAAGATTATACTTTTCTGCAAGTTTAATTATTGAATTCATTTCACACGATTGTCCATATAAATGAACAGGAACTATTGCTTTTGTTTTAGCATTTATGTGAGGTTTTATTAAATCTGCGGTTATATTAAAAGTATCTAAATCTACATCACAAAAAACAACCTTTATACCTAATATACCTGCAGCTTCGGCTGTAGCAATATATGTCCATGATGGACATATTATCTCATCACCAGGCTTTATATCTAACGCCATAAATGCAATTTGTAAGGCATCAGTACCATTGGCACACGGTATTACATTTCGAATATTTAAATAATTTGATAAATTTTCTGAAAACTGTTTGACTGTAGGTCCATTTATAAATTTTCCAGATTCAATAGTTGAAATGATATTTCTGTCAATTTCACTCTTAATTTTTGAGTATTGACCCATTAAATCTACCATTTGAATATTTAATTTTTTCATTTAGCTTTTTTTATGGCTCCGCCAACGTCAGCCCCAATAATGGCTAACAAAAATAATACAAATTTATTGTATGTTAAGCTAATTTTAACTTAACACTGAATCCTATAGATTTCAAATAAATCCAAACATTATTATTTGAAATTCTACTGATAACTCCTGTTTCATTATTAAAATTTGAAACATTAAAATTTTCACCAACTTTAATTTTTGAAATTTGGGTGCTAGCAAAATTATAGTTATTGTTTAAATACTTTTTTAAAGCATCAATTTCAGATTTTCTAACAATCGCTCTTTTACCCAACCAAAACATATATCTAACTACACCTGGAGATTCAAAAACACGATTAATATCATTATCATTTATTTTAACTAAAACCATTGAAGGCAACAGTGGAACCTCTATCTTTTTTTTACGATCACTCCAAAATTTAAGCTCAGTTCGTTTAGGGCAATAAGCATTAATTCCAATGGACAAAAGTTGTTCTTCAACTTTTTTTTCATTTCTAGGTTTTGTGTGTAGTACGTACCAATTCATTAATCCATTTTAGTATATAGAACAATAGTGTGAGAATCAAGTTTATGATTTAATAAAAAACTAACATCTCTTCCAATTTTCTTTTTTATTTTTGGCTTAATATTTTCTAGATAATCATTATTGACTTTTGAACCGTTAATAATGATTTCAATATTTCCACTGTCAATTCCCCTTGCATATTCACCAGTTAAAGCAATATGATCAACATCTCCAATTCTTTCAATTACAGTTTCTACAATTTCCTCAAGACCTAGATGCTGCCTAACAATTTTTTGAAGAACACCAAACATAGGATGTGATGTATTAGCATTATATATAACCCTATTATTTTTTTTTGCTTTTAAAAGGTAGCCTGCACCGGAAAGGTTATTTAATTCCTTTCTTATGGAATTAGTAGATTCGTTAAATTCATTTGCTAAGCCATTAAGATATCCATTGTTAGCAGCACTAACAAAGAATTTGATTAGCATTCGTAACCTAGTTTTAGATGTAATTAAAGAATTTAACATATATTAAGTAATAAAAGTACTTATTTTTAAGTAATAAAAGTACTTATATCACAAAAAATATTTAAATACGGTTTTTGAGGGAATAATTTTTTAGAATATTGATTTTTCTAATATCTGTAGTAGTCAGGTTTGTAAGGACCACTTACATTTACTCCTATGTATTTAGCTTGGTCATCTGAAAGCTGGGTTAGTTCAACACCTATTTTTTCTAAATGTAACCTGGCAACTTTTTCATCTAAGTGTTTAGGAAGCATATATACATTGTTTTTGTATTGGCTAATATTATTCCATAATTCTATCTGGGCTAAAACTTGATTTGTAAATGAATTACTCATGACAAAGCTTGGATGTCCTGTTGCACATCCAAGATTTACCAATCGACCTTCTGCTAAAATAATAATATCTTTTCCCTTGATGTTATACATATCAACTTGGGGCTTTATAGTAACCTTGGTGTGACCATAATTGGTATCAATCCAGTTCATATCAATTTCATTATCAAAATGACCAATGTTACAAACTATAGATTTGTCTTTCATTTTAGTAAAATGTTGTTCTGTAATAATATCTTTATTACCAGTAGCCGTAACAAAAATATCCATCTTATCAATCACAGACTCTAATCTCTTAACCTCAAAACCATCCATAGCTGCTTGAAGAGCACAAATCGGATCTGTTTCAGTAATAGTTACAATTGCACCTGCACCTTGAAAGGATGCTGCACTACCTTTTCCAACATCTCCATATCCACAAACAACAACTCTTTTACCAGCTAACATTATATCAGTTGCACGTCTTACAGCATCAACAGCACTTTCTTTACAACCATACTTATTATCAAATTTACTTTTGGTAACAGAATCGTTAATATTTATTGCTGGTATTGGTAATGTACCAGCTTTAACTCTATCATATAATCTTAATACACCGGTTGTGGTTTCTTCACTTAGTCCATTTATTCCGGAAACTAACTCTGGGAAATTATCTAGTACCATATTGGTTAAATCACCTCCATCATCAAGTATCATATTAAGCGGTTTCTTGTCTTCACCAAAGAAAATTGTTTGCTCAATACACCAATTGAATTCTTCTTCAGTCATTCCTTTCCATGCGTAAACAGGAATACCAGCGACAGCAATTGCAGCAGCTGCATGATCTTGAGTTGAAAATATATTACATGAACTCCATGTAACTTCTGCACCAAGCTCCACTAAAGTCTCAATTAAAACAGCTGTTTGAATTGTCATATGAAGACATCCAGCAATTCTTGCTCCTTTAAGAGGTTGCTTAGATTTAAACTCTTTTCTTAGACTCATTAAACCAGGCATTTCAGCTTCAGCAAGTTTAATTTCTTTTCTTCCCCATTCTGCTAACTCAATGTTTTTAACAGCATATGGGTGGTATTTTGTTTTATCTTTTATCATAAATTATAATTTAATATGATGTTTTATAGTTTCTACAAAATCTAATTTTTCCCAAGTGAATAACTCGACTTGCAAATTTAATATATTTCCTTCATAAGAGACAAATTCTTTTTCAACAATTTTATTTTCACGTCCCATGTGTCCATAAGAGGCAGTTTCAAGGTACATTGGAGATCTTAATTTTAATCTCTTCTCTATAAAATATGGTCTCATATCAAATATTTCTTCAATTTTCTTGCCAATTTCCTTATCAGATAGTTCAATTTTCGATGTGCCATAAGTATTTACAAAAATACCAACGGGCTTTGCTACTCCAATCGCATAACTTACCTGAACAAGCATTTTATCTGCAACTCCAGCTGCTACCATATTCTTTGCTATATGACGAGTCGCATATGCAGCACTCCTGTCAACTTTACTTGGATCTTTTCCAGAAAAAGCACCACCACCATGAGCACCTTTACCTCCGTATGTATCAACGATTATTTTTC
>MDSW01201254.1_pt1 | contig 46067 bp, 38 predicted proteins | sample 811171 | NCBI WGS metagenome assembly MDSW01 (sample SAMN05326641, study PRJNA326480) | marine metagenome | isolation source: seawater | place: Atlantic Ocean: North West | collected 2012
AGGATTTTAAGTCCCTTGTGTCTACCAATTCCACCATCTCGGCATTTCCTGCTTCTGTAGAGGATGTAAATGCCTCCAACTGCTATAATTTAGAAAGGTTTTAATATAAAGTTGCCCTAATTTTTGTTGCCCAATTTTAATTTTTTAAGAATTAGGGTAGAGGGGATACAGATATGTGCTAAATGGGGATTGGCTCACCCCACAAAGTTTATTTAGGAAGTGCTAATCACAGGTATTGGTGAGGTTGTTGCCATTAGTGATATAAATAATATTTAAATTATTATTTTCAATTAGATTACATACTTGTTCAGGTATGTTACCTGATAATTGATTATAACGTAAATCTAAATATTCAAGACTTAAAAGTTCTCCAATTTCTTTTGGTATACTTGATGATAAATAATTACCAGATAAATCTAATTTTTTTAAATTTATTAGATTGCCTATTAAAGATGGAATTTCACCTGTTAATTGATTATATTCTAAATCTAATAGTAATAGATTGGTAAGATTTCCTATTTCTAAAGGTATTTGCCCAGTAAGTAAGTTATTATTTAAATATAGTGTATCTAAATTCATCAAGTTTCCTATTTCAGTTGGTATTTTTCCACTAATTTGCTTCAAATTCAAATTTGTTGTACTTGTACTGTAACATTCATTCCATAAAAAAACTGCATCCCCATTACAAACTCCATTACAATCTTCTTTAGCAGTGCCTCCAACAGCAACTGCACAATCTTCAGGCTCTGTTGAACACCCAACAATAAGTAATGCTATTAGTAGTAGTTTTTTCATTTATTAGTTGAGGTAGAAGACTACCGAAACTAAAACTGTAGGACTAGAAGCACTAGAATCAGTATAGTGTTGTATATGTTCAATTATTCCCAATGAATCTGTTTTAATTAGAACTAAACCCTGACTATTATTAAATTCCTCACTTAGAGAAATACTAACTTGGTTAATACTTCCAACCTGATCAAAATATATAAAATCACTCCCATTAGATCTTGTAGATATACTTGAACTACCACTATCACTTATTTTATATTTCAGGATAACTAAAGATTTAAATTTACCAACTACATCACTTAAATCTAAATCTGTCCAAGAAGTTGGTATTAAGCCACTATAAACCTGTGTTTCTACAAACCCTGCACTTAATGCACTATTAGCAAGTGTTGTTAAAGTTATCTGTTGTGCATTGTGGAGTGAATCTATATAAGTATTCTGAACTGTGTTTAGAGAATCTGTATATACTTGGAGTAGGCTGTCATTTAAACTGCTTTCACTAATAAGTGAATCTATATAAGTATTCTGAATATTATTCAAAGAATCAATATATTCTTGCTGTGTAGTGATAACAGTTGATAGAGAATCAATCTGTGCATCTTGTTCAATATTAGCAGTTTCTAATGCTTCAATATCAGCAAGAATGTCTTCATTACAAGAATAGTATAATAATGGAAGTATAAATAGTAATTTCTTCATTTTAGTCCTTAATTGATTATCTAAACGTACAAAAAAATACTTTTAAAGATTATTTAATTTATTTAGTACATTTGTTACAGTTTTGGCACCATTCATTATATAAAAATGAATACTCATAACTCCACTATTTAATAATTCCTCACATTGACTAACACACCATTCTACACCAATTTTTTCTGCATGTTCAGGATTTTCTTCAATTTGCTCTGATAATTCTGAAGGAATATTCACATAAAAATTTTTTGGAATTGATGTTAATTGTTTAGGATTAGTTATAATTTTCAAACCTGGTATAATAGGGACATCTATTCCTACTTTTCTACACTCTTTAACAAAATTAAAAAAATCGGAATTATTAAAAAACATTTGTGTAACTATATAATCAGCACCTGCATTTACTTTTTGCTTAACATAATCAATATCTTTTTTTAAATTTGGTGCTTCAAAATGTTTTTCAGGATAACCTCCTACTCCAATACATAAATCAAGAGGATCAGCATTTATTATTTCATCTAAATAAATTCCAGAACGTAAATCATCCATTTGCTTAACTAAATCAGAAGCATAGACATTAACTGATCTTCCTGCTTGAACAGGTTTTTTATAGTTTGTTTCATCACCTCGAATAGCAAGCATATTATGTATACCAAGATAATTTAATTCAATAATTGCATCCTCTGTCTCTTCTCTAGTAAAGCCTCTGCATAAAAGATGAGGTACAGTATCAATTTTAAATCTATTTTGAATAATTCCACATATACTAATAGTTCCTGGTCTTTTTTTTCGAATACGCCTTTTAACATCACCATCTATATTTTCTTCATAATACGCTTCGGCAGAATGACTAGTAACATCAATAAATGGTGGATTAAATGGCTCTAATTCTTTTACAATCTCTATGATTTCCTGAGCATTTTTTCCGCGTCTAGGTGGCACGATCTCAAAACTAAAAGCTGGGTTTTTTGCCTTACTAATATGTTCAATAACTTTCATCTATAAATTTATCCTATTTCAGGTTCTGGTTGATAACTTTCTTGTAAGTGTGGGGAAATAAATTTCTTCAATTTTTTAATATCAATTTTTTTTCTGTTTGAATAATCTATTAACTGGTCTTCTGAAATTTTACCAATTCCAAAATACTTTGATTCAGGATGAGAAAAATACCATCCACATACTGAAGCGGGAGGGTCCATCGCAAAACTTGAAGTTAATTTAATTTTAATTTTACTCTCAGCATCTAAAATATTAAATAATGTTTGTTTTTCAGAATGATCAGGGCAAGCTGGATAGCCAGGTGCCGGCCTAATCCCATCATATTTCTCTTTAAGGATACTTTCAAAGGAAAGATCATCTTCTTTAGAATATCCCCAGTAAACAGTTCTAGTTAATTGATGTAATTTTTCTGCAAAAGCTTCAGCTAATCTATCAGCTAATGCTTTAGCCATTATTGAGTTATAATCGTCTCCTTGTAACTCGAATCTATTAACTATTTCTTCTAAACCTATACCTGTAGTAAGTGCGAATGCTCCTATCCAATCCTTCTTTTTTAATTTAGAAGGTACAATAAAATCTGAAAGACAAAATTGATTTTGCTTCTTTTTTACTTGTTGCCGTAAAAAATGCAATTTAATAAAACTATCAGTTTCACTATTATATATCTTTATATCATCATTAGTAGCTGTAGCTGGAAAAATTTTTAATATGGCATTAGCAGTCAATAATTTATTTTGAACAATATTATCTAATAATATTTTTGCATCTCTATATAATTTAGAAGCTTCAGATCCATATTTTTTATGCTTTAAAACTTCAGGGAATTTAGCCTTTAATTCCCAGGTTAAAAAAAATGGTGTCCAATCAATAAAAGGAACTATTTCATTCAGATCAAATTTTTCTAAAATAATTTCTTTCATAATTCTAGGCTTTGGAGGAGTATATGATGCCCAATCGATTGTAAACTTATTTTTTCTTGCCTCTAAAATTGGTAAATATTTAACCTTATTAGTAGATTTTCTACTTAATCTTAATTTTTTATATTCATTTTTTACATCATTCTGGAAATTATCACTTTCTTTAGACAGTAATTTCCTTACTACATCTACACTCTTAGATGCATCAGGTATATATATAGAAGATTTAGAATATTTTGGTTCTATTTTTATAGCTGTATGCACCTTTGATGTTGTAGCTCCCCCAATAAGCAAAGGTAAGTTTAAATTCAACCTTTCCATTTCAGAAGCAACTTGCACCATCTCATCTAAAGAAGGGGTAATTAGACCACTTAAGCCTATTATATCCACCTTTTTTGCTTTTGCTACTTCTAGTATCTTCTGTGAAGGAACCATCACACCCAGATCAATAATTTCATAATTATTACATCCTAAAACAACACCTACAATATTTTTACCAATGTCATGTACATCCCCTTTTACAGTTGCTAACAAAACTTTTCCTTTTTTAGTCGCAACATCCTTTGAAGCTTCTAAAAATGGAGTTAAATAATTTACAGCCTGTTTCATAACTCTAGCAGACTTAACAACTTGAGGAAGAAACATTTTTCCAGCACCAAATAAATCACCGACCCTATTCATCCCATTCATCAAAGGTCCTTCAATAACCTGAACAGGACTTGTAATCATTTTTCTAGCTTCTTCAGTATCATCTACGATATAGGTAGATATTCCTTCAACTAATGAATAAGTTAATCGCTCCTGCACAGATAATTGTCTCCAAGCTAAACTTTCTTTTTTCGCAGTTCTTAATTGCTTTGAGCCTTGTGCTAACTTTAATAATTTTTCACTAGATTCAGGATTTTTATTAAATATCACATTTTCAATAGTTTCTTTCAAATTTTTTTCTAAATCATCATATATTGAAATTTGCCCAGCATTTACAATCCCCATATTTAAACCAGCTTTTATAGCGTGATACAAAAATACTGTATGCATTGATTCTCTTATTAAATTATTACCCCTAAAAGAAAAAGATAGATTACTCACACCTCCACTTATTAGAGATAAAGGAAACAATTCTTTTAATTTTTTACAAGCATTTATATATGCATTTGCATACTCATTATGCTCTTCTATTCCAGTTGATATTGCAAAAATATTAGGATCAAAAATTATATCTTCAGGGCAAAAATCAACTTTTTTTATTAAAATAGAATATGACCTGGAACAAATTTCAATTTTTCTATCATAGCTATCAGCTTGCCCCTGTTCATCAAATGCCATAACAATAACCGCTGCACCATATTTTTTTATTAATTTTGCTTTTGCAAGAAATGGTTCCTCTCCATCTTTTAAACTAATTGAATTAACAATTCCTTTACCCTGAATATTTTTCAAACCAGTTTCAATTATTTCCCATTTTGATGAATCTATCATGATCGGGACTCTTGAAATTGCGGGGTCAGATGCAATTAAACGTAAAAAATACTCCATGCAATATTTTGAATCAAGAAGACCTTCATCCATATTTACATCTATAATTTGCGCGCCCCCATCAACTTGCTGAATAGCAACGGATAATGCTTCTTCATATTTTTCATCTTTTATTAAATTCGCAAATTTTTTTGATCCCGATACGTTTGTTCTTTCACCAACATTAACAAATAAAGATTCTGAATTTATGTTTAGCGGCTCTAGTCCACTTAATCTAGTAAAGATAGGTAGTTTTGGTACAATTCTTGTTTTTTTATCAACTAGAATTTTTGAAATACAATCAATATGCTTTGGTGTAGTACCGCAACATCCACCAACAATGTTCACTAATCCACTATCAGCAAATTCACCTATAACTTGCGCCATAAAATTTGGATCTTGATCATATTCTCCTAATTCATTTGGCAAACCCGCATTTGGATGAATACTAATTGGAATATTTGCTATATTAGATAGATCTACTATAAAAGGACGCATCTCTACCGCTCCTAGGGCACAATTGATACCAACACTTAACAAATTTATATGCCTAACTGAATACCAAAACGCTTCGATTGTTTGCCCCGATAAAGTTCGCCCACTTGCATCTGTAATAGTTACAGATACCATCACTGAAATATCTTTATTTTCTTTCTCTAAAATTTTTGAAATCGCAAAAAGAGCTGCTTTACAATTTAAGGTATCAAAAATAGTTTCAACCATTAAAATATCAACTCCACCATCAATTAAGGCTTTACACTGCTCACTATATGCCTTAACTAATATATCAAATGTAATATTTCTAAATCCTGGGTCATTTATATCAGGTGATATTGAGCAGGTTCTACTCGTCGGTCCAAGGGTTCCAGCCACAAAACGAGGCTTTGAAGGATTTTCTAATGTGATTTGATCTGCCACTTTTCTAGCTATCTTAGCAGAAGCAAAGTTCATTTTGTATATAAAATTTTCTAAATTATAATCAGATTGAGAAATTGCATTTGAATTGAAAGTATTCGTTTCAATTATATCTGCTCCTGACTTTAAATAATCTAAATGAATTTTTTCAATTATATCAGGCCTAGTTATTGATAAAATATCATGATTACCTTTTAAATCTAATTTATGATTTAAAAAAATATCAGATTTATAATCAGTCTCAGCTAAATTGTAGGTTTGTATAAGAGAACCCATTGCACCATCCAGCACAAGGATTCTATCATGTAATATTTTTTTTATTATATTCAAAATACTATAAATATCTTAATTATATTAGAACCTGATAAGTTCTCTGATTAATCTCAAAAAAAATATTACCCAGCTAATCCATACAAAGAGTGAATGAGAAAGGTAATTTATGGGGTCTTAAGAAATAGGGTGTCAATAAGTTTCTCCAGTTTTATGAAGTTTCTAAGCTTGTAAACCATTCAAATAAAAGCATTGTTTCTTAATAGTCAGGAAAAAAACCTTTTCTTGGGGTTCATATGGTTTAATTAGATTCCATTCTTACGTGTTAATTTATTTTTTTCTGAATAAAATTGATAGTTATGCGTATAGGAAAAATTGCTACATGGAATTGAACCAATAAATTTTGCAGAATTAGCTATTTGATTATTGCTAGATTCTAGTAAAATAAAATCAATACTCTTTTTATTTCTATTAAAAAAGGATAATAAAAAATCCTTATTGAGGCGTCGACCAGATTCGAACTGGTGCATAGCGGTTTTGCAGACCGATCCCTTACCACTTGGGTACGACGCCTTTAAAAAGCTCCCACCCTTTAAAATATAATAGAAATGGGCCTTTGAGCGAAAGATCGGATTTGAACCGACGACCCTAACGTTGGCAACGTTATGCTCTACCAGCTGAGCTACTTTCGCATTAAACAACTAAACTATACAGGTATATATTTTAAAAATATATTGACCCATTTTCCAAATAAATTAGTGATCTGGTATACCATCACCATCATGATCATGCCTAATATGCTTGTGGGTGCCTGGAGGCGGCTGTGGACCAAAAGCTTTTGTTATTTTATTTTTTCCTTTATCAACAATTTTAAGAATATCTGGACGATCTGTAATAGTTTTTCCAAGTTCATGTTTTTTTATTGAAATAGTATTAACACTATTATTTAAAGCAATATTGGCTGATTTTATTTGGGATTCGTAGGTTTCAATTTTTTTCAAACTTTCCGGATCATCTTTATAAGTGTTATATAAATCGACCACAAGATTGCCTTGTTTCATCTTATTTAATTTTTTTTCAGCTTGGGACTTCCTATTTTCATATAAAGCTAAGTCTATAAAATTTTTGTTTGGATCAGCGATAGTTAGATCAAATTGATATAAATATTTTCCTCGATCGCCGCAAGAATAAGCAGGAATATTTTTTGTACCGCCATCTTGTGATCGAATTTTAGATTTACTTCTAATAATTAAATCAATTTGATTTTGAGCCTTTTGAATTTGTGACAAATCTGATTCTTGTGAGTCAAATAGAAGAATGATAACATCTGATTGACTATTTACTTCATTTGCAAGTTCATTAATAGCTTCTAGAGGGTTTTTGATGTAAACGTCAGAATGTGTGAAATTAGAAGCTAATCCAATAATGCCAAGAGATACTCCTTCAACATCAATAATAGTATATGGATCAAAAATACGATTTCCGTTTATATCAAAGATATTAGCAGAAATAAATGGGAATTTTGCTAAACTTTGCATCTCTTGAACAAAATTTAAACCTGCTGCAAAGTCCTTTGATCCAGGAGAAAATGCATTACATCCAATTTTATTGAAAGAATTAATGATTGTTTCTGCGGTTAATTTAGCAATTTCTGTTGGAGATCCTGGACCTAGGGTTTCTTTTTTAAATAGTAGGTTGCCTGCATCCAAAACGACTACGTCAAAACCATCAGATCTTAGTTCATCAATTACAGTAGCTTTCCGAGCAAGACCGCCCAGAGGTTTCTTCTTTCAACCACATGGATCAGTTTCACCATGCACATTTGCTGTAGTTACAATTCTAATTTGTTTAAGATCATTTGCAAATAAGATACATACTTGCAAAATGATTAGCACAAAAATACCAAAAATATTATTTATTTTTTTATTCATTATCATTTTTTAGTTTTATACTTACAAATAAATGCCATTCCTAATAAAAAAAAGTCCTCAATAATACGTCGAATTAAGCCGATTTTTAAATCTATTGAGCTCACATCTTCATCAGTTTTAAAGCAGCCACAGTGCACGTCAATTCCTCTAAATAAAGCCTGTGATAAAATAAAAATAAAGAAGACATATAATGCAATTGTAATACTCAATGCACCATCTAAAAATAAACCTAAAATTAGAAACACACCAAGTATCAATTCTAACCAAGAAATAATAAGTGCAGCCAAATTTTCAATAGAAATAGGTGTTATGTGAAAATTGTGTATATTATCTGAAAATGATATAGGGTCTAATATTTTATGATAACTAGCAATTATAAATACAACTCCAAGTACTAAACGTGCTAAAATTGATACATTCAGATTACTAGTAATTGATAAGAATTTGAGATTAGGATTATTATTTGCCAATAGATTTATTAAAATAAATATACTGGATATAAGTGTAAGCCAAGAAATTAATTGCTCTACGCCAAATCCTTTATTTTTTTCAGTAGTATGAGCCTGGTTATCATTATTTTTTGATGTTGGTAAGTTTAAATCTCTCCATTCAGGCCAGCCTCCTTCATAGATTAATATTTTTTCAAATAAAAGTTCATTAAAAAAATAATCTGCTAAATCCATACTAAGAGAACATTCTTCTCCACTACAATAAATTACATATGTTGAAGCATCATCAAGGGCATCTATACCATCTTGATAGTCTTCATAATAATCGTATGGGATATTAATGGCATCTTTAATATGTCCAACATTATAATCCTCGGGATCCCTTGCATCTATAAAAGTTGCAAGTTTTGTATTGAAAAGGTGCTCAGCAAATTCTACATTTATTGCCATTGGGGAAGTCATCAATTCTGGTACTGAAAATGTATTTATTGTTTCAACTTTTCGATCAGTTTTTATAAGAGTAAAATTTGGGTCATCTAACCAAAATAGACGCAATAAGCCTGCTATTGTAGATAGAATAATAATAAAAATTATTTGTTTTGTTTGTGTCATAGTTCTTGAAATTTAGAGGGATTCATTTACATCTTCAAACTCTTTTTAGAATAAAAGGTTCCTTAAAAATAATCTTTTTCTTGTACGGTAGAGAATATAAAAATAAATTTAGGACTTTATATTTTATTAAATAATAACTTTCTTGTAAAGAAGGGGATATAGCTCAGCTGGGAGAGCGCTTGAATGGCATTCAAGAGGTCAGCGGTTCGATCCCGCTTATCTCCACAGGTAAACGATAACTAAATAATAATAATTTGGAGTGAAAAACAGTGTTTAATATGACTCAATTAAGAGAAAGGTCAAATGTAGTTCTTTGGCTTTTACTTTTCTTTTTTATAGTAAGTATGGCAGTAGGAGGCCTTGTAGGAGGTGCAAATATTTTAAATCTTATTTTTGGTGGAAAAAATATTACGCTAAATGCAGGGCGAATAAATGGTAAAGATATTTCTCATAATAGATATTTACGCGAAAGAGAAATTCAGCTGAATAGGCTTCGTAGCCAAGGCCAAGCTATTGATAATCGTGCCTATCAAAATGCGGGTGATTTTGCTTGGAATACAATTTTAGAACGTGAATTAAAAGATGAAAGAATTAAAGAGTTAGGTTTAGAGGTGTCTTTAGATGAAATATATGATTTTCTTCTTATAACTCCTCCTCCATCTTTTAAAACGGATTTAAATAATGCGGGTTATTTTTTAGATAGCGAAGGTAAATTTGATGTAAAGTCTTACGAGCAAGCAGTTCAAAATGGTAATATTCCTGTTGATCTAGAGCCATTATTAATTAATTGGGAAAATTATTTAAGAACTTGGCTAGCAGATAGAAAACTGAGAACTCTTTATAATAGTCTAGCTTCTGTAAATGAAAATGATGTAAGAAGAGAGTTTATCAAGAAGAATACGAACTGTACATTAGATTATATTTATATGTCTTTAAGTACTATTCCAGATTCTATTATTGATGTATCTGATGATCAAATTGTAGAAAAATATAATTCTGACAAAGAAAATTCTTATGCACTTCAGGCTAGAAAGACAATGCAGTATGTAGTTTTTCAAATTCCAAAACCAATAACTAGTGATGATAGTTTAATGATTTCTTCTGTGGAAGATAGTGTAATGCAAGTAGCTTTAGATTTTTCTGCAGATGCCGATGATTATTCTTTTATTGAAGCTGTTTCTAGGCATGATATAAAGTTAGTTGATACAATTGATGTGCATGAATCTTTTGATGCAAATTCGGGAATTCCTTTTCAAATGGGAGTTTTGAGATCTGCAGTTCGTTTTGCCTTTGATAATTCAATTGGTGATTTGTCGGATCCTATAAATGCGAATAATGGAATTGTTATATTTAACTTGATAGGTGAAAAGAGTAGCGGCTTTAAACCGCTAGACGAGGTTAAAGCAAGTATTAGCAGGTCTTTATTAAGAGATAATAAGAAAGCTTTTGCGATAGAAAAATTATCATCTATATCAGAATCAGCTAGTTGGGCAAAGTTAGCTAATTCAGATTCTTTATTTAATTATAATAGTAATGAAACAGCTGTTATTGGTGCAACATTCCCAGGTATTGGAAAGAGCAACCAGGTAAGTGGAACATTGCTTGCAATGGAGCCTGGGCAGATTTCAGGTATAGTAGAGACATTTAATGCCGTATCTATTTTAAAAATGGTGTCTAAGGAAGCTTTTAATGATTCATTGTATCAGGCTGATTATAATTCTATGAAAGAACAGATGTTAAATACTGAGAATAATAGAGGTTATACTAATTGGTTAAATGATGCAAAAAAGGCAGTGTCTCAAGAAGATTATAGAAGCGAAGTATACTAGTTAGTTATTTTTGTTTAAAAAAAGACGTCATTAACATGACGTATTTATATATATAAAAAAACGCCTCCATTAAGGAGGCGTTTTAGTAATACAGTAAAAATGATGTTATTACATCATTCCACCCATACCACCCATACCACCCATATCTCCACCAGGCATAGCTGGTGCAGCAGCGGCAGCAGGTTCAGGATGATCTGTTACAGTTGCTTCTGTCGTAAGTAGTAAGCCTGCTATGCTTGCAGCATTTTGTACAGCAGTTCTTGTTACTAAAGTAGGATCTATAATTCCAGACTTGATCATGTCAACATATTCTTCATGACGTGCATCAAAGCCCTTAGAGCCTTTACTTTCTTTCACTTTGTTTACTACAACAGAGTCTTCTAAGCCAGCATTTTTAACTATCATTCTGCATGGAGCTTCTAGAGCTCTTTTTAAGATATCAGCACCAACTGCTTCGTCAGCAGATAGGCCTTTTATATCTATAGCTTCAATAGAGCGAAGTAGCGCAACACCACCACCTGCAACAATACCTTCTTTTACAGCTGCTCTAGTAGCATGTAATGCATCTTCAACTCTGGCTTTCTTTTCTTTAAGTTCAACTTCTGTAGCGGCGCCAATATTTAAAACAGCAACACCACCAGAAAGTTTAGCTAAACGCTCTTGTAGCTTTTCTTTATCATAATCAGAAGTAGATTTTTCAATTTGAACTTTGATTTCATTGATACGAGCTAAAACAGAGTCTTGTGCACCCTTACCTTCAACGATTGTTGTATTATCTTTATCAATAGTTACATTTCGTGCTTCTCCTAAAAAGTCTATAGTAGCATTTTCAAGTTTGTAACCTTGCTCTTCAGATATTACTGTAGCTCCTGTAAGAATAGCAATATCTTCCATCATTGCTTTCCTGCGGTCACCAAAGCCAGGGGCTTTAATAGCAGCAACTTTAAAAGATCCACGTAGTTTATTCATTACTAGTGTTGCAAGAGCTTCACCTTCAACATCTTCTGCAATTACAAGAAGAGATTTACCAGCTTGAACAACTTTTTCCAATACAGGAAGAAGTTCTTTCATATTGCTGATTTTTTTCTCATGAATAAGAATATATGGATTTTCTAATTCAGCTTCCATGTTATCTGCATTTGTTACGAAATAAGGTGAAAGATAACCTCTATCAAACTGCATACCTTCAACAGTTTCTAAGAAAGTTTCTGTACCTTTAGCTTCTTCAACAGTAATTACACCTTCATTGCCAACTTTTTCCATTGCTTCTGAAATTAAGTTGCCAATTGATGTGTCATTATTTGCAGATATAGTTCCAACTTGAGCGATCTCATCTTTATTGGAAACATCTTTAGATATTGATTTTAGATAATCTAAAACCTGTGAAACTGCATGGTCAATTCCGCGCTTTAAATCCATAGGGTTTGCACCAGCTGTTACATTTTTTAATCCTTCAGTTATGATTGCTTGTGCTAAAACAGTAGCAGTAGTTGTACCATCACCAGCAACATCAGATGTTTTAGAAGCAACTTCTCTAACCATCTGAGCACCCATATTTTCTACACTATCTTCTAGCTCAATCTCTTTTGCAACAGTCACACCATCTTTAGTCATAGTAGGAGCACCGAATTTTTTATCGATAACTACATTACGTCCTTTTGGTCCGAGTGTTACTTTAACTGCATTAGCAAGTTTGTCAACACCATTTTTAAGTGAAGTTCTTGCGTCAACATCATAATTAATGTCTTTTGCCATTATTATAACTCCTTATTATTTATTTGAATTTAGCTAAAATATCGCTTTCACGCATGATTAACACATCATTGTCCTCCAAGCTGATTTCAGTTCCAGAATATTTTCCGTATAAAACTGTATCACCTGCTTTAAGCGTCATTTTAACAATTGTTCCATTTTCACTCACTTTTCCAGGACCTGCTGCAACAATTTTGCCCATTTGAGGCTTTTCTTTTGCAGTATCTGGAAGAATAATACCAGAAGCAGTTACTTCGTCAACTTCCTCAGGCATTACTACAACACGATCTGATAGTGGGTCAATATGTACGTTTTTCATTTATTGATCTCCTTTTTATTTATTTCAATTTATTTTTAATGTAAAATAACTATGTTAATAACTACAAACTCTATGCCAAAACTAAAAGCATGACACTGTGTCATACTTTTATGTAATTATGTATTATTTTTATTTGGCAGTTATTAATTATGCGCCAGTACTTCCGAATCCACCCGTCCCTCTTGTTGTCATTTCTAGCTCCTCAACAAGTTCAAATTGAATGGGGGAGCTATCAGTAGCAACTAATTGGAATAGTCGATGTCCTTTTTCTACAGTATAAGTATCAGATTTTATATTATCACACATAGCCATAATTTCTCCTCTATATCCTCCATCAATAAGGCCGATAGAGTTGGACATTCTAAGGGGGGTTTTTGATATGCTTGATCTAGGGAATAAATAGTATGCTTTTCCACATTTGGGTTCACATGAAATTCCAAGCTTTATAGCTTTGGTTTCTCCTGGTTCAAAGCTTATATCTTCTAGAACATAGAGATCAAGTCCAGCATCACCATTATGGAAATGGCCATGATTCCGATAGAATTCTTCAGCTGTTTCATTATGAGTTTTAATATATAATTTCATATTCCTCCTTAACTTAAATGGTATATTGGGGTATAAATATTAATATAGGATAGACTACTTATTCTAATCAAAAAGGTGGTCTTATAGATATATTATGTAGAGATTTTATTTGTCAATTTATTCTTAATAAGAAATGGAGTTAGACATACTGAAAAAATAAAAATTGCAAATATTTCAGATCCTAAGATATACCATGGCCATTCTCCAAACAGGTCTAGTAATGAGGGAACTTTAGGAAGTTCCTTCATGAACATGTAGTTAACATCAAAAGTAAAGTTGAATAATAAATTAAAAATCGCAGGAACTTGTAGCCATAAAAAAGATTTTTTGACAGATTTCCACGTAAGTTGCCAATTATATTTAAAAAGTAGAATTAAAGTTGCAAGAACTACTCCTGAATGAGTGATAAAGTATTCAAAAAATAAATAGTGGGGGTAAGCAGCAAATAATCGAGGAGTTATAATGCCTTGAAATGTACCAGCTATTGCCCAAAAAAATACAACTTCAAAAATTGCGAATGAGGGTTTAAATAATAGCATAAATCCTAATATATATGCTACAATTGTACAAAGTTCAAATGGCATAAATTCAGGCCAATATCTATGGCCTAAGCTATATTTATAGAACACCCAAATTATTTCATTACCTATAAGAATAGTTCCTAGGATATTAAATATATAATTAATCCAATTTGCATTTCTATTTTTTCTTATTAAGTACGGAAGTAGAATAAATAAAAACAGTGAAATAAAAATAACAGCTAAGTGACTATTAGAAAAATTTATAAACGGGTCTAAATATGGTAAATTCAATTTTTAAAGTTTATTAAATAATTTTTTAAATGTTAGCATTGCCAAGATGCTAAATTATAATACAATTCTAATATTTTATTATTAATTTTTTATTATTAAAGGAGCAATGGTGAATTTTTTATTTATTGGTGGAGTTTCAGGTTTTTTAGTAGTAATGCTTGGCGCATTTGGAGCGCATGGTCTAAAAGATATACTAGATGAATATGGAAGAACTATATATGATAAAGCTGTTTTATATCAAATGTTTCATACAGTAGCCATTCTAATAATTGGTGTGCTCAATAAAATTCATCCTGAGCTATATTTTTCTTTGGTAGGATGGAGTTTTTTAATAGGTATAATAATTTTTTCTGGTAGTCTGTATATCCTTTCAATTACAGGTATAAAATGGTTAGGGGCAATTACGCCGATTGGTGGCCTTTTCCTTATTTTAGGATGGCTACTATTTTTTATAAATATAAAAATTTTTTAGATAGTAACAGATCAGCCATTATATTATTCCTCAATTGATTTATTAAGCGTACAAAAAAATATAAGAATTTGTTAGAGTGGGAATAGGGGTATTCTATTGGATACAGAATAAGATTGGATAAATTTATAAAAATTATTAGGATGTTTTTTCTATTTACAAATTGTTACTTTTATTATATATAGTTTTAATTTTTAATATATATAAATTTGAATGTTTGATTAGGATAATAGAGTTTTAAAACAGTTTTATCTTAAGACTTATTAAAGTAATAGATGTTGGGTATTCAGTAACTCCTCCTCTGAATTATTGATGCTGGTACCCACTCTACCAACGCTTTTATATTATTTCCCTTATTTACTACTAAGAGACATTATGCACCATTACTTGCAAATAATAATGATACTAATAATAGAATTAGCATAATCTATGGCATATTTAGGTGAGATTCTTGCTTGTAAAGGCTATAATAAATAGTTTAATTTAAGTTATAGATTAAAAACTAATAACAGCCCTGATATGTCATTATTAGTCGAAGCTTGTACTTAAATTATTAAATAGGAGAGGTGTCTGAGTGGCTTAAGGTGCATGCTTGGAAAGCATGTGTAGGCGTAAGCTTACCGGGAGTTCGAATCTCCCCCTCTCCGCATTAACAATAAAGAATGGGAGATATAAATATGTTATCAAAATTAAATGTTAGTATTCCAGCAATTACAGTTATAACTGCCTTTTGGGGTCTTTTTTGGCTATTAAATGGTCTTGACAAATTTTATAATGGTCAAAATGCTCCGAATTTAGAATCTTTTTCTACTAAGGGTGTTATGGTAGCACCTGATAATCGACAAGAAATAATTTATGAATATCATCCAACAGAGCCAATCGGCTGGTTTGGTGTAAATAGAGATGCAAAAATGATAGGTTACTTTAACCGGTTAGGAATAGATAAAAATATAGCTCTATTTAGTTTATATTTTATTGCATGTATAGAGATTCTAGTTGGTCTTGGTTTTCTTTATGATGTGATAACAAGGCAAAGGCAATATGATTTAGTTAGATTTATGTTTAAAATCAGTATGATAATATTTTTCTGTTTTAGTATTTTTGATATTTTATGTGGAGACAGAATGGAGCTTTGGGAGCATGGTACTTTCTTATTGTTAGCAACAATTCATTATATTTATATACTATTTGCCGTACCAGGTCAGGAATTTGATGAATTAAGAGACAAATTTTATTCAGTTAAAAAATAAATTTAAATAGATACTTTATATCTTGTTAAATATTTTGGATATATATCTTTAACTTTAATCATTATACATATTTCGTATAGATTGCCAAATGAAGGGTCTATAATTGCTCCGAAGGATTGTAGTGAAGGTGATAGTTTGATATATGCATTAATTAAGGGAGGAATTACTTCATTAATAGATTGAGCATATTCTTTTAAAAGTATAAAATCTTCATGATGGTTTGAACTGGTTAGAATTTTTTTTATAAAATCTATGTCCATATTGGGTTCGAAAGGTTTTTTTGCATTTAATAGTCCATTATTTTTATTAAAATGTTTATCCATATAAAAAATAATTAGGTCTCTTAGATTATTATCTATCTGTGGATATATAATAATTCTTCCTATAAAGTATTTAACATTTTTATTAATTAATGCTCCTAATCCATCCCAAATATTATCTAATACAAAAATATTTTGTTTGCTGTTTTTAGTTTGGTATTCAGTTAAGATAAATGCTCTACCTAAATCAATACAATGTGGAAGATAATTATTAATAAATTCATTAGATAAATTATATAAAATTCCAGTAGCGAAATATTTTACTGATTTATCTTTAGAATTAGGAAAAGATCTAAATCTATAACCACCAAGAATTTGCTTTTTGATTGGTTCCCAAACGATCAATTGATTATATCCATCACTTTCTAAATCAAAATGATCAATATCTTTAGAGATTCCAATTCCTCCACCGGAAGATCTGAAAGTCAATTCTCTAAGTCGTCCAATTTCATTTATAATATTGGGACCATTTATATAATTAATAACATAAATTTCATTTTTCCCCATTCTAGAATATCTCAAGAGATCTTTTTCATTCAGTTCACTCTTAATTAATTTTTTATCAACAGGAGGTATTAGTTTTTCCATTACTTTTATAAATAATAAATTGCTTTTTGAATTTTATTACACTCTTCATTTAAATTTTTGTTTTTTAAAGATTGGAAGCTGATTGGGTTGCCAAATTTCAAATTAATTTCATGTTTTTTCTTATTAAAAAATTCATGTATTAATAAGAACATTTCTAAATTAAAATTAATTCTAAATGTATATCTTATAATATATATAAGATAGAACCATATTGAATTATGCCCTGATATATAGATAGGTACTATATCCCTGTTGTATTGTTTTGCTTTTTTAATAAAAAAATTATTCCATTTATTATCTTGAATTTTAAAAGATGTTATTTTACTTACCTCGCCTGCAGGGAATAATATAAGTTGTTTATTTGATTCTAGAGTTTCGATTATTTTTAATGCTTGTTTTTTAGACATTGAACCGATCCAGTCTATTGGTAATAATATTTTATCAAGATTATGTAGGTTAGAAATAATATCATTCGCAATGATTCGACAATCAAAATTCTCAGATAAAGTTTTTAAAATTACTATACCATCTAGGATTCCTGTTGGGTGATTGCAAACAAAAATATACCTTTTATTTTGATCTAATTTATATTTGTAGTCTAGATTTATTGAAATTTGAAAATGATCTATAATTTTAGTAAAAAACTGTTTTGGAGGTTCATCTTTATATAAAAAAAGTAGTTCATTTACTTCTTTTTCATATAATAATGATTTTATAAAATTTTGTATAAAATTCGGTAATTTTTTATAGAAATATATTTTTTTTTCATCAATAATTTTATCAATTGAAAAGATTTTAGAGGTATTATTTTTCATTTTTGAAACAGAGCGCAATATTTTTTATTGTTTTTAATAATCCATCTATATCTTTTTTATTTAAATCAGGATTTACAATTATTAACCGGAAGCATTTTTTATCATTAACGTGCGCTGTATTAACTAGATATTTTAAATCTGTCATTAATTTTTTTCTAATATAATCTAAACGTTTTTCGGCAATCTGATTTGAATCAGAGGGCTCATAAAATCTAAAACAAATATTAAGTGAAATTGTTTGAGAAATTAATTCAAAATTTTTATCATTTTCAATTTTTTTTGATGTATATTGAGATAGTAAAATTAAGTGATTGATTCTCTCACGGATTCCTTCTCTACCAAAATATTTAAAAGTAAACCAGAGCTTAAGCGCATCTACTCTCCTTCCACATTGCAAAGAAAAATTTCCTAAGTTATAGTTTATATCATCTTCATCGCGAAGTAAATAATCCATACCACTTATATTGTTTAAATCATATAAAAAGCCTTTTTCTTTAAACATTATTGCACTACAAATTAGTGGAACTCCTAACATTTTATGTGCGTCAATAGAAAAAGAATCTGCATTTTCACATCCTTTAAGTAATGCAGTTTTTAGATTAGAGTATAATAATGATCCTCCCCAGCTTCCATCTATATGAGACCATAAATTATATTTTTTACATATATTTACAATCTCTGGGATTGGATCAAAAGCACCTCTTACAGTTGTGCCTGCTGTTAAGCCAACGAAAAAAGGATTTTTATTATTTTTTTGTTCATTTAAAATTGCTTTTTCAAGTTCTTCAGGGATTATTGCACCTTGGCTATCTGACTTTATTTTAATAATATTATCTAAGCCAATACCCAGTATAATTGCGGCCTTATCGTAAGAATAATGAGATTCTTCACTAACAAAGAATATATAGTCTTTATCTTTATTACCTTTATACTTGTGTGTTTTATCAAACTTATATTGTGCAATTAATAGGGCTAGCATGTTTGAGTTACTTCCACCTGTAACAAATATCCCTTCATTACTACTATATCCTATTGCTCTACAAAATTCATTAATGAGCTCTTTTTCAAGTAAAGTTGCTAATGGAGCTACTTCATATGTATACATGGATGTATTGGTTACAGTGGTAATAAATTCGCCTAAAATAGCGGGTATATTAATGCCTCCAAAAAGCTGATTGTAAAAATGTTTACTCCCCGTTTTAACAGAATTTTCTAAATAGCTATCAATTAAAGGTAAAATATCCATATTACTTTTTTCTTGAATAGGTATATCTATTTTATCTGCAAGGTTTTTTGGTGAACTATGATTATTTAAATATTTTTTTGAAGTTTCTAGTTCCTCTAAATATTTTTCTATTCTTTCAAAAGTTTTTCTTAACAGATTATTTTTCATTTAATTAATAATTTATTCTGGTTATAGTAAAATATTAAAATTTGTAGCCTGCTGAAAAGTAGAACAATGTTCTCCAGTTTTTATTTAAATATAAATTTTCAGGTCCTCGGGTCCATATAAATTTTAAGGGGCCTAAAGGGGAGAGAAGAGTGACTCCAATACCTGGACAGAGTAAATTGTTTGTATCAAAATTAGCATTACTTGATTTTGCTGTAATTAGCCAGCTGCAAATTAAATGAGCAAAAATATCTTTTTTATGCCTATAAATATACTCAAATCTTGAAAAGAATAATCTAGTACCCTCTAATTGGAACTCTTTTAGCCCAGTAAATTGCTGGCTGCCTTTAGAAGTAGTTATCATATGATTAGGGAAGTCATTTAAAGCTTGGTGATAATACCCTGCAATTCTATAGGTATTTCTTTTTCGAGTGATATAAATATCTCCAGTACCTTTATAAATATGATAATTAAGTGAAGAACCCCATTCTTTACTACCATTCTCATATTTGGTATTAACATAAATACCATTTTTAGGGAATAATATATTATCTAACAGGTCTAGTTTAGCTGTTAGTCTAATACCCGCTGATGATTCTTTTTTATATTGAGTATCTTCCGGTAAAAAACTTTCCATTTTCTTAAAATATGTAATCTCTGTATTCCAATAATTTTTTAATAATAAACCAATGCCTGTTGAAATTTCATCTGTGATTAATTTATATCTTCCTTTATAAGTCCCTATATTGTAATATTTATAATTTATATTAGAATTTAAAATTCTAATAAATGGGTATGCTGGGAAATTTAGTCTTCTACTTGGATAGTAAATGGAAAATTCATTTTTACGAATACCAGCAAATTGAGTTTGATTTTCAATTCTTAGGCCAGGAAATAGATTGCTATTTATTTGAAGATTGGCAGCTGCAATAAAATTATAATAATTATCCCATCTAATGCCCAAATTAAAATTTCTTAAGGGTGTTTCTTGAACATTAATTATTATATTAACTTTGTTATCTATAGATCTATGTATTTCGTAATATAATATTTTAAAATACCCTAAACTATAGAGCTCACTGATATTAGCATCTAGAATTGATGGTTCAAGCTTCATGCCTTTTTTAAGGCCAATAAAAGATTCAATGAAATTATTGCTCAGGACCTTGTTACCTTTAATTATAATTTCATCAATTATAGGTTTTTTCAAAGTTTCTCTATTATTTTTGACTAGTTTTTTATTGGAAGTAAGGTTCTGTAGTTCTAAAAAAATATCTATATTTTCATCTACAGCCTTTTTGCCCATTGTAAATAGTTTTTTAATTGTTTCTGGCTCGTAGTCGGTGAAACTTATGTCTTCAATTTGAGGCTTAATATAGTAATCAGATAATTTAACATTATCATTTTTTTTCTCATACCCGTGAACAGTTAATGTTTGATCTAAAATTTCGTAAATATTTTTTAGACGCGATTTATCAGTAATTGTTGAGGTAACATCTACCGCAAGTACCAGATCGGCCCCCATTTCTTTGACAACATCTACAGGTAAATTATTTATAATTCCACCATCAACTAATAGTTTTTCATCCCATTCTACAGGAGCAAAAATTGTGGGAAGTGATAACGAAGCTCTTAATGCATGAGATAGAGAGCCCTCTTTTATAACTATTTCTTTACCTGAAATGATATCAAAGGCAATACATCTGAAAGGTATGGGTAATAAATCAAAATCATAGACCTGTTCAAATTCTCTAGTCCATTTACTGAGATCTAATATAATTTTTTGGCCATAGATGAGTCCTGTAGGTACGACGGGCTTGAGTCCATTTAAACCTAGATTCAGTTGATATTTACCTGTATCTTTTTTCCTAAAGAAGGGCAGATACTTTCGCTTTGGTTCGTCATTTTGAACTTCGTACCAATCTGTTGCTAGAGCCATTTTCTCTATCTGTTTTCCACTATATCCAAGTGAGTACATAGCTCCAATAATGGCACCAAAGCTAGTACCTGAAATATAATCTATTGGTATATTTAGAGAGTCTAATGCCTTTAGAGTTTCAATATGAGCAAAGCCTTTTGAACCTCCTCCGGATAAAACGAGTCCTATTGAGGGATCATTTTTAGCAAATAATATTGTAAATATGAAGAGCGCATATAGCTTTAGCATAAAGTATTAATTAGTAACCCATATCCATTTCATTACCACCCCCACCGAAACCTCTTCCTCGTCCCTTCCTTTTTTCTTCTTGCATTTTTCCAAAATTATATTTTATGTTGAGAGCAAGAGTTCTTCCACCTCTTTTAGAATTGACATTTGTATATTGTAAAATATCAGAAGATGCAGAAACAGGCTGATACCTATTCATTTGAAATCCACCTTGATCAAAAATATTATCTAGACTTAATGAAAGAGACATTCTATCGTCAAACAAAGACTTTGAGAGCCCAGTATTTGCCCATAATGATCCAGAATCACCAAACAAAGTTCCTCCTGGAACCTTCATTTTCATATAATAGAAGCCAAATTCAAAGCCGAATACTTTAATATATTTCTCAGGTAGATTTATTCTCATATACATATTTAAGCGTTAATTTTTACCATTTAGCTGAAAATCATTTGAACCATCATTTAATTCATTAATATTATATCCACCACCAATTGTTTGCCCCATTATCATCATAAATAACTCGATACCTTTATCAGTAGCTTTTTTTTCAGCATTAACAAATGTTACTACATTTCCTTCAAGATCATTATTTTCTCCGTCATAGTCATACCATTCAATTGAATTGGTAATATCTCTGTAAAAAAGATTTGTGTAGAAGAATCCCATTGGCATTGGACTTTTATAGGAAATTTCATATTGTGTTGAAAATTCAGGTTTTAATGTAGGATCTCCTAAAAATATAAAACTATCGTTGTAAACATTTCTTGGAAAGGGCCTGAGCTGCCCCCAGGATCCATGGCTACCCCCTCCAGCTCTTTCAATTCTCCTGCTGATACCTAGTTGAAGACTTCTTTTATCAGTTATATTATAAGTAAAATGAAAGTCAGGAAAAAAATTAATTTCATCAACAATCAAGGTTGTATCATTTAGTTCATTTTGCAATAGCTTAGCATATGTAGACTTACCATCACTTATAGTTGTATCTTGCATTAAAAATGTAATGTTTTTATTGACATGTTCTATTCTCATACTAGGTTTTATACTAAACTTTTCATTCATTTCAACTTGATATTCTGCAAAGAAACCATGAATTTTTCTCGACATAGTAAAGTTATTGATACCACTTAAGCCTGAGAGCTCAAACTGTAATTTTTCTGATGTATCAATAATTCTTCCATCATAACCAATCTCAAATTTACTATTTTCAGTTAAGGGGCTTTTAAAATTAAAATCAATATCATAGTTGTCTTCATCTTCATCAACATTTGATATATATTCATCTAGTGTTTCAAATTCATTGTCAATACTAAAATGTCTAGAAGCGCTAAAATAAAGCTCTTTATCAGGATTGTCAAATGATCTAACAACTTCTAAAAAAGATTCCCAATGAAAGTTCCCATCGTCATCGCCCTCATTTGTATTTTTGTTATAATCTTCTGGATCAATTCCATCTTGAAGGTATTGCTGTAAAACATTTTTAGTTTTTTTACCTGTTTTATAGGAAAATTCCCCATTTATTTTTAGATTATCACTGATAGAAAAATCTGAGCCTATTTTAAAAGACTTAGAAGAGCCTTCATTTTCAGATTTAGATGAATAGTTGTAGCCATCAATAGCATAATATTTATCTCCATCTGGATAGCAGGGTTCACTTTCAATACAACTTGTATTATAAACTTGTCTTGAGCTAGTTCTGGTATTGGTTCTTGAATTTATTGAAAGCGAAGAGTATACGTTATATTTTTTTGCTTGATAGTTAGAATAAATTGTCAATCCGTTTTTATCATTAAAGGAATTGAATTCATTATGTTTTCCATTCATTTTAATACTTCCGTTTAATCCCTCGTATTCCCCCTTTTTTAATACAATATTAATGATACCAGCCATGCCTTCAGGATCATATTTTGCTGATGGTGAGGTAATTACTTCAACTTTATCTATAAGTGATGCTGGAATATTATCGACTTCTCCACCTTGGCGATTTTGTCTACCATTAATTAATATTTTTACATTTGGATTGCCTCTTAAAGATACTTCTCCGTCAGAATCAACAGTTACCATAGGTACTTTATTTAGAACATCTTCAGCAGTACCGCTTCCAGCAACAATATCATCCGAAGAATTATAAACCATTTTATCTGCTTCAAATTCAAAAATAGGTTTTTCATCTATAACTTTAACTGCATTTATCTCTATGCTAGTAGCCTGCATCATGATTATGCCTAGATCATGTCTTTTATTTTCTCTAAAAGATAAAATAATATTATTATATTCTATTGGCGTATATCCCATAAACTCAATTTTTGCACTGTAGCTTCCTGGTTTTATATCTTTAATTTTAAACTCCCCAAGGCTATTAGAAATACCCCCCGTCATCACTTCATTATTAGAATTGAATATAGAGATAGATGCGTATTCAATAGGTTGGGTGGTTAAAGAATCTTTAACTACCCCTAGGACAGTACATCCGGAAGATTTTCTATTTTTTTTGTGCGAGTGATCGTGATCATCTCCATGAGCAGTTATGATTGAAAATAGAGAAAGGAATAAAATAAGCTGTATTTTTTTTATTATCATTATTTTTTTGTAGTTAAAATTTATGTTAATTTTTATTATGTTTTGTTTTTGAATTTATGATTGTCAAATTTATAACTAATAAATATTATAGTCGAGGTATTAAATGATTTTTTTTTTAATTTTTTCTTTTGTTCTATTTTTAATGTATGCATACGTTGGCTGGAAATTTATTGTAACTGTTAATATGCATATATTGATAAAATCAGTCCTGCTTCTAGTTTTAGCATTATTTTATCTTTCCCCAATCTTAAGCTTTATTCTACAATATAAAAAAATTGAAAGTTCAGTTACAGTTTTGCTATCATCGATAGGGTATATTGGGTTGGGAGTTGTTAGTTTATTTTTCTTTTATCATATTATCATGGATATTTTATTAATATGTAAAAATTTATTTTTTAAAATAAGTCGTCACGATCCTCAAAGGAAAATATTTTTAGGATTATCTGCAAAATTTATATCTGGAAGCGTAGCAGGGCTAAGTTCGATTTCAGGGCTCTATACAGGCTTAAAATCACCTGAGGTTATTAAGGTTAACGTTCCTATTGATGATTTACATAATGATTTAAGAAATTTTACTATTGCGCATATAACTGATACCCATGTTGGAAAAATGATTGGTGTGGAATTTATAGAGGATGTTGTAAAAAAAATTGAAGATATGAATCCTGATATGCTAGTATTTACAGGGGATGCAGCTGATGGTAGTGTGCAAGCCTATGGAGATGGATTGAAGCCATTAATGAACATTAATCCACCTTATGGGAAATATTTTGTTACAGGTAATCATGAATATTATTCAGACTTAAATGGCTGGCTTAGTTTAATTGAGAAAATAGGTTTTAAGATTTTAATAAATGAAAGTCAGATTATAAATATTAAAAATGCCTCATTAATGGTAACAGGTATACCTGATAGAAGTAGTGGTTATTATTCTGACTTTCATAAAACAGATATGAATAAAGCTATACATGGTATGCAAAATGTAGATTTAAAAATTTTGTTAGCACACCAGCCTAAGGATATAGAGCTTGCAACGAAGCATGGTTTTAATCTGCAGCTTTCAGGTCATACTCATGGTGGGCAATATTTTCCATTTAGTGCATTAGTTGCTCTAGCACATCCTTTCCTTAAAGGTTTACATAGGCGTGGAGATACATGGGTTTATATAAATCAGGGAACAGGTTTTTGGGGACCGCCAATGAGGATTGGAACAAAGCCTGAGATTTCTAAAATACAGTTGATTTAAAGCTTTTTATAAAATAATTATAGATAATTAAAATTATAAGATGGGTTAAATTGTCTATATAAATAAAGAGGTTTTTTTGCGAGCTCCTGTCAAAGTTTGTGGTATAAGGTCTTTAAAAGATGCAAAAATAGCGTTTAAATATGGAGCTTCAGCAATTGGGCTTATATTTTTTAAAGATAGTAAGAGATATATCTGCCCCAATTTAGTTGCTGAGTGGATTGGGAGTTTAGATCCCCGCGTTAAAAAAGTAGGTGTTTTTGTAGATGAAGAAATAGATATAGTTAATTCTTTAAGTGATAAGCTTGGCTTAGATTTTATCCAATTGCATGGAAATGAAAGTGCTGCATATTGTAATCTAGTTAAGAAGCCAGTTATAAAAGCTTTTAGAGTGCATGAAAAGTTTAATCCAAGTATACTAGATTGCTATGAAGTCGAAGCCTTTTTATTTGATAATTATAAAAAAAATGAATTAGGCGGAACAGGAGAGGCTTTTGATTGGAATTTGATATCTAATATTAAAATATCTGTTCCTGTAATTTTATCTGGGGGATTGAATGTGATTAATGTAATGAAATCAATAGAGAAAATATCACCCGCTGCAATAGATTTAAATAGTGGAGTAGAATCATCTCCTGGGGTGAAAGATGAGGAAAAAATCAGTGCCATTTTTAAAAAAATAAGATCTGCTAAATGGTCAGATGATTTTTTTAAAAGGAATTTTTAGTTTGATGTTTTGGAGGGAGATTCATGTCTTATAGTAAGCCGGATGCGAAAGGGCATTTTGGGGATTTTGGGGGTAAGTATATACCAGAAACTTTAGTTCCCGCTGTTTCTGAATTAGAATCTCTATATTATTCTGTGAAAGATGATATTGCTTTTAAAGATGAGTTAAATAAGCTATTACAAGATTACTCAGGTCGCCCAACCCCTCTATATTATGCCAAGCAAATTTCTAAGAAGCTAAATTTTAATGTCTACTTGAAAAGAGAAGACTTAAATCATACTGGTGCACATAAAATTAATAATGCAATGGGGCAAATTTTATTAGCAAGGCGAATGAAAAAGACTAGAATTATTGCAGAGACTGGTGCTGGTATGCATGGTGTTGCTACTGCAACTGTAGCAGCACAATTTGGCTTAAAGTGTATTGTATATATGGGTGAAGAGGATATAAGAAGGCAAAAGTTGAATGTATTTAAAATGAACTTGATGGGTGCAGAAGTCCGCCCTGTTTCTTCAGGCAGCAAAACCCTTAAAGACGCAACTAATGAAGCTATAAGAGATTGGGTGACAAATGTAGAAAATACATATTATCTTATTGGTTCTGTTGTTGGTCCTCACCCTTATCCGGTTATGGTTAGAGACTTTCAATCAATAATTGGTTCTGAAGCAAAGAGTCAATTTTCAAATTTAAACATAAAAGATTACCCCACTCCTGATACTGTAATTGCTTGTGTAGGGGGTGGATCAAATGCTATGGGTATATTTTATCCTTTTATAAATGATAATGTAAGGTTAGTTGGTGTTGAGGCTGCGGGATATGGATTGGATTCAAAAAAACATGCTGCAACTATGGAAAAAGGCGAGTATGGAGTGCTTCATGGTGCTGCAAGTTATTTACTGCAAACGAAGGATGGACAGGTTGAATTACCTCATTCAGTTTCAGCTGGATTAGATTATCCTGGCGTGGGACCCGAGCACAGTTATCTTAAAGATAGTAAAAGAGTTGAATATTTTTCAGCCACTGATGAAGAGGCGGTTTCTGCATTTCAGTGGCTTTCAGAAGAGGAGGGCATACTTCCAGCGCTCGAAACATCCCATGCAATATCTTTTTTAAAAAAAAGGGATAATGGGATAGCTGAAGGTGAAAATGTGATTATATGTTTGTCAGGGCGAGGGGATAAAGACGTTCATACAATAGCAGAGTATTTAGGTAAAGAATTTTAATTATTAATAAAATAAATAATTAATCAATATGAATAGAATAGATGAGATTTTTAAAAAAAGGACTGAAAAGGTTATTCCTTTTTTCACTGCGGGCTATCCATCTAAAGAGTCTATGGCAGATATGGTGTTGGCTGCTGAAGAGGCGGGTGCGGATATGATTGAATTAGGCATGCCATTTTCAGATCCCCTTGCTGATGGCCCTATAATCCAGGAGTCTAGCCAGATTGCTATTAGAAATGGAGTAGATATTTCATGGATATTAGATTTAGTTGAATCAATAAGGCAAAATTCTCAAATACCATTGGTATTAATGGGTTATATAAATCCTATAATTAAGTATGGAATAGCAAAATTCTTTGTAGAGTGCAATAAAGTAGGTGTTGATGGCTTAATAATTCCTGACCTCCCTCCTGAAGAAGCTGAATCTTTTAATAAAGAAGCATCTCGGTTTGATATTTCTATAATATTTTTAGTTGCACCTAACACAAGTAATAAAAGAATAAAAAAAATTTCTAATATCTCGGGTTCATTAATATATTGTGTTGCAGTTTTAGGAATAACAGGAAGTGATAGTGCTAATAAAAAGCAACTTATGGATTATTTAAAACGTGTAGAGTCATATAGTAATTGTCCATTTGTTGTAGGGTTTGGAATTAAAAATAGGAATGATATTATTGAAATAAATAAAATGGCCCATGGTGCAGTTGTTGGAACTGCTATTATAGAAAAAATACAAAACTCTAGTGATCCTGTATGCGTAGTAAGGGAATATATTGGGAGCTTGACTGGGAGAAAAAAATGAAAATAGGTATACAGGGAGGGAAGGGTAGCTTTAGTGAGTCCGCGGCAATAAAATTTGCAGATAATTACAATATAAAAAATTATGAAATTAAATATTTAATTTCTTCTGATTCGGTATTGCATGGAGTTGATTCTGGGAGTGTTGATTATGGTATATTTGCTATGGAAAATGCTCAAGGCGGGGTCGTCATTGAATCGGTAGAGGCAATGGCTGGCTATCAGTTTAAGATAATTGAAATGTTTCATATATTAGTTGATCAAAACTTGTTGGCTCTTCCAGGTATTAATATTGGTGATATCACTGAAATCCATTCGCACCAACAGGCTCTTAGGCAGTGTAAAGATTATTTAGCAGAGCATTTTTGGACGCGCCCTCTAGTTGAAACTGATGATACAGCTGAAGCAGCTCGAAGGCTGAGTGAGGGGAAGCTTGATAAGACAGTAGGCGTTGTTGGTAGTGGTTATTGTGCTGAGCTTTATGGCTTAAATATACTTAAAAGCGGGATCCATGATTTAAAAAACAACCTCACTTTATTTCTAGGGGTAGAAAAATATGAAGGTTGAAATATGAAAAGTATTGGTGTGGTCGGTTATGGGCGCTTTGGAATGGTTTTGACTGAGCTCCTTAGGAAAGACTATAACGTATCTGTATATGATCCAAATGCTTCGGCTGGTGAAATGTCTAAGAGCTTAGAAGATGTTCTCGAATCTAGAATTATTTTTATAGCTGTTCCTATAAGATCTTTTGAATCTGTTGTAAAGAAAGTTTCTCAATATAATTTGTATAATGCAACTATTATTGATGTTTGCTCCGTTAAAATACATCCGGTTAAAATTATGAAAAAATATTTACCAGATCATGTAGGAATTATTGCATCTCACCCACATTTTGGTCCAGATTCATACTCTCCATTTAAGGAGTTAAAAACAACTCTTTATCCTATAAGGGATACATATAATAGATATAATGAAATTAAAGATTTTTTTGAAAAATATTCTATTCGAACAGTCAAGCTATCACCTGATGAGCATGATATGATGGCGGCGTCTAGTCAGGGTTTAACACATTTTATTGGCAGGGTTTTAAGTGAGGCGGGAGTGGTTTCTACTCAAATAAATACTTTAGGATTTAATGATTTATTAGCTGTGATTGAGCAGACTTGTAATGATAGTTGGGATCTTTTTAAGGATCTGCAGAAATATAACCCTTATACCGATGAGATGATTGATAATTTATTAGAAACAATAAATAAAATTTATAATCAAACAAAGTGAAATGAAAATCAGTGGCACCATAGATTTACCTGGTGATAAATCTATATCACATAGAGCTTTAATGTTTGCTTCTATAGCAAATGGTGAATCTATTATAAACAATTTGTCAACAGGGGAAGATGTTGTTTCTACCATGAAATGCCTTATTGCTTGTGGTGCAAAAATAGTTAAAAATAATGAAGTTAAAATAGAGGGTGTTGAATTAAAAGAACCAAGTAGTTTGTTAGATTGCGGAAATTCTGGGACTACCGTAAGGCTGTTGACAGGTCTTTTGGCGGGTCAAGGAATTAATGCTGAGTTCATTGGTGATAAATCATTATGTAGCAGGCCAATGGATAGAATAATTAAGCCTTTATCTGATATGGGGGTCGAAATTGATTCAGATAATGGTTTTTTGCCTATAAAAATTAATTCAAAAAATATAAAAGGGATATCTTTTAGATCAGAAATAGCATCTGCTCAGGTCAAGTCATGTGTGTTATTAGCGGCACTAGGAGCAAGTGAAGCTTCGATGATAAGTGAAAAAATAAAAACAAGAGATCATACAGAAATATTTTTAAAAAGCCTGGGTGCAAATATTAAAATCAATAATAATATTTCAATTGATCCCCTGAAAAGTGGTCTCAAATCTTTTAATCTGGATGTGCCTGGAGACCCTTCTTCAGCTTCTTTTTTTGCGGCTGCCGCTGCACTTATTCCAAATTCTTCCATTACTATTAGGAATATACTTGCGAATCCTACTAGAATAGGTTTTTTTAAAGTATTGGAGAAAATGAATGGTGGTGTAGAATGGCAAAATATCAGATTGGTAAATGGAGAAAGTGTAGGTGATGTACATGTTTATTGGAAGCCATTAAATGGTATTGATATAAATAGAGATATTGTACCTGAAATTATTGATGAGCTGCCTATAATTTCAATCTTAGCAAGTCAGGCAGAGGGCCCTACAATAGTTGAAGGAGCTGAAGAGCTTAGGGTAAAAGAGTCAGATAGAATTGAGGCTATATGTACAAACCTATATTCCATGGGTTGTGATGTGATTGAAAAAAAAGATGGCTTTATTATTGAAGGTGGAAGTAATTTGCATAATACAAGTATTAAGACCTATAGTGATCATCGGATTGCGATGTCATTTACAATTGCAGGATTATTAACACCAAAAAGAAATGAATTAGATGATACTAAATGTATTAATATTTCATTTCCCGAATTTAATAATATATTGGATAGAGTTTTGATATGAATAATTTTGCAGTTATAGGAAATCCTATTAAGCATAGTCTTAGTCCGTATCTTCATAACTATGTTTATAACTTAATTAACATTGATGCAGAATATTTGAAGAAGGAAATGCATGAAGATGAATTAGTTAACGTTGTTAAATTAATTCGTTCAGGTAATTTAGATGGTATTAATATTACAATTCCATTTAAGGAATCTATTATTGAATATCTTGATGAAATTAATCCTAGAGCTCAAATCATAGGCTCAATAAATATAGTCTATATGAAAAATAATAAGTTATATGGAAATAATACTGATTGGTATGGATTTACCCAGTCTATTATTAAAAATAATATTTCTATAAAAAATAAGGAAGTTATTGTATTAGGTGCTGGAGGAACTTCTAAAGCTATCTTATTTGCATTAAAACATTTAGGTGCTAAGCGTATTAATTTATTAAATAGATCTTTTAATAAAGCTAAAAAAATGGAAGACGAAGTAGTTAAAGCCTATCAATATGCTAAGGCAGAACAAATTATAAAAAATAATTCTATTATAATTAATACAACCTCTATTGGAATGCTGAAGGATGAATTGCCAATAAATTCATCTTTAATTTCAAAAAAACAAATATTAATAGATGTTATTTATTCACCTATATCCACATCATTTATAAAGTTAGGTGAAAGTATGGGTGCTAAAACATTGGGTGGTTTAGATATGTTTATTTTTCAAGCTTTGCAATCAATTGATTTATGGTTTGGGAAAACTTATTCGAAGCAGGTAAATTTTAGTCAACTTAAAACTAATTTAGAGAGAAAATTATGTTAGCAATTATCAAGTATCTTACAGCAGGAGAATCTCATGGTAAGGGGCTTTTGGGGATTATTGATAATATCCCAGCAGGATTAGAAATTTCGGAAGAATATATAGCAAAGCAACTATTTAGAAGACAGCAGGGTCATGGTCGTGGTGGAAGAATGAAAATTGAATCTGATTATTCTGAAATTTATACAGGTGTTAGGCATGGTGAAACTCTAGGGGCTCCAATAGGCTTAATATTACCAAATAAAGATTGGGAAAATTGGACAACTAGAATGGCTATTGATAAGCAAAACTCTAAAACAAAAAAAGTAACCTTGTCAAGGCCTGGGCATGCTGATCTTGCAGGACTTCAAAAATATGATTTTGATGATATTCGAAATGTTTTAGAGAGATCCTCAGCTAGAGAAACAGCAATGAGAGTTGCTCTTGGGTCTATTTGTAGAAAACTATTAGAAGAGGTAGGAATATATGTTGGAAGTAGAGTAACTCAGATATATAATATTAAAGATGAATCTTTGATTCCTAGCGGTATGTCACCTGAAGAGTTAAATAAATTAGTAGATAAATCTCCTGTTAGATGCTTAGATAGTGATGCTGAAAGTGCTATGATATCTGAAATTGATAAGGCAAAAGCCGAGGGAGATTCAGTAGGGGGAGTCTTTGAAATTTACTCAACAGGTGCTCCATATGGCTTAGGATCATATACACAATGGGATAAAAAATTACATTCAAGAATAACTGAATCTATTATGTCTATTAATGCATTTAAAGGAATAGAAATTGGAGCAGGCTTTGGTGAAGCAGGTGAGTTAGGTAGTGAAGTTCATGATGAAATTGGTTGGGATGGAAAAAAATATTTTCGTTATACTAATAATGCAGGTGGATTAGAAGGTGGAATGAGCAATGCGCAACCTATTTTAATTCGCGCAATGATGAAGCCTATTCCTACTTTGATCAAACCATTAAGATCAGTCGATCATTTAACTAAGGAGGAAAAATTAGCCCATAAAGAAAGAACAGATTCATGCGCTGTCCCTGCAGCCTCAATAGTAGCAGAGTCAATGCTTTGTTTTGTTCTAGCAGATGCAATATTAGAGAAGTTTGGTGGAGATACTATGGGCCAATTAAAAAATCATATGAAAGCAACTGCAAAATATTAGTTAATTTTTATTTATTATGGTTAATAATAAAAAGAATATTTATTTAATTGGAATGATGGGTAGTTGGAAATCAACCATTGGATCTAATCTTGCAAAAATATTGGATATGAATTTTTTTGATATTGATGATGTTATTGAAGAATTAACAGAAATGAAAATCACAGATATTTTTAAACAATTGGGAGAAGCAAAATTTAGAGAAATGGAAAAAGCTTTTTTTATAGAAAAATCAAAAGGTTCTAATCAATTGTTTTCAACGGGTGGGGGGATAATTTTAGATAATGAAAATCGTAAAATATTAAAAAAAGGCATAACATTTTTATTAGAGACTTCTCCAAGTATTATTGCGACAAGAATACATAACACAAATAAGAGACCTCTTATTAAAGATCCTGATAATTTAGAAAAGCAATTAAGTGATATATGGCTAGAAAGACAAAAGTATTATTATGAATCTTCTCAGCATATTATAAAAACAGATAATCTTAAGCCATCAGATGTAATTGATGAAATATTAAAACTATTAAAAAATATTGATGAATAAGATTAATGTTAATTTAAAAAATAATCCTTATTCTATTTTTATAGAAAATGAATTAAGCAATACAATTGATAGGGTATTGGATACATTTAATACTGGTCAACAATGGGTAATATTTTCACAACAATTTATTTTTGAAAAATATGGCAAAGATATACAAAAAAAATTAACTAATTGTGGGTTCAAAGTAGAAAAAATTATATTAGTTGATGGTGAGTCAGCAAAATCATTATCATTATTGGAAAATATATATTCGCAATTAATTAATTTTGGATGTTCTAGAGACTCAACATTTATAGCTTTAGGAGGAGGCGTAATTGGAGATCTAACAGGTTTTATAGCAGCGACTTTTATGCGCGGTGTACAATATGTACAAATTCCAACTACTTTACTAGCGATGGTAGATTCATCTATTGGTGGTAAAACAGGTGTTAATATTTCTAAAGGAAAAAATTTAGTTGGATCAATTTATCAACCATTGGTAGTTATAATTGATCCTAGATTTTTACATACCCTACCAAATAGAGAAATTATTTCCGGGATGGGCGAAGTGATTAAATATGGTTTAGCATTAGATTCGAAATTATTTCAGTTTTTAAATGATAATATGGATAATATTATTAATTTATCATCAGAACAAGTTATTGAAGAAGTTGTAATTAGGTGCGCTCAATTAAAAACAGAAATTATAATTGAAGATGAGTTCGAAAATGATAGAAGAAGAATCCTAAATTTTGGTCATACGATTGGGCATGCCTTAGAGACTTATTTTAATTATGATTTACTTCGGCATGGAGAAGCTGTTGCATATGGAATGATTGCTGCTTCTAAACTATCAGTTTGGTTTTCTAATCTAAGCGAAGATAATTATAACTTATTAGTTGAGTTGATTAAAAATTTATCACTGCCTCATCTCCTTGAATTTGAATCTAGTAATATTTTAAAAATTATAAAAAATGATAAAAAAGTAAAATTAGGAGATGTGCATTTTATTTTATTAAATGATATAGGTAGCACTGAAATTAAAAATGATATTGATGATGCTGCAATAATTAAAGTTATAGAGAGTTTATGAATATTTTAGTGATCAATGGCCCCAATATGAACTTATTGGGTAGCCGAGAAAAAGAAATTTATGGGTCTGAAACCTTGGAAAGTCTAATAAATTGGTTAGAAAATAGTTCCCTAGGCAGCAAACAACAATTTAAATTTTTCCAATCTAATCATGAGGGAGAGATAATAGATATACTACATGATGAAAGAGATTGGGCTAGAGGTATCATAATTAATCCTGCTGCATTTACACATTATTCATATGCTATTAGAGATGCGATTTCTTCTATTAATATTCCTACAGTTGAAGTGCACTTAAGTGATATATCTAATAGAGAGGATTTTAGAAAAGTTTCAGTTATTGCACCTGTGTGTATTAAACAAATTTCTGGTTTAGGTAAAAATAGTTATTTAGAAGGTTTAAAGTTACTTCTTAAGATTTTTAAATAGATTTTTTCTGTTCATGTAGCAGGTCTTTTAACTTGGGTTTTATTCCTTTTTGAAATTGTTTTAAGGGGGCAGCTTTTTTAGGATTTTTCCTTATTTTTTTCTGATCCTCAATTGACATAGAATCAATATTTTTACAATCCATACTACAGCATCCATTAAATTTTACATTACATTTAAAGCATTGAATAAATAGAATATGACATGCCTGATTATTACAATTAGTATGACTATCTGAAGGCTGGTCACATTGATGACAATTACTAATAATTTCTTCAGTTATAGATTCATTCATTCGGTAATCGAATACAAAATTTTTACCTTTAAATTTTGATTTTAACTTTCCTTTTTTAACTTGGTGGGAGTATTCAATTATTCCACCTTCCAGTTGATTTACATCTTTAAAATTATGATGTTTAAGATAAGCGCTTGCTTTTTCACATCTAATCCCTCCAGTACAATAAAGAAGAATTTTTTTATTTTTATTCTTTTCAAGTTGTTTTTTTATTATTGGTAATGATTCTTTAAATGTCTCAACATCAGGACATATTGCTCCTTCAAAATGTCCAACTTCACTTTCATAGTAGTTTCGTATATCTACAAGGACAGAATCAGGATCTTCCATAGCTTTATTAAATTCTATAGCATTTAATCTTGTTCCAATGTTAGATAAATCATATGAATTTTCATTTAAACCATCAGCAACAATTTTGTTTTTGATTTTGATAATTAGTTTTAAAAAGGAATAATCGGATTCCATAACAGCTTTTTTAATAAACATATCTGAAAATTCAGAATGTGAATTTAATATTTTAATAAAATAATCCCAGTTTGATATCGGTACATCTATTTGAGCATTTATACCTTCATTAGCTATATAAACTCTTCCTAATATATTTATATTAGAGAATTCTTTATATAAAATATTTCTCAAACTTTTAGGATCTGATATTTTAATATACCTGTAAAAAGAACAAGTTATTCTTTTAAAATTTTCTTTTTCTCTTTCAGCTTTTAATTGGGCATTATTTTTTCTATTAAATAGATTATTTTTTGACATATTATAATATACATTAAATTTCATTTTTAATTATCTTAGTTTTAAGTTAGAATTATTATACAAGAAAATTAATATTTAACTAACATAAATAAAATCTGGTCATTTTTTATAGATTTTTAAATTAGTTTTAAATATAATCATTTTTATTGAATTATTAGTTTAAATTTTTAATACGATAGAAAGAGTGTTATATCAATATAAACCTTGATTGATTTTATAAGAAATACAGTGTAAATTATGAACGATAATAATCAATATATTTTATAAAATTTATGGAAACAAATATAAAAGAAATTAATAGTTATACACGCCAACTTGATATCACAATTGCATGGGATCAAATTCAGGGTGAATTTGAGAAGGAATTTCTACGAGTAAAATCAACATATTCTATGAAGGGTTTTAGAAAAGGAAAGGTCCCAGAAAGTATTGTTAAAAAAAATATAGGACCATCTGTAGAAGCTCATTTTGCTGAAGATTCAATAAATACTTATTATCGAAAGGCTTTGGAAGAGCTCAAGTTAATACCTATCAACCAAGCTTCAATTGACAAATTAGAGTTTAAAGAAGGTTCACCTCTATCCTTTTCTGCACGGTTTGAAGTCCATCCGGTTGTATCACTTCCTAATTATAGTAAGAAGTTTAAGATTAAAGCTATTCGTTATATTGCAGAAAAAGACGATGTTGAGCAAGCTTTGACAAATTACCAAGAACAACATGCTAAGGTGAAAACTATTGATGATGGTGCCCAATCTGGACATTTTATTAGGGGTGATTTTCACATGTTAGATGAAGGTGGTGCTCCAATAACGCAAAGCAAAATGGAAAATCAATATATACGTTTGGGTTTTGGTTTATTTAAAGATGAATCCGAGAAGGAGTTGTTAGGTGCAAAAGTAGGTGATGAACTTAAGGTAACCGTAAAAAATAAAGATAAAAATATTAAGTATGGTATAAAAGTTAATAAAGTAGAAGAGCAAATTTTACCAGATATAGATGATCATTTAGCAAAAACAATTAATGAGACAGTTAAATCTCTTTCTGAGTTGAAAAAAATAATTAAAGATGATATTCAAAAATCTTTAGATAATGATCACAAAGAAGCAATTAGAAAAGAAATTATTGATTACTTTGTCAAAAATACTAAAATTGAAGCGCCAGAATCAATGGTTTCTTTATATTTAGATCAAATAAAAGATGACTTAGAAAAACGGAATCAGCCATTTGAAGAAAAGAAATTTAAAGAAAATTATCAATCCCATGCAGAATGGAATATAAAATGGTATCTTATTAAGGATGAAATTATTGGTAAAGAATTGATTGATGTCTCTGATGATGAAATAAACAGTAAAATTAATGATATAATTTCTAATAATAAAGAAAATACATCTCAAATAAAAACTTTTTATAAAGAATCCAAAAATAGAAATCAACTCTATAGTGAATTGAAAAATGATAAATTATTTGATAAACTTTCTGAATTTATAAAATTAAAAGTAGTGGAAGAGTCCACTAAGGATTTAAGAAAAAAACAAGCTGCACAATAAAATGGAGAATAAGAATAGAATGTATGTACCTATGGTTGTTGAACAGTCACCTCAGGGGGAAAGAGCTTTTGATATATATTCACGATTACTTAAAGAAAGAATAATTTTTTTAGGGACTCAAGTGGACGATAATATGTCAAGTTTAATTATAGCCCAACTTCTTTTTTTAGAAGCTGATGATCCTGATAAAGATATTTATATGTATATCAATAGTCCTGGAGGAGTGATAACATCAGGATTTGGTATATTAGATACTATGAATTATATAAAGCCAGATATTCAAACAATTTGTATGGGGCAGGCTGCAAGTATGGCCGCGGTACTTTTATGTGCTGGCACAAAAGGTAAAAGATCGGCATTAGAGAATTCTAGGGTAATGATACATCAGCCATTGGGAGGTTATCAGGGGCAAGCTTCAGATATTGAGATTCATACTAAAGAAATATTATATCTTAGAGATAAGTTAAATAAAATTTTAAGTAATAATACTGGTCAAACAGTCAAAGCTATTGAAAAAGATACAAATAGGGATAATTTTATGTCTGCAGATGATGCGCTTAAATATGGATTAATTGATCATATAGTTAAAGCTAGATAATGAAAGATAAAAAAAATATCGATATTTCATTAGCGTGTTCATTTTGTCATGCACCAGAATCAGAAACAGATTTTTTGGTTGAAGGTGATGGTGTATTTATATGTGATAATTGTGTTATTAGAGCAAGTGATATTGTAACTGAAAATTTAAAAAAGGATTTATACGATTTAACTTTCAATCTAGAAACACCTGAAGCAATAAAAAAAATGTTAGATCAATATATAATTGGTCAAGATAGTGCAAAGAAAACAGTCTCAGTTTCAGTTTATAATCATTATAAAAGAATAAATGCTAAAAATAATTCTTCAGAAATTGAAATAGAAAAAAGTAATATTTTACTTGTTGGTCCAACAGGAACAGGAAAAACACTTATAGCAAGAACGTTAGCTAAATTATTAAATGTTCCATTTGCCGTTGCTGATGCCACTGTGCTAACTGAAGCAGGATATGTAGGAGAAGATGTAGAGAATATTCTAGTACGATTATTTCAAGCTGCAGATTATGATGTAGATAAGGCGGAAAAAGGAATTATTTATATAGATGAAATTGATAAAATCTCTAGAAAGTCAGGAAATCCATCAATTACTAGAGACGTTTCTGGTGAAGGGGTCCAACAATCATTATTAAAAATATTAGAAGGTACAAAAGCAAATATACCGCCTAAAGGTGGTCGGAAACATCCAGAACAACCCTTAGTTACAATAGATACAAGTAATATATTATTTATTTGTGGTGGAGCATTTCAAGGTTTAGAAAAAATAATTGAGAAGAGAGTATTAGGTGGAGGTATGGGTTTTGAACGAGAAATAAAAAGCAATATTAAAGAAAACAACTTTTTTTTATCAACCCAGCCCGAAGATTTAATTAAGTATGGATTTATTCCTGAATTAATAGGCAGGCTTCCTGTTATTTCTCCTCTATCAGAATTATCAAATGAAGCTCTAATGTCTATATTGTCTGAGCCTAAAAATGCATTAATTAAACAATATCAAAGATTATTTGAATTAGAAAATATTCATTTAGAATTTACTCCTCAAGCTTTAATTGAAATTGTTAAGAAAGCAAGAGCTCGTAAAACTGGTGCAAGGGCTTTACGATCTATTTTAGAAAACTCTATGATAGATGTAATGTATGAGGTTCCATCAATTAAGAATATTGATACCTGTATTATAACAGATGATGTAATTACTAAAAAAGGGAAACCAATCTATAAATTATTACGTAAATCAGCTTAATAATTTTTCACAACGATTTTTCAACCAATTAAAATTGTTGAATCTATCACAAGATTCTTCTAATTCCTACAGTAAATTCCTCAAGAACTCGTATATAAAATTAAGTTTTATTATTAAGTATAAATGAATAATGAAAAAAATTAGAGAAATATTGATTATATGTTTTGGTTTATTACAAGCAAATCCTGTGATAACAGAAATATTTTTTGTTGCTGAAACAGGAACAACAGTTCCCCAATATATAGAATTATATAATAATAGCTCAGAGCCAGTAGATATATCTTCTTGGGGTTTGGCGCTATTTGACTCCAGTGGTACACTAATAGGAGATCGTCCTTGGTTATTTTCTATGGGTTCTAATTATATTCAAATTAATAATTATGTAGATGATAATCCTCAAGATGGTGCTTATAGTACAGGCGAAAAAATATGGATAGAACCATATAGCTATTTTATTATTTCTTCATCTTTTTGTTTGGAAACTATAAATGATTGCGACCTTTCAAGTGAATTTTATACAAATAGTGGTGTTAACTATAATCAAAAGAGCGATATTATAATAAAGTACTTATATTATCCTCATTCAAAGGGTAACATTATACTATTAGATAACACTGATACAGTGATTGATTCTGTTAGATATAATTATGAAATAGGTTGGCCTGTTAATAAAGAGACAATTAAAGGAAGATCTTTAAGATTACATTCAAATGCAATTGATACATTATTAAATGATATTAATTCTAATTGGTCAGTTAGTCCAAATACCGATATAAGTCCTTGGCTTTATAATGGTTTGATTGAGGCACAAAATTTTGGTTCTCCAAAAGAAGAAAATTCGTTTCGTTTAAAAAATATTATTTATTCAGAAACATCAGAAGCAATTTTAGATACTCATTTAGTTTTTGGCGATGTTAATAAATTTTATTCAGATAATAATTATAGTATACCCTTACAATTTTCATGGTATGGATCAGGGATTGACAATTCACCCAATGGATATTCTCTTAATTCTACAAATTATAAAATTTTAATTAACAGAAATGATTCTTTAATAATAAATGATAGTTTAAATACTAATTCCTTATCTTTACAAATTTCACCATATATGTTAGATATTGATTCAAGAGGAGATGGCCGTGAAATTGTAGATTATGATTGGACTGTTGAACTTACTAAGACTTATCAGGTTGCCGGTGAAATAATAGAAGATATAATATATTCAGATGTATATACATTTAGTATTGATGCAAGTACATTTGGTCGCTATGGTTGCGTTGATAATGGAAATTGTACAGATGATATAACATTAATTAATGGTGATAATAATTTGGAGCTATGTCCAACGAGTGAATTTTCAAGTAAACTTTTCAAAAGCAGCTATCCATTTGGGTGTGAACCAGGTAGTAATGCCGGTAATGATTGTTTTCAAGCAATTAATTATTATGAAGATGCAAATATTAATTCAGGAACATGTCATTATGTTTCATTATCAGCTCCTGAATTTGTACTAGGAGATAAGTCTACAAAAGTAGAACTACCTATATATTTATATAATGATTCTTTGGCACACATTAAATCTATTTCATATAGTTTGAATTTAGAAGATTTTTCGTCTTTTTCTATTGATTCCTCATTAGATGGTTCATGTTCAAATGCTATTAATAATCCATCTCATTTAGATAATTATTTTATAGATAAAAGCTGTTATAAAAATGGGAATGAAATAAATATTAATTTAAACTTAAATATTGGTAATAATTATGATAGTTTGCAAGGTATAATCAATTTTGTTGAATTTAATTTACCTAATAGTAATCTTTCTAGTAATTATCAATTAGATAATATTTTAATTACGAGTAATACTTTATATAATAATATTGTGCCTTCACTAAGCAAGTCTGGAGAAATTGTTGCATTAGATGATAGTTATGAAATTTCGGGTAATGTTTTATATTATTCTGGAGAAACACCTTATGAAATACCCGGGGTTGAACTTATCTTGAATAAATTATATGATGGTAGCAATGTTTTAAGTACAATTAACACAGTAACAAATGCATATGGATATTATAATTTTGAGTTATTAGAAAAAGGCCATTATTATTTATCATTTCAAAAAGATTTTACCGATGAATGTAATGGAGACTATATAAGTGGTATCGATATTTCAAGAATTGCAAAATATGTTAATGGAAATTCCTCATTTAATTTTGATCAACTTATAGCAGCTGATATTTCATTAGATGGAACAGTGAGTAGTTTTGATGTTAGTTTGCTAGCGCAGTATAATGTTGGATTAATTAATAACTTTAATAATAAAAATCTTCATTGGATCTTTAGACCTACAATTGATTCAACACTTAATGATTTATATGCTACTTTAATTGAATCATCTGGTCAATATTCTATACAATATGATCCGCTTTTACTTAATGATAGTAATAGAAAAATTAGTGGTTATCGATTAGGCGATGTAAGTGGAAATTATTGTAAAGACAATACCGCAAGAAGCAGTATTGATTATACTTTTTCAAAGCAGAAAATTAATTATCAACCTATTATTACAATCCCTATAAGGTTATTAGAAAAAAGCCTTGTTGAAGGTTTAGATATTCAAATAGAATATGATAAAGATATTTTTGAACCCATTTCTTTTAATTTTATAAATATAGATACTGAAAGTTATGATTATATATCAAACATTATGACTAATGATCAAGAAATTTCTGCTGTTTTATGGTCAATAAATGATCCAAAATTGATTTATGGAAATATCGGTGAAATTAAATTTAAATGGAAAGATAAATCTGAAGGAGGAAAAATTGGGGTTAAAAATTTTATAGTAAATGATAATATTGCTCAAGGAGGTATTGGATTAGATTTTGATAATTTAGAAGAATCATTTGATGGATTACATATTAATAATAATAATCCTACTAAACTTTATTTAGATCAAAATTATCCTAATCCATTTAATCCTGAAACAGCTATACTTTGGTCAATGCCTGAATCAGGAAATATTTCAATAGATATTTATAATATACATGGCCACCATATTGAATCTATCTTCAGCGGCTATAAAGATGCTGGAAACCATGAATATTTTTGGAATGCCTCTTTATATGCAAGTGGAGTATATTTTTATAGATTGAAGATGGATAATTTGATTTTTCAAAAAAAAATGATTTTACTTAAATAGTTTATGAAAATATTTCAATTCATTTTAAATATAACTTTAATTTTATTATTTACTTTTAATATTAGCTATGCTAATAATATAGGGTGCATGGATGATGGCTATCAATTATGGAGCAGAAATTATGGATCGCCAGCTTGTAATTATAATTCAACAGCAACTATTCATATACAAGATGAATGTTTATATCCTGATTGTAGCGGATGTTTCCCTGATGGATGCGCTGCCATGAACAATGAAAATGATTGCATATATATAGGTGAAAGTGGAACTTTTAAATGTAGTCTCGGATTTTATAGGTGCTCTTTTAGTCTTCCAATTTATTCTGAACTTGACTGTATTAATAATAATGGTACTTGGATAAGTAATTTATCCTCTAATGATGGAGAATGCTTATTTTCAAATGAAGAAGACTGTATAATTAATAATGGGTTATGGTATGAGTATTTATATAATGATTCTACAGATTGTGTGTTAAATGAAGGAGTATGGTTTAGAGATGGACTGGATGAATGTGGTATCTGCAATGGTACAAATGAAGCTAATACAGGAATATGTGATTGTTTGGGTACTCCTGGAGGTAATGCATATTATGATGTTTGTGATATTTGTGTAGGTGAAAATACAAATAAATTGGATGCATTTTTAATTGAAATGCCTGAAGAGAATTTAATTGAAGAAGGTTTATTTCAAAAAAATGTACCGGTTCATCTTTCAAATGCAGGTAGCCTTAACTCGTTATTTATTGAAATGGAATATGATAGTACTTATATAGATATTATTAATTTTAATTTGGGAAATGATATAATTTCTCATGATTATGAAATTGATTATAATTATTCAATTATAGCCGAAAATAATATAGTCAATCTTCAGTTTAATTTATATTACTTACCATATACTTCTAATTGTAGCATGTATAATTCAAGTACAGATTGCGCACAAAATATTGAATGTATTTGGAATGATGGGAATGATATTTGTGAAAACCTTCAACAACAAATTTTGCTTGACTGTGATTCTGATAAAAAAGAAATATTTCAAGTTATTATAGATACCAAAAAAGTTTTTCCTAATATTGGTAATGATAATTTAATATCAATAAAAAAAATAATACTTAATGAAAATGTAGTAGAGGTTAATTCAAATTGGAGTTTTGGTGATATTTATATTTATAATCCAAGTAAGTGTAATATTGAAAATGCATGTAATTATAATGATACAGGTTATTTCCCTAATTCAGTAGATCAAGAAGAATGTGAATTTCCAGGTGATGTAGGAACAGAGTGGGAAGAGTTTTGTGACTGTGATGGTGGAACTATAATAGATGATTGTGGTATATGTAGTGGTTTACAGTTTGATGGTGATACAAATTTTGATGGAGAAATATGCGAAGATAAAGATTGTGCCGGTTTGACTCTAGATTGTAATAACGATTGCTGCGGTTTTGATACAGATGGTGATGGAAATATTGATGATCAATCTAATTGTGCAATAATAGATGATTGTGGTGTGTGCGTTGGAGGTAATACGGAAGAGATACCATCAGAGTTTATAGTCTCTGACGAAGGAGTTGCATCATATACTGGAGCCTATGATTGTAAAGGCCAATGTCATGGTAACGCATATATTGATGGATGTAACAATTGTATAGACAATTTAGATGGTATTGAAGATTGTCTAAGTGGTGAAATTAAAATTTTAGCACAAGTAGACGCATCATATACTAATTCTTTTAAAGATATAAAATTTGGAGAAAGGTGGTATGCTTTTAAAGATACGATATCAAGTTCTAAAACATTTTATACCGCATTTTATTTAGAATCCTTACCAGGTTCGTTAGAAGGATTGAATTTAAGTATCAATTTTGATAAAGAAAAATTAGATTTCAAAGGAAGTTCATTATCTCCATATGTTTCAGGTGAGAATAATGAGCAGATATATGGAGAATTGTCAGAAAGTAAATATACTATATATTCTCAGTTTACGGATTCAACATATTCAAGTGTAATTTATCTTGATAATACTAATGAGGCTTTTACAGGTTCATCTGGAAATATGTTATTTTTAAAGTTTAAGCCTGATAGCACATTTTTTAGTGATCTTACAGATTATAACGAAGCGGCTATTATAACATTAAACTATTTACAAATTAATGAAAATTCAATGATTGAATCTAAAATTAATAGTTTTTCTAAAACTATTAGATTTGGAGATTGCAATGGAACATTAGGTGGCTTTCAAATTGATACAGATGGCGATGAAGTATGTAATGATATTGATCAATGTCCCGATGAAGGTATTGATACAACTACAGATCCAAAACCAGTCGAATCGAATGGCTGTTTAAATACTACAACTAATCTAAATTTGTTTCCTGTTAACTATTCTATTTCTCAAAATTATCCTAATCCATTTAATCCAATAACGCGTATTCAATACACTACACCTCAATATTCAACTATAAAAATTGATATATATGATATTAGGGGTAATATTGTTAATACACTTATTGATACTCCACATCAACCTGGTCAATATCATGTCACTTGGGATGGGAAAAATAAATTTGGAACGCTAGTTCCATCAGGAATATATTTTTATAAAATAGATGCTGAGGGTTTTAGAGCAATTAAAAAACTAGTATTATTAAAATAAAATTAATTTTATGAATTTATTTTTAAGACCCTACTTATTTGTAGTCATTTTTACAAATATTCTTTTAAGTCAATCTGTAGAAATCCCCAATAAAATGATGAATAAATCTAGCTTATATAGGGTGCCAATTTTCGTCTACGATGTAATAAATCTTAATTCTTTAGCAATAGAAATTAAATTTGATAATAATATAATTACTGTCAATGATATTATTTATAATCCTGTGGGTATATTAAATTCAGAGGATTATAATTTTGAGGATAAAACCATTGATGGGAATATTGTTAAATTTCATATATTAAGTACCTCTGAAGATGTATTTTCTGGAAGTGGAATAATTGCTCAAATTGAATTTTCTTCAATTGGAAATATTGGAGACCGATCAGAGATATTTATAGAAGATGAAACAGAAATTAATGGTGATTTTTCTATTCCTAAAATCAATGGTTCAATAGAAATTATATTAGATGAATTAACTATTATAGCTCAAGACATCGAAATGCTGGGAGCTAATCATTCAATTACTTTAGGTATGTGCGCAAATTGTATTGATGGTTGGAAGTTTGGGGAAGATGAATATGATTATCCTAATCCAACTTCAGCATATACTAATATTAATTTTTACCATTTAGATTGGTTTGGTACAGTTGATCAAAATCAAAATACATGTTCAGATATTGAATTTTCAACTGATTTTAGATCTCAATATAGTTATAGTGAATTAGTAACCTGGGGAATATTAGGAAGTACTTTTGATTTACCCCCAGATAAGAAAATAACATTGAAATGGGATTCGGAAAAAATTTATAGTTCATCAGATAATTTTAAAATTTATTTATATATTGGACAATCAGATAGGTATAATATGCAAGAGAATAGCTCTATAACTATTGATCAATCGGATTTGCCCTTGAATGGAGATAATTTACCTAACATTTTAGTTAAATTAGGCACTTGTGCAGATACTGGCGTTACTACAACATATTATAAAGATTTAGATGGAGATGGCTTAGGCAGTGCTATCTCACATGAATTTTGCCAAGGCAATCAACCTAACGGGTGGGTTTTAAATAATGATGATATAGCTTTAGATTGCTTTTCAAATATTATTGATTGCGCGGGTATTTGTGATGGTTTATTGGAATATGATTGTTTAGATGTATGTGATGGAAATGCTCAAGTAGATAATTGTGGAGTATGTGATAATGATTTATCTAATGATTGTGTGCAAGATTGTGCTGGTATATGGGGTGGAAATGCTCAAGTAGATAATTGTGGAGTATGTGA